>ERZ888423.1041-NODE-1041-length-25988-cov-31.737439_pt1 | contig 25988 bp, 22 predicted proteins | sample MGYA00520523_ERZ888423 | MGnify/ENA primary metagenome ERZ888423 (study PRJEB32303, sample SAMEA104408611) | aquatic metagenome | biome: Brackish water; feature: Pelagic; material: water | place: Baltic Sea | collected 2014-06-08T10:24:00 | depth 30,27 m ...
CGTGCGGAACAGGCAGCGCTCACGCTCCTCGTCCTCCAGCAGGTCGCCGAAGCGCACGACCATCTCGGCGGTGCGCTTCACCCGCAGCGCCTTTTCCAGGGTGTAGTTGGTCTCGATGTCGCCGCAGTGGATCGTCTGGCTGTTGCTGGTCGCCTTCGAGTTCACCTGTGCCAGCTGCTCGTAGCGCTCAATCAGCGCCAGCCGCGGCAGGTCGGTGTAGCGGGCGAGTTCAAACAGCAGCGCAGTGCCGCAGACACCGCCCCCCACCACCAGCACATCCACCTCCAGTGAAGCCGAGGCAGATGGTGACGCGCGAAGGGGGGAGACAGGGGTCACGCGGCAGAGGCGAAACAGGGGGTGCGCAGGCCATGTTCGCTGATCCGGTGCCGGCCGGTGAGGCCGCTGGCAGGCCGCTTCATCGGGCCGCAAAGAGCACAACGATGGCACCGGCGAGCATCACCGCGGCGGCGGGCAGCCGCAGCGCGCCCCGCGGTTCACCCAACAGCGTGACGCCCGCCGTGGCACTCATCAACGTGCTCAGGCGCTTGATGGCGATCACATGCACCACGGCGGTCTGGCGCAGCGCCTCCATCTGGCAGATCATGCCCACGGCGCCGGCCAGGCCGCAGAGCAGCACCAGCAGCAGCAACCCCTGGGGCGTCGCGCCGGGGGCCGGTAGGGCGTGGCTTCTCCCTTGACTGGTGAGTTCGGGGGCCAGCAGCGGCACGGCCACCACCAGGTTGAACAGCACCACCCAGGTGAGCGAGCCGCCGGCGCTTACCCCAACTTTGTCGAAGGCGGCCCCAAGGCCCCACAGCACCGCCACCACGAGCATCGAGCGTGCCCCCGGACTGCTCAGCAGGGGAAGGCCGCCGCCGGTGCCGCGGCCCAGCAGCAGGGCCCCCAGCACCAGCAGCGCCACGCCCGCAAAAGCCGCTGGCGCTGGCCGCTCCCCCAGCAGCCACCAGCCGCTGAACAGCAGCACCAGCGGCGAGAGGTTGATCAGCGGCAGCACCAGGCTGAGGTCGCCGCGGGCGAGGGCGCGCCCGTAGGCCCAGAAGGCCAGGGCATTCACCAGCCCCCCGGCAGCCAGGGCCAGCAGCAGGCGGCTGCCATCGCTGGGCGCGCCGGCGCGGGCCAGCAGCAGCCAGGGCAGGGTCAGCGCGGCACTGACCAGGCAGCTGAGGCCCATCACCCGCGCCGCTGACCAGCCGCTGCGTTGCAGCAGGCGGCGGATGGCCAGGTCACGGACGCTTTCGCAGCAGGCCGTGAGCAGGGCCAGGGCGGGCCAGGGGAGTAACAAAGAGAGCTTGGTGGTGGAAGGAGGTGGCCGGGTGGGGTGGGTGGGTGCCGCCCGTGTTTTAAGATCCAGAGGTGCGGGCGATTAGCACAGCGGTAGCGCACTTCCTTCACACGGAAGGGGTCACTGGTTCGAGTCCAGTATCGCCCATCAACTTTGTTCTCCTTGGCCTGTATTTCCAGTGCCAAAGTTTCATATCGAAGCGAGTTAAACCCGCGCCGTTGGCCTCGATCTGCCTGCTTGATCTGCCTGCTTGATCTGCCTGTCCAACAGGCCGACAGAAGTCTACTTTGTGCTCCCGCCAGTGTTATCAATTTGGCGCAGATATTAGTCATAGCGGGTGCACATCTTGTGCCGTTACCTTTCTGTTCGACAGAAAGATGTTGTCCTCGGCGGGGCGGCCTGGTTTGAGTTGTCGTCAGCAGGGCCAGCTGCTGAGCCTCAGCGCCAATGCTTAAGAACAGTTAAACGCGGTGTCTTGGCCGCACGGTTTTCTTCCAAATGTCAACCTTCTGCTACCTTTTGCGCACGAGCCCAAGGCAAGATCACCTTTCATGCTCTCCAGTGCCAGTGATCTCACTGCAGCCCGAAGTCCTTCACCAGAGTTCTCCGGAGTGACCACGGGCTCTTCCGAAGCTTCTGACGCTTTACCTGTGATCGCCACAGGCGCGATTACGGAGCCGTTGACGCCCTACCTCCGTTCCAGCCTGGCGCGCCATGGCCTGCTGCTGCCCCTGCTGCGTCAGACCGTGATTGCCGCAGCGGTGGAGAGCATCGAGCTCAGCAGCGAAGAGCAGCAACAAGCTCTCCGCGAGTGGTGTGCGCGTCACGGGCTGCGCTCCCCCGAAGCGCTGCAGGCCCACCTGTTGGTGCATGCCCTCAGTGAAGCCGATGCCGCCTGGCAGGCCGAATTGCCCCTCCGCATCGAGAAGCACTGCGAGATCCACTTCAGCCATCGGGCGGAGCAGCGTTTTCTGGCTCGCAAAGGGCAGCTGGATCAGGTGGTTTACAGCCTGCTTCGGGTGGAGGATCCCGCCCTGGCCCGCGAGCTCTATCTACGCATCGCTGAGGGTGAAACCGATTTCGCCGCTTTGGCGGCCATTTTTGCCTTGGGCCCGGAGCGCTCCACCCGCGGCGTGGTGGGCCCCCTGCCGCTGCTGCAGGCCCACCCACGTTTGGCCCAGGCCCTGCGCACCTCCCGCCCGGGGCAGTTGCTGCCACCGCTGAACATCGAGCAGTGGTGGCTGGTGGTGCGTCTGGAGCAGCTGCAGCCCGCCAGCTTCGACGACGCCATGCGCCAGCGCATGGCCCACGAGCTCTTCGATGCCTGGGTGGAAGAAGACGTTGCCCAAATGCTCACCGGCCGCCCCACCCCATGACCCAGGCCATTCCCGCATCGCTGGCGTCGCTGCTGGAGGCGGCCCCCTTCCAGCTCCTGTCGCCGGTGGCACGGGCGCGCCTGCTGGAGGCGGCCAGCCTGCAGCGCTTCGAACTCGGCCAGACCCTCAGCAGCGGTGATGCGATCGGCCAATGGGTGCTGCTGGTGGTCGAAGGCGAAGCCCGCTTGCTTGGAGAGCACGATGGCCGGCCCTTCACGCTGGAGCGGTTGGGCAGCGGCCAGTTGATCGGGCTGGCCTCTCTGCTCCGTGCCCAGGGCTGTGAGCAGGTCAGTGCGGCCACTCCGCTGGTGGCAGCGGCGATTCCCGATGCCGTGATGCTCGAACTGGTGCTGCAGGAGGAGCCCTTTCGCCGCTGGTGCGCAGAGCACCTCTGGACGGCAGAACTGCACGCCCTGCTGCAGCACAGCGATGCGAGCGATCCTTCTGCCGGTGCCTTCGATCCCGCGCTCTGGCGGCAGCGGCTCGAACGGTTGCGGTCCCTGTGCCGCGGGGTGTCCCCTGGCGCCGGCGATCCCAGGGCCCGGCTGGGTGCCGGCGAACGGCTGGTCCTGGGCAGCGCCAATGTGGCTGGCTTTGAACTGGGCGACTCCCTGCGCGACGGACCTCTGCCCCAGCCCCTGCCGCCCCTGCCGCTGCGGCTGATCGCGCTGGATCGCGCGGCCGATGGGCATGCGGCTGCGGCAGCGTCCGGCAACGGCGAGGCCAGTGGCAGCGAGGCGGCAATGGCGGCGGGCCAATCCCCCCTGCCCACCAGCCTCGACCTCGGCCAGGTGATGCCGTCGCGCGGCATGGCGCTGGTGCGAGCCCGCGGCCAGATGGAGGAAACCCTGGCCTGCTTCCAGATGCTGGCCAAGCTGCTGGAATTGCCCTACCGGCGGGATGCGATCGAAAAGGTGCTGCGCGATCGCTTGCGGCGTGGCCAGGCCCCCGACCTTCAGCTCATTGGCCAGATCGCCTCGATGCTCGGCCTGCTCGTCACTGGCGCCCGGGTCCAGACGGCCTCTGCCACCCGGCTGATCACCCCGTGCCTGGTGGCATGGAAGGACAGCTTTGCGATCGTGACCTCCAGCAACGCCAGCGGCCTGCAGCTGGCCTCTCCCGCCGAGGGCTGGGTGAGCCTCACCCCCGCAGAGCTCACGGAGCTCTATCCCGAAGGGCTGGAGCTGCTGTTGCTGGAGCGCAGCACCAGCACCCCGGATCAGACGTTCGGGCCGGGCTGGTTCTGGCCGGCCCTGCGCCGCTACCGCGGCATGTTGCTGCAGGTGCTGCTGGCCTCGTTTGTGGTCCAGCTGTTCAGCCTGGCCAATCCCCTGCTGATCCAGGTGATCATCGACAAGGTGATCGCCCAGCGCAGCCTCGACACGCTGCAGATCCTGGGCATGGCCCTGGTGGTGGTCACGCTGATGGAAGGGGTGATCGGCAGCCTGCGCACCTTCCTGTTCACCGATACCACCAATCGCATCGATCTCCGGCTCGGAGCCGAGGTGATCGACCACCTGTTGCGCCTGCCGCTGGGCTATTTCGACAAGCGGCCGGTGGGTGAACTCGGTACCCGGATTGCTGAGCTGGAGAAGATCCGCAACTTCCTCACCGGCCAGGCGTTGATCACCCTGCTCGATGCAGTCTTCTCGGTGATTTATATCATCGTGATGGCGTTTTATAGCTGGCTGCTCACGATCATCGCCCTGGCGGTGCTGCCGATTCAGATCGCCATCACCCTGCTGGGTGCACCGCTGTTCCGCCGCCAATACCGCCAATCGGCCGAAGAGAATGCCCGCACCCAGAGCCACCTGGTGGAGGTGCTCACTGGCATCCAGACGGTAAAGGCCCAGAACGTGGAGATGGTGAGCCGTTGGAAATGGCAAGACCTCTACGCCAGGTACATCTCGCGTACCTTCGAGAAAACAATCACCGGTACGGCGCTCAATGAAAGCAGCCAGGTGCTACAGAAGCTGTCTCAGTTGCTGGTGCTCTGGGTGGGTGCCTCGCTGGTGCTGCAGGGCGAGCTCACGCTCGGCCAGTTGATCGCCTTCCGCATCATCAGCGGTTATGTCACCCAGCCGCTGCTGCGGCTCTCCAGCATCTGGCAGAACATCCAGGAGTTGCGGGTGTCGTTCGAGCGGCTGGCCGATGTGGTGGATACCCCGGAGGAATCCAGCAGCGCCGATCGCGCCAACATCCCCCTGCCACCGATCGAAGGCGATGTGGTGTTTGAGAACGTGTCGTTCCAGTTCAATCCCGGCACCCCCGAGGTGCTCAGCCACATTGATCTGCACGTGTCACCGGGCACGTTTGTTGGGGTGGTGGGCCAGAGCGGCAGTGGCAAGAGCACGTTGATGAAGCTCCTGCCCAGGCTCTACGCCCCCACCCAGGGCCGAATCCTGGTCGACCGTTATGACATCGACAAGGTGGAGTTGTATTCGCTGCGCCGCCAGATCGGCATCGTGCCTCAAGATCCCCTGCTCTTTTCCGGCACGATCAGCGAAAACATCAGCCTCACCAATCCTGATGCTTCCAGCGATTCGATTGTGTCTGCCGCTCGGATTGCCGTGGCCCACGATTTCATCATGGAACTTCCTTCCGGCTACAGCACGACGGTGGGAGAACGGGGCGCATCCCTCTCGGGCGGCCAGCGGCAGCGCATCGCCATTGCCCGTACCTTGCTGAGCAATCCAAAACTGCTGGTGATGGATGAAGCCACCAGCGCCCTCGATTACGACACCGAGCGCCGCGTGTGCGACAACCTGCGCGAGACGATGCAGGAGTGCACGGTGTTCTTCATCACCCACCGTCTCACCACCATCCGCCGCGCCGACATGATCGTGATGATGCATGACGGGGCCATCGTGGAAACGGGCACCCATGACGAACTCATGCAATTGAAGGGCCGCTACTACGCCCTCTACCGCCAACAGGAGGCCAATTGAATGGCACCCCCCACACCGCCCCGGCTTCCTTCTCCCTCCGATCTGTTCCGCCAGGCCCAGGACCGCATCGATCAGTCGTTACACTCCGACAGTGAGGATGTGGTGCTGCAGCAGTCACGCCTCTGGGCGCGTGCCATCACCTGGACCTTGATGGGTGTCACAGCGTTTGCCTTCGGCTGGCTGGCGCTGGCGCAGACGGAAGAAATTGTGACCGCTCCCGGCAAGTTGGAGCCCCTGGGAGAGGTGAAGGACATCCAGATGCCCGTGGGCGGTGTGGTGGATGAGGTGCTTGTGAAAAATGGTGAGCGGGTGGAGAAAGGCCAGGTGTTGCTGCGCCTTGACACGGAAGCCACCCTGGATCGGCGCCAGAGTCTGCAGAAAACCATCGTCTACAAGCAGCAGCAGCTCGCACTCAAGCAAGACGAGCTGGATCGCTACCTCGATGTGAACGACACCAACCAGCGGGTGTTGCGCCAGAGCCTTGCATTGGAGAAGGAGGTGCTCAAGCGGCTGTCCGTTCTCAATGAACAGGGTGCTACCGCTGAGCTGCAATATCTTCAGCAGCGCAACAAAGTTCAGGAAGTGGAAGGCAGGCTTGAAGAAACATCCATGGATCGTTTTCGCCAGCAGGCCATTTTGCAGCAGGGCGTGCGCCAGCTGCAGAGCGAACTTGCCGATCTACGCAGTCAGCGCACGGAGTTGAATGTCAACATCCGCTATCAGGAGATCCGCGCCCCTGAAGCCGGCATTGTATTTGAGCTCAAGGCACGGGCGCGTGGGTTCGTGGCTCAAACGAGTGAACCGGTGATGAAGATTGTTCCCTTTGACAAACTCGAAGCTCGGGTTGAAGTGCCCAGCACCGACATCGGTTTTGTGACAGTGGGTAAGCCTGCCGACATCAGCATCGACTCCTTTCCAGCCACCGACTTCGGCGTGCTGCAGGGGCGGGTGCGGCGCATCGGCTCCGACGCCCTGCCACCGGATCAGCTCAACCCGTTCTATCGAGTCCCGGTGGATATCAGCCTCAACTCTCAGCAGCTGCAACTCAAGAGTGGCCAAAGCCTGCCGCTGCAGGTCGGCATGTCGTTAACCACCAACATCAAGCTGCGCAAGGTCACCTACCTCCAGCTGCTGCTCGGCGACTTCAAGGACAAAGCCACCGCTCTGCGGCGCCTCTGAGACCTCAGGCCAGCACTGGTTTGCCCACCAGGCTGGCGTGCAGCAGGTCCATCACCGCAAGGATCTGGTCGTGCTGATCGGGGGAGATGCTGAGCTGGCTGGCGAGATCCGCCAGGATGCGCTGCTCCTCAGCCACCAGCTCCCCGTCGGAGCGCATGATCTCGGCGGCCGCGGTGAAGGCGGTGAGCCGTTGCTGTGGATCCAGCACGGCCGAGGCATGCTCCATCAGCTGGCGGGAGCCTTCTTGGCGCAGCTGGGCGAGCAGGCGGTCGAACAACTGGATCATCTCTCCGTCCGACATGTGGCGGAAGGGTTCGCGGTAGTCGAGGGAATGGCGCAGGGCACGCGAGCCGGCCTTGGTGAGCACCCCATCCCAGGACACAGCCGCCAGTGCCACGGCCACGAAGGCGGTGGGTGAATCCATCGTGTCCATCGCGTTCATTGCGTCCTTCGCAGGGGTCTTGCAGGGAGCTGAGCCTTCGCCTTGAGCGGAGCGATCGCGAGGACCGAAGCCAACGCCATTGCTGCCTCTCCGGCAAGGATGCCTCTGTCATGGCGTCCAGCGCGAAACTTTGGTGTGAGCTCCGCTACCAAGCGCGACCAGGCTCAGGATTCCACCACAAGCCGCAGGCCGGCGGCTTCCGCCAGCGGTTCCCGGCAGGCCGCCAGGCTCCAGCGCTCCAGGCTGAGATCCTGCGCCGGATCGGCGGAGATCAAGCCGATCCGCAGTTCGCCGCCGCGGCAGCGGATGCGCAGGTCTTCCACGGCAGGCACCGGCCGCCGATCGAGCGAAGTGGCCAGCCGCAGCAGCAACGCCATCGCGTTGACTGTGCGGCGCTGCTCGCGGCCAGGGATCTGCAGCCAGGCCTCATGGCGCTTCTTCGGCAGGCTCTTGCGGTGGTAACGAGCGATTGCCGCCACCATCAGCTGCTCGCTTTCGGAATAGCCCAGCAGGTCGCAGTGCCGGATCAGGTACCAGCTGTGCTTGTGATAAGCGCTGATGTTGATGTGCTGGCCGCAGCTGTGCAGCAGGGCGGCGGCCCAGAGCAGGGCCCGGCCTTCGCCACCATCGTTGTGCAAGACGCCGCGGGTTTTGTCGTAGAGCAGCAGGGCCTGCTTGGCCACATGCTCGGCGCGGTGCTGGTCGACTCGGTAGCGCCGGGCCAGGTCGAGCACGGTACGCTGCCGGATGCCGCTCTGGTACGCGAAGCGATCCACGATCAGGTCGTGGCGCAGCATCCAATCGACGATCAGGCCTTCGCGCAGGGCCCGCTCGCTGATCACCAGTTCCCGCACCTGCAGCATCGCCATCGCCTGCTGCAACACCAGGGCCCCCGGCACGATGATCTCGGCCCGGCGTTCATTGATCGGCGGCAGCGCCTTGCGTTGCTCCAGGGTCAGGGTTGCCAGCTGGTTCACCTGGGCGTCGATGCGCTCGCGACTCACCCGGTAGCCCTGCAGCCGCGTCGGCGGCCGTTCTTCGTTGGCGGCACAGAGTGCAGCCAGCGCCAGGGCCGTGCCGCTCGTGGCCACCATCACCGGCTGCTCCCCCCGCCGCAGCCGCCGCTTCACCCGCTCAACCGCCGGCTCCAGCGACCCCTGGATGAAGGCCCGCAGAAAGCTGAGCCGCTCCGCTGACACCGGATCCTGGGTGACGAAATCCCGTTGCAGCCGCACCGCACCCAGCCGCGTGCTGGTGAGCTCCCTGGCATCGCGGCCGTCGGCCAGGATCAGCTCCGTCGATCCCCCGCCGATGTCGAGGATGAGGTGGGGTTCGTCGCCGAAGGCCATGCCCGAGAGCACGCCCAGGTAGATCAGCCGGGCTTCCTCCGGGCCGCTCACCAGCTCCACATCAAGACCGAGCTGCTCCTGCACCGCCTGCACGAACTGGCGCCCGTTGGGGGCCTCCCGCACGGCGCTGGTGGCGGCGGTGAGGATCTGCTCCACCCCGTGGCTGGTGGCGAGCTCGCGGCAGTGGCGCAGGGCCAGGAAAGCCCGCTCGATCGCCGCCGTGCTGAGGTCGCCCGATTCCGGATCGCGCTCACCCAGGCGGGTGGTGGATTTCTCCGCCTGCACCACGCGGAACGTGCGCAGCACCGGATCAACGGCAGCGATCAGCAGATGGATCGAGTTGGTGCCGATGTCGATCGCCGCCACGTGGCGCAGGCCAGAGGCCTCCTGGCGCAGCGCGGCGGCCTCCGGAAGGGCCCCAGGGCCGGCCGGCTGAGCCTTAGCCAAAGCCTCAGCCGTGGTAGGCGTTGAGGCGCTCAGCGTCGCCGCTGCGGGGGAAGGATCGGAACGGGCCATCAGCCGTCGGAACCGGCGCAGTCGGCGTCACTTTGCCATTGCAAGGCCGTTGAACCACGGTTCTACGCTCCCCCTATGCACATCCACGGAGTCCTGCGGGGGTGGATCGAGTTGCTGCGTTGGCACAAGCCGAGCGGCCGACTGATCCTGCTCATCCCAGCCGGCTGGGCGCTCTGGCTGCTGCCGCAGGGCCCGCCGCCTCCCTCCCTGCTGGCACTGATCGTGGCGGGAGGCCTGGCGGTGAGTGGGGCGGGCTGTGTCGCCAACGACCTCTGGGACCGCCGCATCGATCCGCTGGTGGAGCGCACCCGGCAGCGGCCGCTGGCCAGTGGCCGGGTCAGCGTGGCCAGTGCCCTGTTGCTGCTGGTGTTGTGCCTGCTGCTGGCCCTGGCGGTGGTGTTGTTGCTGCCGCTGCCCGGGCGGCAGCTGTCGCTCCAGCTGGCCCTGCTGGCTCTGCCGCCGGTGCTGCTCTACCCCTCCGCCAAACGCTGGTTCCCCTTCCCCCAGCTGGTGCTCGCCCTGTGCTGGGGCTTCGCCGTGCTGATCCCCTGGGCTGCCGCCAGCGGCACCCTGGCCGGCGGCTGGCCGCTGTTGCTGGTCTGGCTGGCCACCTTGCTGTGGACCTTCGGATTCGACACCGTCTACGCGATGTCGGACCGCAGCGATGACGCAGCGCTCGGCATCCGCAGCAGTGCGCTCACCCTCGGTGCTGCCGCCCCTGGCGCCGTGGCCCTCTGCTACGCGCTCATGGCGCTGCTGTTGGCCGCCGCCGCCGCGCTGCAGCCAGTGAGCTGGCCCTTCTGGCTGCTGTGGGCCGCTGCCGCCGTGGGCATGCAGAGCGAAGCCTGGCGCCTGCGGGGCACGCCGCCGCGCTCCCGCTTCGCGCAGCACTTCAGCCGCCAGGTGCTGCTGGGCGGGGTGTTCTGGTTGGCCCTGGTGGTGGGGAGGCTGGCGTGAGCGTGGCCGGCCTGCCGCCAGCCCTGCGGCACGGTGATCGCGTGCGGCTGGTGGCGGCCAGCTCCGCCCTGGCTGAAGTGGGCCGCCTCCAGCAGGGAGTGGCAGTGCTGCAGAGCTGGGGCCTGACGGTCGAGATGCCCTTCGACCCCGCCCGTCGTTGGGGGTATCTGGCCGGCCACGACCTGCAGCGCCGCGCCGATCTGCAGCAGGCGCCGCTGCTGGCTTGCGTGCGGGGGGGCTGGGGCGCCGCCCGTCTTTTGGAGCAGCCCCTGCCCGCTGCAGAGGGCTGGCTGCTGGGCTTCTCCGATGTCACCTCCCTGCTCTGGGCCCGCCAGGCCCGCGGCCAGGCGGGCGGGGTGCACGGGCCGCTGGTCACCACCCTGGCGGCCGAGCCTGACTGGAGCCGCGAGCGCCTGCGGACGCTGCTGTTCGGCGCGCCCGTGCCCCCTCTGAGCGGGGACACCTGGTGTGCGGGGGTGGCGGAAGGCCCCTTGCTGGTGGGCAACCTCACGGTGGCCACCCACCTGCTCGGCACGCCCCACCTGCCGGCCCTCGACGGCGCCATTCTGGTGCTCGAGGACGTGGGCGAAGCGCCCTACCGGATCGAGCGCATGCTCACCCATTGGCGCCTGTGCGGCGCCTTGCAGCGCCTGGCGGGCATCGGTTTCGGCAGTTTCGAGGCTTGTGAAGATGCCGAGGCGCCAGCGGCTGAAGCTCCGCAAACCGAGAAAGCGCAAGCTGAGAAAGCGCAAGCTGAGAAACCACAAACTGAGAAACCGCAAGAAGTAGCGCAGCGCTTCAGCCTCGAGCAGGTGCTGCGGGAGCGCACCGCCGACCTCGGCATTCCCGTGCTGGCGGGGTTGCCGGTGGGGCACCGCCCCGGCAACGGAGCCCTGCCGCTGGGCGTACGCGCGCGCCTGGGTGGCGGCGCTCTCAGCCTGCTGCCCTAGCGGCGAGTACCGCCGCGGCGATGGTGAGATCGAAGCGGGTGGTGAGCTTGATGTTCGAGGGCGCTGCCTCGATCACCCCCACCGGCCAGCCCAGCCGCTCAAACAGGGCCGCGTCGTCGGTGACGCTCCAGCCCGCCTGCTCTGCCTGGGCATGGGCCTGCCGCAGCCGCTCGAGCGGAAAGCCCTGGGGGGTCTGGGCCGCCCAAAGCTCGCTGCGATCGGGGGTGGAAAGGATGACCTGCTGCCCGTCCACCCGCTTGATCGTGTCGGTGACGGGGGTGGCGGCGATCACGGCCTCGCCGGCGCTCACGCGCGCGGCGCAGCGGCTGATCAATTCCGGTTCCACCAGGCAGCGGGCACCGTCATGGATCAGCACAGCATCGGCAACAGCGGGCAGGGCCGCCAGCCCGCGGCTCACCGATTCCTGGCGCGTGTCGCCCCCTTCGATCCAGCGCACGGGGCGGTCGGGCTGCGCTGCCTCGATCATCGCCTCCACATCCGCCTGATCCACCGGTTGGCCCACCACGCCGATCCAGTGGATGGCCTCGCAGGCCAGCACCGCTTCCAGGGTCCAGGCCAGCACCGCCCGGCCAGCCACAGGCAGCAGCAGCTTGTTGCGCTGGGACCCCATGCGACGGCCGCTGCCGGCTGCGGCGATCAGCAAATGCACAAGCGGCTCCCGAACACATCGAAATCAGATCAGATTCATACAATCAGCCCGCCCGAAACCCGATCGCTGCCGCCTGATGCGAGTTCTGTTTTTGATCCCGGGCAGCGGCGCCACCCAACTTCAGGCGATGCCGGCGGTGGCGGCCACCGCTGTCCAGCTGGGCACCAGCGTGCAGGTGGCCTGTCCCCAGGCCCAGGTTTCCATCTGGAAGCTGCTGCCGGCCGTGGAGAAGGTGATCCCCTACAGCTTTGACACCGGCGCCAGCCTGGCGGACTGGGCCAACCTGCTCGGCTCCGTGCGCGAGCCCGATTTCCAGCTCAGCCTCAACCTCGCCTCAGGCTGGCCGATCGATCTGCTGCTTTCCCTCACCCACATCCCCACCCGTATCGCCATCGGTGGCTTCTCCGCCACCGTGCGGGTGCCGGCCAACGGCGCGGTTGGGGCTGGGGCCGTCGTCAACGGCAGCGGTCCGCTCACCAGTGGTTGGCCCAATCAGCAGTTCGAGCGTTGGCTGCGCCCGCTGGAGATTCCGCTCGATGCCGAGGCCTTTCGCCTGCAGCTCAAGCCCCGGGCGCTGGAGGCCGCTGCCGCCGCCCTGCCGGCGGGAGATGGCCCGCTGCTGCTGCTGGCGCCCAGGCCGGCTGCCGCTGCCGCCGACGACTGGCCCGCCGCCCACTGGCAGGCGCTGCCGCAGGCGATCCGTGCCCGCCTCCCCAACCTGCGCGTGGTGACGGCACCGGCGGGTGCCACACCGCAGGAGCTGGCAGCGCAGGTGGCAGCCGTGGATGTGGTGCTCAGCAGCGACCCGTTGATCACCGAACTGGCCCTGCTCACGGCCACGCCGCTGGTGGCGCTGGGTCGCAGCAGCGACAGCCTGCCACCGCGACAGGGGGTAAAAGGGGTCGGTACCCCTGGATCCCTGGATCAGCTGAGCGTTGACGAGGTGCTGCTGGCATTGGGGATGGCCTGATTCAGCGGCCCCAGGTCGGCTCGCTTCCGGTGGTGAACCATGATCCCTACCCTTCGCCGCCGCCGCCGGTCGGCCCCTTCCACGGCCTCCCGGCGGCCCTGGCGTACGCCAGTGCTGGCGCTGTCGCTGCTGATCAACCTCACGGCCGTCGGCTACAGGCTTACCGAAGGCTGGGACTGGGGCGATTGCTACTGGATGGTGGTGGTCACGCTCAGCACCATGGGCTGGAGCGACGGGACCACCCAGCCGCTTTCATCGGCCGGCCGTGTCGTCACCAGCCTGGCGATCGTGGGCGGGCTGGTGGTGGTGCAGGTGACCATCCAGAGCCTGCTGGGGTTGAGCGAATCGGGCTACTTCCGGCGCCTGCGTGAACGTCGTTTCAAGAACTGGCTAAGCACGATGGAAAATCATGTGATTCTCTGCGGCTACGGCCGGATCGGCCGCGAGATCGCCGATCAGCTCGTCTCCGAAGGCGTGCCGCTGGTGGTGGTGGAATTGGACCCCGGCCAGAAGGAGGCCGCCGAGGAGCGGGGACTGCCGGTGCTCCAGGCCGATGCCACCCTCGATGAAACCCTGGTGGAGGCCGGCATCCATCAGTGCCGCAGCCTGGTGGCCGCCCTGCCCAACAATGCCGCCAACCTCTATGTGGTGCTCAGTGCCCGCGGCATCGCCCCCCGCTGCCGCCTGATCGCCCGCTCCGACAGCGACGAAGCGGCCCGCAAGCTGCGGCTGGCCGGCGCTGATCAGGTGGTGAGCCCCTATGTGGCGGGCGGGCGCACGATGGCCGCCACCGCCCTGCGGCCGCTGGCGGTGGGGTTCATGGAGCTGCTGGCCGGCTCCGACTGCGAAGTGGAGGAGTTCCAGCTCACTGAAGATCCCCAGCGCATGACCTCCATCAACGGCCGCAGCCTGGCGGAACTGCAGCTGGGCCGCCAGACCGGCGTGCTGGTGCTCGCGATCCGTCAACCGGCCCCTGCCCAGCCGGTGATCAGCTACTACCGCGGTGTGGCGTATCGGCAGGATCAGCCCCGGCTGATCGCCAACCCAGGCAGTGATCTGCGCCTGGCGCCAGGGCAGTTGCTGGTGGTGCTCGGCAGCAAGGAGCAGCTGTCCCGCTTCGGGGCCCTGCTGGGGCCGGCACTGGTGAGCATGGACGCGATGGAACGCTAGGCCTGGAGGCACGGCCGCATACGATCGCCGCCATCGCCAGCTCCCGACGCCCGTGTCCACCGCCGCTCCTCTGGCCGATCAGGTCGCCCTGGTCACCGGTGCCAGCCGGGGCATCGGGCGTGCCATCGCCCTGGAGCTGGCCGCAGCCGGCGCCGAGGTTGTGGTGAATTACGCCGCCTCCGCCTCTGCCGCCGAGGCGGTGGTGGAGGCGATCACCGCGGCCGGTGGCCGGGCCTACGCCCTGGCGGCTGATGTGGCCGTGGAAGAGCAGGTGGACGGACTGGTGAAAACGGTGCTGGAGCGCAGCGGCCGGCTGGATGTGCTGGTCAACAACGCCGGCATCACCCGGGATGGCCTGTTGCTGCGCATGAAGACCAGCGACTGGCAGAGCGTGATCGATCTCAATCTCACCGGTGTGTTCCTCTGCACCCGGGCCGTGAGCCGCTCCATGCTCAAGGCCCGCCGCGGCCGCATCATCAACATCACCTCGGTGGTGGGTTTGGTGGGCAATCCCGGCCAGGCCAACTACAGCGCCGCCAAGGCCGGTGTGATCGGTTTCACCCGCAGCACCGCAGCGGAGTTCGCCAGCAGGGGCATCACCGTCAATGCCGTCGCCCCTGGCTTCATCGCCACCGACATGACCCGCGAGCTCAATGAGGAGCCGATCCTCGCCGCCATACCGCTTGGGCGCATGGGCCAGCCTGAGGAGGTGGCCGGGGCCGTGCGCTTCCTGGCCGCCGATCCTGCCGCTGCCTACATCACCGGCCAGGTGCTGCAGGTGGATGGCGGCATGGTGATGGCCTGAGCCGGCCGGGCAGCCCTAGCTCTCGATCGGTTGCACGAGCTCATCACGCAGCCGCCGGATGCGCTGCAGCAGGCGCAGCCGGCGGCTGCGGGCGGTGATGGTGAGAAACAGGCGGATCGGGACATACACCAGTGCCATCAGCAGCCCCAGCCCGGCGATCAGCAGGAAGGCCATGGCGCTGGTGGCCGCCATGGTGGGATCCGAGGCCGCGTCGCTGAGCGCGTCGGCGAGGCTGGTGCTGAGGGATTCCTCCATCCCCCGACCCTATCGGGGGTCAGCCGTCGTTGCCTGTGCCATCGAAAGGTGCACACGCATTCGGCTTTCCCCACCACAGCAACCCCGCTGGCCACAGGCCGCTATGGGAATCTGAACGCACTTTCAGGGCCTGCCGCCGGCGCGCCTCTTTCCACGCCCATGGCCAAACTGATCAGCTTTTCGGATGCCTCCCGCGCCTCCCTGGAACGGGGCGTGAACGCCCTCGCCAATGCGGTGAAGGTCACCATCGGCCCCCGAGGGCGCAATGTGGTGCTCGAGAAGAAGTTCGGCGCCCCCGACATCGTCAATGACGGGGTGACGATTGCCAAGGAAATCGAGCTTGAGGATCCGTTCGAGAACATCGGCGCCAAGCTGATCCAGCAGGTGGCCAGCAAAACCAAGGACGAGGCCGGAGACGGCACCACCACCGCCACCGTTCTCGCCCAGGCGCTCGTCCATGACGGCCTGATGAACGTGGCGGCCGGCGCCAACCCGGTGGGCCTGCGCCGCGGCATGGAGAAAGCCCTGGCCCAGGTGGTGGTGGGCATCCAGGCCCGCGCCATCCCGGTGGCCGGTGAAGCGATCCGTCAGGTGGCCACGGTCAGCTCCGGTGGTGATGAGGAAGTGGGCCGCATGGTGGCCGAAGCCATGCAGTTGGTCACCACCGATGGGGTGATCACGGTGGAGGAATCGCGCTCGCTGGCCACCGAGCTGGAGGTCACCGAAGGGATGGCCTTCGATCGCGGCTACTCCTCCCCCTATTTCGTCACCGATGGCGAGCGCCAGGTGTGCGAATACGAAAACGCCCTGCTGCTGATCACCGACCGCAAGATCAGTGCGATCGCCGATCTGGTGCCGGTGCTTGAGGCCGTCTCCCGCGCCGGCGCTCCGTTGGTGATCCTCTCGGAAGAGGTGGAAGGCGAAGCGTTGGCCACCCTCGTGGTCAACAAGACCCGCGGCGTGTTGCAGGTGGCGGCGGTGCGGGCTCCCTCCTTCGGCGATCGCCGCAAGGCGGCCCTGCAGGACATCGCCGTGCTCACCGGCGCCACGCTGATCAGCGAAGACCGCTCCATGTCGGTTGAGAAGGCGACCCTCGCTGATCTGGGCCGGGTGCGCCGGATCACGATCAGCAAGGACACCACCACGATCGTGGGCACCGAAGATCACCGCGACGCCGTGGCCGAGCGGGTGGCCTCGATCCGCCGTGAACTCTCCGCCACCGATTCCGACTACGACCGCGAGAAACTGAGCGAGCGCATCGCCAAGCTGGCTGGTGGTGTGGCGGTGATCAAGGTGGGGGCCCCAACTGAAACCGAGCTGCGCCACCGCAAGCTGCGTATCGAAGACGCCCTGAATGCCACCCGGGCGGCGGTGGAGGAGGGGATTGTGCCCGGCGGCGGCAGCACCTTGATGGAGCTGGCCGCTGAACTCGATGGCTGCATCGCCGGACTTGAGGGCGACGAGCGCACCGGTGCCGAGATCCTGCGCCGCGCCCTCTCCGCCCCCCTGCGTCAGATCGCCGAGAATGCCGGCGCCAACGGCGACGTGGTGGTGGCCGATGTGCTGCGGCTGGGCAAGGGCTACAACGCCCTTACCGGTGCCTACGAAGACCTGATGACCGCTGGCATCCTCGATGCCGCCAAGGTGGTGCGCCTGGCCTTGCAGGATGCGGTGTCGATCGCCGCGCTGCTGATCACCACCGAAGTGGTGATCGCCGACAAGCCCGAACCTCCCGCACCCGCCGGCGGTGGCGGCATGGAGGGAATGGGCGGCATGGGAGGAATGGGCGGCATGGGCGGCATGGGCATGCCCGGCATGATGTGATTCCAGCCACCTGGGAGTAGAGCCCAGCAGCAGCTCAGCCGATCAGGGGCGGAGCTGCTTCCCATAAGCGGTCGAGCTGCTGCACATAAGCGGCCACCTGAAGATCCACGCCGGTGATGGCGGTTCCGACCACCACGGCGTCGGCTCCCCGCTGCAGGGCACGCTGCCCCTGCTCCGGGCTGGTGATGCCGCCTTCGCAGATCAGCGTGGTGTCTGCCGGCAGGGCGGCCCGCAGCGGCTCCAGCAGGTCCCAGGCCGGCGGCCGCTGAGCTGCCGTGCCCTCTGTGTAGCCATACAACGTGGTCCCTACCCAGCGGCAGCCGAGGGCCGCGGCCCGCACCCCGTTCGCCACGCTGTCCACATCGGCCATCAGCGGTGCGCCGAGCTCCGCAGTGGCCCGCTCGATCAGTTCGGCCAGTGGCTGTCCGCCGGGGCGCTGCCGTTCGGTGGCATCGATCGCCACCACATCGGCCCCCGCTCCCCACACCGCCAGCAATTCTTCCCAGCCGGGCGTGATGTACACCGGGCTGTCTGGGAAGCTGCGCTTCCACAAGCCGACGATCAGCGCCTGCGGGCAGCGGCGCCGCACGGCACCGATGTGCTCGGGGCTTTCGAGGCGCACGCCGATGGCCCCGTTGGCCAGGCTGGCCTCCGCCATGGCGGCGATCACCAGCGGATCCCGCAGCGCCGAGCCTTCAGGCGCCTGCACCGACACAATCAGCCCACCCTTCACAGCCGCCCGCTCCAGCCGCTCCGCTGGAGTAGCGCCAGGGATGGCAGAACGGCCCCCGAGGGGCGCAGACAAAGGGGGCATGGCAGGCGCTCGAAAAGGGGGCAAGGGGCCGGTGAAAGCGGCACAACCAGACGGCCACGTTGTGTCAGCTGCCGCGGGTGTCCGCTGGGGATGTGTCATCCGGCAGCCAGGAGCGCAGCGAGGCCAGGCCTGGATGGTCAGGTGCGGGAGCCGGCCGGCCGGCAAGGGCACCAGCGGCCCGCTCGCGCAGGGCCAACGTGCGGCCCTGGGGGGTGAGCGCCGGTGCGATCTCGGTGGCGCTGAGGCGCGGTGGGCGGACCGTGAGTTCTGATTCCAGCGGCGGGAGCTGGCCCGCTGCGGGGTCGCTGTCTGTAACGGAGCTACTGGCTTGAGCAGGGCCGCTGGCTGAAGGAGTGGCACTGGTTGACGCCGTGTCGCTGTCGTCGTCGTGGCTGTTGTGGAACGTGCTCACCACTTCTTCCAGGCAAACGCGCACCAGGCTTTTCATCCGGGCCAGGGGGGCCCGCCAGAGCGCCTGTGCAACCTCGGCGGCTTCTGCAGGGTGTGGGCTGGGTTCGGCGGGGAAAGAGGCCGTGGGGGACGCTGGCGGGTCGGTGGTGGCAAGTCCAGCTCCTGCATCCGCCGCCTGAGGGTCAGCGGATGCAGGAGCAGCCGATGGAGCAGATGCCGATGGCTCGTCCGATCGGGGCTTGGCTGGTTCCAGGCCCGGATCAACAGGCTCGGCCCCGAAGTTGAAGACCCTCGCCGCGCTTGGCCGTGCCGGGATCAAGGGTGAAACGGCCGGCAAAGGATCGAGCGAAAGCTCCAAGAAGGGAAGTGGTGCCTGCACGAAGCCATCAAGGGTCTGATCTTCTGGCTCTGGCGCGGCCGCTGAAGGCGCTTCTGCGGGCAGGTCTTCAGCAGGCCCCTCGGCGGTGAGGGTTGCAGCAGCGGGAGCCTCCAGCCAGGGGTCGAAGGCGAGCGGTTCAGCCAAGAACTCCACGGGCTCCTCAGCAATCGCGCTGGGCCCGGCAGCTGGATCTGCAGGGGCGGCAGCTTCAATGCTGATGGGCGGTCCGGCCTCTTCGGTGGCTGCCAGGCTGGCAGCAGTCTCAGCGCCGAAGGTCTCTTCCAGGGAGATTTCGGGCTCAGGAGCAGCGGCCTGATCAAAGCTGAGCACGAGCTCTGGTAAGGGTCCCTCAATCTCCAGCTGCACCGCCTCCAGGGTGATCGCCGCAAAGGAAAACCCCTGCGCCACCAGCTCCGGTTCAGCAACAGCCTGCTCAGCCGCCGAAGCCGCCACTTCACCAGCCGCCGCCGCCGCAGCTTCACCAGCATCCACAGGTGCTCTGCCAGGCGCGGCACCTGGGGCTGCTGTGGCGTGCAGATGGTCGTGCCACCAGTCCTTCAGTGAAGCGTCGCCAGCGGTGAGCTCCTGCATCAGCGACGGAAGGGCTTCGACGCCATGGCGGTGCACCCAGCGCAGCGACAGCCACGCCACCGCTCCTTGATCCCTGCGGTCCAAGGCACCCTTCAAGACCTGGCGCTCGGAGGGTCGTTTCTGCTGAGGCCTGGGCAGAACGGGCGCAGGCAGGGACGAGGACGGGGGCACAGCGGGGCTCAGCTGAGTTTGCGATCCAGCAGCGGCCGGATCAGAAGGAACAATCCGATCGCCAGGAGGGCCAACACGCCGAGGCAGGTGGCGCCGGTGAGCTCCCCGTAAGGAGCGATCAGCACCACGTCGCCGAGGGAGAGGTGGCCTGCGTAGGCCGCACGAATGGGTTCAATCGCGAAGGTAAGGGGATTCAGGGCCGCAAGCCAGCCCAGCCAGGTGGGCATGAAGGAAATCGGGGCCAGGGCCGTGCTGGCGAACAGCAGGGGCAGGTTGGCCACGAAGATCACCGCGATCAGCTCGATGTGGCCGGGCAGCGCGAAGGCCAGCCCCAGGCTCATGGCCGTGACGGCGAACACCAGCAGCAGCAGGGTGACCAGCACCAGCGCCAGCCCGGCGGTGCCGGGCCAGCCATAGCCCAGCCAGGCGGCGGTGCCCATGATCGCCAGGCTCTGGACCAGGCTCAAGCTGGTGATGTAGAGCACGGAAGCCAGCACGATCGAGCTGCGTGAGCGCAGCGGTGCCACCAGCAACCGATTGAGAAAGCCGAATTCCCGGTCGAACATCACCGGCAGGCCGGCATTGAGGGCGGCGCTGAAGGCCGTGAACACGATCACCCCCGCGCCGAGAAAGCGCCCGTAGCTCATGCCATCGGGCAGCAGACCTTCCGGTGCCTTGGCGAACAGGGCGCCGAACAGCACCAGCCAGATCAGCGGCTGCAGCACGCCGGCCACCAAGGTGGTGGGCCGGCGTGCCAGCTGGAGGAACAACCTGCGGGTGAGCGCCAGGGTTTCCTGGGTCACATCCGCCAGGGCGGAACGGTTGGCAGCCGGCAGGGCCGGCAGCGGGGGCTGGGCGGTGAGGGTGGGTGCGCTGGTCATGGCCGAAGGAAGACGGAGGGTGGAAAGAGGGGGGCGTGGGTCAACGCATGGCCTGTTTGCGCTCGGCTTTGGCATCCCTGCTGCCGGCGACCGCCAGCTCCGCGTCCATCAGGGTGCGGCCGGTGGCCTGCAGATACACATCATCAAGACTGGCCTGGCTCTGGGCCAGCGAGAAGACCGGCAGTTCAGCGGCATCGAGCTGGCAACGCAGCTGCTCGATCACCCCCTCGTGTTCCACCACGAGGTTGAGCGAATGGCCCTGGGCGCGGTTCACCACCACCTGCCGCACGCCAGGACAGGCCTGGAGCACCTCGCTGACGCGGCTGGCCTCCCGCTCATCGCTGAATTCACGCACCCGCAGCGTGACCCGGTCGCCGCCAAGCGCCTCCTTGAGAGCGCTGGGGCTGCCTTCGGCGATTACCCGCCCCCCATCAATGATGGCGAGACGGTCGGCGAGCGCATCGACTTCCTCCAGATAGTGGCTGCTCAGCAGCACCGTGGTGCCGGCCTGGCGCAGCTCGCGCAGCACTTGCCAGATGGCGGCGCGGCTTTCGATGTCGAGGCCCACCGTGGGTTCGTCGAGCACGAGCAGCTCAGGGCTGTGCAGCAGGCCGCAGGCCAGATCGAGGCGACGGCGCATCCCGCCGGAATAGGTGCCGCAGCGCCGGTCGATCCAGTCGCCCATGCCCATGCGCTCCACCAGCTCCTCGATGCGTGGGGCCAGCAGGCGCGCGGGCTGGTGGTACAGCGCACCCTGCAGCTGGAGCAGCTCACGGCCGGTGAGGATCTTGTCGATCGCCACCTCCTGGGCCACATAGCCCAGCAGTTCACGCACCTGCCGCGGTTGCTTCAGCGCATCGTGGCCCGCCACGATCACCCGGCCGCTGTCGGGGGCCAGCAGGGTGCAGATGATGCGCAAGGCGGTGGTCTTGCCGGCTCCGTTCGGACCGAGCAAGCCATAGAGGCAACCCCGGGGCACGCTCAGGTCGAGCGACTGGAGCGCCTCCACCGGGCCATAGCGTTTGGTGAGTTGCTGCAGCTCGATCACCGCGTCTGGCACCGCTGGTCAGGCTCACGCCCGTTGGAAAGGAGAACCAATCTAGAAAGGAGCCCCATCAAGCGGCTCCGGTGAGGATCAGCGGCTGCCCACAACATTCAGCAGCGGGAAACCGCTCAGCTGCGGGAATCCCAGCGACGGGAACCCGTTCAGGCCGTTGAACAGTGGCAATCCATCAAGGCCGGTTGCCCAGCCGATCAGGTCGCTGGCCTGGTGGGAGAAGGCGGCGGCGGCGGGCAGGCGGCAGATCAGCAGTAGCAGGCAGATCCCGAACAGGTAAAGGATCGACCAGCGGAACAAGCCCTTGGCCCGCACCGGATCATCGGGCGATGCCGCCAACGATCGGCCCATCTGCAGCAGGCGGCCGTTGAACGGCAGCAGCAGGAGGCCGTAGAGGAGCCCACCACTGGGCAGGGCCAGGATGCCGAAACCGCTCACAAGCACGGTGGCGCGGGCGTAATGCACGATCGCTTCGGCGGTCACCTGGGAGCCCTTGACCACCGGCAGCATCGGAATGCCCACCGAGCGGTAGTCCTCGCGCAGCAACAGGGCCAGCGCCCAGAAATGTGCCGGAGTCCAGAGCATCACCAGGCTGAACAGCCACCAGCTGCTCAGGCCCAGATGGCCGGTGGCAGCTGCAGCGCCCACCAAGGGGGGAATGGCACCGGCCACCCCGCCGATCACGATGTTCTGAGAGGTGCGCGGCTTGAGCAGGGCGGTGTAGAGCAGCACGTAGCTGCACAGTCCCAGCAGGGAGAGCCCGGCGGCCAGGCAGTTCACACCGCTCACCAGCAGGGCGGCCGCCACGCAGGTGAGCGAAACAGCCACCGAAAAGGCGGTGGCGGGTGACAGCCGACCAGAGGGCAGCGCCCGGCCACTGGTGCGGACCATGCGACCGTCGAGCTCCTGTTCCCAGAGGCAATTGAGCACGCCGGCAGCGGCAGCGGCCAGGGCACCGCCGCCCAGGGTGCAGACCAGGCGCGGGGCTGGCAGCGGCCAACCTTCAGACAGGGCCATGCCGCCGAGGGTGGTAGCCAGCAGCAGCGGAATCAGGCGCGGTTTGGCGATCTCCAGCCAGGCCGGCAATTTGACCTTGGCGCGGGAAGGAACAGCCTCGCTGCGGGGGAGCGTGGGGGAGGCGCCGCTCCCTGCGGTGGCGCTAACCATGACAACTCTCCAAGGTGGAAGAACGGGGCGGTTGGACCGCTGAAAACGGAGCTGGTGCAAGGCTCCAGCTGCGCACCGCCAGGCCGGTGAGCAAGCCCACCAGCAAGGCGGCGGTGATCTGGTGCCCCACGGTGACGAGCGGAACGGCCAGCGAGAGGCGCAGGGTGAGCACCCCCAGCACCACCTGCAGCACCACCAGCAGCACCCCAGCGAGGGCGAAGGGCCAGGAGCGCTGGCGGGTGGCCGGCGTGAGCAGGGTGAAGCTGCAGGCAAGCACCACCACCAGTGCCACCGGCACCGCCAGTTGGCGGTGTGTGGCCAGCAGGCCGCAGGCTTCGCCGCTGCTCAGGCAGCGGCCTGACGCCCACTGGGTGGCCATCAGCGCACCGGAAATCGCCTGAGCAAAGACCGCCAGGGCGGCCATTGCCGTGGCCAGGGCTGCTGCACGCACCCACATACATGAAGGGCGGGTGAAAGCTGTGCCGCCAGCGGCAGAGCTGGCGCCAGGGGAAGAGATCTGGGCGGTGAGGCCCTGATGGACGCCACTGAGCAAGGCCACCAGCACCAAGGCGGTGCCGAGATGGGCCGTCACCACATCAAAACGAAGCAATTGGGTGACGGTGAGAGCACCCAGCAGGCCCTGCACGGCTACCAGCAGCAGGGCGGCGCCGCTGGCCCAGGGGAGCCAAGAGGGCAGCACCTGGCGCCGAAGCACGCTCCAGCCGGCAAGCACCAGCAGGGCGATTCCCACCAGAAAGGCATCGAGCCGATGAAACCACTCCAGGAAGACCTGGAGGTTCATGCGTCCGCCGGGCAGAAAGCTGCCATAACAAAGCGGCCAATCGGGGCAGGCCAGACCGGCTTCCATCACCCGTGTGGCGCCCCCGATCGCCACCAGGGCCACTAGCGCCACCACCAGGTGGGATGTGAGAAAAAGCAATCCGCGCCTCATGGCGATCAAGTTAGCGATCACTTCTGGAGCTTCGAGACCAGGTGTGGTGGAGTCGCAACAGTGGCTCTGTGTTGAATTCCTAACGCCTCATTCCGTTTGTTTCGCTGTTCCCACCTTCGCCAAGCGCCGCTGTGGCGGCTCCCCATAGGGTGGTGAGAGCCTGGCTTCCTTCGTGCCGATTCCTTCAACCATCGTCACCTTGGTGGTGGGGATGCTGCTTGTCCTCATTGGCCTCTGGGTCGGTCAGAACGTCAACATGCTGCCGGTTGCCGCCAGCTCGAACGCCCCCCTCTACGACCAGCTCTTCACCGTGCTGTTCGTGATCGGAACCATACTTTTCCTCGGTATTCTCGGGCTGCTTCTGTATAGCTTGATTCGTTTTCGCCGCAAGGAAGGCGATCTCGGCGACGGCGTTGCCGTCGAAGGCAATCTTCAGCTGGAGATCTTCTGGACGGCAGTGCCAGCAATTGTGGTGCTGTTTGTTGGCATCTACAGCTACGACATCTACGACCGCATGGGCGGCATGATTCCACTCAGCGACCCCCACGCCATGCACGGCGGCATGGCGATTGAATCAGCAGCAACGGGATCCAGCGATCCCATGCCACCGGGGATGGTGATGGCGGCCAACGTGCCTTCCGTTGTAGAGGGTGCCGAGGTCCGCACTTGGGGCGGCATCGGCAGTTCTCCCGGCAGCAGCAGCGGTGCCTTGCCGGTGGATGTCACCGCGCTTCAGTTCGCCTTTCTATTCCACTACCCCGAGGGCGACTTCATCAGCGGTGAGCTGCATGTGAAAGCCGGCCAGCAGGTGGAGCTGCGCATGGAGGCCCGCGATGTGATCCATGCCTTCTGGGTGCCGGAATTTCGCCTCAAGCAGGACGTGATCCCCGGCCAACCCACGATCCTCACCTTCACGCCCACCCGCGCCGGCAGCTATCCGATCGTGTGCGCAGAGCTGTGCGGTCCGTATCACGGCGGCATGCGCTCCACCGTGGTGGTGCATGAGCCCGACGCCTTTGACGCCTGGCTGGATCAGAACCGGCCCGCCACAGTGGCCAGTGCCGCGTCGGGGCCTTCAGCGACAGGCTGAATTTCCGCCTCCTGCTTCCCCGTCTCCCTTTTCCCCTCCAAACGCTTCCCCGTCCGATGACCCTGGCCCTGCCGCCCACCACCAGCTCAGCGCCGCCGAGCCTCCAACCCGAGGGTTGGCTGCGGTACCTGAGTTTCAGCCTGGATCACAAGGTGATCGGGCTCCAATACCTGGTGACCGGATTCATCTTTTATTTCATCGGCGGCGCCCTTGCCGGCATGATCCGCATTGAGCTGGTCAGTCCGATGTCGGACTTTCTGCAGCGGGACACCTACAACGAGGTGCTCACCCTCCACGGCACGGTGATGATCTTCCTCTGGATCGTGCCAGTGGTGAACGGGGCGTTCGGGAATTACCTGATCCCCTTTTATGTGGGCGCCAGAGACATGGCCTTTCCCCGGCTGAACGCCGTGGCCTTCTGGTTGATTCCCCCCGCCGGCATCCTGCTGATTGCCAGCTACTTCATTGCCGGCGCTTCCCAATCAGGCTGGACCGCCTACCCACCCCTGAGCCTCACCACCCCGGCGGCTGGCCAGGTGGTGTGGATCCTGAGCGTGTTGTTGCTGGGTGGCAGCTCGATCTTCGGTGGGATCAACTTCATCGCCACCGTGCTGAAGATGCGCCGGCCTGGCCTGAAAATGATGCAGTTGCCGATGTACTGCTGGGCCATGCTGGGCACCAGCTTTCTGGTGGTGCTGGCCACGCCTGTGCTGGCGGGAACATTGGTGCTGCTCAGCTTCGACATCCTGGCCCACACCGGCTTCTTCAACCCGGCTCTCGGCGGCAACGCGGTGGTGTACCAGCATCTGTTCTGGTTCTATTCCCATCCAGCCGTTTACATCATGGTGCTGCCGGCCTTTGGTCTGGTCAGTGAGATCCTGCCGGTCCATGCCCGCAAGCCCTTGTTCGGCTACACCACCATGGTGTATTCAATTCTGGGCATCGTGTTTCTGGGGCTGATCGTGTGGGCCCACCACATGTTCACCAGTGCAACACCGCCCTGGATGCGGCTGTTCTTCACGATCGCCACGGCCTTCATCGCCGTTCCCACCGGCATCAAGTTTTTCAACTGGCTGGCCACGCTGTGGGGCGGCAAGATCGCTCTCAACAGCGCCATGCTGTTCTCCTGTGCCTTCATCGTTCACTTCGTGTTCGGTGGTATCACTGGGGTGGCACTCGCTCAGGTTCCCTTCGATATCCACGTCCACGACACTTACTTCGTGGTAGCCCACTTCCACTACATCGTCTATGGCGGCACCGTGTTCGTGGTGTTCGCCTCTCTCTATCACTGGTATCCGAAGTTCACGGGGCGCATGCTCAATGAAGACATGGGCCGCCTGCACTTCACGCTCACCTTCATCGGCTTCAACCTCTGCTTCGCCCCGCAGCACTGGCTGGGCCTCAACGGCATGCCCCGCCGTGTTGCGGAGTACGACCCCCAGTTCACACTCGTGAACCAGATCAGCAGTGTGGGGGCATTGCTGATGGCGATCAGCACGTTACCCCTGTTGATCAACGTGATCTGGAGTGCTTTCCGTGGCCCCGTGGCCGGGGACAATCCCTGGAATGCGCTCACCCCGGAGTGGCTCACCAGCTCGCCGCCGCCGGTGGAGAACTGGAAGGGCCCTGCCCCCCTGGTCACCCACCCCTACGGCTATGGAGTTCCTGAAGGGCAGATCGATCTGAAGGGAGCTTCCGGCAAGGAGCTCTGGACCTCCGGCAGCTGATCCCCATCCACTGATCCCCATCCACTGATCCCCA
>ERZ888423.1042-NODE-1042-length-25966-cov-8.911389_pt1 | contig 25966 bp, 22 predicted proteins | sample MGYA00520523_ERZ888423 | MGnify/ENA primary metagenome ERZ888423 (study PRJEB32303, sample SAMEA104408611) | aquatic metagenome | biome: Brackish water; feature: Pelagic; material: water | place: Baltic Sea | collected 2014-06-08T10:24:00 | depth 30,27 m ...
AACCCGTGTGCACGGCTTTGCAGGCCGTTGCCTCACCACTCGGCCACTCCACCGTTGGGGTTTGATGCCAGTTGCACCTTCGAGCGGATGACGGGATTCGAACCCGCGACCCTCACCTTGGCAAGGTGATGCGCTACCAACTGCGCTACATCCGCGAGCTACGGGCGAGATCGTCGCCCGTCGCGAGAGACGACACTAGTCGACTGGCGCGCACCCCACAAATCCCTGTGGTCAACCGTGCCAGACAACCCGGGCATCGGCGCGTGCTAACCTTCGACCTCGGCGTCACCGAAATTGTGCTGCCACCGGTCCCGTGGCTCAGTGGGAGAGCGTCCGCTTCACACGCGGAAGGTCGCTGGTTCGATCCCAGCCGGGACCACCACGCTTGAAATGGGGCCCTGTTCCGGGGGTGAGCCGATCGGGACGGGCATACGTGTCCCCCAGTCCTGGCCGGCATCATCGGCGGACCTCAGATCGGCGCCCCGGCGTTCCGTTGGCCTGCTTCGGAAGCGGGTGGACCCATCACGAGGATCGCGGCCAGGCCCATCACCCCGATAATCGCCGCTGAGACGATCATCGTGATGTCGAAGCCCTGGGTGTAGGCCTTCTCCGCCGCCTCCACAGCTGCGCGCCCGGCGGCGGTGGTGGGCTGCACCTGGTCGTGGGCGAACTGACGGACCTCGTCTATCCCGGCGGCGACTTGCGAGGGGGTGGCAAGTCCTTCCTTCTGCAATTCCCCGGCGAAGCGTGCGTGGCCGAATACCTGTACAAAGACCACGCTCAGAGCCAGACCCGCCGCATAGCCGACCTGGCCGATGGTCGTCCGGAACGAGGTCACTGAACCGAGGTAGTCGGCCGGCGCCTCGGCGACGAACATCGCCGATTGGGGAATCGAGATCAGGGCCAGGCCGATCCCGACGACGACAGCGCCCGGAACGATCACCCACGCGGGCCAGTCGTTTTTCGCGACGACCATGAGCAGCAGGCCGAGCACGCAGCACACGAAGCCAAGACCGAGGACCCGGCGCAACCGGTCGCCACGCTTGGCCAGGTAATTGCCCACCAGCACCGAAACCGCAAGCAGCACAAGCAGCATCGGGAGCTGTAGCACCGTCACCTGGAAGGTCGACACCGCTTTGGTGTACTGCCAGAGGTTGCTCGTCGACAACTGAACGACCGCCTGGGCGAAGTTCCAGGCAACGCCCGCGACCACCGCGGCGACAAAGACACCGCTCGCGAACAGCTTGATCGGGAATGCCGGGGCTTTGCTGCGCAGTTCGACAGAGCCGAAAAGCGCGTAGCCGGCGATTCCCGCAACGACCGGCACGTAGAACTTCGGGGAAGCGAGCGAGGTGGCCGCCTGGCTGAGGCCGTAGAGCAGCGACACCGTGGAGGCCCCGACGAGCACCAGGCCCAAGTAGTCGACCCGCCCCTGCCCGGATCGGGGCATCACCGGCAGCACGCGAGGAACGAAGACGACGAGTAGCAGGCCCAGCACCGGCACCAGAAGCATCGCGACCCGCCACGAACTAAGAGCGACTGCCCCGCCGATCATCGATCCCACGATCAGCAGACCGATCATGACGGCGCTCCAGAGGCCCAGAGCCGCAGTGACTTTCGGCGCCGGCGTGACGAAGCGCACGTAGGCGAAGGTCGCCGCGAGCGCCGCGCCCAGACCGATGCCGGCCAGGGCACGTCCGGCCAGGTAGACCTCGGTCTGCGGGGCGATCGCGACAATCACGTCGCCGACAACGGCGAGCAGCATCGATGCGATGAGGACGCCTCGGCGCCCGAGGCGATCTGCCGCCACACCCGCCGCCAGCACCGTCGCGGCGAGAGCGAGAGTAGAAATGCTGGCACCGAGTGCGCGCTGGGAAGCGGTGAATTCCAGTGCCTTCCCCGCCTCGACGATGGCGGTGTTCGCGACGGCCGGATCCAGCAACTGGAGGCCGCCGATCAGTCCGAGCAGATAGATCGCGCCCCGGGGCATCGCCCCACCCGGGTCCGGCGCGGTAGCGCCCGAACTCATCGGAGTCCCCCCACGCACGTCTGCCGATGACTTCGCGCGGTATCCCGCACATCCACGACGGCTGACCGCCCCGCCGGGTTTCGCGGCTTGGGAACCGAGAAGATCGCTCGCGTCAAGGTGGGCTTCCTTTCCAGGCTTTCCAGGATCTTTATCGTCAGGTCTTCCGGCAATCGATGAGGGAGAAGACCGGCCGGTCGATCATCGCATTCCGGAACCCCGATTCGTGCGCGGCAAGGGCTTCCCGGGAAATTTCCGGATCTCGGACGACCACGTCGGTGAACCCCGCGGCCTCCAAGGCCGAACGGTAGGCCTGGGTCGGCATGTAGTGGTTCCGGATGTGCAGCCCCGCATCGGCGACCAGCACGGTGATCTTGATCGGGGCACCCTCGTAGGCGTGACCGGTCCATCATCGGCTTCCGCGCCGTCCGTCACCTACCGGGTTTGATCGGGTGGTGCAGGCCGGTGTGCTCGGGAGGTGGCGGTGTCGCGATGTCCCCGAGGTAGGGGAAGGACAGATCCAGGACGAGGAAGAGAATGACCGCCACCAGGCCGCTGACGGTGATCACCACCGTGTGATGCAGCCGCGCACTCTCCACGCCGTAGGTGACGGCGGCAGCGACAACGAGGCTACTCGTCAGGCCCACGACCAACCACAGTGGCCATTTGATTCCCTGGTGGGTTTTGGCCTGACTCAGTCGCTCGGTCCTGCCCTTGCTCATCGCCTCGAGGTTGGAGACCGTGGTGCTCAGAAAAGTCTTCTGCGCGTCGGTCTCCGGCTGGATTTCCCGAACCGTCGTGTGCAGCTGCTTGAGTGCCCGATCGGCATCCGCGGAGAACTCGCCGCGGGACGCCAGGGGCCATTCGGCGCGGGCGGCCTGCTCGTATTCCCTGAGGTTGTTGAGGATCCGTTGCTGATCGGCGGGGTTGAAGGCAAAACGATCCCGGGCGATCTGGACTCCCGCCGCGACCTCCGCCCTCACCAAGTTGTCCGCGGTAGCGACTTGGGACCACAGCCCGGAGACGATGAAGCCGACGAAGAAGGCGTAGACGAAACCGATCACACCGTAGGCGAATTTCAAGGCGTCATTGTGCTGGTCGGTTCTCAGCATCGGAAATGACCGGCGAACCAGAAGGCCGACGATGGTGGCCCCTCCGGCGACCAGGATGACGATGGAACTCAGCAGCAGCCAGGAAGGGATGGTGGTGATGAGCCACAGGCCCAGCTTCGCTCCGACAGAGCGTTTGACTTCGGAATCAGCACCCACCGGCATGTGATACTAGCCCAGCCGGACGTTTCGGCGATACCGAATAGAAAAGTGCCCCTGGAATATAGAAGAGTGCCCCCGGAACCGGATCGAGGGCGCGCGAAAGGGAATAAGAAGGCTCCGGCGACGTCGGGGAGGGGCTGACCTCTGAGCTGCCGGGACGTTGGCCGGCGCGCAGATGACCTAGGTGCAGTCCGCGGTCAAGAGTCTGCAGGGGGTCCGCGGCGTCCGGTTGCGGGTGGTTCATACACCGGCCGTCGCGCCAACTCCGGGAGTGCGTGCCACCAACCGGCCGAAGGCGGCGGCGAAGCCGTCGACGATGCCCTCGTAGCCGGGTACCAGTTCGGTGTCGCAGGCGATGCCCACCACGACGTTACCGTTGTAGCTGCAGATGCTGAAGCTCATCGGCTGGTCTCCGGAGACCGGGGCCCAGCCGGCGATTCCCTCCACCAGCGCACCGGCCAGGTAGACCGGGATCGGTGGTCCGGGCACGTTGGTGAGCACCCCGAGCGTGCGGTTGGTGAACAGCTCCACCGATGCCTCGTACAGGGTCCGGCTGAATCCGGCGATCACCTCCTGCAGCCTGAACGCGACCGCGGCCTCATTGCCGTTCTTGATGCGGTTCATCCGCCGCCGGGCGATCGCCAGCACCGCGACGGGATCGGGCTCATCGGTGGGCAACTCCAATTGTACGAGCGCGAACTCGTTGCCCAGCGTCTCCGGCAGGCTCAGGTCGAGCGGCTTGAGGTTGACCGGCACCATGAACGCCACTGATGCGCAATGGGCGTCCCGTGATCGCAGGTAGTCGTGTAACGCGCTGGCGACGGTGGCCACCAGGACGTCGTTGACGGTGCAGCCGTGCGCCTTGGCGACGGCCTTCACTGCGGGCAGCGACAGGGGGGACGACCAGGCGACGCCCTTGGAGCCGCTTGCCGGTCCGGTCCAGATGCTCACGTCGTTGAGGGTGCCCAGGACGAACTTGCGGACGGTATCGAGATCGCCGGGTGCGGCGGCCAAGAGACCGGCCAGGGTGCCCCCGCCGGGCAGGGCCCGCCGCAACGTCGCCGCGAACCCGGACGCTGCCCTGCGAAGACCATGCAGCAAGGAGTGCAGCGCCCCCAACGGGTTGCGCAGCGCGAAGCGGGCTAGCCGGGCGGCATGCCGCGCTGGCCGCCCGGTACCGGCGGCCCGTCTACCCGGCACCTCCGCCAGCGACCGGCCGGCCGTCTGCGCGACCGTGGTGAGTTCGGCGGTGGCACGGCGCAGCCGTGATGGCACCGGACCGGCTGGCTGGGACACAGCGCCGTACTGGGCTACCGCCGGGCCCAGGATCGCCCCGCCCTGCGGGGAGGCGTCGAACAGGCTCATCGCCAGCTGGACCATCCGCATGCCGTCGGCCACCGCGTGGTGGCTGCGCAGGATCATCGCGCTCCCACCGCGGTAGCGCTCGACGCAGATCAACCGCCACAGGGGCCGGCCGCTGTCGAGCAACTCGGCGCGATGCGCGGCGACCAGGGCATGCATGCACCGCGGGTCGTCCGGGCTGGCGAGGGTGGCGGCGCTGACGTGGTTGGCGATATCGAAGTCTGGGTCCGGCTCCCAGCACCACTCACCGTTTCCGTCGCGAACCGCCCTGCTGCGAAACACCGGATAACGCTCGACGAGTCGTTCGGTGATCGCCTCCTGCAGCAGACCGAGGTCGACGGGTTCGGCGGTCCACACCGCCACGTCGGCCACCATGGCGTTGGTCGGCCGGTCCATCTCCAGCCACAGGGCGTCCTGTATTCCCATCGGAAGCGGGCGTCGGGGCGCGGGGCTATCAATTACGGCCACAATCCAGTGTGGCGGCTGTCGGGCCGACGAGTCGACCCGATCGGGCTGCGGTCATGCGACCGTCATGTTTGGGTGCACGGCGCTGCCCCCGTCCACTACTGGATGATCGCCGGGACCACTCCGTCCGGGGTCCCCTTCGACGACGACTTCGCGCGGTTCTCCGCCCGCACCTTCCTACCGTTGCGGGTGAAGCCGGTGCGGGAGACCGCCGCCGACAGCAGCATGTCGTCGCCGGCGGCGAATGGGTGAAACCCAACCCCGGCACCGCCGCGTCCCTTGACCGGAATGTCGCTGCAGGCGGTCACTTTCCAACCCTTCGCCGACGTCGACAGGATCGCCTCCGCGCCGTCGCCGGTGATCGGCAGCGCGGCGATCACCTCGTCACCGTCGGCCGCCAGGCGCACCCCGGCGACACCGTTGCCGGCCGCTCCCTGCGGGTTGACCGTCGCCGGGTCGATGCGCAGCACCTTGCCGCGGCGGGTGATCAGTGCCAGGTGGGCGCCCTCGGGCAACACGCCCGAGGCGAGAAGTCCGGTGATGTCGGGCGCCACCGCGACGTCGCGCACCTTGGTCGGCAGGCCCGCGCCGGTGGTGAACTTGATCCGGCCGTCAGCCCACACCGCCCAGCCCAGTCCGCCGGTGAGCAGATCGCCGTGGCTGTCCGACAAGATGCCCTGGTGGTCCAGGCGCCAGGCCGGATTGGGCTTGCGTTCCCGGGCGCCGTCGTCGCCGCCTGCGCCGCTGACCGGGGTGGCGTCGAAGTCCAGGGCGGTGCGCCGGTCGAACTCCGCACCGCCGAACAGTTTCGCGGTCTGCTTCAGTTCGGCGTCGATGAGTTTTTTGCGGGCTTTGGGTGACTCGAGCAACTCGGTGAGCTGTGCGTGCTCGGCGTCGAGCTTGTCGGCCTCGGCGCGCAGTTCGATGACGTCAAGCTTGGTCAGCCGGCGCAACTGCATGGCCAGCACATAGTCGGCCTGCACCTCGTCGATCGCGAAGCGCTCGCACAGGCCGGCGCGGGCCTCGTCGACGGTGTCGGAGCCTCGGATCACCGCGACAGCGGCATCGATGTCGATATGCACCACAAGCAGACCCGACACAAGATGCCTACGCGCGGTGACCTTTTCCAGCCGGTGCTCACTGCGACGGACCACCACCGAGTCGCGTAGCGACAAGAACGAGGTGATCAGCTCCCGCACCGACCACCACCGCGGGATGCGGTCGGCGTCGAGGGCCACCAGGCTGGCTGCGAATGTCCCTTCCAGCGGGGTCAGCGCGAGCAGTGAGGTGACCAGCTGCTGGGGGTCGTGGCCGCGCTTGGGGGTGACCACGATGCGCAGCCCGTTGCGCCGGTCGGTGAGGTCGGACATATCGGCCACGCCGGGAAGATCACCGCCGTCGATGAGGGAGCGGATGCGCTCCTGGACGGTGGAGCTGGCCACTCCCGGAGGCAGTTCGGTGATGACGACATTGCGTCCGTCCACCGTCACCGTGCCGCGCACGGTGAACGACCCCTTTCCGGTGGTGACGTAGTCGCGCAGCCCCTCGGATCCGACCACCGATCCGCCGCAGCCCCAGTCGGGTCCGGGCAGCAACTCCATCAGGGCGTCGTCGGACAGTGTCGGTTTGGCCAGCAGCGCCCGGCAGGCGGCCATCACTTCCCGGGGGTTGTGGGCGGGGACTTTGGTGGCCCAGCCCTCGGCAATGCCGACGGCGCCGTTGACGAGCAGCACCGGGAAGCGGGCCGGCAGAACGGTGGGCTCGGTCCACTCGCCGTCGAAGGTGTCCGTCATCGGCACCGCGTGGTCGGCCAGCTCGGCGGTCAGCGCCGCACCGGCGGGCGACAGCCGCATCTCGGTGTAGCGGTCCGCCGCCGGGATGTCGCCCTGGATGCGGGGGAACGCGCCCTGGCCGTCGATGATCTTCACCCGCTGGAAGTCGGCGGCCAGCAGCGCCGCGGCGCCGTACATGGCGGCCCCGCCGTGCGGGTGCAGATTGCCCGTCACCGCCGAGCAGACCTTCGATGACTTCTGAGGTTTGTTGCCGGGCAACAGGTTCGACGAGTACATCTGGTAGAGCAGGCGGCGCTGTCCGGGCTTCAGTCCGTCGTAGGCGCTCGGTATCGCGCGATCAGAGACCGAATACAGAGCGAAAATCAGCTGATAGCGGTTCCAGTAGTCGTCGGCGGAGACGTCGAGGACCAGGTCGGGGTTCTGTTCGATGACAGTCACGGAGTAACGCTCCTAGTCCAGGTCCAGCGTGGCGGTGTCGATGCGGGCAGCGGCCGCGGCCATCCAGTCGCGGCGGCCCTCCGGCGGCCCGCCGAAGAGGATGTGGTGCAGGTTCTCGACCTTGTCGTCGGGGCTGATCCGGTAGACGGTGCGCTGGGCAGGGTCGAGCACGGTGTTCCAGAAGTCGTCGGCGTTCATCTCACCGAGACCCTTGTTGCGCTGGACCTCGACCTTCTTCTTCGACTTCGCCCGCAGTTTCGCGACCGCCGCGTCCCGTTCGCCCTCATCCTGGCAGTAGATCCTGGTGTCGGGGTCATAGACCACAAACAGCGGTGGCAGCGTCACGTAGACCATGCCGGCCTCGACGAGGGGCCGATAGAAGTCGAGGAACATCGAGATCAGGCTGGAGTTGATGTTGGCCCCGTCGGGATCGGCGTCGGAGGCAAACAGGATCCGGTCGTAGCGGCTCTTCTCCGGATCGCAGTGCTCGCGCACCCCGCAACCCAGGATCCGTTCGATCGAATCGAACTCCTCCTTGCTGCGGGCCTTCGTCGATGTCCAGCCAAAGGTGTTGGGCGGCTTGCCTTTCAAGGGGAACGCCGCCTGGAACGTGGCATCGCGTGCGCTGCGAACCGTGCCCAGCGCCGAATCGCCTTCGCAAATGAACAGCTCCGCGCCGCTGCCTCGGCCGCTCTCGCGGCTGGGTAGCAGTTTGGGCGGTAGGGACAGGTTCGTACCCAGGCCCTTGGCCTTGGATGCGGCCCGGGAGCGTTCCTTGGCGCCCTCGGCGCTGCGGCGGGCCCGCGCAGACTCCAGGGCCAGCTTCGCCCAGATGCTGACGGCCGGGTTGTTGGCGGGGTTGGCGGCCCACACGGTGACCGCGCGGGCCACGTCGGGGGTCATCGCCAGGTTCAGTGACCGCGACGACACCGACGTCTTGGCCTGGGAATCCCACGACACATCCGGTGCGCGGGTGTCGACCGCCAGCGCGGTGACCGCCGCGAAATCCTGCGGCTCGGGGCCATCCTCACCCTTGGCCAATCCGAGATCTCGCATCCGGCCGGCACGTTCGGCCAGCGCCTCGGAAAGTCCCTTCACCGCCGCGGACAGATGCGATCCGCCGTTGGCGGTGCGAACCGTGTTGCAGAAACCGGCCACGGTGGCCGGCTCGGCGGGGCCGGCCGCTACCGACCACCGCATCGGGGTCGGGCCGCGGCCGGTGGTGTAGGAGCCGGAGCCCTCCACCACCAGGCTGACCTCCGGCTCGGGGGTGCCGCCCGCGGCGCACATCAGGCCCAGGAGCGCGTCGGTGCCCCACGGCCCGTCGAAGGGCCGGGTCAGCATCTCCGGAACCTCGCCGAGCGGCCAGCCTTCGTCGATCACCTGCAGGTGCACACCCGGGCACATCCGGGCCGCGGCGTGCGCCCGCAGCAGCACCTCGGCGATGTCGATGGAGCAGTCCGGCGCCACCGTGGGGTCGAACAAGATCCGCACCGAGGTTCCGTGGGCGCCGGGCTTGCGATTGGCGACCCCACGCAGCCTGCGGGTGTCGTCGCGGACGAATTCGGCGCACGCGTCGAAGTCGCGGCCGCTGAAGGTGCCCGGGTAGCCCTTGCCGAAGCTCTGTGTGTAGGTCTTGCCGTCGCGCATCACAGTGACGTCGGTGCGCGCGGAGATGAATACCGCAGCGGCGGCACCGATCCCGTTGAGTCCCGCCCCGGTGCTGGCGGCATCGGTGTGGGCCGAGAACTTGCCACCGGCACGCGCGGTACCGAGCGTCTTGACGATGCCGTTTTTCTTGGTGACCGGGTCGGTGTCCACCGGCAGGCCACGCCCGTCGTCGGTTACCGTCACCGAGGTGTCGCCGTGCAGCGTGATGGTCACCGTCGAGCCGCCGTTGCTGGGGACGGCGACCTCCTCGACGGCGTTGTCGACCAGTTCGCGCAGCGCGGTCAGCAGCACCTCCTGACCGAGGTTGACGGCAGGTCGCAGCCGCGTGTGCTGGACGTCATCGAGTTCGGTGATGTCAGCGGCGGTGTAGCTCACGGTGACGGGTTTCCTTTCCTGGCTCGGCACACAGGCACCACAAGTTTTCACTGTTGCAGTGACGTTTTTCGGTGTTGCAGCACCCGACACGCCGGAAACGTGAGGCAGAGCTCAGGGGTGCGCGCCGACTGAGCCCGACCGCCGCGCTGACATCCGTCGTTCAGCCGCGGATCTCGTGACGAGGTCGGTGGTCACTGTAGTGACAACCGCGGACACCCGACGAGATCAGTCGCCCAGGCCGCTGCTGATGACGCCCTGGCCTGGAATCAGGAGTTGTCAGGCGCCTGTGGCGGCGTCGCGCCGAACCCGTTCGTCGTAGTCCGCCCTGGCTTTGGTGTCGAGGCTGCGCAGCACCCGGTCCCGGGTCAGCCGACCGCGGATCGCTCCGACCATCTTGTCGGGGACCAGGGCGGCGACGGCCTCGTAGCTGCGCATCCACCCTGGCACCGCCACGACGGCGGGCCTGGCCTTACATGTCGCGACGATGGCCTTGGCGATGTCCTCCGGGTCGACGGTGGGCAGCATCCCGCCGAGTTTCACCCCGGACACCAGATCGGTGCGCACCGCTGAGGGCAGGACAGTCGTGACGGTCACCCCGGTGTCGGCCAGTTCGTCGCGCAGCGCCTCACTGAACCCCACCACCGCGTGCTTGGTGGCGCAGTAGGTGGCAAGCCCGGCGGCGGGTATCTCCCCGAGGTAGGACGCCACGTTGACGATGTGCCCCGATCCGCGCTCGAGCATGCCGGGCAGCGCCAGTTTCGTCGCCCGCAGCACTCCGTTGAGGTTGACGTCGACGATGGCATCGGTGACGGCGTCGGACTCCTCGGCGAAGCGCCCCGCGGGCATGATGCCGGCATTGTTGACCAGGATCTGCAACGGTGGCTCGATGCCGGCCAGGAATTCGGCCAGCGACTCCCGGGACCGTACGTCCACGCCGGTGCCGGCGCAGCCGAGTTCCTTGGCCGCTGTCCTGGCCAGGTCGGCGTCGAGATCACCGATGAAGACCGTCGCGCCCTCGGCGACGAAAGCCTTCGCAGTCGCGTAACCGATCCCCCTGGCCGCCCCGGTGATGGCGACTGAAGCTCCGCGTAGCTCAATGGGTTTGGACAACATTCAGTGACCTCCTGTGTTGGCGCGCGCCATCGGGCAGCCCCGCATGGGACGTTCGAGGGTGGGCGCGGCTGCCTGCCGCTGTTGGCGCCTCCGGGCGAGGACGGCGGGGTCCAGGGAGTACGCGTCGCCGTCCCACTGCTCCTCGGCGAACCTCGCCGCCATCGCCTGCGCGCGGGCGGCGCAGGAGAAGTACAGGTTGGGCAGCAGGCCCGGCTTATGCAGGGCATTGGGCAGGAATGCGGTGAAGTGGATCGTGCCGTCGGCCCACGCGTAGCTTCCGAAGCCGTACCCGGTCAGCCGGTGGGTGAGGTCGGCGGCATTGAGCGACAGCGCAAGTTTGACACCCTCGGTATCGGGGTCCGTCGATTCCCCGTGTCCGGCCTGCCCGATCTCCACCGGGAAGCTCTGCAGTATCAGCAGTCCGTTGCCGTAGAGCGGGTGCGGCTGGTCTGTGAGTATCCGGCACAGCGAGGTGCGATCGCCGAACGGGAACTCCACGGTCATTCCGTTCGCCCCGATGACGGTGGGGGAGGGCAGCCCTTTCAATCCACGGTCTGCGACGGTGCGGAACTCGGATTCGGTCCACGCGCTGGGTGCCTCGCCGAGTTCGGCGAAAACGCTTGCGGCGAAGGCCATCTGGTCAGGGACGGTACGTGCGCCGCTCTCCTGGTGCGCGCTGGTGGCCGGCAATGCGCCGGTGGACTCCGCCAGCACGGGGGCCATCACACGCGCCTCGGCGAGCTGGATCACTGCGGCGGCCGCGAGCAGAAACCGCATCCAGCTGCCGTTGTCGTCGGTCACCCGGATCAACGACCACAGGTCCAGCCGGCGGGCATCGGCGTCATAGACCGGTCCGGCCATCGAGGCGCAGCGCATCGGCAGCGCATTGATCTCGGTCAGCGCGTCCGCGGTCAGATCCACCTCGCGCAGCAACTCGGTCCGCACGCAGAGCAGGTAGCCCGTTTCACCGTTGGGCCCCTTCTCCTCCCGGACCATCTCCACGGTCTGCGCGTACTGGTCGGCCCACCAGGTGAATCCGGTCGGCAGCAGGTATGACCACTGCTCGTCGATCCCCAGTTGCTCGGCGTACAGCCAGTCGATGATCTCCTCGACGAGGCTCACGACCCGGCCACCGGGATGCGATCGGGATGCAGCATCTCGGCGTCGCGCAGTTGCTCCGGAATTCCGAAGGCGTCGACCAGGGTCTGCGCGTGCGGTCGCAGGTTGCGGCAGCGTTCGTTGATGCCGTTGTTGACCGCTCTGGCCCGTTCGGTCGACAACAGCCGGTGTTCCAGGAAGAAGGCTTTGTCGGCCTCGATCACGGTGAGCGCGTACAGGTCGCAGACCATATCCAGGATCTCCCGGGCCTGCGGGTCCTCGCAGCCCTCGATACCGGAGATGAAGGCCTCCAGGACGGTGCGATCGACGTGGGCCCGCGCGAGGTGCATCACGTGGTCCTGTACCGAGTTGAAGGCGTCGAACCCCGACATCGTCTTGGCCCTGCGCTGAAGTCGCCGTGCCAGCGAGGACAGCAGGTATTCCTCTCGGTCTTCGAACATCTTGGCCTGGGTGCCCCGGTTGAACAGGCTGCCCTCCTCGCTGTTGTCCTGTCGGTTGTCGAGGATGCGCTGCATGATCTGCTGGCCCGCGGTCCTTCTCGCCACCCGGGCGCCGGCGAAGTTGGCGGCGAACTTGACCCATTCGAACGGGCTCATGCTCTTGATATCGTCGTTGTAGCTGGTGAGCAGGTGCTTGGCCACCAGTTGCAGCAGGACATGGTTGTCGCCCTCGAACGTGGTGAACACGTCGGTGTCCGCACGCAGCTCGACCAGCCGGTTCTCGGCGAGGTAGCCGGCTCCGCCGCAGGCTTCCCGAGCCTCCTGGATGGCCGCGCTGGCATGCCATGTGCTGACCACCTTCAGCCCCGCCGCCTGCGCTTCGAGTTCGCGCTGCGCCTCCATATCGCGAACCGCGGCGGTCTCCTGGTCGTGCAGGGTGGCCACCAACTGGTTCTGCGCGAACTGCAACGCGTAGGACTGTGCGACGTAGGGCAGCAGCCGACGCTGGTGCATCAGGTAATCCATGATCAGCACTTCGCGGTCCTCACCGGGTGCCTCGAACTGCCGGCGCTGAAGTGCGTACCGAACGGCGATGTCCAGTGCCACCCGGGCGGCCTGAGCTGCACTTCCGCCGACCGTGACCCGGCCCCGGACCAGAGTTCCCAGCATGGTGAAGAAGCGCCGGTTGGGATTCTCGATCGGCGAGGTGTACGTGCCGTCGGGAGCGACGTCGGCGAACTTGTTCAGCAGGTTTTCCCGGGGCACCCGGACCTGGTCGAACATGATCCGGCCGTTGTCGACTCCGGGCAGCCCGCCCTTGTAGTCGCAATCCGTGGTGGTGACACCGGGCAGGTCGTTGCCGCTGCCGTCGCGGATCGGAACCATGATGCAGTGCACGCCGTGGTTCTCGCCCCGGGTGATCAGTTGGGCGAACACGGCTGCCACAGTGGCGCTTTCCGCCGCACCGCCGAGATAGTCCTTACGGGAGGTCGGTGTGGGGGAGTGGATGACGAACTCTTCGGTGTCCGGATCGTAGGTGGCGGTTGTCTCCAGCGACTGGACATCGCTACCGTGCCCGGTCTCGGTCATTGCGAAGCACCCCAGGAGGTCCAGGGTGATCAGTGGCCGGACGTAGGCCTCGTGGTGGCGTTCGGTTCCCAGGTTCTCGACCGCCCCGCCGAACAGCCCCCACAGCACGCCGGCCTTGACCATCAGCGACAGATCCGACATCGCCAGCATCTCGATCTTGGTGACCGCCGCACCGGCGTCACCGGTCCCGCCGTGGTCCTTCTGGAACGCGTCCTCAGCGGCCCCGGCGGCGGCGATGATCCGCAGCTGCTCGTTGACCCGGGCCCGGGCGACCGACTTGGTCGGGGTGAAGTGTGGCCGGAAGATCTGCAGCGACAGCTTCTCGCGAATCATGTTCTTGGTGTCACGCCAACGGCCGTCGAGGGCGCGTTGCAGGTACTCGCTAGTGGTGGTCATATCCTTCAATAGCCCCCCGCGCACCCGCGCATCAAGGATTTCGCTGGATCAATGGTTTTCGCGCTAGTCACTGCGTGGGCGTGGACCGCACCTGAAATCCGAACAGGTCCAGGCTATAGGGCAGCGTCCGGGACGGTGACAGCCGAGCCCCGTGCAGCGACAACTCACCCGCGCTGAGCAGGTGGGCCATCACGGCCTCGCCGAGGAAGACCGACATTCCGTAGCCGGGGCAGCCCTGCGGCCCGTGGCTCATGAAGTTGAACGACCAGTCATTGGCGGCATCCCCGGTCACCCACTCGCCGGGCGAGAACCGGTCGGCGTAGGGGATGCGGTCCCGATTGCGGTGATTGAACACGTTGTAGATCAGCACCTGAGTGCCCTCGGGAAGTACCGAGCCGTTGGGGAATTCGACGTCGCGGGTGGACACCCGGGCGAACAGTCCGGTGGTCGGCCACAGTCGCATCGCCTCAAGCAGGCAGCCGCCCAGGTAGTCCAGCGACGCCACCCCCTTTGGGGTATTGATATCGGCCGCTGCGATCTCGCGGCGGACCTCGGTCCGCTGCTCGGCGTGGGTGGCCAACAACGCCAGCGCCCGCAATACGTTGGCCGACAGGGTGTCTCCCATCGCCATCAGCCAGTGGATCACCTGGCCGGCTGCGCCGCCCGGGGGCGCGGGCGTCTTGGCGATCTTGGCCGCCAGGCTCCCGGTCTCGGCCTTGGCGAGGTGGCCTTCGATCAGCGCGATGAGTTCGGGGTACTGAGGTCCGGGTTCGCCGGGCATCTTATTGCCCAATGACATCAATTCACTGAGGATGTCGGTCATCGCGGTGTCGTCGGCGGCGTGGTCGCCGAAGACGATCCGCCGGGTCATCCGCTGGAATGCATGGTCGATGGTGTGGTAGTCGACCGACTGCCCGACGAGATCGCCCGCGGTCTCGGCGGCGACTTTCACGAAGTTCTTCGCCAGGCTGTGCAACGGCTTGCCCGGCTCGAGCACAGCGTCGGCGAATTGCCGACGCTGTGCCCAGAGGTCGCCCCGGGAGATGGTCAAGGCATCCGGCTGGAAGGCGGACATCCCGTTCTTCTTCGGTTCCGGGTCGGAGGCGAAGGGATCCGGGGAGCCGCCCAGCACGAACTCCAAGTCCTCGGGGGAATGCACCAGCAGAGCCTCGTCCTTGGCTACCCGGACGTAGAACGGACCCGGCCCATAGTTCTTCACCAGGCCTGAGACCAGCCGATAACCCAGGTGGTCGGTGCCCACCGCGGACGCCACCTTGGTCGGCAGCTCACGTTTGTTGAACAAACCCTGAAGAACGTTCGGAACGCCGATCCGTGCGGTGAACCGGACACCCTCAATGACCGAGGCGTGCGGGAAGTCTGCAGTCACTGTCGAGTCAGCCCCAAGGCATGTAGGCGCGAACGGTATCGGCCAGCTGGACGATCCGGTTCGGCTTGTCCGGCGTCGGCGCACCCAGCTTGGGCCACGGTGCGAAGAACCGGTCGACGCCCTCCATTGCCGGCTCGAGCTCCGGGTAATGCCGCAGCACGACATCCTTCATGCTGGTGTTGTTCACCCAGTCGAAGCCGACCTGGGTGTAGACATCCGCGTTGAAACCGTTGGTGAAGAACCGGTCGGACTTCAGCCGGCGCGAGGCCATCAGGATGAAGATCCGGAAGGCGGTGTCGGAGAATCCGAAACCCTTCGGCGGCTGCTCGGCCTGCATACCGATCTGGGTGTCCACCAAGTCGACGTCGCCGTTGTAGATCTCGTTGATCTCCTTGGCCCACTGCTTGTTGGGCGTGATCTCATCGATGCTCTTGCGGCGCGGCATGTGCATCGCCTCGCGGAAATCGTTGTATCGCGGAACGCCACGTTCGCGATCACGGACCAGGTCGAGGGTTGCCAGGTCGGTGACCTGACCGTCGATCCGCTCCAACTGGCGCAGCGCATTCGGGTAGTTGTGCAGGCAGATCGCGCCGGCACTGGCCTGGCCCATCGAGTACCACAGATCACCCATCTGCATGCTGTGCATGAAGTCGCGGGTGTACTTGCCCTGGATGTCGGTGAAGGTCGCGTTGCGCAGGTGTTCGCCGGATTCCAGCGAGAAGAAGTTCCAGTCGTCCGGGATCAATGGGTGTAACCGGTAGACGGTGACGAATTCCTCGGTGAGCGAGAACGGCGCGGCGTTGTGGTCGACCGGGGAGCCGACGATGCCGGAAAGCACTTCGCTGTCACCGACACGACCGATCTTGTCCTTGAAGGTCTCGCCCAGGGCCCCGTACCAGTTGGCGTTCATGCCGATCTGCAGGGCCGGGTGGCGCAGCACGCAGGTCGTCCACTCCACGGTGTGGATCTTGGCGATCAGCGCGGAGACGGTGAGCACACCGAGTTCGAACAGCCGCTGGTCGTCGAGGCTGGGGTAGGCCTTCTTCAGCGCGTCGCAGACCGCGTTGTGCTCGCGGGCGAACAGGGTGTGCAGGATGCCGACACCGGACCAGTAGTTCTCCTCGAAGCCGGTCAGGTCGATGCCTTTGGTGGTGCTCTCCGGGAGCCGCCCGTTGTCGTCGACCTTGATCTTGCCGTCTTTGAAGGTGCGGACCTGGGCCTGCTTCTCGTTACCGCTGCCGTAGATCTGCGAGCCGTCCCACCAATGGGTCTCGGAGTTGGGGAAGACCGGGGCGGGCTGGCCGTCGACGATCTCCTTGCCGTTCATCGGGATCGTCCGGCGGATCTGCATCGGGTTCTGGGGGAAGGTGTCGCCGGCGCCCAATGGGATGTCGATGACCTTGTCCGGATCGCCGTTGCCGTGGAAGAACCAGTTGTGGTTCTCGAACTGGATCCACGCCGCCGCGATCGTGTTGATGATGCCCGCCGGCTTGAACGAGTCGCGGGCCATCAGCTTGCGGCTGATCAGCCGCGGGTCCGGGTCGAGCAGTTTCTTGGTGTGGGTGATCGTCATGTTCAGCGGGACGTTGCGGCCGAATCCGGTGCCTGCCGCGCCCATCCACGGGTCGGACAGGTCGTTGAACGTGCCGTCCGCGGTTCTGGCGCGCTCGGCCTGCTCGCTGGGCTCACCGAGATCGGTGTCCGGGCGGATGCCCTCGCCTTCGAAGAGATTCTCCGAACGCAGTTCATCGCGCAGGCCGGCCAGCGCCTTGACCTGCAGGATCAACGACGGATACTCGTACCACTGTGTGTCGCTCATATTTACCCCGGTTAGCTAGTGATGGTTTTTGTAGGTGGCGGTGTGCTGTGCGCTCAGCGAGGAAGGCGCAGCGCGAAGTAGCCGATCTTGGTGTAGCCCGAGTCGGTTCTGAACAGAATCTTGCCCAGGTACACGCCTGGGACCAGTTCCACGAGTTCGTCGCGGACGCTGCGGATCACCAGCTTGGGGTTCTTCTCGATGTCGGCGTAGTCGATGACCATGACGTCGACGTCGGGATCCTCCTTGCCGGCCTCGACATAGGTCTCGAAATCGAAGGCCAGTTTGCCGTCGACATGGTCCTTCATCGAGTACAGCGGCCACAGCAGTTTGCCCACCAGGCCGGTGCTCTTGGTCAGTCGGTTATCACCCTTGGCGGCGTCCTTGTCGAACCGCTTGCCCTGCCAGGGCATCCACATTGAGGTGATCACCCGAACCACGGCGTCGAACTTGGGATTGGTGGTGGTCATCACCAGCATGCCCTCGGTCGCGCCGTGCAGGTCTGTCGGTGCCGTGCCGAGCCGGAACAGTTCGTTGAGGTCGGAATCGGCACCGGTGGCGTCGCTCTTGGCCCGCTCGGACAGATCGCCGATCCACGCCCACGTCGAGTCGGCCGCACCCTCGGGGTGCGCCTTTACCGAATCGCGCAGCCACTGCAGCTTGCCGGCGACACCGGGCACGACGGTGTTGGGTTCCTTGGCCATCAATCTCCTCCTGATAACTCCCACGGGCATGCGGGAACGTCGGGCAAATCGTATGAGGAAAAGCTGCGATTTCGCACGATTATCGGGCAACGATTCGCCCCCGGTTTCTCGATGATGCTCTGGCCGGGTGGGGTCCGGCTGGCAATGGCAACACTCGGCGCGCCTCGTACCGCCGCCGGAACGGCCCTTAGTACAGCGAATTACTTCGCGGTGGCCGTGCATCCGGTGAGCTCTCGGCAAATCCGCCCGCGCGGTCGGGAAGGGGGCGCCGGCGATCGGAAAGTCGGCGCCGGTTCTCGGAAACGCCCTCCCGGTCGTGTCGGGGTTGCGCTAACCTTGGGAGATCGGCAGGGTGGCTGGACGCGGTCGGCGCCGCAAGAAGACCGACGCATTTCGACGCCAAGTCCAGACAGCCGCCCTGTTCTTCCCCCGACAGTCGGATCGCGAGCCACCAGTGAGGGGGTGAATCGTGAAACAACCAAGCGCCACGTCGCACAACGTCGTGGTGGATTCCCACATCGCCTCCGTGGCCCATGGCGGTTGCCTGGTCAGCGAGCAGTGGATGGGCCCGACCGTGGTGATCTCGGTGGCCGGTGTGCTCGACATGCTGACCGCGCCCCAGTTGGAGGCGGTCATCGCGGCAGCGCTGCCGAAGAGCCCGTCGGCGATCATCATCGACCTTTCCGAGGTCGATTTCCTGGCCTCCGCCGGGATGGGGGTGCTTGTCGAGGCTCGGGAGCGGGCCGCCGGCACCATGAAATTCGGTGTGGTCGCCGATGGTCCGGCCACCAGCCGGCCGCTCAAGCTTGTGGGTCTGGCCGACATGATCGGGCTACATCCGACCCTCGATGAGGCCCGATCCGCCCTGAGTGCCTGAAGTACCGAGTGCATACAACCCGCGGGACGCGGGTATACCCGGCCCGCAATGACGTCATCTGATTTCCCCCGTGGCCAGCGTCCCGGCGATTGGTTCATCTGTCACGACGCGGCCGCCGACGCGCTCACTGCGGCATCGATCCGCGATGAGTTCGCGCGCTGGCTGCGCCGTCACACCGGCCTCGACGAAACCCGACTGTGCGATGTGCTGCTCTCGCTCAACGAGGCTCTCGCCAACGTGGCCGAGTTCGCCTACCTGGCCGGGCCGGCCGGAACGTGCGACGTAGAGGCGGTGCGCGATCGGGACCGCCGCACGCTGACCGTCACGGTGGTCGACCGGGGCCGGTGGCGCGAAGCGGACGCGGCGAACCGCCGGCGCCGCCGGGGCCGGGGCATCCCGCTGATGCGCACCCTGGCCGACGCCCTGGTCATCGACCCCTCGGCAGTGGGCACCGTTGTCCGCATGCGCTTCCACGACGTCCACGCCGGGCGTCCGGCCGCGGTCGTCATCGAGGAAGCCACACCCGCCGGCACGTAATGTCTGGGGCCATGTCCGGTATCAGGCACCGCATCGCGGATCACCGCGACCGGATCCGGGGCCGGCCGCTCATCGACTTCGCTTATCGGGTGGCGGTCGGTGTCGTGGGATTCGTCGTGCTGGCCATCGGTATCGCCGCCATCCCGTACCCGGGCCCGGGTTGGGCCATCGTGTTCGTCGGCCTGGCGATCCTGGCTTCGGAGTTCTACTGGGCGCACCGCACGCTGGTCTACACCCGCCGCCGCTACAACAGCGCGATGACCTGGCTGCGCCGGCAGAGCTGGTGGGTGCAGGCACTCGGGGCGGTGTTCACTGCGGGAGTGGTGGTTCTGACGTTGTGGCTTCTCGGTGCGCTGGCGTGGTCCGCCCGACTGGTCGGTCTCTACCACCCGCTGCTGGACAGCCCCATCGGTCTGGGAGGGTGAGCGGCGGCCTCGACAGCGCGGCCTGGATAGCATTGTCGCGACCGCACCGACCGGAGCGTCGTCTGAGCTGTCCTTGATGGAAAGAGATCGTTGATGAGCGCCCCCGCCCACCACGCACCGGCCGACTTGCTGCGGATTTCTGCCGGCACGACCGCCGGCGCGGCGGTCCGCGAAGCCGGACTGCCCGGCCGCGGTGAGCCCGGTGCCATCGTCGTGGTCCGTCAGGCCGACGGCACGCTGCGCGACCTGAGTTGGGCCCCGGACGCCGACGCCGACGTGGTGCCGGTTGCCGCCGATACCGCGGAGGGCCGCAGCGTCATCCGCCACTCGGCCGCCCATGTGCTCGCCCAGGCCGTGCAGGAGATGTTCCCGGCGGCGAAACTGGGCATCGGTCCGCCGATCACCGACGGGTTCTACTACGACTTCGATGTGCCGCAGGCTTTCACCCCCGAGGATCTCGCGGCGCTGGAGAAGCGGATGCGTCAGATCGTCAAGGACGGCCAGTTGTTCTCGCGTCGGGTTTACGAATCCAAGGAACAGGCGCGCCGCGAACTCGCCGGCGAGCCGTACAAGCTTGAACTCGTCGATGACAAGTCCGGCGACCCCGACGTGATGGAGGTCGGTGGCGACGAACTGACCGCCTACGACAACCTCAATCCCCGTACCCGGGAACGGATCTGGGGTGATCTGTGCCGCGGACCGCACATCCCGACGACGAGATACATTCCGGCCTTCAGGTTGACCCGAAGCTCGGCCGCATACTGGCGCGGCGACCAGCGCAATGCCAGCCTGCAGCGGATCTACGGCACCGCCTGGGAGTCCCAGGAGGCGCTGGAGCGCCACCTGGAACTGCTGGAGGAGGCCCAGCGCCGCGACCACCGCAAGCTCGGCGTGGAGTTGGACCTGTTCAGCTTCCCCGACGAACTCGGTTCGGGACTGCCGGTTTTCCACCCCAAGGGCGGCATCGTGCGTCGGGAGTTGGAGGAATACTCCCGACGCAAGCACATCGAAGCGGGCTATGAGTTCGTCAACACCCCGCATATCACCAAGGAACAGCTCTACATCACCTCCGGGCACCTGGAGTGGTACGCCGAGGGCATGTTCCCGCCGATGCATATCGACGCGGAGTACGCCGAGGACGGCACGCTGCGCAAGCCGGGGCAGGACTACTACCTCAAACCGATGAACTGCCCCATGCACCACCTGATCTTCCGGTCCCGCGGGCGCTCCTACCGCGAACTTCCGTTGCGGCTCTTCGAGTTCGGGACGGTTTACCGCTACGAGAAGTCCGGCGTGATCCACGGACTCACCCGGGTGCGCGGCATGACCCAGGACGATTCGCATATCTACTGCACCCACGAGCAGATGCGCGACGAGTTGGCCTCGCTGCTGCGCTTCGTGCTCGATCTGCTCGGCGATTACGGGCTGGATGACTTTTACCTCGAGCTGTCGACCAAGGATCCGGAGAAGTACGTCGGTTCCGACGAATTGTGGGACGAAGCCACCGAGACGCTGCGGGAGGTCGCCGAGTCCAGCGGTCTGACTCTGGTTCCCGACCCCGGCGGGGCAGCCTTTTACGGGCCCAAGATCTCGGTTCAGGTGCGCGACGCGCTGGGCCGCAGCTGGCAGATGTCCACCATCCAGCTGGACTTCAACATGCCGGAGCGGTTCGAACTGGAATACACCGCCCAGGATGGGTCCCGCCGGCAGCCCGTTTTGATCCACCGCGCGCTGTTCGGCTCCATCGAACGGTTCTTCGGCATCCTCACCGAGCATTACGCCGGGGCCTTTCCGGCCTGGCTGGCACCGGTGCAGGTGGTCGGCATCCCGGTTGCCGACGAACACGCGGACTACCTCCGCGGTGTCGCCGCCGAGCTACGCGCCGCCGGGATTCGGGCCGAGGTCGACGGCAGCGACGACCGGATGGCCAAGAAGATCGTCAACCACACCAACCAGAAGGTGCCGTTCATGCTGCTGGCCGGTGACCGCGACGTGGAAGCCGGCGCGGTGAGCTTCCGGTTCGGCGACCGCAGCCAGATCAACGGCGTGCCGCGGGAGCGGGCGGTGGCCGCGATCCGGAACTGGATCGAGGCGCGCCGCAATGACTGTCCCACAGCGGAATTGGTCAAGGTCGACGGTGACTGAGGAGCAACCGTCGATGGTGGATACCGGCGTCGGGGATCCGGATCGGCTGCAGCGGCTGTGGACCCCGCACCGGATGAGCTACATCGTCGAGACCCCGCGGCCCCGCGACACCGGTCGCACCAACCGGCCCTTCACCGAGATTCCCGCCATGTCCGACGAGGACGGTCTGGTGGTCGCCCGCGGCGAACTGGTGTACGCGGTGCTCAACCTCTACCCGTACAACCCGGGTCACCTGATGGTGGTGCCGTACCGCCGGGTGGCCGAACTGGAAGATCTCGATGACGCCGAGAGCGCGGAACTGATGGCCTTCACCCAGCAGGCGATCCGGGTGATCAAGGCGGTGTCGAACCCCGATGCGTTCAATGTCGGACTCAATCTGGGCAAGTCCGCGGGCGGCTCGCTGGCCGAACACCTCCACATGCATGTGGTTCCGCGCTGGTCGGGTGATGCGAACTTCATCACCATCGTCGGCGAGACCAAGGTCATTCCGCAGTTGCTGCGCGACACCCGCGCGCTGCTCGCCGCCGAATGGGCGGCGTCCGCGTGAGCGACTTCTACCTGATGACCCGGGCGGCCTACACGAAGCTGAGCGTTCCGGTGGCCAAGGCCGCGCTGCGGGTGGGACTGACCCCCGATATGGTGACGATCATCGGTACCGCGGGTTCGGTACTGGCGGCGCTGATCCTGTTTCCCGTCGGTTATCTGTTCGTCGGTTGGCTGGTCATCTGGTTCTTCGTGCTTGCCGACATGCTCGACGGGGCGATGGCCCGCGAACGCGGCGGCGGCACCCGGTTCGGGGCGGTGCTGGACGCCACCTGCGACCGGATCAGCGACGGCGCCGTCTTCTGCGGGCTGATGTGGTGGGCCGCCTTCGGATTGCGCAGTGCATCGCTGGTGGTGGCCATCCTGATCTGCCTGGTGACCTCCCAGGTCATCTCCTATGTCAAGGCCCGCGCCGAGGCCGGCGGTCTCAACGGTGGCGGCGGGCTGATCGAGCGACCGGAACGGCTGATCATCGCCCTGGGCGGTGCAGGTGTGTCGGACCTGCCGTTCTTCCCGCTGCCGATGGTTTTGCACATAGCCATGTGGGTGCTGGCGGTGGCCAGCCTGGTCACCGTCGGTCAGCGCGTGCACAGCGTGCGCAGCTCGCCCGGGGCGATGGACCCGATCGTGCCGCCGGGGGCCGATCCGGGAACGTCCGACACCGGAAGCGCTGAGCAGTGAAGGTGCCGTTCGGCGAGAACATCAGCGACTGGGGCTACGCGGCGGGCTGGCAGGTGGTGCGCGGTATGCCCGAACCGCTGGCGCGCGGTATCGCCGGGGCCGGCGCCCGCTACGCGGCCCGCGGCGGCGGACCCGCGCAGTTGCGCAGGAACCTGGCCCGGGTGATCGGTACGACGCCCGCCGATGTTCCCGAGTCGTTGATCCGGGCGTCGCTGGCGTCCTACGCGCGCTACTGGCGGGAGGCGTTCCGGCTGCCCTCGATGGATCATGTCGCGCTGGCAGGGCGCCTCGACGCGGTGTTCCAGGGCGCGGAGAAGTTCGACGCCGCACTCCGTGGCGGCCGCGGGGCGGTGATGGCGCTGCCACACAGCGGTAACTGGGATATGGCCGGGGTCTGGCTGGCCCAGCACTACGGCACCTTCACCACGGTGGCCGAGCGGCTCAAGCCCGAGTCGCTGTACCGGCGTTTCATCGACTACCGGGAAAGCCTCGGTTTCGAAGTGCTCCCGCTGACCGGGGGTCAGCGCCCCCCGATGGAGGTGCTCGCCGAGCGGCTCCGGGAGAACCGGTTCGTCTGCCTGATGGCCGACCGCGACCTGACCCGGGCCGGTGTCCAGGTGGACTTCTTCGGCGAACCGACCCGGCTTCCCGCCGGCCCGGCGAGGCTGGCGATCGAGACCGGCTCGCCATTGCATCCGGCCCATATCCACTACGACGGGGAGGATTGCGTGGTCCGGATCGACGACGCGCTGGACACCACCTCCGGCGACGTCGGCGTGATCACCCAGGCACTCGCCGACCGCTTCGCGGTCAACATCGCCGCCCATCCACAGGACTGGCACATGCTTCAGCCGTTGTGGCTGGCCGACCTGTCCGAGCAGCGGCGCGCGTACCTCGAAGGACACTGATGCGGATCGGCATGGTCTGCCCGTACTCGTTCGACGTCCACGGCGGGGTTCAGGCGCACGTGCTGCAATTGGCCGAGGTGATGCGCGAGCGCGGGCATGAGGTGAGCGTGCTGGCCCCGGCGTCACCACATGTGACGCTGCCTGACTACGTCGTTTCCGGCGGCAAGGCGGTTCCCATCCCGTACAACGGTTCGGTGGCCCGGCTCCGATTCGGGCCGGCCACCCACCGCAAGGTCAAGAAGTGGCTCGCCGATGGCGACTTCGACGTGTTGCACCTGCACGAGCCGAACGCTCCCAGCCTGTCGTTGCTGGCGCTGATGATCGCGGAAGGCCCGATCGTCGCCACCTTCCACACCTCCACGACGAAGTCGTTGGCGCTCGGCGTCTTCCAGAGTCTGTTGCGGCCGTGGAACGAGAAGATCGTCGGCCGGATCGCCGTGTCAGACCTGGCCCGGCGCTGGCAGATGGAGGCGCTGGGCTCCGATGCCGTCGAGATTCCCAACGGGGTCGACGTGGCGTGGTTCTCGTCGGCCGCGCCGCTGCCCGGCTATCCGCGGACCGGCCGGACCGTGCTGTTCCTCGGCAGGTTTGATGAGCCGCGCAAGGGGATGGCCGTGCTCCTGGACGCGCTACCCGCGCTCGCCGAGCGGTTTCCGGAGGTCGAGATCCTGATCGTCGGCCGCGGCGACGAGGACGAGTTGCGCGGCGACGCCGGGGATCTGGCCGGTCATCTGAGGTTTCTCGGCCAGGTCACCGATGCCGAGAAGGCCTCCGCGCTGCGCAGTGCCGACGTCTACTGTGCGCCCAACACCGGGGGCGAGAGTTTCGGCATCGTGCTGGTGGAGGCGATGGCCGCGGGCACCCCGGTGGTGGCCAGTAATCTCGACGCCTTCCGTAGGGTTCTGGCCGACGGCGAGGCAGGGTGGCTGGCGCCGGTCGAGGACTCCGATGCCCTGGCGGAGGCGCTCATCGCGGTGCTCGGCGACGCGCAATTGCGGGCCCGCTACGTCAAAGCCGGCACGGCTGCGGTGCACCGCTACGACTGGTCGGTGGTGGCCGACGAGATCATGATGGTCTACGAGACGGTCGCGGGAGCCGGCATCTCGGTGACGGTGGCCGGGTGATGGGGAACTAGTGGCTCCCGCGCTGTACTGGACCCTCACCGGACTGCTGGTCGCGGTCTTGCTCATCATCGCCGTCTGGGCCTTCCAGACCGCCAATCGGCTGGACCGTTTGCATGTGCGCTGTGATCTGTCCTGGCAGGCCCTCGATGCCGCCCTGGCCCGCCGCGCGGTGGTGGCCCGCGCGGTGGCCGCCGACGCATACCGGGGGAGCCCCGAGGGCAGGCGGCTGGCCGCGCTGGCCGGTGCCGCCGAGCGCTCGTCGCGGTCCAGCCGGGAGGCCTGCGAGAACCAACTGTCCACGGCATTGGAACTCGTCGATCCGGCGGCGGTTCCGGTGGCGCTGGTCGCCGAACTGGCCGACGCCGAGGCGAGGGTGCTGCTGGCGCGCCGTTTCCACAACGACGCCGTGCGCGATACCCTCGCCCTGCGGGAGCGTCGCACTGTGCGCTGGCTGAAACTCAGCGGAAGGGCACCGCTGCCAACGTATTTCGAGATTGCGGAGACCGCACAGCGTTGAAAAACCGGGCAGCGCCGGATCGGGAGTGGCGATGAGTCCCACCCGTACCTCGGCACGTGTCGTGCTGCTCGATGAAGCGGGTTCGGTGCTGTTGTTCTGCGGCTCCGACCCGGCGATCACCGACGGCAGCGCCGCCCGCTGGTGGTTCACCGTCGGCGGCCAGGTCGAACCGGGGGAGTCGCTGGCCTCGACCGCGGCCCGCGAGCTCGCCGAGGAGACCGGGCTGCGGGTGGCTGCCGCGCGGATGCTGGGTCCGATCTGGCGCCGGGAATCGCTGATCCGATTCAACGGCGAGGTGATGGCCAGTCAGGAGTTCTATTTCGTGCACCTGACCCGTCGCTTCGAGCCGTCACCGGCCGGACGCACCCCACTGGAATTGCGGTACATCCACGGCCACCGCTGGTGCGACCCGGCCGCCATCGCCGGACTCGAGGAGGCCGGCCAGCGGGTATACCCGTCCCAACTCGCCGGATTGCTCCCGGATGCCCACCGGTTCGCCGAATCGCCGGCTCCGATTCCGGGGCCGCGGGTCATCCGCTGAGCAGCCGACACAAGCGCCCGCCCGCTGCACTCTAGACTGGATCGATACCAATTGAAGGAGCCCACAGTGGAAACCGCAGCTGCATCCAATGGTTCGGCCCAGCATGTCCAGACCGGTACCGCGCGAGTCAAGCGTGGCATGGCCGAGATGCTCAAGGGCGGCGTCATCATGGACGTCGTCACCCCCGAGCAGGCGCGGATCGC
>ERZ888423.1043-NODE-1043-length-25945-cov-8.656933_pt1 | contig 25945 bp, 17 predicted proteins | sample MGYA00520523_ERZ888423 | MGnify/ENA primary metagenome ERZ888423 (study PRJEB32303, sample SAMEA104408611) | aquatic metagenome | biome: Brackish water; feature: Pelagic; material: water | place: Baltic Sea | collected 2014-06-08T10:24:00 | depth 30,27 m ...
ACCACGGTGCACCCAGGGGGAATTCGTACGAACATTGCGCGAAACGCTCGCACTGATCTGTCGGTTCTCTCGATCTCCGGGTCGGCCAAAGAGTTGGCAGATAATTTTGATCGCTTGACCCTGACCACCCCCGAAAAAGCGGCTGGTCAGATCCTGAAAGCAGTAGAGAGAAACCGGCGGCGTGTCCTCGTTGGTCCGGACGCAAAAGTCTTTGACTTGGTTTCTCGTTTACCCGCACCGCTGTATCAACGAGTGCTCGTTGCCGGGTCGAAACGTTCTTGGATCGGCAAAAAGAAGTAGACCGGCAGCAGGACCGCAGGGCTCGAATGCCTACTGAGCGTGTTCGTGTTCGAGCGGCAGGTTGAGCCGGGAAACGGTTTCTTTGTCGAAGTCGAACTGAATCAGAACTGCAGTCTCATCCCCGATCACCGTTGCATCATGGCCTGGATGAATGATCACGGCCTGCGGTGCAATCAAGTCAATGCAGCACCCGTCGGGGTACTCAATGCGCATATGGCCCTCGGCAAGGAAGCCCACATGAGCGTGCATGCACAACTCGGTTCCGACGATTGGCTTGAGGTTGGTGGACCACTTGTAGCCGGCCGGGTACACCACGCGCTTGATGTGCGCATCGCCTGCAGAGAAGATGTCTTCGGAGACTCCTCCGACCTCTCTGCGCACAGCGCCTCCGATTGGTGGAATCAGTCTGGCTTCTGAATTGGTGTTGGGCTGCTCAGTGCTCATCGCCACAGAATAGAACCTTGGTCGTTGCGGCTGTGCGCCAAGGGTGCATCTAAATCTGAACGGAGCCCACGGCCGCCTTGGTAGAAGCAGTTGGGATTACGAAAGGTCCCTTGCAAGGCGAACCCCAGAGAACATCCAACTCTTGGCCGGTGCAAAAAAATTACGGTATGTCGTGCGCGCATGGCCTGCGGGTGTCGCAAAACTGCTGCCGCGCAGCACTTGTTGATTCATCATGAACTTGCCGTTGTATTCCCCGATCGCTCCAGCGGTTGGCCGGTAACCGGGGTACGGGCGATACGAGGATTCAGTCCATTGCCAGAGTTCCCCGAACCACTGCTCTGAGTCAGGCGAACTACCTGCCGAACGAGGGGCCAGCACGTCCAGGTTGAGGTGGGCGCCAGCCGCCGGGGCATTGGCAGCAACCTCCCATTCGGCCTCGGTGGGTAGCCTTGCGCCACTCCAGCGGGCGAACGCATCGGCCTCAAACCAACTGATGTTGCTGACCGGTTGGCGAGGGTTGAGCGGCTGCTTCCCGGCCAGTCCGAAGACCTTCCACTCAGTGTCTTCGGCTCGCCAGTACATCGGCGCAGCCAGTTCCTGTTCGGCAACGAGAGCCCACCCCTCGGCCATCCACAGCTCAGAGCGGCTGTATCCGCCGTCCTCTAAGAACTCCAACCATTCACCGCAGGTGATCAGTCGATCAGAAATCTCATAGGGGCTCAGATGCACCTGATGCTGAGGGCGTTCATTGTCGAAACAGAATGTGGCCCTATCGGCTGCTGCGGACTCGGCTTGGCCGATTGTGGCTAGGCCGCCCTCATGGCGCAACCAATTCATCGGCGCAGGCGCAGTTGTAGGCGCAGTTACCTGCCCCGTTGCAGGAGCAGAGGACTGCCCCGCATCACCTCTGACTGCATCATCTCTGACTGCATCAGGTTTGTAGGCCGGCGAAGCTGGATGCAGAGAGAGAAGATGCAGTGCATCCATGCACAGCAACTCCTGATGCTGCTGCTCATGGTGCAAACCCAAGGTCAGCAGGTCAGCAACTTCAGCTGAACCTTCGGATTCGAAGAGTCGGTTGAGTTCTGCGTCCACGTAGCGGCGGTAGCGGCCGACCTCCTCAGCACTCGGCCGCGAAAGTAAGCCGCGTTCAGCACGAGGGTGGCGTGAGCCGAGGGATTCGTAATAGGAGTTGAACAGATGAGCAAACTCGGAATTGAACGGCTCGTAGCCCTCTAGGTGTGGCTGCAGCAGGAACGTCTCAAAGAACCAAGTGGTATGGGCGCGATGCCATTTGGTAGGTGATGCATCCGGCATGGACTGCACGGTTTGGTCCTCTGGGCTGAGTGGTGCTGCTAGCTGCTCAGTCAGTTCGCGAACGCGAAGCAGATCATCAACCTGGGTTTGGTTCTGGCTCAGCCCAGAATCAGGTTGTGAGACTTCAGGTTGGATCATCGAATTGCCAGCCACAGGGCAAAGTCCTGCGCTGAGTCCGTCCAACAGTGATGAGTTTGGAATCCGGCTGCCGAGAGTTCAGATCGAACCTGCTGAGGATCAAACTTTGTGCTGATCTCGCTCAAGAGATCCTCTCCGGCAGAGAAAGGAATCTCTAGGTCTAAGTCGCGAATCGGTACGAGTTGCTCGCGGCAAGAACGCAGGCGCATCTCAATGCAGGAATCCTCCTCGTTAAAGCAAGCCACATGCTCAAAAGCATCAAGATCGAACTCTGCGTGGAGTTGGGTGTTCAGCACCGAGAGCAGATTCTTGTTAAACGCTGCAGTCACCCCAGAACTGTCGTCATAGGCGGCAATCAGCCGGGACCTGTCTTTCAGCAGGTCTGTGCCGAGCAGCAGCGAATCCCCGGGTTGCAGTATCTGAGCGAGGGATTCCAGGAAAGTTGCACGGTGAGCCGCGTCAAAGTTTCCGATCGTTCCCCCCAGAAAGGCGACCATGCGAGTTCCGCCAGCGGGGAGTGCCCAGAGGTGTTGGGTGAAGTCCCCGACGATCCCTCCAACTTCTGCTTGCGGATAGTCCTCTTGGATTTGCGCGACAGCGTGACGCAAGGTCGCCTCAGCTACGTCAAAGGCCACAAAGCAATCCAATCTCTGCGCATCCTCAAAGGCCTGCAATAACAACTGAGTCTTCTCAGAGGTTCCCGAGCCCAATTCGATCAGCGTGGTAGCGGCACTGATTTCGCAGATTTCTGTAGCGTGGGATTCAAGGATGGCTCGTTCAGTTCTCGTGGGGTAATACTCCGCCAGGTGCGTGATCTGCTCGAACAGTTCACAGCCCTGCTCGTCATAGAGCCACTTCGGTGAGAGTTCCTTTGGGTGCCCCACTAGGCCAGCGGCAACCTCTTTGCAGAGGGCTTCTCGCTGTTGTTCCGGCAATAGGTAAACCGCTATCTGCGAGTCGTTGCGCTCAGCGTCTTGGACCTGGGTCATCGAAAAGGTTCCTCGCGGTGTCGGGCTGAGGGGAATCTGCCGGCGAACTTGACTGACAAGAACCTATTACGTAAGTCCCCCCAAGGGCAGATCAGCCTGCTCCGAGGGGCGAGCCCAAATCAGGAGAAGTACCAACATGACAAGGTTGATCCACGTGGCGCGGTGTTCGAGAAGTTGGCCGAAAGCAGTAAGTGGACGGTTTCCTGCCCCATTCGCATAGGCAATCAACAAGAACGCAGCTTGGACTTGCAGCAGAAGCGCCGACCGGGAACTCCAAGCAAGCATTGCAACGGGTAGCAGCATGGCGCCGTACCAAGGCATCACGTAGGCGGCTGAGATGCACAGGAGCAGTCCTGCTGCTGTTGCAGCCTCGCCCGGGTGGCGTGCTCGTCGGTACTGCCAGAGTACGACAACAAAACACAACAGGAGTAGCAGCAGTGAGTACCGAGAAATGTTCTGAGCTACTGCATCAATTGCCGCATCCCGGGTTGCGCCGAGGTTTTGTAGTGACGCGATCTGTCGGGTCCGTATGGTCTTCCAAAGCGAGAATCTGCTGTCATCGCCGGCGCTTTGTTGAATCGGACGAAGAGAGTCGATTCCCCCGACAAGCAAGTAGGCCAAGCCCACTGCAACGGCGATGGGCGTAGCAAGGCGCAGTGCGGGCCGGGTTCCTCGCCGCCAGAACACCCAGGCCAGGATTGCAACAACGGGAAAGGCTACGGACAGTTTGATGGTGATCGCTAAGGCCGCCAAGCCGCCAGCTAGCACATGGCGATGGTCCTCGGATAGGAGAACTACTCCGAGTAGGGCTAGGCCGATGAGGACGTCATTGTGGGCATCGTTCACGGTTGCAAGAATGACAGGGGAGCATCCGAGAGCTAGCACAGACAGGCTGCTGTTTGTCCTCCTTGCGATCAGGAGTACAGCGGCAAAAGCGGCAGAAGCGATGAGACTTTGCCAGAGCAGCCGAATGGCCAGCTCGGAGGTGCCAGCAATGCTTGCAACAACTGCTGCAAGGCCAACAAAGGCGGGACCATACATGGAGTTCTGATCATGCCACTGAGAGGCAACAAACCCCAGGGTTGGGTCTGTGGGAGCGGAATTCGGTGGGTGAAAAAATGGATTCAGCTGATGCACCGAAACTAAACGGCCGTAGGAGTTGTACAGGTACAAATCCCGGGAGTGATGGATTGGTACGATCGCAACCAGAACTAGGGCTATGCCGCTCAAGGCAATCGCAGCATTCATTGGCACGGCAGTTCCATGACGAGAACTGACAAGCACTGCTAGGTATGCGGCGACTGCAGCCACAAGAACAATCAGACTGGTTGCCCCCGGCTCGTTTGCCGCCCAAAGGAGCCACAGGACTGTCAGACCCACGGCTGCAATCGGCGTGGCCCACTGCAGGGTCGTCAGCAGCAGCGGGGATTGTGAAGTAGCGGCCCGAGGCGATGCAGTGTCGGGGGCAGTCACAGAAATACGATTTTACACCCCTCGCACTAGCCATGAGTTCTCAAATCAACACCCTGATCTTGGACTTGTGAAGACTCGCCTCGACCTGGTCGGGAAGTTAGCCGAGCAACTCTTGAACTTGAGCCCCAATCGGGATGTTCCCCTGGCGAACAGCGGCCTTATTGGCAGCGCGATCCTCGGGTTCGTACAAGTAGTTCGCCATGATCCCGAACGAGCGCTCAGTTCCTCGATCAGACAGATCAGCCTTGGGGTTTATCTGAACAAGGCGCGCCCCGTTTCCTAGGTGGAACCTGGCCACGGGGTCGATCGGGCGTCCAGTTTCACCCAAGCTGCACAAGTACTGCGCGCAGCCTTTCAGGAGTTCCTCGGGGCTGTGAGTTACAGCTTGCTCTCGAGAGAGCCATTCTCGGTAACCGGGGATGGGTGAGAGCGTGACGAACTCACTCAGCCCGGGAAACTCCGATGTGAGCAGATCCATCGCTCCAGTCAGCAACGAGGCGCCGCCAGGAATGCCGCTCAGTCCAGCCTCAACATTCCAAATTGAATAAAAGACAGCGGTGGTGGCATCTGATGGGTCGAGTTGGGTTCGATCGGGGTCGAGAATTTGAGGCATTTCTGCGGGCCTCGAACCAAGAAGCGCAACCCACACCACGTTCAGCGGATGCCCCCGAAGCAGGGGATGCTCGAGAACGAAGCAGCGCCGGTCCAGAGCGAATCGGTCAGCAATGTCAGCTTCGCGATCCGCTGGGCTGCTCGAAGCAAACGGATGAATCGGCTCAGCCAGAGCCAGACGGTCACACAGATCCCCAGGTTCGCCAAGCGTGAGCCTGCGAACGGCCATCGGGGCGCTCTCGAGTCGTATCTTCAATTCTGCTGTCACTGCGGCGAGTTCATCCGACGGGTCCGCCGCCGCCACCGAGCTCAGAGGCACTGTTGCATTCCTACTTGCCAACAGTTCGGCCCTTCGAATGACCAAGTTCAGCAGGTCAGGCTGGTTCGCTCGGTCCAGGGTCACCTCTGTATTGAATACAGCCTGAGTAATTCAAGCAAGAGCGGGCTCTCAGTTAACTAGAACAACGCGGCGGAGTTGAGGCCCTCGGGCAGTACGCTCGACAGGGCCATGAAGACCCACATCCGCATAGGAAAACTGCTCGGTGTACCCATCGGTCTGAACTGGGGTGTGCTGATTGTTTGCGTGCTGTTGGCTTTTAGTCTGGCCACCATCTCGTTGCCGTTAGCCGCTCCCGATCATCCGTCAAGCGCTTATTGGTTTGCAGGGGTGATTGGAGTCATTGGCTTTCTTGTCTCTCTAGTCGGCCACGAACTGGGACATAGCTACATCGCCGATCGAAACGATGTGAAGGTAGTTGAGATCACACTCTGGCTGTTTGGCGGAGTAGCCAAGCTGGAAGGCGATGCGGATAACCCGGGTGCCGAGTTCCGTATTGCTGCTGCAGGGCCCGCCATGAGCCTTGTGATGGCGGGCATCTTTGCTGGCTGCTTCTGGTTTGTTGATCAATTGAATGGTTCACGGGTTCTGCTGAGTCTGTTGATTTGGCTGAGTGCAATCAACGTGGTGCTTGCCATCAGCAACCTGTTGCCAGCATTCCCGTTAGACGGCGGCAGGATGCTTCGTGCCATCTTGTGGCGGCGCTCACGCCGCAAAATTCCTGCAACTCGTATGGCTGCCCTAATTGGGCAGATTCTTGCAGTAGCGCTGGTGGTCTTCTCGCTTGCCTGCATTGCTTGGTGGTCGGTGTGGTCTGGATTCTGGATTCTGATTCTTGCCGTGTTCCTCTTTGTTGCGGCCCGTTCAGAATGGAAGGCCTCTGCAGCGCAGCCCGAGCTATTAGACCGAGCAGTTGGCGGACTTGGAAGAAAGCTGCCTAGCCCGCTGGCTTGCACAGCTTCGATTGCGCAGCTTGAGCAGACGCTGAAGCGAAACCCTGGCGCTCCGCTTGTTCCTGTTGTGGATTCACTAGGTCACGTGGCTTCGCTAGTCATGCCTGATGCGGTGCTTCGCGTGCCGCCAGCTCAGCGTTCAGTCGTCCCCATCGAGTCTTTTGTTGAGCCAATGTGGAGCTTGCCACGGGTGCATCCCAGCGAGTCTGTTGCAGAGGTATTGGGGCGATTAGGGTCCGGTCAGTCGTGGCGGGCCGTGGTTACTGATGGAACCACAGTTCACGGAGTGTTGTGTTCCGAGGACATGGAACAAGTGCTTGAGCTGGCAACCTCGTGAGGCTCAAGATGTGTAGCCTCACCGGGTTGCCTCACCTGCAGGAGTAGGGTTCTCACGATGTCGTTCGTTTCCGGTAAGCGGCCCGGAATCGGGACCTGGAGGATGTCTGTCGCCGTGCTGCGACAGCGCCGCCGACTAGCACTCGCGACTGTTGCTATTGCGCTGAGCGTTGGCTATTTGGCCGGCGCTCTCACATTGCTTGATCGGGTCTCTGAGGGGCTCGCAGACTTGGTCGCCGCTGGCGCTGAACCGGCGGACCTTATTGTCGAAGGTGACGTCGCCTACGAGTCTGCCCTTGAGCAGACCCGCCGACTGATTCCGAGCTTTATTGCACAGTCCCTTGAGGGGCAAGAGGGCATCGCGGCTGTCTCGCCCCGCATCGAAGAGGTCACGGTCTTGCTGGGTGCAGACGACGATCCGATCGTCGCTCCGGGCCTATCGGAGCAACCACTGGGATCGAATTGGCCCTCGGATGCGGAACTGACGCCCTATGAATTTGTAGGCAAGGGTCGGCCACCAGTGGCTCCGAACGAGGTCGTGATCGACAAACGATCGGCCGCCAAAGCCGGGCTACAAGTAGGCGATCAGGTGGTGGTGGCGGGCAAGACCAAAATTGCACCCTATGAAATCGTCGGGATCATTACTACCGACAAGGGAAACCTGCCGGATGGGTCAAGTTTGGCGCTGTTTTCCACCGAGCAGGCTCGAATTCTCTTTGACCTTCCGGACAACGACAACCGGGTAGCAATTCGCCTAACCAAAGACGCAGACCCTGCGCTAGTCCAAGCCAGAATTGCAGCGAGTCTGCCCGCTGGAGCAATTGTCGTTGACGGGCCCACTGGGGCAGTTCATCGCCAAGAAAGCCTGACTCGAAGCTTTGCTCTGATCCGAGGGCTCATTATTGGTTTCGCGGCACTGGCGTTGTTGGTGGGTATGGCAACCGTGGCTAACTCGCTCACGCTGTTGTATTCCTATAGACGACAAAGCTTTGCGACATTCCGCTTGTTCGGAGCGAAGCGGCATCAGTTGATGCAAGTGGCCCTGCTCGAAGCTGCAGTGCTAGCTGTCATCGGTTCTCTCATCGGTGCCCCGGTTGGACTCTTGCTTGCCAGGTTGATCGAAGCGGTTTTGGGTTCGCTCGGAACAGCGATCCCAGTAGGCGGGTCACTTGTTTCACTACCAGCATTGGTTTTGGCCGTAGTGGTTGGGTGTGTTGCAACCCTCTTGGCGGCAGTATTTCCAGCGTGGCGAGCATGCTCGGTGGCGCCTATCGAGGCTGTTGTAGAGGCCGATACTGCGCGCTCACCATCGGTCTTCTTCCGCCTTGTGCGGTCAGTGTTGATGGGCGTTGCAGCGGCGGTACTAGTTGGTGGCTTCATGATCATCACCAACAGCGCCAACAGGGTTGCCTTCTCTGTTGCCATCTTCGTCCTCGTGGCCGTTGTGTTTGTCTCGATGGTGCCAACGGTGCTTGCCTCTGCGGTTGCACTTGGGATTCGGGCAGTGCCCACCCGGTCAAAGGCACTCCGGCGAATCGGTGCCCGGGATGCACTCCGCAACCGCACCAGGACAGCGGCTACGACTGGAGCACTCCTCTTAGCAACTGGTGTGGTTGCCGGTCTCGCAGTATTCCTCGCTTCGTTCACCTCGGCCATTGACTCTGACGTTGGCGACCTAGTGCAGTCCGACCTAGTTATTGACTCCGGGACCTTTACTCGCGGTGGCCTGCCTGCTGACTTGTTAGAGCGAGTCTCAGAGTTGCCAGATGTTGAGGCAGTTAGCGGATGGCAAGTAGGGCGAGTCACTATTAATCAGGTGCCCGTTCGCCTAACAGGCATTGATGGGGACTCTCTTGATCAGGTGCTCTCACCCGGGTGGATTGGTGTGACGCCCAAGGAAATCAGCCTGGAGGGCGTAGCGCTGGCGGAGAAGACAGCGAAGCAACTCGGTGTTCAGGTTGGCGACCAGATTGCGGTTGAGTTTACGAGCCAAGGAATCGAGACCCTCAAGGTGGAGGGCATCTACGGAACTGGTTCGCTGCTGCTAGGCGAGGCGGTGATGGACCGAGAGATTGTCAGTCGCCAAGTTCCGGCCTCGGTGGATATTGCCGGACTGGTCGCACTCAAGAATGACACTGCAGCGGCGCGCCGTTCAGTTGAAAAGCTGGCGAAGACCTACGGGGTGAAATCGGTTTTGCGGCCAGCGGAGTTCGTGTCGAGTCGTGCCGATCTACTGCGCGGCTTTGAGCGGGTCATTCAATGGATGTTGTTGTTTACGCTTCTGCAGGCCCTAGTCGGTGTGATCAACACCCTGCTGTTGTCAGTCGGGGAGCGCCGCCGGGAGTTCGGCTTGCTCCGTGCTGCCGGTGCGAGCCGACGTCAGGTCATGCGACTGGTTTTGGTTGAAGGCGCAGCCTTTGCCGTCATCGGCACCTTCTTGGGACTGCTTCTAGGAATTCTGGGAGCCCGCGTCGCGGTTAACTCGCTCAGCAGTTTCGGAATCTCTGGGTTTGTAATCCCGGTACCGGTTCTGTTGGTCACTACAGTGGCAGCTTCAACTCTGGGAATCATTGCCGCAGCAGTTCCAGCGCGATGGGCAGCTTCTGTGCCGCCACTTGAAGCACTCGGAGACTCTGGAGGATCTGCGTCAATGAGGGGCAAGCGTAAGAAGGCAAAGACACCCAAGAGTGCTGAGCCTGTCGTTACGACAACCCCGACAACCCCGACAAGCCCGAGCAGCCCGACAAGCCCGAGCAGCCCGACAAGCCCCACGAAGCGTCGGGGATCCTCGAGTGATGAGTTCTTGTCTGTTCCGACGTTCTCGCGCGAACAGGCGCTGCATGCCATAGCAACAGCCGCGCTAGTAACCGAAGAAGATGTGTTCTCTATCGCAACGCCAGTAGCTGTTCCTGGCCCAGATGCTCCTCCGCAACAGGCTCAACCTGCCGAGCATGTAGTGCCGACTGAGCATGTAGTGCCGACTGAGCATGCAGCCGTTCCTACATTTACCCCCGTCCAACCTGCCGCCCCGGAACCTGAGGCGGCTCCTCTTGATCCTCCTCCACTGGCGCCCGCCGCATCGTTCCCTCCTCCTCCGCTGGCGCCAGTTGAACCTCCTCCGCTAGCACCCGCTGCGTCTGCCGCTCCTCCTGATTCAGCAACTCAGGCTGTTCCTTCGCTACCCTCCAACCCGCAACCCGCTAATCCAGCTCCCCCCAATCTGGTAACCGAACGGGCTGCCCGTAGACCCACCAGGCAACTCTTCAGTCGACCAAACACCAGAACCAGCGTTGCGCCCGTCGCCCCTGAACCGATTGCTCCTGAACCGATTGCTCCTGAACCGGTCACCCCGCCGCCGCTGAGCTCGCCACTGCCGCCGCCGCCACCGCTGAGCCCGCCACTGCCGCCGCAACCGAATCCGCCCGAGCCCGAGCCAGACACCGAGGCGAGCGCGCCGCCAGTGAGTCCACCGCCAGCCCAGCCTGCGAGCGTTGAGCCGTTAACACCCACTGCTCAGAAGTTTGTGGCGCTCGGTGGCGAGCCGCGCCAAGACCAACCGCAGCCTGCGCCGGCTGTCGAGCAGGTTCCCGTTGGATCTTCTGCCGAGCCGGTTAATCCATTTGCTCCGGTTGTCGAGCATCCTGCAGCATCAGAGCTATCGGCTGAATCCGTTCCCGCACTGGCGCCAGAGCCAGAGCCTGAGCGAGAGCCCGAGCCGCTGCCGATGCCTGCCCCAGAGCCACCCCCTGAGACCGCGCCTACGCCAATGCCGGCCCCGGCCCCTGAGCCCGCTCCTGTGCCAATGCCAGAACCAGCACCCGAGCCTTGGTCCGAGCCCCTTGCGCCGCTGCTACCAGAGCCAGATCCAGAACCTTGGCCGGAGCCTGAGCCGGAACCTTGGCCAGCGCCAGCACCTGCACCTGCATCTGCACCTGCACCTGCACCTGCACCAGAGCCTGAGCCTGAGCCAGAGCCAGAGCCAGAACCCTGGCCAGCGCCAGCGACTGCACCTGAGCCGGAACCTTGGCCAGCACCTGCACCGCCTGCACCGCCTGCACCGCCTGCACCGCCTGCACCGCCTGCACCACCTGCACCAGCGCCTGCGCCTGCACCTGAGCCAGCACTTGAACCTGAGCCAGCACCTGAACCTGAGCCTGCGGAGCCAGTGCAAGCTGCTCAGACAGCGAAACAGCGACCGCAGCGGAACCTTTTCGAGCCTGGTGTCAGCAAGCCTCGTGCCGCCGCTGCAAAGCCGACTCCTGCAGCGAGTGCTGCGTTACCAGACTCGTTGATAGCCATCTTGACGGGCCTCGACCCTCAGTCTGTTCGTGATGCCTCACCCAATTTTGCGCCGCTTCTAGCATCGCTTCAGGATGGGGAAACCGTGAGTGCACTGGTTCAAGGCTGGGTCAAAGGATCGGCCTGCATTGTGGCGCGAACAGATTTTCGCCTCATCCTCGTGGTGAGTCGGACTCCGAAGGCGTTGGTGCAGTCGCTCAATGTGTCCACCGTAGAGATCTCGATCAGCCAGCCTGACAGGCAGGGGTTCAGCACGATGCGGCTCCTTGATGGAACAAAGATGCTGCAGGTACAGGGCATCCGTGATGCCGGAAGTGCCAGACAATTGCAGCAGGGCCAAGCAGGACAGCAGCGATCTGCGCCCGATGGCCAGGGTCAAGGCTTCTTCTAAAAAAGACTGCAAAACTAGGTGCCGCTGAGTGCCCCAGAGGGCCCGGAGGGCCCCATAGGGTCAGACAGTTCTCACCGAAAGTGCAACAGTGTGGCCGTCGATCTGCCCGCCGTGCGGCAGCGAAAGCAGGCTAGTTGTGGTGTCTCCTTCATCCGCAACGGTAATTACCGTAGAGGTGGCGAGCACTTGCTCGGACATCCACTTCATATGGGGGTCGATTCCCTCAGCGAGTTCAGCGGGCATCAGCAGGGTGAGTTCGATTCGATCAGTTACCTGCAGCCCCTCATCCTTTCGCGCTTGTTGAACCATGCGAACCAAATCGCGGGCCATTCCCTCAGCTGCTAGTTCGGCAGTGACGTGAACGTCGAGTTCGACCACGGCATCGCTGCCGCGCAGTGGGGCAGCGGCGACTCCTTCGCGTGGCTCAAGCGCTAACTCGAACTCCTCTGTGTTGAGCACCTGCTCGGCCACGGTGACGGTCCCATCAGAGTTCTGGGTCCAGTCGCCGGCCTTTGCTGCCTGAATGACCTGCTGAACAGCCTTGCCAAGACGCGGTCCGAGTACTGCAGCGCGAGGCCGAAGAATGAACTGCCCTGCCGAGGTCAGATCATCAGTGAGTACTACCTCTTTGACGTTCACTTCGTCGCGAATCAACGCTGTCAGTTCTGCAAGGCCAGAGGTTGTGCGACTTGCCACCGTGAGCTTGCTCAGGGGCAGGCGGGCACGGAGTCGTCGTTCCTCTCGGAGCCCGAGTGCAACCGAGCACACCTCCCGCACCTGATCCATGTGCATGACTAGGTCAGGGTCATGTCGCAGGTCGTCCGAGGTCGGCCATGGTTGCAGATGCACACTTGCATCCCCAAGTGGGCCTTCTCCACATAGGCCTAAGTAGATCTCTTCGGCAACGAGCGGCAGCAATGGTGCGACCACCTTGACCAGAGTGCACAACACTGTGAAGAGCGTGTCGTACGCGTCCTCTTTATGTTGTTTTGTAACCGAGTCGGTACCACTCCCGGGTGCCCAGAAACGCTCTCGGGATCGGCGGATGTACCAATTGTTGAGGGCATCTAGGAACAACTGAACCTCGGCGCAGGCACCGGCAATGTCGTAGGCGTCCATTTTGGCGGTGACGGAGTCAATGAGAGCGGCTGTCTTTGCCAAGATGTAGCGGTCGAGCAAGCCTGTCGCATCCGTGCGCCGTTGTGCGGTGTAGCCGTCGGCATTCGCGTAGAGCGTAAAGAATGAGTAGGCGTTCCAGATGGGGTTGATGACTAAGCGAACTACTTCGGTGATGTCCGAAGCATCCGTTGCAATGCGCAGGTCTCCGCCGCGCAGGATGGGAGAAGACATCAAGTACCACCGAAGAGCATCGGAGCCGTGAGACTCAAATACCTCGACTGGGTCGGGGTAATTGCGAAGCTTCTTTGAGAGCTTGCGTCCCTCGTTGTCGAGAACTACGCCGTGGCAGATCACATTTGAAAATGCTGGTCGATCGAAGAGTGCTCCCGAGAGCACATGCAAGGTGTAGAACCATCCGCGGGACTGTGCAATGTATTCGACAATGAAATCAGCGGGGGAGTGCTCATCGAACCACTGTTGATTCTCGAAGGGATAGTGCACCTGAGCAAAGGGCATGGATCCTGACTCAAACCAGCAATCAAAGACTTCTGATACCCGCCGCATGGTGGACTCGCCGCTTGGGTCATCCGGGTTCGGCCGAGTCAGATCGTCGATAAAGGGCCGGTGCAGATTCTCTGGCCGTACGCCGAAGTCTCGTTCGATCTCGTCTAGTGACCCGTACACGTCAATGCGGGGGTACTCGGGGTTATCGCTTCGCCAGACAGGAATTGGAGAGCCCCAGAAACGGTTTCTGGAGATGGACCAATCTCGGGCACCTTCGAGCCATTTGCCGAACTGCCCGTCTCGCACATGGGACGGAATCCAGTTGATCTCCTGATTGAGTTCAACGAGGCGGTCTCGGATAGCAGTGACTTCCACGTACCAAGATGAGACGGCCTTGTAAATGATTGGTGTGTCTGTGCGCCAGCAATGGGGATAGTTGTGGTCGTAGGTATCGTGACGAATCACGATTCCAGCAGCTTTGAGGTCCGAAATGATCAGCGGGTTGGCGTCAAAGACATTCTGTGATTGGTAGTCGGTGACCTCTGCAGTGAAGCGGCCAGAGTCATCTACCGGGCAGACCAGGACAATGCCATTGGCTTCGCACACACGCTGATCATCCTCACCAAAGCCGGGTGCCATATGCACCACGCCTGTGCCGTCATCGTCGGTGACGTACTCGTCGATCAGCACTCGAAAGCTGTCTGGGTGCGTGGCAAAATACTCGAACATCGGTCGGTATCGCAGCCCCCCGAGTTCTGAGCCCTTCAGTTGAGCAATCACTCTGTGACCTTCGCCAAGTTCCTGTTCATATTTCGACACAGCGTTTGCGCCGATCAGCACTCGTCGCCCGGCGCGGCTACCCGAGGAAATCTCTACAACGGCGTAGGTAACTTCTGGACCCACCGCAAGAGCCAGGTTTGAGGGCAAGGTCCAAGGTGTGGTTGTCCAAGCCCAGATCTCGGCGCCGTCGCTGCCCTGAAGCGCAGTTGGCAAGTCGGCCGCCTCGCCACTGATTGCCTCAAGCGAGAACGCAACGGTCAACGCAGGATCTTGTCTCGGGCGCGTTGCGTCATCTAGACGAATCTCAAAATTGGACAGCGGGGTTTCTGCAGCCCAGGAATATGGCATGACGCGATAGGCCTCATACACCAACCCCTTCTCATAGAGCTGAGAGAACGCCCAAATCACCGACTCCATGTAGGTGGCGTCCATGGTCTTGTAATCGTTCTCGAAGTCCACCCAACGGGCTTGACGGCTGACGTACCGCTCCCATTCTTGGGTGAACTGAAGTACCGAGGACCGACATTGATCATTGAACTTGTCAATGCCGTATTCCGTTATCGCAACTCGACCAGACACACCGAGTTCTTTCTCGGTCTGCATCTCTGCCGGCAAACCATGGCAGTCCCAGCCGAAGCGCCGCTCGACTCGTTTGCCCAGCATGGTTTGATAGCGAGGAACCACGTCCTTGACATAGCCCGTGAGCAAGTGGCCATAGTGCGGCAACCCGTTGGCAAAGGGAGGCCCGTCATAGAAGACAAACTCGGTGTCCTGACCCCCGCCAGCCTCTACTTGGTCAACGGACCGCTCAAAGGTGTTTTGTTCAGCCCAGCGGTCAAGGATTCGCCGCTCAATGGCAGGAAAGTCGCCTCGGGTGGGAACCGTCGGGTACGGCTGATCAGACTCGGGTGAAGCATCAGATGGGGGCATGGACATGTGAGTTCTGGACTCCGGATGACGTGAGGGAAGCGGATGCAGGACTACTCCGAGTTGCAGAGCAGTGCAAGCGGTGCCTCATCCTACTGCCGAGCTTCAATGCCTTCTCATTGGGGCGGCCACACAGTCAGATCCAGTCCGAGCCGGCCAGAGCCCGTCCGACTACTCGAGTTCGATATCCCATCGGTCGAGGCAGTCCGAACAGCGGTAAGCGACGATGTCGCCGGGCCGAAAGCCTTGGCTCCCGTCCTCTTCCAAATACGGCCGAGTCAGCAAGTGGCACGTGCCACCACAGTCCACGCACAGGATCTGCTCAGGTGCGAGCACCTCGGATCCACTCCGCTCGTCATGACCAGTCCCAGACCCGTAGAAATCAGACTCGTCACTCATCGGCTTGTGTATCTCGTTCGTACTGCCACGTAGTTGCCATCCGGAGCCGGTGTTTGGCACCGCCTAGATTCGGGTCTCCGCTGTCGTAACCCGAGTCCCCGTGGTACATCGCGATAATTTCGGCTCCGTCTACAGCAATACGAGTCGCAAAATGTTCGAAGGGTCGAGTCTCGGCTGCTGCGAACACGTCGGCCACAGTTCCAAATCGCAGCAACTGACTCAAGGTGATGAAGGTCGGGGGAGTGAGACCAACCTCGCCAGCGGCACGCAGTTCAAGTACCCGAGCTGGTAGTTCCCATCGATGTTCACGAATTTCACCGTCATCTACAGTGACCTCGCCGGAGTTCTCACTCCAGGGAGCAATAAAGAACGCAGTGCTAAAACGCTTTGGTGTTTCAGGCGGCGGGGTCCAGTGTGACCAGCGCCTCAGATCAGCCACCTGCAGAAACAGGTTGGCTTCTTCGCGTGCCTCACGAACTGCGGCTACTGCGGCAGAGCGTTCAAGGTCCTGGTCATTCAACGGCAGATCATTCAACTGCGGGTCCGTGAGTTGGGCTGTTTGTGTTTGCGCCGTTTGGATTCCTGCCGACTCGAAATCTTCAGGATCAATGCGCCCACCAGGAAATACCCACATGCCGCCAGCAAAGGCAAGATCGCGATTGCGTTTCAACATGAGCACATTGATTCCCGCAGGGCTATCTCGTAAGACGATCACCGTGGCAGCAGGAATGGCTGACGGATCCCAGAGTGGCCCTTCGGCTGCCCGTGGTTGAAGAGCAGGTGTTGAAGGCACTCGTTCAGTCGGGTCCACCGCTTCACGGTAGCCCCAATGGGTCGCGCCACAGATATTGAGTCGCTTCTTGTCCCTTCAGGCAGTTGCCCAGACCTCAGTGCCACAAATCTCACCGCTTGTGGTGATGCTCACCTCACTCCGCGCGATCCCAAAATTCTTTGAAAAAGTCTTCCTGATAGTGTTGACAGCAGAGTAGTTACGCGTCTGTAATTACATGCCTGCACCACCACATCTAGGGTGCGACCTCGAAACTGCCCCTACATGTGGTGGTTCCGGAAGAAAATTGCAGCAACTAAGAGACATGTGGCACAGCAGCCAAGGCGGCAGCTTCGAAGGCCAGGTATCTACATCCAGCACACAAAAAGACGAGCAGTCAGGGAACGGGGAAATCGAGTGGCAATTTCAGAAGATCTGAGAGAAATCGAAGTACTAGGGGGCCAAGATGTTGAGGCATCAGGGATCGGTATCCAGATGCGAGTTGCCAAGCGCGACGGCACCCTCGAGCCGGTTGATCTGAACAAGATCGTGCGCGCCGTTGCTCGCTGCGCTGCAGGTTTAGAAAACGTTGACGCCATGCGAGTAGCTACTCGCACCATCTCCGGACTCGTCGATGGAGCAACCACCGAAGAACTCGACAACTTGTCGATTCGAACTGCGGCTGCCTTCATTGCGGAGGAGCCCAACTATTCCAAGCTCGCAGCTCGCCTCTTGGCAACAGTGGTGGACAAAGAAGTCCAAAACCAAGACATCTACTCCTTCTCCCAGTCAGTCGCACTCGGTAGCGCTCAGGGCATCATCGGCCCCGAAACCGCCGCAATGGTGGCTACTCACGCTCGCAAGCTCAATGACGCGATTCTCCCGGAACGCAACTGGCTCTATGAGTTCTTCGGTCTGCGCACGGTCTATGACCGGTACCTTCTGCGCCACCCAGAGACACGCAGCGTGATCGAGACCCCGCAGTACTTCTTGTTGCGCGTGGCTTGTGGTCTCTCCACCTCCCCTGAAGAGGCAATCGAGTTCTACCAACTCATCTCTTCGCTTGACTATTTGCCTTCCTCGCCCACGCTGTTCAACTCGGGAACCACGCATCCCCAAATGTCGAGCTGCTACCTCCTCGATTCCCCAGAAGACAACCTTGATGCCATCTACGATCGCTATCGCGATGTTGCTCGGCTTTCTAAGCATGCCGGCGGAATCGGACTCTCCTACAGTCGAATCCGTTCGCGTGGGTCCCTTATCAGGGGTACTAACGGCCTATCGAACGGCATTGTTCCTTGGCTCAAGACCCTTGACTCCTCAGTAGCCGCAGTCAACCAGGGCGGCCGCCGCAAGGGTGCAGCCTGTGTGTATCTAGAAACTTGGCATGCCGATATTGAGGCTTTCCTTGAGCTCAAAGAAAATACTGGTGACGGCGCCCGACGGACTCACAACCTCAACCTGTCCAACTGGGTTCCCGACCTGTTTATGGAACGAGTTGAACAAGACTGGCAGTGGTCGCTGTTCGACCCCAAGAAGGTGCCACACCTAGTCGACCTGTTCGGCGATGAGTTCCGTGAGGCCTACCTGCAGGCAGAGAACGAGGGCTTGTACGAGGAGCAGATCCCGGCTCGTCAGTTGTATAGCCGCATGATGCGAAGCTTGGCCGAAACCGGAAACGGCTGGATGACCTTCAAGGACGCATCAAACCTGAAGTGCAACCAGACTGGTACCAACTCCGCCGATGGAACCCCCAACGTGGTGCACCTGTCCAACCTGTGCACCGAGATTCTTGAGGTCACGAATCAGTCCGAGACTGCCGTGTGCAACTTGGGTTCCGTCAACTTGGGAGCCATGGTTCGCACAGGCGAAGACGGGAAGTTGGCCTTTGACTATGACCGGCTCGCAGAGGTTGTGCAGCTAGCGGTTCCGTTCCTTGATCGGGTAGTCGACATCAACTTCTATCCGACTGACGCTGCTGGCACCTCGAATGCCAAATGGCGGCCCGTTGGCCTTGGTCTGATGGGCCTGCAGGACGTGTTCTTCAAACTGCGCCTGGCCTTTGATTCGCCAGAGGCTCGCGAGCTCTCAACACGAATCTCTGAAGAGATCTACTTCCATGCGCTCACTGCGTCGAACAAGCTTGCTCAAGCTGGTGGATCGCACGGTGGATGGGAAGAGACTCGAGCCTCCAAGGGCGATCTCCAGTTCGATCTGTGGGGAATTACGCCGACAGGTTCTGCCCGTTGGGCAGCGCTCAAAGAGAGCATCGCAACTCACGGCTTGCGCAATTCTCTGCTCATTGCGATTGCCCCAACGGCAACGATTGCCTCGATTGCTGGCTGCTATGAGTGCATCGAGCCTCAAGTCTCCAACCTGTTCAAGCGTGAAACGCTTTCGGGTGAGTTCTTGCAGATCAATGCCTATCTGGTTCGTGAACTGCAGGCGCTCGACTTGTGGACTGAGCCAGTGATCGCAGCCATCAAGCGCGCTGAAGGGTCAGTCCAAGAAGTTGAAGAGATCCCAGAGGATGTTCGCCAACTCTTCCGTACCGCTTGGGAAATCCCTATGCGCTCCTTGATCGATATGGCTGCAGGTCGCGGTGCATATATCGATCAGTCGCAGTCGCTCAACTTGTTTATGGAGTCCCCAACAATCGAGAAGCTTTCTTCGATGTACATGCATTCTTGGAAGCAGGGCCTGAAGACCACTTACTACTTGCGCTCACGTCCGGCTACCCGGATCAACAAAACCACCACCGGTACCTCGGGTAGCACTTCGGGGCCAACGGGTGGCGGAGTTCCAGCCACGCCGTTGCCAACCCGTGGTGCCGAGTCCCAGGTGGACACAGAAATCGCTGCTCAGGAAGGTGCTAATCGCACCTATACCGAGGAAGAAAAAATCGCTTGCTCCCTTGAAGATCCTGAGAGCTGCGAGGCCTGCCAGTAAGGCCCCGTGGCTGCGCTGCTCAGCTGCGCCTGATCTACCCCTGAACTACCCCCCCCTAATTACCTGACCGAACACTCGCCCGAATTACCGCCCGAACACCCACCCCAGAGGAACTTCCATGTCATTAGCTGAAGCTGCACTGACCGAAACCGAACTCAACCCAACAGTCGATACATCACCCGAGATTGATCTCACTACCGATAATCAGACAGGTGGCCTTGCGGCTACTGAACCCGGAAACCTGCTCGACCCCGGATTTAATCTGACACTGCGGCCCATGAAGTACCCGCAGTTCTACGACATGTATCGCGATGCAATTCGTAATACTTGGACCGTTGAAGAGGTGGACTTCTCTGATGACCTCGTTGACCTGCAACGCAAGATCATTCCTGCTGAGCGGCACCTCATCAACCGACTGGTTGCATTCTTCGCAACCGGAGACTCGATTGTCTCCAACAACTTGGTGCTCAACTTGTACAAGCACATCAATAGTCCAGAGGGACGCATGTACCTGTCGCGACAGCTCTACGAAGAGGCCCTACATGTTCAGTTCTACCTGACCTTGCTGGACTCGTACATCCCTGATCAGAACGAGCGAGCAGAGGCGTTTGCGGCGATCGAGAACATTCCTTCGATTCGACGCAAAGGGGAGTTCTGCTTCAAGTGGATCGATTCAATTAACACCTTGGACGAACTGAACTCACGGGCTGACCGCAAGCAGTTTTTGCTGAACCTGATCTGCTTTGCGGCTTGCATCGAGGGCCTGTTCTTTTACGGAGCTTTTGCCTATGTCTACTTCCTCCGCTCAAAGGGCCTGCTGAACGGTTTGGCCTCTGGCACAAACTGGGTCTTCCGCGACGAGAGCGGCCATATGAACTTTGCATTCTCTGTCATCGAAGAGGTGCGTCGTGAAGAGCCGGAGCTCTTTGACGAGGAACTCTCTGCGAGCATTGCAACCATGATTTCTGAGGCCGTTGAGGTGGAGTTTGGGTTTGCTGAGGACCTGCTGTCCCAAGGGATCCCTGGAATGTCACTCGGCGACATGCGTGAGTACCTACAGTTTGTAGCTGATCAGCGACTCACCACTCTGGGGCTTCCGAAGCAGTACGGATCGAAGAACCCCTTCGCATTCATGGAGCTCCAAGATGTTCAGGAACTTACAAACTTCTTTGAGCGGACTGTCTCTGCGTATCAAACCGGAGTTACCGGCGAATTTGCGATGAACGCCGACTTCTAGCGACTGCCAGAGCGAGCCAGTCCAGCAGTAGTCAGCCCAGCAGAGTCAGCCCTTCCAGAGTTGCATAGGCGTCATCGAACGATCCCCATCAAAGGGGAGTTGCACCTCGATGCCTTTCTGGCCTGCGGATTGATACGCGGCGCAGATGATCTCGAGGATGGTCCTTGCCTGTTCTGCGGTTTGTCCGGGCCGGTTCGGGTCTTGTGAGATCAGGTCAAGCAGTTGGTCCACGTACCCAAACTGCTCGAGAGTGGCATCTGCCTGAGGGTGTCGCAACGCAATGGCGACCGAGTCTCCGTTGTGTTCGAGCAGTACCTCGGGGATCAACTCGATTCGTAACACGCCTGAGTCGCTCGAGGCCTGAGCTTCCCAGACGGTGATCTCAGACACCCACGAAATCTCAATGGATGCCCGTAAACCTGACTCGAAGCGCAGAATTACTGCTGCTGAGTCATCGGCTCCGTCCTGACGAGTAGTGCTGAGGCTGGCGCTGACTGCGAGGACAGGCTCATCGGCCAACCCAAGTGCAAGTGCGAGCGCGTGTGGACCCAGGTCGAACAGAACGCCCCCAGCGCTCAGAGGCTGAGCAAAATGTCCCCAATCTGGCGGCGACTGCAAGGTGCGAAGAGACAGGTGAGTCAAGGGGCCGAGCCCTGCACGAAGGGTGACGGCCTGTGCCCAGACTGGGGAATGCAGCAGGTTCTCTGCGCAGCGAAGTACTCCGCCAGGCTTGGCTGACTGACCAGCAACCGCAACCGCAACCGCAGCCGCAGCACTAACAGCAGCACTCACGATCCGGTCTGCCTCGGCCAGAGTGGTAGCCAACGGCTTCTCCACCAGTACCGAAGCCCCAGCTCGCAGGCCTTGCACTGCAAGCTCAGCGTGTTGCGAAGGTGGAGTCGCCACAATCAGAAAATCTGCGCCAGCAGGAAGGGCCTCCGGCGAGACCTTCTTTGCATCAAGCTCACCTGCAAGATGCCGAGCGGATTTGCCGCCGGCGGACGCAACTGCGGTCACTTTCGCGCCCGCAGAATCGGCAGCAAGGGCATGAACAACTGCGATATATCCAGCGCCAGCAAGGGCAATGCTCGGCTTTCGCTTACGCCGAAATGGCTGCTGATTTCCTAATGCCATGAGTTCTCTCTGCTTCGTGCTGCCTGCTGCTGCTTGTTGGGTCCGCTCTCTGTCTAACCGAGTGGACTCTCAGGATGCGTGAACCATACAGGTTGGCTCAGATGCCCAAGCTTGGGGTCACCGGTTAGAGTTATTGAAGCCCAGAAACTGCTACAAAAATCAAGCAATTCCAGTACTACTGGACGCTCAAGTACACCCGAACATCTTTCTCATGTCTCGACCACTCTCGCTGCTCCTGCGATTCACCGCTATCACCCTGGTGGGTGCTTGTGTCTTTGCATTGATCGCGTCTGTTCTGATCCCACAGATGGCAAATATCTCGGGGGGTGGTTCCTATAACGAGGGGACCCAGATTGCGCTTCCCGATCTGCTGCAGGGGAGTGTCATTACGGATATGAACGGAAAGCCCTCGGGAAGCTTGGTCGGCAGCGAAAACCGCGTGATTATCCCCCTGAGTCAGGTATCCACGCAGATGCAACAGGCTGTCCTAGCCGTTGAGGATTCTGACTTCTATGTTCATCATGGGGTGAGCGCAAAGTCGGTACTGCGAGCAGTCCGCGCCAATAGCGCCGCTGGGGGCGTCTCCCAAGGTGGCTCCACCATTACGCAGCAGTTAGTCAAGCTGTCGCTTGTGGGTAACGAACAGTCAATGAAGCGAAAGGTAAAAGAGGCCAGCCTTGCCCTTCAGCTAGAGCAGCAGTTCTGCAAAGACCGGCCTCGTCGTGACTGTAAAGATGAGATCCTTGAGCGGTACCTCAACACCGTCTATCTGGGCCGTGGTGCGTACGGGGTTGAGGCTGCAGCACAGATGTACTTTGGAAAATCTGCAGCAGAACTTGATTGGGGCGACGCTGCTGTTCTTGCTTCGCTGATTCGAAACCCCACGGGCTATGACCCCATCAGATTTCCCGAGGTGGCGACTCGGCGACGGCAGGTGGTCTTGGGTCGCATGGCCGATGTTGGTGCGATAACCGACCAAGAGGCCGCACTGCTAGCGGAGACTCCGCTGCCGACCGAGATTGTGAAAGGTAGCTCCTCGGCAACTGCTCAGGACCTGACCTATTTTGAGCGCAAGGTCAGAGACGAGTTGCTGCGAGCCGAGTGGCTAGCCCCGACCGAGGCGCTTCGACGTGAACGAATCTTCAACGGCGGGCTGGTGATTACCTCCACGCTTGATCCTCGGGCGCAGATGCTCGCAGAGGCCGCCTCGGCCTCGAATCCAATCAAGAAGGCAAACCCCGAAACGGTTGCAGCTGTCGCAGTGGTCGAGCCTTCTTCTGGGTCAGTGCGCGCAGTGGTGGGGCAGACTGACTTGCCGGGCCAGGGGGTGGTAGAGATTGCAACCCCACAGGTGGGACGAAGCCCAGGGTCATCGTTCAAGGCCTTCACGCTTCTCGCCGCACTAGAGGCTGGCTACTCGATTCGTGACTCGATTCTGGCTGCTCCAGCACCACAAAAGCTGTACAAGGGATGGGGGATCAAGGACTCCACCTGGCCCGCTGGATGCAAGGGGGGAACAATCGAATTGGCAAAAGCGACCGCGTCCTCAAATAACTGCGCGTTTGCTCGTTTGCAGGCTGCTGTCGGCGGCGAAAAAGTGGTTGATGTTGCTCGGCGGCTAGGTATAGACACCCTGACCGATGAGTCCGCTGAGTACCCTTCGCTGACTCTTGGCGGCACCACGGTCCGGCCCTTGGAAATGGCCGCCGCCTACGCAGCTATTGCCAACGATGGTGTCTATAACCCCGCTCATTTCGTAACGAAAGTCACCGATCAGGCAGGAGCGGTGCTGTTCGAATACGTGCCAGCCACGGAGCAGGCAATTTCGGTTGACGTTGCTCGGCAGGCAACCGCTGCCTTGCAAGGGGTCGTGACGGGAGGAACCTACAAGGGCGGTTCCCTGCCGAATCGTCAGCCTGCGGCAGGCAAGACTGGTACCAACGAGGCTGCAGGTGGCGAGAACACAGACGTATGGTTCGTTGGGTTCACCCCGCAGATTTCAACAGCAGTTTGGATTGGAAACCCTGCTGGGCAAACTGAGATGAAGGGCGGCAGGGTGCAGGGTGGCACGGTGGCTGGAAAGGTCTGGCACACGTTCATGGCTCCGTACCTAGAGGGAAAGACTGTGCAGCAGTTTGCAACCCCCGGGAGGATTAAGACCAGCCGAAAGGTGATTCCGGATCCGTGGACAAAATCGATGTCTGCTGCTGAGAAGGCAGGGACAACGAGCACAACCAAGACCACTATTGCGGGTTCTTCAACTTCGAAGCCCCCCGGCTCATCTATCCCGGCAGCAACGACAGCGCCAACTACTGCGGCACCTGCACCAGCTCCGGCACCTGCACCAGCTCCGGAACCAGTCCCGACTCCCGAGCCCGTGCCGGAGCCAGCGCCCTGACTAGTCGCTGCACTGTCGAGTCATCGCGCTGACGGCGTCATTGCACTGCCGGCGTCATTGCACTGCCGGCACGCTCCGACGCCTCCACCCGACGAGCCACCCGACGGGCCGGCAAACACCCGGTAGGGTGGAGACGTGGAATCGCTTGAGGATCTGCTTGGTGTGCAAATGCTAGACACGCGGATCGATCAGATCCGCCATCAGAAAAAGACTCTTCCTCAGCGGCAAGAAGTAATTGACCAGACGGCAACGCTCGGCAAGGCCACAGCCGCAACAGAGGAGTGCGCTGCACGACTGAAAGCTCTGCGCCGCAGCCAAAAAGAGGCTGAAGATCACGCGTCGATCCTTGAGGACAAAGCAACCGAGGTCAACGGAGTCTTATACGACGGTTCGGTGAGTTCGCATAAAGAACTCGAGTCACTGCAGCAAGAACATCAGCAGCTCAAGCAGCATCAGGGCCAGTATGAGGATCAGGCCTTGGAGTTCATGGAACTAGCTGAGCCAGTAGAAGCAGAGCTCGAGTTGCTCCATGTCGCGACCCAAGCGCTGAACGAACGCATTGCTGACTTGGAGGCCCAAATTACGGTTGCTCTCGCTGAGTTGGATGTGCAACTCGATGAGCAAGTACGTGAGCGCGAGGCGGCGCAGTCGGGCATTCCCGCCGACCTCCTCGGCTTGTACGAGGGTCTGCGCGCTCAGCAGGGTGGAATTGCCGTGGCTCGTCTTGTGGGCGCTCGCTGTGAGGGTTGCCACCTTGAGATTCCCTCTGGCGAACTCGATGCAATTCGCAAAGCGCCAGCGGATCAGCCGGTGACTTGCCCAGAGTGCACCCGACTGCTCGTTCGCTGAGAGTCACTCACCGTGTTGATCTGGTTTGCCGTATTGAGTGTGGTGATTACGTGGGCTGTGTTTCAGAGCCCAGCTCTGGACTATCGCCTCGTTGCGCTCGGTGCAGTACTCCCTGCCGTCGAGACAGCCTTTGGCGCCGGTCCGCTTCATTCCCTGCTTGCACCGACGCTGACTCTGGCCGTAGTGATGCTTGCTACTCAGCGGCGAAGGCTGGTGCGCCGGAGGTGGCTGGGATTGCCGATCGGAATGTACATGCACCTTGTGTTGGATTTCGCGTTTACTCGGACTGCCACGTTCTGGTGGCCCTTTCTTGGAACCTCGTTCTCTCCGGGGCGCTCACCTGAGCTCTCCAGGGGTTGGGTGACGTTGCTCATGGAAGTCTGCGGGATCGCACTAGGAGTTTGGGCCTATAGGCGCTTTGGCCTTCAGGATGCAGAGCGCAGGTCGCGATTTCTTCACACCGGGCAACTCGACCGCTCTGTGGTGGGGTCAAAACGGTGAACGGCCCTAGAACATGACGGCCCTAAAACATGACGGGACCAAGAGCGTGACAGGACCAAGAAGATGACAGGTCCGATGCAGCGCTCCCTGATCATTGTTCGCCATGGCCGCACGGTTGCGAACGCAACGGGATTACTCCTTGGTCGCGCCGACCCAGAGCTCGACGACCGCGGTGTCGAACAGGCCGCTGCTGTGGGCCGGGCTATTGAGTCTGGGCGATTCGGTCAGATTGCCGCAGTGGTCAGCAGTCCGCTGTTGCGTACCCGTAGCACTGCCAAAGCGCTGAGCCTGCCAGTGCAGATCGACGAGAGGTTGATCGAGTTGGACTACGGGGAGTGGGAGGGGCGCCCCGTGGCAGAGGTGTCCGCTGCGGAGTGGGCTGCATGGAGATCTGACAGCGATTTCGCTCCGCCTGAGGGGGAGTCTCTGGCTGTGCTCGGACAGCGCATGCGTGAGGCCTGCGCCGATTGGTCATCACGAGTGCTTGAGCGTGAAGGCAGCGTTGTGCTGGTATCGCATGTGTCGCCAATCAAAGCAGCCGTTGCATGGGCACTTGGAGTGGGAGACGACGTCGCTTGGCGAACTCATCTTGATACTGCATCGATTACGCAGGTTCTCTGCCGAAACGGGACCCCAATACTGAGCTTATTTAACGATACGTCCCACCTCGACAGGGGATCGCAGTAAGGGCAGTTCGCTGCTGCTGCTGCCTCAGTAACTGCAACTCCGGAGTTGCCTAAAGGGTGTCGATAGATTTGGCTTGCTTGACCTTGTCGGCAATCTAAAAACG
>ERZ888423.1044-NODE-1044-length-25936-cov-40.024999_pt1 | contig 25936 bp, 27 predicted proteins | sample MGYA00520523_ERZ888423 | MGnify/ENA primary metagenome ERZ888423 (study PRJEB32303, sample SAMEA104408611) | aquatic metagenome | biome: Brackish water; feature: Pelagic; material: water | place: Baltic Sea | collected 2014-06-08T10:24:00 | depth 30,27 m ...
GGATAGTGGAACGGCACGGGCCCATCGGCCGCGCCGCTCATGAATTGACGCACCTCGGCGATCGGACTCGCCGCAAGTTCAGCGGGCGTGCCCTCGGCGACGACCTTGCCGCCCGAGAGCAGATAGCTGTGGTGCGAGATCATCGCGAGCTCGCGCACATCGTGGGAGACGACGATGCTGGTGATGCCGAGGGCATCGTTGTCACGGATCAGCCGCACGATCACGCCCATGGAGACCGGGTCGAGACCGACGAAAGGCTCGTCGTAGATCAGCAGTTCCGGGTCCATGACGATCGCGCGGGCCAAGGCCACGCGGCGCGCCATGCCGCCCGACAGCTGCGCGGGCATCAGGTCGGCGGCACCGCGCAAGCCCACGGCATGCAGCTTGGTCAACACCAACTGCCGCAGCACCGGCTCAGGCAGGCGGGCATGTTCGCGGACCGGGAACGCCACGTTCTCGAAGACCGAGAGGTCGGTGAGCAGCGCGCCGTTCTGGAACAGCATGCCCATCCGGCGGCGCAGACCGTAGAGCCCCCGGGTGTCGAGGCCGGTGACCTCTTGCCCGAAGACCACGACGCTGCCTTGATCGGGGGGCACCTGCCCGGTGATGAGCCGCAGCAAGGTCGTCTTGCCGGTGCCGCTCGGCCCCATCACCGCCGTGATGCGGCCCCGGCGCGCCTCGAGGTCGACCCCGGAGAAGATCTCGCGTGCGCCGACGCGGTAGTGCAGTCCACGGACCTGCACCACGGCATCGCCACCTCGGCCGGGGGTGTCCTCGTCGGGCATCCTTAAGCGGCCCCGGCTTCCATCTCAGCGGTGTAAACACCCTTCGTGGCGAGACCGTTCAAGCGCGCCCGGCGCATGAACTCGCGCTGGCCCGCCTCGAAGTTCGCGGGCTTACCGCCCCAGGCCTTCAGTGCGGAGTCCTGCAGGGCGCGGCCGTAGCTGAAGGTCAGCGCCCAAGGCAAGGGCTGGCGGTTCATGAGCGACAGGTGCAGCGTCGCCTCGGTGGTGCTCTGGCCCCCGCTCAGGAAGGCGATGCCGGGCACCGCCGGGGACACCCAGCGCCGCAGGCAACGCACCGTCGCCTCGGCGACCTGCTCGGGCGTGGCGCGCGCGGCGTTCTTCTTGCCGGAGATGACCATGTTGGGCTTGAGCACGATGCCCTCGAGGTGCACACGGTGCGCGGCGAGCGCACGGAAGGTCTCGCAGAGCACCTCGTCGGTCACCGCCTCGCAGGTCTCGAGGGAATGCGCGCCGTCCATGAGCACTTCGGGCTCGACGATCGGCACGATGCCCTGCTCTTGGCAGAGCGCGGCATAGCGCGCCAAGGCATGCGCGTTGGCCTCGATGCAGAAGCGGGTGGGATAGCCCGGGCCGATGTCGATGACCGCGCGCCACTTGGCGAAACGGGCGCCGAGACCGTGGTATTCCACGAGGCGCTCGCGCAGACCGTCGAGACCCTCGGTGACGGTCTCGTTCGGGAAATTGGCGAGGGGCTTCGCGCCCTGGTCGACCTTGATGCCGGGGAAGATGCCGAGCGATTCGAGGTGCTTCGGGAACGGCACGCCGGCGCGGGTCTTCTGGCGCAGCGTCTCGTCGTACAGGATCACGCCGCTGATGGCTTCGTTGATGCCGGGGGCTGCGAGCAGCATCTCGCGGTAGAGCTGGCGGTTCGCTTCGGTCGATTCGAATGCGATGGCATCGAACCGCTTCTTGATGGTGCCGGTGCTTTCGTCGGCCGCGAGGATCCCCTTACCGGGGGCGACCATACCGCGCGCGATGCGCTCGAGTTCCGCGTGGTTCATTTACCGTCTACTCCTGTGAGGGGGGGTGGCCGAAGAGTCGTGCCCCTGTCAGCCGCCTATTTTAGCAAATACGCCCCACCCCCGGCCTGCGCAACGCTCGGAAATCGACCGTCACGGGATGCATCGGGTCTTAATCTGTACTAAAATGGTCCTATATCGCTTCCCGAGGCCGTCCCGCCGTGATCCGGATCAGCAAAATGACTGACTACGCCACGGTGCTGCTCGCCGAAATGGCGCGGGCACCCACCGGATCGCTGCTCAGCACCGCCGACCTCGCGCAGCGCACCCGGATCGCGGCACCGACCGTCAGCAAGGTCCTGAAGTCCCTGCAGCGCGCTGGGCTCGTCCGTTCGGTGCGTGGCTTGCGCGGCGGCTACGCCCTCGCCCGCCCGGCGATCGGGATCTCGGCAGCCGCCATCCTCGACGCACTCGAAGGCCCGGTGGCCGTCACCGACTGCTCAGCCGGTCGCGGGCATTGCGAGATCGAGACCACCTGCAGCGCCGGACGCGCGTGGCAGCGGGTGAATCTCGCGCTGCGCCGCTCGCTGTATGAGGTCTCGCTCCTGCAGCTGGCAGGACTCGACGACACCGAACTGCGGCTCAGCGCCCTCGAGCGCGAACTGCGTCCCGCCGTCGGTGGCCGCGCCGCCGCCGCACTCACCCGTTGAAGAGCACGACCATGAGCAACGACACCCAACTCGAAGAACTCGTCAGCCGCGGCTACCAGCACGGCTTCGTCACCGACATCGAATCGGACAGCCTACCGCCCGGCCTCGATGAGGATGTGGTGCGCGCGATCTCGCGCATCAAAGGTGAACCCTCGTTCCTCACCGAATGGCGCCTCAAGGCTTATCGCCATTGGCTCACGATGCACGAGCCGACCTGGGCGCATGTGCGTGTGCAACCCATCGACTATCAGGCGATCTCCTATTATTCGGCGCCTAAGCAGAAGACCGACGGCCCGAAAAGTCTCGATGAGGTCGACCCCAAGCTGCTCGAGACCTACGCCAAACTCGGCGTGCCGCTGCACGAGCGCGCGCGCCTCGCAGGCGTCGCCGTCGATGCCGTGTTCGACAGCGTCTCGGTCGCCACCACCTTCAAAGATCGGCTGCACAAGGCAGGCGTGGTGTTCTGTCCTTTTTCGGAGGCCATCCACTCGCACCCGGAGCTGCTCGAGCGTTACCTCGGCACCGTCATCCCGCACACCGACAACTTCTACGCCTGCCTCAACTCGGCGGTGTTCTCGGACGGCTCGTTCGTCTACATCCCGAAAGGGGTCCGCTGCCCGATGGAGCTCTCGACCTACTTCCGGATCAACGCCGCCAAGACCGGGCAGTTCGAGCGCACGCTCATCATCGCCGACGAAGGCAGCCATGTGAGCTACCTCGAGGGCTGCACCGCGCCGATGCGCGATGAGAACCAGCTGCACGCCGCGGTGGTCGAGCTCATCGCCGAGCACGACGCGCAGATCAAGTACTCGACGGTGCAGAACTGGTACCCGGGCGACGAGAACGGCGTCGGCGGCATCTACAACTTCGTCACCAAGCGTGGCGACTGCCGCGGCCGCAACTCGCGCATCTCCTGGACCCAGGTCGAGACCGGCTCCGCCATCACCTGGAAGTACCCGAGCTGTGTGCTGCGCGGGGACAACTCGGTCGGTGAGTTCTACTCGGTGGCGCTCGCCAACCACTGCCAGCAGGCCGACACCGGCACCAAGATGATCCACATCGGCGCCAACACCCGCAGCACGATCGTCTCGAAGGGCATCTCCGCGGGTCGCGGCCAGAACACCTACCGCGGCCTCGTCAAGATCCTGCCGACGGCGCACGGCGCGCGCAACTTCACGCAATGCGATTCGCTGCTGATGGGCGCTCGCTGCGGCGCGCACACCTTCCCGAACGTCGAGGTGCGAAACCCCACCGCCACCGTCGAGCACGAGGCCTCGACCTCGCGCATCAGCGAAGACCAGCTCTTCTACTGCCTGCAACGCGGCATCTCGCAAGAAGATGCCGTCAACATGATCGTCAACGGCTTCTGCAAGAGCGTATTCAAAGAATTGCCGATGGAGTTCGCCGTGGAAGCCCAGAACCTGCTCGCCGTCAGCCTCGAAGGCGCGGTGGGCTGAAAGAGAGACCTGACCCATGCTAGAGATCAAAGACCTCCACGCCCGCGTCGGCGACCGCAAGGTGCTCGACGGGATCAACCTGCAAGTGCCGAACGGCGAGGTGCACGCGATCATGGGGCCGAACGGCTCCGGCAAGAGCACGCTCGCCTATGTGCTGGCCGGGCGACCGGGTTACGAAGTCACAGGCGGCAGCGTGCTGTTCCGCGGCCAAGACCTGCTCGCCTTAGCCCCCGAGGAACGGGCGCAGGCTGGCCTCTTCCTCGGCTTCCAGTACCCCGTGGAGATCCCCGGGGTGAACAATGTCTACCTGCTTAAAGCCGCGCTCAACGCCGCCCGCAAGCATCGCGGCTTGCCCGAGGTCGACGCCTTCGAGTTCCTACAGTTGGTGCGCGGCAAGATGAAGCTGATGCAGATGGACGAGGCGTTCCTCTCGCGCGGGGTCAACGAAGGGTTTTCGGGCGGCGAGAAGAAGCGCAACGAGATCCTGCAGATGCTGGTCTTGGAGCCTGCGCTCGCGCTGCTCGATGAGACCGACTCGGGCCTCGACATCGACGCGCTCAAGGTCGTGGCCCAGGGCGTCAACACCCTGCGCGCGCCGGACCGCGCCATCGTGCTCGTCACGCACTACCAGCGGCTGCTCGATCACATCCGCCCGGATCGGGTCCATGTGCTCGCGCGCGGTCGTATCCTGCGCAGCGGCGGCCCGGAACTCGCGCTCGAACTCGAAGCGCGGGGCTACGATTGGCTGCTCGCCGGGGAGACGGCCTGAGTCATGATTGTCCCTGCACCCGTCCTGCCGACCACGCGCGACGAGAACTGGAAGCACGCCCCGCTGCGCGGCATCGAGCGTCTGCGGTGGGCGCCGCCGACGGCGCTCACCCAAGAGGCCCGGCTCGCGGCGACGGCGCTGCTCGGCGATGACCCGCCGCAGGGCGCGATCAGCACCCGCATCGTCTTGGTCGATGGTCTGCACTGCCCTGATGCGCGCGGCACCGCGCCCAGCACTGCGACCGGCGTCGGGCCGGGCGTCGCGTTCCATGCGACCGATGCTCCGGCGCAGCCCGGTGCAGCCACCGTATCGATCGATCTCGCCTTCGCCGGGCTGAACCGGCACCACCGCCAAGGCGAACTTCGGATCCGCGTGCCCGACGGTGAGACGCTGGAACTCGAGGTCGTCTGCATCGCGCTCTCCTGCGGGCATCCGGCGCTGCGCATCGACCTCGGCGCCCGCGCGACGCTGCGGCTCTTTGAGCGACACATCGGCGCCACCGGTTCGCTCGCCAATCTCGCCCTCAGCGTCCAGCTCGGGCACGGTGCGCGCCTCGAGCACGCGAGGCTCCTGCAACCCGCAGACGGCGCGCGTCACTTCGAGACCCTCGAAGCCGTGGTCGGCGCCGATGCGCAGCACCGGATGATCCAAGTCACGAGCGGCGCAGCCGCCACGCGCAGCACCGCACTCGTGGCGCTCGAGGGCGCGGGCGCGGACCTGGGCTGGCACACCGCGGTGCTCGGCGCCGGCACCCAGACCCACGACGCCTATGTGCGCGTCACCCACGACGCACCTGCGGTGCGGACCGAGCAAGGTTTCCGCGGTATCGCCGCCGATCGCTCGCGGATCGCCTTCAACGGTCACATGCGGGTCACCGCGCGCGCGCCCGGCGCCCACAGCGCACAGACGCTGCGTGGCCTGACCGCGGGCGCTGCGGCCGAGATCGATCTGAGGCCGCAGCTCGAGATCGACATCGACGATGTCCGCGCCTCGCACGGCGCGACCATCGGCAAACTCGACGCCGACATGCTCTTCTATCTGCTGTCACGCGGTCTCGACCCGGCGACCGCCGACTCGCTGCTGAAGTGGGCGTTCATCGCCGATGTGATCGCACGCCTGAGCGACCCCGCCTGGCGATCCCGTTTCGAGGACGCACTCGCGCCGCTGTTGCCCGGTGCCCACGCCGCCAGGAGCCTGACATGACGCCCCCCGCATCCGCCCTCGCATCCCCTCCCGCATCCGCCCTCGCCGCCTACGATGTCGCGAAGGTGCGTTCGCAATTCCCCGTGCTCGCGACGACCGTGCGCGGCAAGCGTCTCGCCTTCCTCGACACCGCCGCGTCGGCGCAGCGGCCGCTCGCGGTCATCGAGGCGGTCGATCACTACGAGCGCACGAGCCACGCCAATGTGCACCGTGGGGTCTATCAACTGAGCCAGAAAGCGACCGACGCCTTCGAAGGCGCCCGCGAAAAACTGCGGCGCTTCATCGGCGCCGCGAGCAGCCGTGAGCTGATCTTCACCCGCGGCACCACCGAGTCCATCAACCTCGTCGCACAGTCCTGGGGTCAGCGGCTCGGTCCCGGCGATGAGATCCTCATCACTTGGATGGAACACCACGCGAACATCGTGCCGTGGCAGATGTTGTGCGCGCGCACCGGGGCGACGCTCAAGGTCGCGCCCATCGACCGGCGCGGCGAGCTCGACCTCGAGGCGTTCCGGGCGCTGCTCACCCCGCGTACCCGGATCGCGTCATTCATCCAGATCTCCAACGCGCTCGGCACCGTGCTGCCGGTGCGCGAGATGATCGCCGCGGCGAAAGCGGTCGGTGCGCTCACCTTGGTCGATGGCGCCCAAGCGATCTCGCACCAGCGCATCGATGTGCAGTCGCTCGGCTGCGACTTCTATGTCTTCTCAGGGCACAAGCTCTACGGCCCGACCGGCATCGGCGTGCTGTGGGGTCGCGAGGCGCTGCTGCGCGAGATGCCGCCGTGGCAAGGCGGTGGCGACATGATCCGTACCGTGTCGTTCTCCGGCAGCACCTGGAACGAGCTGCCGTGGAAGTTCGAGGCGGGCACGCCCAACATCTCCGGTGCCATCGGTCTGGGCGCTGCGGTCGATTGGCTGGAGACGATCGGCATCGACGCGGTGCAGGCGCACGAGCAATCGCTTCTGACCCAGGCCACCGCGGCGCTGCGCGAGATCCCGGGGATGCGCCTGATCGGCGAGGCCGCCGACAAGGGTCCGGTCATCTCCTTCGTCCTGGAGGGCGTGCATCCCCACGATCTCGGCACCATCCTAGACGCCGAGGGGGTCGCCGTGCGCGCCGGGCACCACTGCGCGATGCCGGTGATGGAATTCTTTGATGTCCCGGCGACCGCGCGCGCCTCGTTCGGCTGCTACTCCGACGAGGCGGACATCGCTCAACTGGTGGCGGCCCTGCGGCACGCCCATGAGGTGTTCAACTGATGGACCTCAAAGATCTCTATCGCGATGTGATCCTCGATCACAACAAGCGCCCCCGCAATTTCGGCCGCCTAGACCCTTGTGACACCGCCGCCGACGGCTACAACCCGCTGTGCGGCGACCAGCTCACCGTGACGCTGCGGCTCGAGGGCGACCGTGTCGAGGACATCCGCTTCGAAGGCCGCGGCTGCGCGATCTCCACCGCATCGGCGTCCCTCATGACCGAAGCGGTCAAGGGGATGGACGAAGCCGCGATCCAAGCGCTCTACGGGCGGGTGCACGAGGCGCTCACCGCCGCAGCCGACGCCCCACCGCCTGAGGGTCTGGGCAAGCTCGCGGCGCTCGCCGGGGTGCGCGAGTTCCCCGCACGCGTGAAATGCGCGAGCCTCAGTTGGCACACGCTGAACGCCGCCCTTGCGCATCGGGCGCAGAACGCCGCAGGCCCTGGCGGCGGTCTCGATCCCACCCCCATCGCCGCCGTCTCGACGGAGTGACCGCCATGCGCAGCCACGAAAACGAACCGTTCATCCTCAGCCGCGACACGCCCGCCGTCATGGTGCCCTCGGGCGATATCATCGAGCTCAAGGTCGGTCTGTCGGGATTCATCACCCAAGCGCTCGGGGGCAGCTTCACGCTCTACATCGAAGGCAATCTCTATCGGCTCTCCGGCGAACACGCCGATGCCATCGGCAAGCAGGCCTCGATCCCACCTGAACTGCCGCCGGATGCCACCGAAGACGATGTCCGGGACCTCGCCTGGAAGCAGATGCGCCGCTGCTACGACCCGGAGATCCCCATCGACATCGTCGAACTCGGGCTCGTCTACGAATGCGTCGTCACGCCTGCAGCCGACGGCAACCGCGAACTTGCGGTGAAGATGACCCTGACCGCGCCCGGCTGCGGCATGGGCGAGGTGCTGGTGCAGGATGTCAAAGAAAAACTCGAGGTCATCCCGACCGTCACCAAGGCCGATGTCGAACTGGTGTTCGACCCGCCCTGGAACCAGTCGATGATGTCGGAAGCCGCACGCCTGCAGACGGGGATGATGTGACGGCCACCGCCGACGGCTGGACCGAGGTCGGCGAGGCCGCTGCGCTCGCGGGTGACGGACGGCTCGACGCCGAGATCGACGGCAGTTTCATCGCGGTGGTGCGCCTGCAAGGCGCCCTGCACGCCTTCGAGGACCGCTGCACGCACGACGGCGAACCGCTCGCCGGCGCGGAGATCGAAGCCGATGCGACCACGCCCTGTGGCGTGGTGGTCTGCCCGCGCCACGGCGCGCGCTTCTGCTTGGCGACCGGTGCCGCGCTCTCGCCGCCCGCCTACGAGCCGCTGCGCATCTTCCGCGCCCGCGAGCGCGAAGGCCGCATCGAGGTCGCAGCAGAGGCCGTCTCGTGAGGCGCCTGACGCTGCTGCGTCACGGGCAGGCTGAAGCCGAGGGCGCACAGGGCGATGCCGAGCGCGCCCTCACCCGTCGCGGCGACCAGGAGGCTTGGAGCAGCGCTGCGCGGCTGGCCGCGCTCGATCTCATCCCACAACGCATCCTCGCGAGCGTCGCCATCCGCACCCGCCAGACGGCGCAGATCGCACAGTCCTCGTTCGGTCTGCCGAGCACGGCGCTGACGCTCGAGCCGCGCCTCTATCTCGCCGATGCCTTCACGCTGCTGGAGGCGATCGCGGGCGTGTCCGCCGAGCTGGACCACCTGCTCGTGGTGGGCCATAACCCCGGGCTCTCCGAGTTGGTGCATCTGCTCGCGCCCCGCAGCAGCTTCGGGTCGCTGGAGACCGGTGCCTGGGCGACCCTCGAGATCCAGTCGCTCAGCCAGGGCGCGCTCGATGCCGTGCACGCGTCGTTCGATCGGGCTGAAGCGCCTGCGCGATGAAATCCGCCGGCACGGTGGTGCGTGGCGCACCACGGCCGAACCACTGCCGGACATCGCGCTCGAGCGCGACGCCGTGCATGTAGTTGTAGAGCGCGGTCGAGAGCGCCTCGCCGAGGGCGTCGTGATCGACACCGCTCGGATCGACGAATCCGATGTCGTTGCGCGCGAAGCGGCCCTTGGGCTGCGGCAGCAAAGTCACACCATAGGCGGCTGGATCGCGCCCCACCGGTGAGTGCACCGTGCAGGTGAAGCGGTGGAAGAAGCCCGAGGCGATGCAGCCTTCGAGGAACAGCTGGCGCACATACTCCAGCGAGTCGACCGTCTCGGCGACGGTCTGGGTCGGAAACCCGTACATCAGGTAGGCGTGGACCTGCACGCCGGCGTCGCTGAACGCCCGCGTCACGCGCGCCACCTGCGCCACCGTCACGCCCTTTTTCATGCGCGCGAGCAGGCGGTCGGAGGCGACCTCGAGCCCCCCGGAGACGGCGATGCAGCCGCTTTGTGCGAGCAGCCGACAGAGTTCCGGCGTGAAGGTCTTCTCGAAGCGGATGTTGCCCCACCAGGAGATCGCGACGCCGCGCCGCAGCAGTTCCTGCGCGAGGGCTTTGAGCGCTTTCGGCGGCGCCGCCTCGTCCACGAGATGGAAGCCGCGCTGGCCGGTCTCGGCGACGATGCGCTCGATGCGATCGACGAGCACCGTGGCCGCAGCGGTCTCGTAGCGCGAGATGTAATCAAGGCTGACATCGCAGAAGCTGCACTGCTTCCAGTAGCAGCCGTGCGCGACGGTGAGCTTGTTCCAACGCCCGTCCGACCAGAGGCGGTGCATGGGGTTGAGCATGTCGAGCAACGACAGGTAGCGATCGTTGGGCAGCCCCTCCCAGGTGGGCGTACCGGTCTCGGCGAACGGGATGTCGGGGTCGTCGCCCGCGACGAAGCGCACCCCACCCGCGCGATCGAGCGAAAAAGTGCGCACGAGGCGCTCCCGCGGTCGCGTGCCGGAGAGATGCTCGAGCAAGGCGAGCAGCGGCCGCTCGCCGCCATCGAGCGTCACGAAATCGAAGAACTCGAACACCCGCGGCTCGGCGAGCTCGCGCAGCTCGGTGTTGACATAGCCGCCGCCGAGCACCGTGACGATGCCGGGGCGCAGCGCCTTGACCGCTTGTGCGATGCGGAACGCGCCGTACACCGCGCCCGGGAACGGCACCGAGACGAGCAGGACCTGTGGGTCGTGCTGCTCGAGGGCTGCGAGGGTGAGGGTCTGCAGGGTCGAATCGACGAGGTTCGGCGGCGCCGCCAAGGCCTCGGCCAGAAGATCGAACTCCGGCTGGCTCGCCGCCAAGCGCTCGCCATACCGCACGAACTCGAAGCGCGGGTCGACCGCATCGCGGATCACATCGGCCAGATCATTGAGATAGAGCGTGGCGAGGTGCCGCGCGCGATCGTGGGTGCCGAGCGCCCCGAACGCCCAGCCGAGCGGGTCGCCGTCCTCGCCCGGAAGATAGGCCTCGAGCGCCGCGAACCGTGGCCCCTCGGGGAGCCACCCCCGCCCTGCGATGCGGTGCGCGAGCGTCGGGTCGCGGCCTTGCAGGAAGGCGATGACCGGGTCGATGGAGCGCTCGTAGGCCTCGAACTGCGCGAGCCAGCCGCGCACGCCGACGCTACGACGGCGTGACGGCAGGCGCAACGCCACCTCACGGATCTCCCGCAGGCCTGCCGCGCTCAAAAGCCGCAGCACCAAGCCGATGGCGAGATCGGCCTGCGCCGCCTGCACGCCGCGCGAGCGCAGGAAGCCCGTGAGGTAGGCGGTCGACGGATACGGGGTGTTCAGCTGCGTCATCGGCGGGATGACGCTCAACACCCGAAGATTTTTGAGCGGCGTGTTCAGAACCCGTAGACGAGGTTGAGGGTCGTGATCGTGTCCGTCGTCTTGAGGCCGAGCGGCGGGTCGGAGTTGTAGCGCACGCCGATGCCCGCGGCGAGCGAGAAGCTGTCGCTCATCTTGACCTGCAGCGCGAGATCGTTCGCGACGAAGGTGTTGCTGGAGCCGACCTCGATCACGAACTTGTCGATGATCTTGGTGGTCTCGGTGAGCGCATGCTCGAACTTGAGCTCACCGGCGAAGATCGCCTCGCTCTCGACGCGGCCCGTCAGCGCGTACTCGAGACGCTTGTAACCGACACCGGCCTGGCCGCTGAACTTGGTGGTGTCGTTGTCGATGAACTTGCGACCGATACCGGCGGTGGCGCTCGCCTGATAGTCGAAGCCGCTGAAGCGGTCGTCCTCGTAGCGCAGACCGCCGAAGAGGTAGGTGCGATCATCGAGCTTGTAGTCGCTCTGCCAGAACGCGCCGTAGCGCTCGGCGGTCTTGTCGCTGTCGTTGGTGGCGCGCAGCGCCTGGATGCCGAAGCCGTGCTTCCAGCGGTCGAGTTCCTTCGCCATCTCGAGCTTGACATTGACGGTGTCGGCGTCGGAGTTGCCGCGCGCGATCACCGCGCCTGCTTCGCCCTTGCCTTTCCACTGGGCGAGCGCCTGTGGCGACTGGGTGACGATCAAGGCCGCAGCGGACAGGACTGCAAAGATCATGGAACGGGACATGCTGGAACTCCTCATTGATGGACACGCATCGACAGACACGCGTCGCCCATCCGGGCGACGCACAGAACAATGAGTGCAGATCGCTAGTGCGCGGCCTCGGTCCGCAGCCGTGCCGACTCGTCCGCGCCGAGATAGGCCTTGATCAGGCGGCGCGAGAGGTACAGCAGGGGGATCAGCGCGATCGCCGCAGCCAACTTGTAGGCGTAGTTGACCGTACCGACCGCGAGGAACTGCGCGATCGACCATTGCTGCGGCCCGAGCACGAACGCGATGTAGAGCACCACGAAGCTGTCGATCAACTGCGAGACCGCAGTCGAGCCGGTCGCGCGCAACCAGACCAGCTTCTCGCCCGTCGCGCGCCGGATGCGGTGGAACACCGCGACATCGATCAACTGGCCGATCAGGAAGGCGACCACCGAACCGGCGATGATCCAGAGGCCTTGGCCGAAGATCAGGGCGAACGCGCGCTGGATGTCGGGGACCCCGAGATCACGGTTGGCCTCGACCCAGAACCCGGCGGGCGCGAGGGCGATGACCGCGTAGGCGGCGACGAAGGCGTAGCAGATGAACGCCACGGCGATCCAGGAGATCAGCCGCACGCCCCGCACACCGAAGTATTCGTTGATGATGTCGGTCATCACGAAGACGAAGGGCCACAGCAGCACGCCCGCGGTGAAGCTGAGGTTGCCTTGCACGCCGAGCAGCGACCATTGCACCGGCTCGATGCCGAGGGTGCTCTCGAGCGAGAAGATCTTGCCGCCGACGAAGTTCGCCAACAGCGCGTTGATGAGGAAGAACCCCGCCAACACGATGAACAGCCGATTGGCTTTGAGATCGGTGGTGCGCATGGTGCCGTGCGTGCTGCGGCCTTACGAGGGGATCAGTACGGGGTGCAGAAGCAGTGCGCGTAGAGCCGTCCGGGCACCGCGCCCGCGCGCAGCCGCAGCATCTCGCGCTCGATCGGCGAGAATTCGCGGCGCACGGCTTGCAGTGCCGCGAGCGCCTCGGCATCGACGCCGGAACTACCGAGGTCGACACCGCGCAGCAGCACCCGGGCGGCGAAGGCACGCACCGAACTCACGAGCTGCTGAGCGAAGTTCTTCTCAGGTTCGAGGAAATCACGCGACCATTCCCCCTCGACGAGCTTGGCGCGCTTGGCGGCCGCGTTCACCGCGTCGTCGAGCGAACCGAGCGAATCGACGAGACCGAGCCGCTTCGCATCACGACCTGACCAGACGCGGCCCTGTGCGATGGCATCCACCTGGTCGCGGGTGAGCTTCCGGCCGCTCGACACGCGCGCGAGGAAATCCTCGTAGCCGCGCTCGATGACCGATTGCAACAATTGCGAGGCGGCGGGACCGACCGGCCGATCGAGGCGCAGTTCGCCCGAGAGCGGCGTCGTACCGACACCGTCGGTGCCGATGCCCAATTCCTTGAAGGCGCGCGGCGCCGTCGGGAAAAGGCCGAAGATGCCGATGGAGCCGGTGATGGTCGCAGGACTCGCCCAGATCTCATCCGCCGGCGCGGCGATGTAGTAACCGCCCGAGGCAGCGAGGTCGCCCATCGACACGACGACCGGCCGTCCGGTCGCCTTGAAGGCATTGATCTCGCGATAGATCTGCTCGGACGCGTTCACACTGCCGCCCGGGCTGTCGACGCGCAGCACCAAGGCCTTGATGTCCTCATCGAGGCGGGCCTTGCGGATGAGCGTGGACATCTTGTCGCCGGAGATGACCCCGGCGCCGTCGCCGTCGACGATCTCGCCGGAACCCACCAGCACCGCGATGCGTTGGTCCTGGGCTTTTCCGAGCCGGTTCTCGGTACGCGCGATACGCAGGTATTCACGGAAGCCGACCGAGCGGTAGCTGTCGTTGTCTTCGTCTTTGCCAGCGAGTTCCATGACCCGCCGCTCGACCTCGAAGGGGGTCTTGAGGGCGGTCACGAGCTTGGCTTGTAGGGCGACCTTCGCGATGTCGCCCTTCGCTGCCTGCACCTGCGGGGACAGCGTGGTCACGAAAGAACGCAGGGCATCGGGGGTGAGGCCGCGGGCCTTCGACACCGAGGTGATGTAGGTCTCCCAAAGTGTGTTGACGAACGCTTGGCTCGCCTCACGGTCCTCGGGCGACATGTCGGAGCGCAGGTAAGGCTCGACAGCGCTCTTGTAGGTGCCCACCCGGAAGACATTGATGTCCACGCCGAGTTTGTCGAGCGCGTCTTTGTAGTAGTTCCGGTAGCGCTCGTAGCCCTCGAGGACCAGGATCCCCATCGGGTCGATGTAGATCTCGTCGGCGTGCGCGGCGACGTAGTAGGTGTCGCGCATGTAGCCGTTGGCCGACGCGATGACTTTCTTGCCGGACTTGCGGAAATCGAGGACCGCGCGGGAAAGTTCCTCGAGGGTCGGCTGCCCGGCCCCGGACATGCGGTCGAATTCCAACACCACGGTCTTGATGCGCGGATCGGTCTTCGCCGCGTGCAAGGCATCGACGAGATCGCGCAACAGCGTCTCGTCGCGACCGAGCCCGCGCGCCTCGGCGATGGCGAGTTCGAGCGGATCGCCGGAGAGCTGCTCGACGATCTCCCCTTCCGGCCGCAGCACCAGGGCGGCGTCCGAGGGAAGTTTCGGCACCGAGCCCTGCAGCGCCCCGAAGAGGAAGCCGAAGATCACGAGGAGCAGCGCGAGGTGCAGCACCTTACGCAGGCCATCGAGACCCCGGAACAAAAAGCTGAAGATCTTCTTCACGCGATCATCCTCCTCTCAGGGGCTTCCCTCAGGGGACGCCTACCGCAACGGTCAGACCTTCTCTTCGATGCGCGCGGCCTTGCCGGACAGATCGCGCAGGTAATAGAGCTTGGCACGACGGACATTGCCGCGACGCTTGATCGTCACATCGGCGATGGCCGGGCTGTGCGACTGGAAAGTGCGCTCGACGCCCTCACCGTGCGAGATCTTGCGCACCGTGAACGAGGAGTTGAGTCCTCGGTTGCTGCGCGCGATGACCACGCCTTCGTAGGCTTGGACACGCTCGCGGTCGCCTTCGATCACTTTGACATTGACGACCACGGTGTCGCCCGGCTTGAAGTCCGGCAACTGACGGACGATCCGGCGTGATTCCATTTCAACGATGACGTTACCCATTTTTCTCCACCTCTCGCTCAGCGAGGAATTCATCCAAAAGCGCGCGCTCCTCATCGGAGAGCGTCCTGCCCAAAACCTTGCCGCCCTCGAACAGGTCGGGACGCCGCAAGAACGTGCGACCCACCGCCTGCTTCAAGCGCCAGCGCCGGATGGCGGCGTGGTTGCCGCCCTGCAGCACCGCCGGCACCGCCCGGCCTTCCCACTCGATCGGTCGCGTGTAGTGCGGCCAATCGAGTCTGCCCTCGGTGAAGGACTCCTGCTCGCTTGAACGCTCGTCGCCGAGCGCCCCGGGCAGCAGCCTCACCACCGCGTCGATCACCGCCAAGGCCGCGAACTCGCCGCCGGAGAGCACGAAGTCTCCGATCGAGAGCTCACGGTCGATGCGTGAATCGACCACCCGTTGGTCGAGCCCCTCGTAGCGGCTCGCCACCAACACGAAACCTCGCAGGGCGGACATCTCCCGCGCCATGCGTTGATCGAACACCTCGCCCTGCGCGGAGAGATGGATGCGCAACGCGCCCTCCCCCACACACGCCTGCGCGGCGTCGATCGTCTTCGCCCAAGGCAGTGGGGTTCCCACCATCCCGGGGCCTCCGCCGTACGGCCGGTCATCGACCGTCCGATGCGGATCCGTCGCGGCCTGTCTTGGATCGAGACAATCGATCGTCACCAGACCGCGCTCGGCCGCACGGCCGAGCACTCCGAAACCCAATGCGCCCCGCATCAGCTCGGGGAACAAGGTGACCACGGCGATCCGCGGTGCCACCGTCAAAAATCTTCCGGCCAATCGACCACGATGCGGCGAGCCGCCGGGTCGATGCTGCGCAGGTGCTGCCCCGTCACCGGGATCCAGCGCTCACGCTCGCCCTTCACGACCATGACGGCACCCGCCGGCAGGTCCTCGAAGCGTCCGAGAGCGCCGAACTCGGCACCCTCGACATTGACCACCTGGCACCCGATCAGGTCGTGCTGGTAGTGCTCGCCAGGCCCCGGGGGCGGTAGATCCGCCCGCAAGACCTCGATCGTGCAGCCCACCCGAAGCTCGGCCTGCTCCCGCGCCACCGCGCCGTCCAGTCGCACCACAAGCCCGTTGGAGCCTGCTCGCGCCTCGGCCACCGTGGCCACCGTCCGCGTTCCATCGGCGCCACGCAGGTGCCAGTGGGGATAACGGAACACGGCCTCCGGAGGGTCCGTCCAAGACTCAAGGTGCATCCAGCCCTTGAGTCCCTGGGGCCGCCCGAGGCGCCCCAGTTGCACCCAGCCGCTGTCGTCCACGGGGGACGCTGGCGACGGGGTGCCGTTCTCGCTCAGGCCGCGACCTGGGTCGCCTGCTTGCGGTAATCGCTTACCAGCGACTTCACGCGATCCGACGGCTTGGCACCCAGGCCGACCCAATGGTCGATGCGAGTGAGATCGAGTTTGAGGCGCGGCTCGCTCTTGCGTGCCACGGGATTGAAAAAGCCCACGTTTTCAAGGCTCATACCGCCCTGTCGCTTGCGGCTGTCGGTCACCACCACGTGATAGAACGGGGAGTTCTTGGCACCGCGCCGGGTCAGTCGAATCGTCACCATAGGTCGGGTCGCTCTCGGGTCGAAGTCAGGGGGGCGAAAAAGAGGGCGGAGTCTACAGAAATCAGACACTTGATGGAAGCGTCACCGGGTCAGCGTCCGCCGAAGCCGGGCGGAAGCCCGCCGGGAGGCATGCCGCCGGGGGGCATACCGCCCTTCAGCGCCCCGAGCATCCGCCGCATTTTGCCGCCCTTCATGGACTTCATCATCCGCTGCATCTCGACGAACTGCTTGAGCAGACGGTTCACATCCTGCACTTGGGTGCCCGATCCGGCGGCGATGCGCCGGCGACGGGACCCGTCGATGATCTCGGGGCGTCGGCGTTCGCGGTGGGTCATGGAGTTGATGATGGCCACCTGCCGACGCAGCTGCGCATCGCCCTGGTCGGCGGGCATCGCGCCGCGCGCCATCTGCGCAGGCAGTTTGTCCATGAGCGCGCCGAGCCCGCCCATGCCCTGCAACTGCTGCAACTGGCCGCGCAGGTCGTAGAGATCGAAACGCTCACCGGCGACGACCTTTTTGGCGAGGCGCTCGGCCTCGGCGGCATCGACCTTGCCCTGCACCTGCTCGACGAGGGCGACCACATCGCCCATGCCGAGGATGCGCCCCGCCATGCGTTCCGGGTCGAAAGGCTGCAGCGCATCGGACTTTTCGCCGACGCCGAGGAAGACGATCGGCTTGCCTGTGACCTGCCGCACCGAGAGCGCGGCGCCACCGCGCGAATCGCCGTCGGCCTTGGTGAGGATGATGCCGGTGAGATCGAGCGCGGCGCCGAACGCGCGTGCCGACTGCAGCGCATCTTGGCCGGCCATCGCGTCGACCACGAACAGCCGCTCGTGCGCAGCGACCGCTCGGTCGATCGCGCGCGCCTCGTCCATCAGGCTCTCGTCGATATGCAACCGGCCTGCGGTATCGACGATCAGGACATCGTAGACACCCTGCCGAGCCGCCTCGAGCGCGGCGGCGGCGATCGCCACCGGGTCGCCGCCCGCCTCAGCCGGATGGAACCCCGCCCCCACCTGCTCGGCGAGCCGCTGCAGCTGCAGGATGGCCGCCGGTCGGCGCACATCGGTGCTGACCAGCAGCACGCGCTTGCGACGGGACTCGATCAGCCAACGCGCGAGTTTGGCGGCGGTGGTGGTCTTGCCGGCGCCCTGGAGCCCCGCCAGCAGCACCACATAAGGGGGCTGCGCCCGTAGCTCGAACCCGGCCTGGGGGCCGCCCATGAGCTCGACGAGCTCGCGGTGCAGGATGGAGACGAACACCTGCCCCGGGGTGAGGCTGGTGGCGACCTCCGCCCCCTGCGCCTTGACGCGGACCCCGTCGATGAAGGTCTTGATGACGGGCAGCGCGACATCCGCCTCGATGAGCGCCATGCGCAGCTCGCGCAGGGTCTCGGCGATGTTGTCGTCGCTGATGCGCCCCTTGCCGCGCAAATTCTGCACGGTCCGGGCAAGTTTTTGACTCAGGGTGTCGAACACCGCATGATTATACCGTGGGTGACACATCGCTCCCTGTTCTCTTGGGCTTGTTGGCCCTCTGTCTGATGCTGTCGGCGTTCTTCTCGGGTACCGAGACGGCGTTGATGAGCTTCAACCGGTATCAACTGCGGACCATGGCCAACTCGGGTCACCGAGGGGCGATCTTGGCCGAACGGTTGCTGTCCCGCCCCGATCGGCTGATCGGGCTGATCCTGCTCGGCAACAACCTCGTGAACAATCTCGCCGCCATGCTGGTCACGGTGATCGTGCTGCAGTATTGGGGCGACGATTGGGTCGCGGTCGGCGCCGGCCTCCTCACCCTCGTCATGCTGATCTTCTGCGAGGTGGGCCCCAAGACCTACGGCGCGCTGCATCCGCGGCTGTTCGCCGTCAACTCCGCGTATGTCTACACCGCCCTGCAATGGTTTTTACGCCCTGCGGTCGCCGCGGTCGGGTGGGTGACGAATGGTGCGCTGCGCTTGGTCGGCCTGAAGGTCGACCAGCAGACACAACAGACCACGCTGTCGCGCGAGGAACTGCGCACGGTGGTGGCGGAAGCCGGGGTGATGATCCCGCGCAGCCACCAGCAGATGTTGATCGGCATCATCGATCTGGAACGGGTGACCGTGAACGACATCATGATCCCGCGTCAGGACATCTCCGGCATCGACCTCGAGGACGACTGGGAGCGGATCCTCGAGCAGCTGCGCCAGACGCCGCATACGCGACTGCCGGTCTACCGTGGTGGCATCGAAGACATGGTCGGCCTGCTGCACATGAAGCGGGTCGCACAGGAACTTGCCCGCGGCGCGCTGGATCGCGATCGTCTCGAGGAGATCGCGAGCCAACGCGAACCGTACTATGTGCCGGAGAGCACACCGCTCACGGTGCAGCTCGCGAACTTCCAGCGCGACCGGCGCCGCGTCGCGTTCGTGGTCGATGAGTACGGCGATGTCCTCGGTCTCGTGACGCTCGAGGACATCCTCGAGGAGATCGTCGGTGAGTTCACCTCCGACCCCGCAACGCTCTCGCATCGCGATGTGCACCGCGAGACCTCGGGTGCGTTGATCGTCAACGCGGGTGCGTCGATCCGCGACCTGAACCGCAGCCTCGGGTGGTCGCTGCCGACGGATGGCCCGAAGACCCTGAACGGACTTTTGATCGAGCGGTTGGAGAACATCCCCGCCGCAGGCACCCAACTGCGCATCGGCAGCCTGTCGATCGAGGTGCTGCAGGTGGCGGACAACACGGTGCGCACGGTGCGGGTGCGCATGTCCCGCGCCACCGGTGCCACGGGCGCCGCCGGGTCAGCCGAGCCCGTCGAACGCCGCGGCGAGCGCCGCAGCGAGCCCTGACACCCCGCGGATCTGGAGGCCCTCGATGGGCCGACGCGGCAGGTTGTCCTGCGGCACGATCGCCAGACGGAAGCCCTGCTTGGCGGCCTCGCGCAACCGTTCCTCGCCGAACGCGACCGGGCGCACCTCGCCGGTCAGGCCGACCTCGCCGAACGCGACCACGGTCGCCGGCAGCGGTTTGTCGCGCAGGCTGGAAGCGAGCGTGAGCAGCATCGGCAGATCGGAGGCGGTCTCGCGCAGGGCCAACCCACCGACCACATTGACGAACACATCGTGGTCCTGCAGCGACAGCCCACCGTGGCGGTTCATGACCGCGAGCAGCATGGCGAGCCGGGTGGCATCGAGCCCCTGTGCGACACGCCGCGGGTTGCCGAAACGCATCGGGTCGACCAGGCCTTGTATCTCGACCAGCAGCGGCCGTCCGCCCTCGCGGGCCACGGTGACGATGCTGCCCGGCGCGATCTTCTCTGGCCTCGCGAGGAAGATCGCCGAGGGGTTGGCGACCTCGCGCAGGCCGTTCTCGACCATGGCGAAGAAGGCGAGCTCATTGGCCGCCCCGAAGCGATTTTTGGTGGCACGCACGATGCGCCAACGCGAACCGGCGTCGCTCTCGAAGTAAAGCACCGTATCGACCAAGTGCTCGAGCATCTTCGGCCCAGCGATGGTCCCCTCACGGGTCACATGGCCGATGATGAACACCGCCGTCCCGGTCGCCTTGGCGAAACGCACCAAAGCCGCCGCGCATTCCCGCAGTTGCGAGACGCCGCCGGCGCTGGCGTCGACCTCGGACAAGGACACGGTCTGGATCGAATCGACGACCAACAACGCGGCGCCGAGCGCGCTTGCCGCCGCGAGGATCCCCTCGAGGTCGGACTCGGCAGCGATCCGCAAGCCGGGCGTTTCGAGGCCGAGCCGCTCGGCACGCAGCCCGATCTGATCGGCGGACTCTTCGCCGCTCGCGTAGAGCACCGGGGCGTCAGCGGCGACCTGTGCCGCCACTTGCAGCAGCAGCGTCGACTTGCCGATGCCGGGGTCACCCCCCAAAAGTGTGACGCTGCCGGCGACGATGCCACCGCCCAGGACCCGGTCGAGTTCTCGTGAGCCACAGGAACGGCGCGGCGCGCGGCCCGCCGTGGCGGATCCGGGGCGGGCGTCTGCGGCAGGGGTGGCCGCCCCCGTCAAGGCGAGGCTGCGCGCGGCAGGTACAACGCCCTTGCGGTCCTCGGCCGGCGTGCTGACCGCTGCCTCGAGCGCGTTCCACTCGCCGCACTGCGGGCACTGACCTTGCCAACGGGGCGATCGCGCACTGCAAAGTCGGCAAATGAACAAAGCACGGCTACGAGGCATAGGCTCGATGCTAGCACCGCGCTAAACTATGTGAGATGGGCAATTCAAGGATATCGTGGTCTTTGCAATGCGCCGGTGTCACGGACATCGGCAAAGTGCGCCAACGCAACGAGGATTCGATCGGTGTCGACGCCGAGATGGGTCTGTTGGTGGTGGCCGATGGCATGGGCGGCCACAACGCCGGCGATCTGGCGAGCCGTCTCGCCATCGAGACACTGTTCACGACCGCCCGCAGCCTGCCCCCGCTCGAGCCGGATCGGCTGAAGACCGCGGTCAAGCGTGCCAACGACAGCATCCTCGAAGCGGCGAGCGCCGAACCGAACCGCTCGGGGATGGGGACGACGGTGGTCGCGGCGTGGCTCTCGGCGACGCATATCGATGTGGCCCATGTCGGCGACTCGCGCCTCTATCGTCTGCGTGCAGGCGTGTTCGAGATGCTCACGCGTGACCATTCCCAAGTGCAGGAACTGGTCGATCGCGGCATCCTCACCCCGGCCCAAGCGCGCGTCTCCACGCGGAAGAATTTCCTCTCGCGGGCGCTCGGTACCGATCCGGATGTCTGCATCGACTGCGCACGGCATGCGTTGCAAGGCGGTGATTCCTACCTGCTCTGCTCCGATGGCCTGACCAACATGCTCGAGGACGAGGAGATCGCCGTCATGCTGCAAGATGCGGTTCCCGTGCAGGCGATCGCGGATCGTCTCGTCGCACTCGCCAACGAGCGCGGCGGGCGCGACAACATCTCGGTGGTGATCGCCCGACTGGGCTGAGGGTCGGCGCGCGGCGTCGCGTCTCAGCCGACATACTCGCGGGGCACCCGCGGCGCCACGGCACAGAGCAGTTCATAGGCGATCGTGCCGGCCCAGCCGGCGACCTCCTCGACCGGCAGTCCCTCGCCCCACAGCACCGCCCGTTCACCGACCGCGACCGCGGGCAGGTCGGTGACATCGACCGCGATCATGTCCATGGAGACGCGACCCGCCAGAGGCGCACGGCCCGTGCGGAAGGCGACCGGTGCACCCGAAGGCAGATGCCGCGGCAAGCCATCCGCATAGCCCGCCGCGAGGATCGCGATCTTCGAGTCGCGCGCGGCCTGCCAAGCCCCGCCGTAGCCCACGGTCTCGCCGCGCGGGACCTCGCGCAGGGCGATCACCTCGGTGGAGAGCGTCATCACCGGGGTCAGCCCTGACTCCGCGCTGCCCCGTTCGGCGGAGGGCGCCACGCCGTAGAGGGCGATGCCCGGGCGGATCCAATCGCCCTGCCCCGCCGGCCACAGCAAGGCACCGGCGGAGTTGCCGATGCTGACGACGGGACGGCTGCCCGCTTGGTGTTGCCACGCCGTCACGATCGAGGTGAGCCGGGCGAGCTGCGCCTTGGTGGTGTCGACGCCAGGCTCATCGGCGCGTGCGAGGTGGGTCATGAGGCGCAGGTCCTGCAGCGCGACGCCGCAGGCGAGCAGCTGCGAACGCGCCTCGAGCACCGCCTCGGGTCGGAATCCGAGCCGGTTCATGCCGGTGTCGGCTTTGAGCCAGACGATCGGTGGCGGGTGGTGAGCCCCGCCTGCCGCGAGACGCCGGAACATCGCGATCTGACCGGGTTCATGGACGACGAGATCGAGACCGGCGGCGAGCGCGACGACGAGTTCGTCGTCACCGCTCACGCCTTCGAGCAGGAGGATCGGCTGCTCGATGCCGCCGTCACGCAGTTCCATCGCCTCGCCGAGGCGTGCCACGGCGAACCCGTCCGCGACGCCGGACAAGGACTTCGCCACCCGTAGCGCGCCGTGTCCGTAGGCATCGGCTTTGACGACTGCGAAGGCGTGGCTTCCCGGCGCGGCGCGGCGCAGGACGGCGAAGTTGCCGCGCAGTGCGGCGAGGTCGATGCGGGCGCGGATACCCATCGACGGCGCTCGGCTCAGCGCAGCACGCCGTCGGCGTAGGAGTCCGGCGCGTAGTTGGCGAAGCGCGAATACTGGCCTTGGAAGGTCAGCAGGAAGGTGCCGGTCTCGCCGTTGCGGTGCTTGGCGAGATCGATCTCGGCGATGCCTTTCTTCGTGGTGTTCTTGTCGTAGACCTCCTCACGATAGATGAGGAGGATCATGTCGGCATCCTGTTCGATGGCGCCCGACTCGCGCAGGTCGGACATGACCGGCTTCTTGTCGACACGCTGCTCGACGCCGCGGTTGAGCTGCGACAAGGCGATCACCGGCACGCGTAATTCTTTGGCCAAGGCCTTGAGGCCGCGAGAGATCTCCGCGATCTCGGTGGCGCGGTTCTCGTTGTTGCCGGGCACCTGCATCAGCTGCAGGTAGTCGACGACCACCAGACCGAGCCCGTGCTCGCGGTGCACCCGGCGCGCCCGCGCGCGCAGCTCGGTCGGCGTGAGCGCGGGCGTCTCGTCGATGAAGATGCGGGCCTCGGAGAGCTGGCCGGCAGCGCCGGTGATGCGCGGCCAATCGTCATCGGAGATCTGGCCGCTGCGGATATGGCCGAGGCTCACGCGACCGATCGAGGAGAGCATGCGGGTCATCAGCTGCTCGGAAGGCATCTCCATGGAGAAGATCGCCACCGACGCCTTGACGCCGCCCTGCAGCGCCGCGAACTCGGCCATATTGACGGCGAAGGTCGTCTTGCCCATCGATGGGCGGCCGGCGACGATCACGAGGTCGCCCGGACGCAGGCCGCCGGTCTTGCGGTCGAACTCATCGAACCCGGTGGGCAGGCCGCGCAGGCCACCCGGATTGTTGTGCCATTCGTCGATCTGATCGATGAGCGCCGGCATCAAAGATTGCACGGACACCGCGCCGTCGCGCGCACCGCGCACGCCCTGCTCCGCGATCGCGAACACCCGCCCCTCGGCGTGCTCGACGAGTTCGCGCGCGGTCTCGCCTTCGTTGTTGAAGACCGAAGAAGCGATATCGGTGCCGGCTTTGAGCAACTGCCGCAGCAAGGAGCGCTCGCGCACGATGCCGGCATAGGCGCGGACATTGGCCGCGGTCGGTGTGTCGCGGACCAGCGTGCCGAGATAGGCGAGGCCGCCGACATCGGCCAAGCGCCCGATGCGTTCTAGATGTTCGCTGACCGTGACGGCGTCGGCGGGCTTCCCCGCACCCGCGACCTGCCCGATGGCCTCGAAGACCAGACGGTGGTCGGGACGATAGAAATCCTCGGACCGCAGCACATCGGCAACGTCGTCCCAGGACTGGGAGTCGAGGAGCAGGCCGCCGAGCACAGCCTGCTCCGCCTCGATCGAATGCGGCGGGGTGCGCACATCTCCGCCGCGCGCGCTCACGGCCCGATCAATCCTCTGCGGTGATCGAGACCGGCAGCTGCACGTCCACATCGGTGTGCAGGTGCAGCACGACCTGATGGTCGCCGACCATGCGGATGGGGCCGGTCGGCAGCCGCACTTCCGCGCGGGATACCTTGTGTCCCTGGGCTGAGCAGGCCTCGGCGATGTCGGCGGTGCCGACCGAGCCGAAGAGCTTGCCTTCGCTGCCCGCACGGGCGGACATCCGCAGCGTGAAGCCCTCGAGCGCCGTCGAGCGCAGCTGTGCCGCGGCGAGCTGGTCCTTGGCGAGCTTCTCGAGCTCGGCACGACGGGCCTCGAACTTCGCGACATTGCTCGGCGTCGCGAGCGTCGCCTTGCCCTGCGGCAGCAGGAAGTTTCGGCCGTAGCCCGACTTCACATCTACGCGGTCGCCGATATCGCCGAGGTTGGCGACCTTGTTGAGAAGGATGACGTCCATGATGGATGCTCCGGTCAGTGCTGGTCGGTGTACGGCAGCAACGCGAGGAACCGCGCGCGCCGCACGGCCACAGCGAGCTGGCGCTGGAAGAAAGAACGCGTGCCGGTGATCCGGCTCGGTACGATCTTGCCGGTCTCGGTGATGTACCCCTTGAGGGTCACGAGATCTTTGTAGTCGATCTGCTTGACGTCTTCCGCGGTGAAGCGGCAGAACTTCTTGCGACGGGTGAAGCGGCTACCGCCGCCCTGTTTGCCATCTCTCATGTTCGTTCTCCTTTTATGCGCGGATCAGGCGTTGTCGCCGATCGCGTCGTCATCGCCCATGTCGTCGCGACGCCCACGGCGCGGGCGATCGACTCCGCCTTCACCACCGGCTGCCTCTTCCTCGGCGGCACGCGCCATCGGTGAGGGCTCGGTGACGGCGCCATCCATCTTCACGACGAGGTGCCGAAGCACGGCGTCGCTGAAACGGAACGCACCGGTGAGTTCGGCCAGGGTCTTCTGGTCGGTCTCGATGTTCATGAGGAGGTAGTGGGCCTTGTGGACCTTGGTGATCGGGAAGGTCAACTGGCGTCGGCCCCAGTCTTCCACGCGATGCACGAGACCACCGCCCGCGGTGATCAGGGTCTTGTAGCGCTCGAGCATGGCCGGAACCTGCTCGCTCTGGTCCGGATGGACCAAGAACACGATCTCGTAGTGCCTCATGGGATCTCCTTTCGGTGTATGACGCCACCCGGCGAAGCACGGCAGGTGTGGCAAGGGATCCCCCGCTTGAACGGGGGGGCGCGGACTATAGCCAATAGCCGCTCAGCGGGCAAGCCGGAACGGGCGGGTCAGGCCCCGCGCTGGCGCTGGGCCTCGTAGAGGAGCATCCCCGCCGCGACCGACACATTCAGGCTCTCGACGGCGCCAAGGGACGGCAGGCGGACCAGCAGGTCGCAGTGCTGCCGCGTGAGTTGCCGCAACCCGCCACCCTCCGCACCCATGACGATCACGGTGCCCCCCGTCATGTCGACGTCGGCGGCACGCTTCTGCGCGCCAGCCTCAGCCCCCACCACCCAGAGCCCGGCCTGTTTCAGGTCCCGCAGGCAGCGCGCGAGGTTGGTGACCACCACGATCGGCGTGGTCTCGGCCGCACCAGCGGCCACCTTGCGCATGGTGGCGTTCGGCTGCGCAGCCCGATCGCGCGGGATGACGACCGCCAAGGCACCACAGGCATCCGCCGTCCGCAGGCAGGCCCCGAGGTTGTGGGGGTCCTGCACGCCATCGAGCGCGAGCAGCAGCGGCGCGTAGCGTCCACCCGGCGCGGCGGCGACCACCGCCGGGTCCTGTAGGCGCGCAAGTTCGGCGGACAAGCGGTCTTCATCCCAGGGCGCGACCGGTCGGACCTCCGCCACCACCCCTTGATGGACGGCATCACCGGCGAGGCGTGCGAGACGCGCCGCGTCGACCCGTTCGACCGTGACCTGCGTCGCGGCAGCGGCGGCGAGCAAGGCCGCCACACGCCCATCTTCGCGGCCGCGCAGCACATGGACACGCAGCACCCTCGACGGATCTTTGGCCAACACCGCCTGCACCGCGTGCAGTCCATGCACGATCTCTGAAGGGTTCAACCGGCGTACCTCAGCGCTTGGGCGGGATGGGCTTGGTGGCAGGCTTGG
>ERZ888423.1045-NODE-1045-length-25926-cov-7.118356_pt1 | contig 25926 bp, 26 predicted proteins | sample MGYA00520523_ERZ888423 | MGnify/ENA primary metagenome ERZ888423 (study PRJEB32303, sample SAMEA104408611) | aquatic metagenome | biome: Brackish water; feature: Pelagic; material: water | place: Baltic Sea | collected 2014-06-08T10:24:00 | depth 30,27 m ...
TAAACCACCTCAAGGCCGCGATCACATCCGGCCCGCAGGTCATCGCGTGGATGGCTGATCGCTTTGCCGATCGCCCCGCAGCCCGCACCTGCGACGTGCCTCCACCCGTCGCGCCGGTGCCGACCCCCGACAACTAGGCGTGGGGATGGCCGAGCGCCTCGAGGACCTGGTCACGGTCCGCCGACATCGCCGCGCGCAGGTCGGCCGCAGATGTCAGGCGTCGTACCTCTCGTGCACGAGACAGAAGGGATGCCCGGCCGGATCGAGATAGACCCGGAAGGCCTCGGGCGACGGCTGGATCTCGTGCTTGACCGCACCGATAGCGAGTACGTCACGCTCGCCCGCATCAAGGTCGGGCACCGTGAAGTCGAGATGGAGTTGCTGCGGATGCTCCTGCCCCGGCCACTGCGGCGCACGGAAGCCCTCGACCTGCTGGAAGGCGATCGTCGCCCCACCGTCGCCTGCGAGCTGCACCCACTCCGGATAGTCGTCGTGAGGGGTCGTCTCCGACCAGCCCGTGATCGCAGCGTAGAAGCGCGCGAGCGCAGGAGCGTCCGGGCAGTCCATCGCCACCAGTTGGAATCGCGCGATGGACATCAGGCCTCCCGCGCGACCAGCGGCCCGGTCTTGGCCGCGGGGAAGTAGTCCTGCCCGATACCCGAGGTGCGCTTAGGAATCATGACGGTACGCAGCCACGACACCACCTCGTCACCCTCCTGATTGAGGCCGCGCGTCTTCATGGTGATGATGCCCATGTCCGGACGCGATGAACTTTCACGCTTGTCCAGGCACACGGACTCGGCGTAGATGGTGTCCCCGATGTACACCGGATGCGTGAGCTTGATATCGGTCCAGCCAAGGTTGGCCACCGCGTTTTGACTCATGTCGATGACCGACAGCCCCAGGACGAGGGCCACCGTCAACCCGGAGTTCACGATGATCCGACCCCCGGTGATCGGGTTGGACGCCGCGAGATGGGCATTGAAGTGGTTTTGGTTGGTGTTGCAGGTCAGCAGGGTGAACCAGGTCGAGTCGGCCTCGGAGATCGTGCGTCCGAAGGGATGCTGGTAGACGTCGCCCACGGCGTAGTCCTCGAAGAATCGCCCCAATTGGGCCGGATGCACGGTCGCCATGGGGCCATCCTGCCTGCGCGGGACCCGGGAGGCCCTCCGGGGTGGCCCCGGCCAGCCCGGCGGGTCACAATCGGGGATGACCTCTGACGCCCCCGCCACGTCCCTGGACGCCGCCGCCCGCGTCGGAGCCGCGGTCCAGTCCGTGATCGTCGGCAAACCCGCCACCGTGCAGCTCGCGCTCACCGTGCTGCTCGCGGGAGGCCACCTGCTGGTCGAGGACGTCCCGGGTGTCGGCAAGACGATGCTCGCGAAGTCGCTCGCCCGCTCGCTGGGGTGCTCCGTCCGCCGCATCCAGTTCACACCCGATCTCCTGCCCGGGGATGTGGTCGGCGTGAGCATCTTCAATCGCGAGACACGCGACTTCGAATTCAAGCCAGGCGCGGTCTTTGCCAACATCATCGTGGGTGACGAGATCAACCGCGCCTCCCCCAAGACCCAGTCGGCCCTGCTGGAGTGCATGGAGGAGGGCCAGGTCACGGTCGACGGCACCACCTACCTCCTCGGCCGACCCTTCATGGTCATCGCAACGCAGAATCCCGCCGAGATGGAAGGCACCTACCCGCTGCCGGAAGCTCAGCGCGACCGCTTCATGGCGCGCGTCCGGATGGGATATCCGGATCGCACCTCCGAGATCGCCATGCTGCAGGCCCATGGCGCCCATGATCCGCTCGAGGCGGTCCAGCCCGTCACCGACGCCGCCGAGGTGCGCGACATGATCGATGCGGTGCGCCGGGTGTACGTCGCCCCCGCGATTGATGCCTACGTTGTCGACCTCGTCTCCGCAACGCGATCTCACGCCCTGGTGCGCCTCGGGGCCTCCCCCCGCGCGGCACTGCACCTCCTGAGAGCCTCGCGCGCCAGTGCAGCCCTGGCCGGGCGCGGCCATGTCCTGCCGGACGATGTGCAACGACTGGCTCCCTCGGTGCTCGCTCACCGGCTGGTGCTGTCCACGGATGCCCACCTGTCCCGCACCACGCAGGAGGACGTGGTCACCGACATCGTGGCTCGCGTCCCGCTCCCTGCGAGCGCATGAGGCGCGCCCTCGCGGCCCTCACCTTCCGGGGCAAGGCGCTCCTGGCCGTGGGCCTGGGGCTGGGTGCCGGTGCCGCCCTCTCCGGGCAACGCGACGTACTCCGCATTGCCGTGCTCCTGCTCGCCCTACCCCTCATCTCGGCGTTCCTCGCCAGCCGCACCCACTTCCGCCTGGGCGCTGATCGCGTGGTCACGCCGGCCTACGTCCCGGTCGGCGACATGGCATCCGTCACCTTGACCGTGACCAACCTCGCCCGACAGCGCACCTCCACGCTGCTCCTGCGCGATCACGTCGCCGCATCACTCGGGCGGCGCGTCGATCGCGTCCTTGAGCATGTCGAGCCGGGCGGCTCGCGCTCTACGACGTTCACGATCATCGGGTCCCGGCGAGGACGCTTCGATGTCGGTCCCCTCTCCGTCACCGCCGTCGATCCCTTCGGTCTCGTGCGCATGACGCGATCCTTCCGATCCACGCAGAGCGTGCTTGTCGTTCCCCGGGTCCATGCGCTCGAGGGTGGCATTGATGGAGATCGTCGCGGACGCGGGGATTCGTCCTCCGCGTCCCTGAGCTCAAGTGGTGATGACGACGTGATCCCGCGCGAATACCGCCCTGGCGATGACTTGCGCCGCATTCACTGGCGCGCATCCGCACGCACCGACGATCTTCTTGTACGTCGTGAAGAAGAACCCTGGACCCGACATGCCACCATCACCGTCGCGGTCGAGCCTGATCGCGTCGGAGGGCCCACCTCGCCGACCGAGACCGCCCTGAGCATGGCGGCGAGTGTCGCCGTACATCTCCTGGCGCTGGGATGGTCCATCCGACTGGACGCCCTCGATGGTCGTTGTCTCGTGCCGGCGGCATCCGGCCCGTCCGGACATGCGCAGATCCTGGAGGTGCTGGCCGCCACGGAGCCCCGCGCTTCGGACTCTCCGGGCACGCTGCGGACCGGGTCGGATCTATCCATCGCGATCGTTCCCTCCGCCGCGGCCCGTCTGCGCCTCATTCCACCCGTGCACCATCGCTCACTTGCCTTCGTGGTCGATCTCGCGGCTTGGGGGCTCCCGGGAGTCGATGGTCGAGAGGCCACAGAGCGTCTGCGCGCCGATGGCTGGCACCCGGCCGCCCTGGGCCCCGCCGATGGATCAGCGGCGGCAGCGTGGCGCCAGGCCGTCTCCGATGCCGCGCTCGTCGTGCGGGGATGAGCAACCCATGGACCTGAACACCTCCCTATCGCGGGCGCGTCCGCTGGCGACCGCAGCGGGGGCATTGGCGACCCTGACCGCATCCTTGAGCGTCGTACCACTCTTTGACTCCGGGCGATGGATCATCCCGACCATTGCGGGCGTCCTCACGATGGCGCTCACCGGGGCCGTTGCTCGGGCCGTAAGCCTGCCCCCGCCCCTGCAGCCGATTCTGCAGGTCCTCGTGCTGCTCACCCTGCTCACGGTGATGTTTGTCCAGCCTGCCGCCGCCTTTGGAATCTTCCCCGGCCCGGTCGCTCTCACCGAACTGCAGGAGTTGACCCGGATCGCCCTCGTCGAGGCCGAATCGGCACTGGCTCCCGTGCCGACCACCTCGGTGCTGATCCTGCTCGCGGTCGGTGGCATCAGCCTTGTGGCTCTCCTCGTCGACACCATCGGTGTCACCCTGCGACTGCCCGCGCTAGCCGGCTTCCCCCTGCTTCTCGTCTACGCGCTGCCCGCCGCTGTGGTGCCGGGAGGTGTCCCGTGGTGGCTGCTGCCCCTCTCCGTCATCGGGTGGCTCCTGTTGCTCGCCGCGGACGCGCGCGACGATGCACGCAACTGGGGTCCCCTGCTCCGGCGTCGCCCAGCGACCTCGACCGGCCCACGCGCCCATCCGCGGTCCGCACGACCTCGGGTGTCATCCGGTGTCGCGGCCATCCAGGTGACCCTGGTCGCCTTGATTGCCGCACTGGTGTTGCCGACGGTCATCCCCGGGCTATCCGAACCTGTCTGGGTCAGCCCCAGCGGCAATCGCCCCGGGGGCAGCGATGGGGACGGGCCGGTCAGCGTTGACCCCTTCGTCTCCCTGCGGCGCGACCTGGTCGACAATCCCGACCGCGAGCTTCTGCGCTACCGGGCCACCAACTCCTCCCCCGGATACCTGCGCCTGGTCAGCCTGGATGAATTCGACGGAGTGACGTGGCGGGCGAGTCAGACCCCCGTACGCGTGCCCGCTACCGATGCCCTGGGACCACCTGACCTCCCGGGGGTCGAGGACATCCGCGAGGCCGGGAGCGACATCCGCATCACCGATCTGGACAACCCGCACCTGCCCGTGCCCTACGCCGCGTCGCTTGTCACCGGCGTTGATGAGCCCTTGGATGCACGCTGGACCTGGGACCCACCCACGCGCACGGTGGGCGGCGTCGGTGTCTCCAGCCGAGATCTGTCCTACCGCGTGACGTCGTACGACGTCGAGCCCTCCCGTGCTGAGTTGCGTGCAGCCACCCGGCGAGCCCCGGACACGATGCTTGCCGCTCTGCAATTGCCCGACTCCCTCACTCCCGAGTTGGCCCTGCTCGCGGCCGAGGTCACCGCCAATGCGCAGACGCCCTATGCCAAGGCCGAGGCACTCATTGACTTCTTCACCGAGGATGGCGGCTTCTCCTACAGCACCAACGTCGTAACACCACCGGGTGCCGATCCGCTGCAGTCCTTTCTTGACGAGCGCATCGGCTACTGCCAACAGTTCGCGGGAACCATGGCCCTCATGGCGCGCGCCGTCGGGATTCCGTCGAGGGTTGTCGTCGGCTTCACCGCGGGGCGGCTCACTGACGATGGTGAGTACGTCGTTCAGGCGCGCAACGCCCATGCCTGGCCGGAGTTGTGGTTCACCGGCATCGGGTGGACGTGGTTTGAACCCACTCCGCGCGTGGGCGCCGGGGTGGCGCAGCCGGACTACTCGCGCGACCGTGCCGAGGGAGCCGATCGCAATGAGGCCCTGCCCGAGGAGGCCCCCCTGCCGGAGACTCCCGATGCGCAAACGCCGGCAGCGGGTGCGCCCACCTCGGACGTGGCGCCGCGAGTGGCGCTCGCTCTCCTCACCCTGCTCCTTGTCCTGCTGGCCGCCCCCCTCGTGGTCATCGACGGGCGACGGCGGCGGCGCACCGCGGCCGGTGAGCCGCGGACACGCATTGAGTCAACGTGGCGTGAACTCAGCGATAGCATCACCGACCTCGGCTGGCCATGGTCGCCCGCTGCCACTCCGCGTGAAGCGGCAAACTCCCTCGCCCGACACATCAGCCTCGATGAGGATCAGCGGGCTGCACTCCGGCGCCTGGTGTGGTGGGTCGAGCAGGTGCGATACGCGCCGCCGGACGTGCCCTTCACTCCACCGACATCAGCGGAATTGCGTGCCGACCTGGCCACTGTGCGACATGCGGCTCAGCAGGCCGCCACGCGAGGTAAACGACTGCGTGCCCGATTGATCCCCGCATCGCTCCTCGGCGGCAATCTGCGCAACAGCAGCATCGATGAGGCACGTCAGGTGGAGAGGGTGTAGATCAGGGTTATTGAGGGCCCTCGTCGCGGCGCTTGCGCCATCGATCCTCGAGTCTGTGCATGAATCCACTGCTGGGACGTGGTGTGCGCTGCTTCGCCGACGTCGTTGGCGAAGCAGGAGCCCCCGGCTCCCCGCCGTCGGCTCCTTCGGCTGCGGCCACCGCGGGGCGGCCACGCAGTCCGAGGTAGGTCAACGTCGCGCCCACCACCATCACGAGGAACCCGGCAACACCGAGCGGGATCAGGGGCAGGATCGCCCCCACCATCAAAAGCGTGATACCGCCGAGAAGGACGAGCACGCCAAAGGCGGCGCGGCCCCGGCTCGGCTTGCCAGCCGAGCCGCTGCGCAGCGATGTTGCGAACTTGGGGTCCTCGGCATAGAGGGCACGCTCCATCTGCTCCAGCAGACGTTGCTCGTGCTCAGACAGCGGCACGTCGGACCTCCCTCGTGGATGACCCCCTAAGGATATGCACGGGGCGGCGATATGGATACCCGGCGGGTGGATTTGGCTCCGAAACGTCACTTTCGTGGTGGGAACCCCGGGCGGGGCCCCCGGCGTCAGGGCTGGGGGTCCCAGAGTCGAGCCGGGCGGACCACGTCACGGCCAAAGCGCTCGCGGAGTCGATCAGCGGCGACTTCGGCGGCCCGACGATCCGCTGGGTCCGCCGCCGAGTCATCGAAGATAAGTTGCTCCACCCGAGTGGCGGCATCGAGGAGGCCCTCGAGTCGGACGCCGACCAGTCGGATCCGGGCCCGCTGCAACCTCAGAGCGGCGTACAACTCCACAGCCGTGGTGTAGATGACCTGACCCACATCCGTCGGTGTCTCAAGAGTGCGGGAACGGGTGATGGTGGTGAAGTCGGCGAAGCGAACCTTCAAGACGACAGTGCGACCCAGGTGTCCCTGTCGACGTACACGAGCGGCGACCTTCTGCGCGAGTCGCAGTATCTCGCGGTGAATCATCTCGGGATCATCGATATCCCGGGCGAAGGTCTCCTCGTTGCCGATGCTCTTCTCCACAGCATCGGGCACGACACCGCGCTCATCGCGACCCCAGGCCAGATCATGCAGTCGATCACCCGATGCCTGACCGAGCGCGCGCGTCAAGGTCTCGACCGGGGTGTGCGCGAGATCTCCTACGGTGCGCAAACCGAGTGAGACCAATCGCTCCTCCGTGCGCTCCCCCACTCCCCAGAGCGCACCCACCGGCAGCGGGTGCAGGAAGGCAGTGACCTTGTCAATAGGCACGACGAGGAGTCCATCGGGCTTGGCCTGGGTGGATGCCAACTTGGCGACAAACTTGGTGGATGCAACACCGACACTGCAGGTGATGCGCTGCTCGTCGTAGACGCGGGCACGAATCAACTCGGCAATGGCGGTCGCTGAGCCAAGGCGTCGCAGGGCACCGGAAACATTGAGGAATGCCTCATCAAGACTGAGGGGCTCAACTATGGGAGTGACGGAGGAGAAGATCGCCATGATGCCGGCGCTCACCTCGGCGTAGCGCTCATGGTGCGGCTCAATAACGATGGCCTGCGGAGCGATACGGCGGGCTCGCGACATGGGCATCGCCGAGTGGATGCCGAGTGCACGTGCCTCGTAGGTCCCGGAGAGGACGACTCCGCGCTGCCCGCCACCCACGATGACGGGCTTGCCGCGCAACTCAGGCCGAGTAACAAGTTCGACGGAGGCGTAGAAGGCATCCATGTCGACATGCAGGATCGTGCAGCCACCATCGTCGGAGCCGAGGTCGCGCTGGTGAGCAACGCGGCGGATCTGGCTGCGGCTCACGTCCCCATCATCTCCACCCTCATCCTCAGCCCCTGCACTGTCGCCCCCAACCAGACTGTGTCGTCTGGGCTACCTACCATCCGCTGCTCCCCGGGCTGGAGTGCCACAGTTTGGCCGGTGCGGGTGACTGGGCCGGGACGGGCGACTGCCGGGAGCCGGTGGCGTGAGCACGTGTCCTGCGCTGGCCATCGGATGCACGAGTGGACGCGTCCGGATGGACGGCAGCGGCAAACATGTCCGCGACGGCATCAAGACCACCACCTGACCAAAGGCCATGGAGATAACCGAGTTCCCACGCACCGGTGGCACGCAGGGAGACTCCGCGCGGGCCCGTGCGGCGCAACTCTCCGCGCACCAGAAGCAGCCAGGATGAAAAAACCGTGGCCGCGTAGGGATCCTGCGCATCGTCGAAGAATGCGGCATCCACCGGGCCTGTCGCATCATCGAGAGTGAGAAAAATGACGCGGCGTCCGCTGCGCACGGGGGGCGTCTGCACAGCAGCCTTAACGCCGGCGATAAGGATCTCGGCCTGTGAGCGCAGCGACACCAGGTCACGACTGCGCACGAGCGGTGGCCGCAGAGTGGCCAACTCATCCAGCATCGGCGCATAAAAGTCGACGACATGATGGCTCACGTCAAGACCGAGAATCTCCAACTCCGCCCGCACCTGGTCGGCCGGACCGAACTCGGGAAGACCCGCCGGACGTGGTGGCGCATCGCCAGCGAGGGTGTCGAAGCTGAGTTGCTCAACATCACTCTCGGTCCGCGCACGTCGCGGTCCACCTCGGGCAAGGTCAGCAGCCTGCAGCAGCAGGTCACGCCTCGTCACTCCACGCCTGGCCACGCCACTCATGATGCCGTGCACGGAGTCGAAGGCACCCGCGAGCACGAGCCGCTCGACGATGGGCTGACTCACAGCCGCGCGATGCCAGAAGTCCGACAGCGACGAGTAGGGGCGACGTTCGACGATGCGCTCCATCTCTGACTCGCTCATCCCTTTGACGTCGGCGAGGGACATTCGGATGCCTTGTCCACCATCCCCCACGTCACCGCCGGGTGTGTGCTCGACGGTGTACGCCGTGCCGGATCGATTGACATCGAGGCCGAGTGCGGCGATGCCGAGATTGCGCGCGTCATCGAGGATGAGTCGCCGGGGATACATGCCCGGATCATGGGTGAGGACACCGGCGAGAAAGGCTGCCGGATGGTGGGCCTTAAACCACGCCGACTGATAGGTGGGCAGGGAGAAAGCCGCCGCGTGCGCCTTGCAGAAACCAAAGGAGGCAAAAGCCCGCAGCACCTCCCAGACACGCTCGACGGTGACGAGGTCGTAGCCGTGGGCGAGGGCCGCGGGATAGAACCATGCGCGCACGTCGTCCTGCCCCTCGGTCGAGCCCATGGAGCGGCGCGTCTCGTCGGCCTCGGCGAGAGAGCAGCCGGTCATCTGAGCGACGATACGCAGCACCTGCTCGTGGAAGACGACGACGCCGTAGGTCTCGGCAAGGATCGGACGCAGGTCATCGTGGACATAGACGGGGTCATTCCAGCCCTGGCGTGCACGCAGGAAGGGTGTGACCATGTCGGACTTCACCGGCCCGGGACGGAAGAGTGAGATGTCGATGATGATGTCGTTGAAATTCTCCGGCGCAAACTTGCCAATGAGCTCACGCTGTCCGGGTGACTCAATCTGGAAGCAGCCGAGCGTGCGCGTCGACTGGATGAGCGCGTAGGTCGCTGGATCATCGAGGGTCACGGCATCGAGATCAATGTGCGCACCGTCGATGCGCTCCACCTCAGCGACGGCGTGGGCGAGCGCGGACTGCATGCGCACCCCGAGCACGTCGAGCTTGAGTAGGCCGAGGGTCTCGACATCGTCCTTGTCAAAGGCGCTCATGGGATAGCCCTGGCCGCTGGGCTCGACAGGGGTGCGGTCTAGGAGTGTGGCGTCAGCCAGCAGCACACCACACGGGTGCATCGCCACATGGCGCGGCAGACCATCGAGGGATTCCACGAGGTCCCAGAAGTGGTCAAGTTCGCCACGTGCGGTGAGCCGCCCCAGACCGGAGTCGCGCAGCTCAGGCAGATCGCGCAGCGCATCGCGAGCATTGCGGGCACGCACATGGGGGAAGGCCTTGGCGAGAGTGTCGATCTCCCCCGGCGGGAGGGCGAGGGCAGCACCCACATCACGAATGGCGTGGCGCACGCGGTAGGTCTCCATCATCGACACGGTGGCGACCCGCTCAACACCAAAACGCTCAATGATCGCGTCGTAGACCTCCAGGCGTCGCGCGGACTCGACATCGATGTCGATATCGGGCAGTTGACGGCGTAGCGGCGTGAGGAATCGCTCCATGAGCAGGCCGTGGCGCAGCGGGTCAACCCCGGAGATGCCGAGCAGGTGGTTGACCAGGCTGCCCGCACCCGAGCCACGCGCGGCGACGCGGATGCCGCGCGTGCGAGTGAGGTCAACAACCTCAGCGACGGTGAGGAAGTAGGTGGCGAAGCCGAGGGTGGCGATGGTGCGCAACTCGTCCTCGAGCCGATGGCGTGCGGCGATGCGCTCCGCCCCGTGATAGCGGTCAAGGCCGGTCGTGCAACGACCGCGCAGGATCGCATCAGCGCGCGCAGCATTCGCTGCGCCGAGTGTGCAGGTGCGGTCGAGGACGACGTCGAGTTCGGGGACGACGACCTCGCCGATGCCGAGGTCGGCGGGGGTGATGGCGCATTCCCCCGCAAGATCGACAGCGGCGACAAGCAGGCTGTGAGAGGTACGTCGATCCGCCCCGGCGGCTCGGGCAATCTCATCAGCCAGGTGTGCCATGAAGGGAGTGGGAGCCAGGAAACCCTGCGCATTGGAACGGTCACGATGACGCTCATCCAGGGCGACGAGGCGCCGGGTGGCGTCGAGCACATCGACGACTCGGCCCTGGCTCGGGTCGGCGTAGCGCGCGGCATGGGCAAGGACGGTCGTAATGCCACGCTCGCGAGCCCAGCCGAGGGCGCGCGCGGCAACCGTGGTGGAGAGTGGGCCGCTGCGCGCGCGATGACTGACGATCTCGATGCGCAGGGAGTCGCCGAAGATCTCTCGCCAGGGCGCAACGAGCGCATCCGCGAGATCAGGCCGACGTGCAGCAAGGGCCTCAAGGACAGATGAGTGCGGACCGAGAAGTGCGACGAGTCCGTCAGCGTGTGCAGCGATGTGCGCGAAAGATGCCGCAGTGGACCGAGCATCGTCACGCTCAGCCTGCACCGCGGTAAGAAGTCGACATAGCGAACGCCAGCCGCGACGGCCGCGGCCGAGGAGAACAGCGCGTGGATGGCGGGGGTCCACCCACGCGCCGCCCCTCAGGGGAGTCCCGTGGACTCCCTCGTCCGGAGGACGCGCAGCCGGAGGCATGGGCCGCTGTCGAGCCGGAGGATCAAGGGCCAGGTCGACGCCGAGGACGGGCGTGATGCCCGAAGAGACGCAGGCTTGGACAAAACGCACCGCACCGTAGACACCGTCGCGATCGGTGAGCGCAAGCGAGGACTGACCGTGCTCGACCGCGCGCGCGACGAGATCAGCCGGCATCGATGCGCCGTGGCGCAGCGAGTAGGCCGATGCCACGTGGAGGTGGGCGAAATCCACGGCACGCGCCTCACCCCGTCGCCGGCAGGGACTGCTGCCGGTCGATGTGCAGCATCGTGCACACCTGGTCGTGGAATATCTCGGCGTCGCGCAGCAGATCGTCAGCCTCACGCTGGCTAACAACGGATAGGCCAGCCTCGGCTGCGGAGCGTTTTGCCGCACTCGCGGCAAAGAACTCCGCCCACTCCGCACACTCGGGAGCAATGCTGGGTAACACTGACCACACACTGCGCAAACGCGTACGGCTCTTAGTCGGCTGAGCGCGTGCAGCAAGAATAGCTGCGGCTGAGCGCAGAGCTGACAGATGTGCATCGACGTAGCGCTCCGCAGCAGTCTCGGCGTACGTCGCCTCGACCAGACCCCGCTGAGCCGCAGCGAGCAGGTCGGAGCTGGGGGTGGTGACTCTCATAGCGATTCCCATCAGTCCGTGATTCCCATCAGTCCGTGATTCCCATCAGTCCGTGATTCGGTGCAGGGTCCAGTGAGTGCCCGAGCAGGACAGGTCATAGACACCGGAAGCCCGCACTCCACCGGCCCGTGTCCCGCTGGCCGATGACCGCGGGAATGCCTCGATGCGCCAGGTATGGGTGTCGAGGTCAGCCTGCTCCGGGACCCGCCACCATGACGCACCACTCACCCAATGCCCGAGCACCTCAGTGACGACGTACCCCCGCCCCTGCCAGGTGAAGCGCATGGGTCGACGTGCCGTGAGGGCCACCTCCGTCACCGGATCGGCGAACTGTCGGGCCATGGTCACCTCATAGGTTGATTCGAACAGGTGTTCGAACAGTAGACCCAGGGTCCGACAGCCGTCAAGACCCCCCTGCCGCCCGCTCCCTACCGCCCGAGCCCTACCGCCCGAGCCCTGCTTAGGCTCCCCCCATGACGACCGCGGCAGAGAAGTGGCGTGACGATCTGGCCTCCTGGGCCATCCCCGACGAGATCCGCGCGCAGGCGCCGCAGGACCCCTGGATCCACCCGGTCGCGCAATTCCTTGCCCCCGACGGCCCCATCCCCGACTCCCCCGCGCACCAAACAGCCCGGGATGCCCTACCCGCTGGCGGATCCGTGCTCGATATCGGCTGTGGCGGTGGTCGCGCCGCGCTCGCCCTCGTGCCGCCTGCTGCTCTGCTTATCGGCGTCGACCACCAGCAGGGCATGCTTGACGCCTTCGCCGAGGCCGCAGCCAAGCGCGGCGTGGCGAGCGAGGGAATCCTCGGCGACTGGCCCGACGTCGCCGATCGCACGCCGGTCGCCGACGTCGTGGTGTGCCATCACGTCGCCTACAACGTGTGGGAGTTGCCGGCCTTCGTGCGCGCACTCACCGAGCATGCGCGCTATCGCGTCGTGCTGGAGCTCCCCGTGCGCCATCCGCTCAGTTGGATGAACCCGCTGTGGAAGGAGTTCTGGGATCTCGACCGGCCGGTCTCCCCGACCGCTGATGATGCACTCACTGTCATTCGCGATGCGGGGTACGACGCGCAACTCATCGAGTTCGATGACGTCACTGAGCGCATCCCACTCGATCCGCGTGCGCAGGCGGAATCAGCGTGTATCCGGCTGTGCCTGCCAATCGATCACGTCGATGAGGTCGCGAACGCCGTACAGACAGCGGACGCCGGCATGCCGCGTCGTCTCGCCGCCATCTGGTGGGACGTCTAGTCCACCTCGACCATCTGCATCGCGGTGATGAGCGGGGACCGTCCACGTACGGCAAGGGCGACTGTCAGGCGCGCTGACGCAGTCGCTTAGCCATCCGATCGATGGACACCTCGAATGCCTTGCGCGCTGCAGCGCCCACCGGCTTTGCCAGGAAGGAAGGCAGCCCCGGCACGCGGACATCCTCATCCCAGACGAGTTCGCACGTGGTGTTGCTCAAAGAGATGACCTCAAGATGCACCTCGCCCCTCAGGACCGGACCCACCTTGGTGATGAGCACCGTCATGGCATCGATGTCCAGGGCGTCCACCCGCATGCGATCGGGCAAGGCGATCGGTCCCAGTCCGGAGGTCGCGACGAATGTCGTCCCGACACCACCATCGCCGGACTCGATCACTACCCGGGTCATAGGCACCCACTCGGCATGCCCTCGCCAGTCGATCAGCTCGCCAAAGACAGTCCGAGCAGGCAGTCGCAACTGACGACGGACAGCGAAATGGACGCGAGCCATGGATTGCCTCCCTGGTGGACTCCCCACGCTAACCCGGGGGCAGGCCGGGCGCCTGTCGAAAAAAGATCGATCAGCCTGCATCCACGGGGGCCCCTCCCACGGATATCCCTGTAGAGACGGTCGACCGCGACCGCCCAACCGGAAGGCTCACCATGATCCGACCCACACTCGGTCGCGTCGGCATAGCCGCCGCCGCCCTCGCCCTGCCTTTGGGGCTGGCCGCCATGCCCGCGCAAGCGGCAGAAATGGCCACTGTGTCCGTACTCCATGCAATCCCTGAGGGTTCCGGCGCCGATGTCGTTGACGTGTTCGCCAATGGCGATCTCCTCATCGACAACTTCACCCCGGGCACCCTGGAGACCGTTGAGGTCCCCGCCGGCACATATGACCTCGCCGTCTTCGGCGATGGCCAGACCCCTGATGACGCCGAGCCTGTGCTCATCGCCGAGGCCGTTGAGGTCCCCGGCGGCGTCAACGCCACGGTCACAGCCAATCTGGACGCTGATGGCGCACCCGCACTCAATGTTTTCGTTAACGACATCAGCGCACTCGCCGCTGGTGAGTCACGACTCATCGTGCGTCACATTGCTGCCGCACCAGCCGTTGATGTACTCGCGGACGATGCTGTGATTTTCGCTGACGTCACCAACCCCAACGAGGGCGTCGTTGTCGTCCCCGCTGGCGACTACGAGGCGTCTGTCAACCTCGCAGGCACCGACACCACCGTCCTCGGACCAGCCCCCGTCATGCTCGAAGAGGGCACCGTGACCATCGCTTACGCGTGGGGCTCAGCCGCTGACGAGAATCTCGCCCTGGCCACGCAGGTCATCACCGACCTGTCGACCGGCCCCGAGGGTGTCCCGGCCGGTGGCGGTTCCACGACCCAGCTGCCCATCTGGGCACTCGGTCTCGCCGCACTCGGTGCTGCCGCCGTCGTTGGCGCTGGCGCTCGCATGGCCGCAGCACGTATCTGAACGACTCAGTAGTACAAGTACGAGTACGTGAACGGCCAGATCCGGATTCGCTGATCTAGCGTCATCACAGAAGTAGGACATGACATGACCCGACCCCGCCCCACGGTACTTGTGCTGGGGATTGGCGCTATCGCGCTCGTCGCCGGCACGGTAGGCATCGCGACGGCGGGGTCGGGCATGCATGTGGAGTCGGTGGGGTCACGCCCCAGCATCACGTCCGAGCAGGGCAGCTCACCGCAGGGCGGCTCACCGCAGGACAACTCACCGCAAGACAGATCACCGCAAGACAGGGAGTCGCAGGCCGCGACGGTCGCTTCGCCATACCGATCCCTCGACCGACGCGATGCCACGCAACTGCCGCGGCCCGATCGGTCGCCGCGCCCCGTGCTCCTCACCATCCCCGCCCTCGATCTCACATCTCCGGTCGACATCGTCGGCCTGGATGACCGCAACCAGGTTGAGGTGCCCGAGGACGTGAGCCGCGCAGGCTGGTATCGCTTCAGTTCACGTCCCGGCAGTGACGGTGGCTCGACCGTGATCGTGGCCCACCGGGACGGAATCGGACAGGGCGCCGGAGCCTTCTATGACCTCGGTCGCGTGCGCCCCGGCGACATCGTCCGTCTCACAACTGCTGACGGCACCCGCATGGCATACGAGATTGTTGCCCGCGAGTCCTTCGCCAAGCAGAGAGTCCCCCTCGACGAACTCTTCAGTCGAAGCGGACCCTCGCGTCTGACCCTCATCACCTGTGGTGGCGCCTTCGATCCGGGCGCACTCAGCTACACCGACAACATCGTTGTGACCGCGCTGCCGATCACCAAGGATGCCGCGCTCGGGGAGACGCCATGAGGAGCGATAGCGTCGTACTCCTCGATGTCGAGCGTGCCATGCGGAGGGGAGGCAGACCGGTCATGTCAGTGGTCGAGCCTTGGCATCCTGCCCATGACGCTGACATCGCCGACGCCCGCCTCGCCGCATCATTTCCCGCTGCTGACGAGGCCACCTTCACCGCCGTTTACACCCGTTGGTCACCCCTGGTCTACTCCACCGCCCGACGCGCCCTGGGCGATAACCACGAGGCAGCCGACGTCACGCAGGAGGTCTTCGTCTCAGCCTGGCGCTCCCGGGGCGCCTTCGACCCCGAGCAGGGGTCACTCGCGGGGTGGCTCACCACGATTACGCGCCGTCGGGTTGCCGATCGCTGGGATCGCAAGTCCCGCGAGGCGGCTCCGACCGACGCGCCGGCTGACGATGCCGGTCATGCACCCCTCGATGAGGCTGTCGACCGTATCCTCGTGGCTGACGAGTTGGCGCGACTTGGGGAGCCTCCGGGAACGATCATGCGACTAGCTTTCTACGACGAACTAACCCACGCGGAGATCGCCACGCGGCTGCAACTCCCGCTCGGGACAGTCAAGAGTCACATTCGACGCTCATTAGAGCGATTGCGTCAACGCTGGGAGGTGGACCGTGGCACATTCTGACACCACCACGCTGTCGCTGATTGCTCTCGGCGAGACGCCCACGGCCGAGGAAGCCGTGCATCTGGTGACCTGCGATACCTGCCGTCATGAGTGGGAGTCCTTGCGCGCCCTTGTCGTGACAGCTCGCGATGTGGATGAGCATGACCTCGTGGCTCCCCCTGCCCACGTGTGGGGTGCCATCTCCGCGGAGATCTCGGCGGACTCCACCAACGTCGTGCCGCTGCGCGCGCGGCGCTCCGCGCTCCCCTGGGTGGCCGTGGCTGCTGCCATGGGCCTCGTCCTCGGCGGTATCGGGGGTGTGGTCGCCATGCAGTCGTCGCAGACCTCGCCGGTCCTGGTCGCGACAACACCACTGGAGCCACTCGAGGGCTACGACGCCTCCGGCACGGCGCGCGTGGAGTCCCTGGACGGCGGCGACGTGCTTGCCGTTGACGTCCGTGGTCTCCCCACCACCGATGGCTACTTTGAGGTGTGGCTGCTCGCCCCCGACGCCTCGTCCATGATTGCTGTCGGGACATTGGGAGTCGGTGACACGGGTGTCTTCCCCCTACCTCCGGGAGTCTCGCTGACCGACTACCCCATCGTGGATATCTCCGATGAGGCGTACGACGGGGATCCCACCCACAGCACCGACAGCGTCGTGCGGGGCACACTCCCCGTGTAGGGGGCCCTGCGTGTCGCCTAAGATCCACACATGATCGACCTCAAGCGCGAACTCCATGTGGGAGCGTCGATCGGTCTCTTTTGGGCCATGACCCGGGCCTATTCACTCGTGGGCGACCCGACGGGTGAATTGGAGTCCACGGACGACGTCCTCGGTTTCTGTCGACGCCTGCGTGAGATTCCCGTGGTGAGTAGTCGCACGGGCTTCCGCTACTCCGCCGACTACGAGATCTGCTCCGCTGTGCTGCGCTCACCGGACGCCTCCGCGGGCATTCCCGAGCCGCGCAACCCCCTCGAGGCGATCCTGCTGGGACCCATGCCACCGGAGGACCGCATCGATCCCCTGCTCGATGCCATCATCTTCAAGGACGGTGCCGAGCACTCACGCATTCGCAAACTCGTGCAGCCCGCCTTCACCCACCGCGTGATGCAGTCATGGCGAGAGGCCACCGAGCGCGTGGCAGGACAACTCGTCGATTCCTTTCCCACCTCCGGTCCGGTCGACCTCGTGCAGCAGTGGGCGACACCGCTGCCCATGGCGGTCATCTGCGAGATCCTGGGGGTGCCGTTCTCCGAGCGCGTCACCTTCAGCGCCTGGGGCGACACGCTCGCCAGCGGACTTGATCGCGCGCGAAGCCTCGGCCATGCCCGCGCGATGGAAGCCGCAGCGGTGGAGCTCACCGACTACCTTGCCGCTCTCCTCGCGGAGCGCCGCCGTGCACCATCGGATGACCTGTTGTCAGCACTCGCGCAGGTAGAGGTGGATGGTGAAACCCTCACGGACCGCGACATTGTGGGGACGGCGTCATTCCTTCTCCTCGCGGGCTTCGAGACCACGGTCAATCTCCTCGGGTCCGGCACCCGCGTGCTCCTAGACCACCGCAATCAACTCGCCGATGTGGCGGCTGACCACTCCCTTATCCCCGGTCTGGTGGAAGAGTCCCTCCGCTACGTCTCACCGGTGCAGTTCACCTTCCGCACCGCCCTCGCCCCCATCGACCTGCCCGGCGGTGAGCGCCTGGATGAGCGCGACACGATCGTCCTCATGCTGGTCGGAGCCAATCGAGATCCTCGCGTCTTCACCGACCCGGATCGATTCGACATCCGCCGAGACAATGCCCGCCGCCACCTCGCCTTCGGCTTCGGCGTACACCACTGCCTCGGTGCAGCACTGGCTCGGATGGAAGCTGAGATTGCCTGGCGCCACCTCGTTGAGCGCTTCCCCGACACGGATGCGTGGCAACTCGCTGGCGACCCTGTCCCCACGCCCGGCCGCATGGTCCGCGGATTGCGCTCCCTGCCCATGACCCTGGGCGCTGCGGCACATGCTGCCGCCAGCGCCTGATCCACGCCATGACCCCCTCATCAGCTGGCACCCGTGTGCGATGGTCACCGATCGTTCTGCTCGAGACGACCAATCTGCTGTCGGGCATGTCCAACGGCGTCGTCACCATCGCGATCCCCTGGCTCGTCTTGCAACGCACCGGATCCGTGACGGCCGCTGGCCTCGTCGCCGCTCTCTCCGCGCTGCCCGGCATCGTGGCGAGTCCGTTGGCAGGCTGGGCCGTGGATCACTTCGGTCGCCGGATCGTCAGCATCGTCTCCGACGTACTCTCGGCCATCTCCGTCGCGGCCATCCCGATCGTCGCAATGTTGACGGATCTGACTCTCGCGTGGATTCTCTGCCTTGCCATGCTCGGTGCGGTCTTTGATCCCGCGGGCTACACCGCACGGCGCGCCCTTATCCCCGACGTCTCCGCCGCCAGCGGCATGGAGGTCACCCGGCTCAACGGACTGCATGAGGGAATCTTCAGCGTGGGCTGGATCGTCGGTCCACTCGCGGGAGCACTGCTCATTGCGGCTTTTGGCGACACTGCAGCATTCTGGGTGCCGTTCGCGCTCTTCGTCATCGCGGCACTTCTCATCGCGTTGCTGCGCGTGAGCGATGCCGGCCAGGTAGCCAAGGCCGAGCGCGAGGAGGCAGGCATCGCACCGCTCAGTGGCTGGGAGAATGCCAGCCTCGGCGCCAAACTCATCTGGCGCGATCACACCCTGCGCGCGATCACGATCGCCGTCATGGTCCTGGCCGCGATCTACCTCCCGACCGAGACCGTGCTCCTGCCCGCCTACTTCACCGAGCTGGACTCCCCCGAGAGCCTCGGCTTCATCCTCGCCGCGCTCGCCGCAGGCTCCGTCATCGGATCGTTCTCTTACGGCTGGCTCAACCAGCGCATGTCCCGCCGGACCATCGTCTACCTCGCTCTCTGCGGCACGGCCCTGACCTACATCCCCATGGCGCTGCTTCCACCCATCGGGATCTTCATTACCTTCGCCTTCCTCTGCGGACTCACCTGGGGACCGATGCAGCCACTGCTCACCACGATCGTGCAGTTGCGCATCGAGCCCGACGCACAAGGCCGTGTCTTCGGCATCACGACCGCAACCTTCTACGTCGCCCCGCCCGCCGCAATGTTCCTCGCCGGCGTGCTCGCCGAGAACTTCGGCATCAAGCCGGTGCTCTTGGGGATCGCCGTGCTGCTCGTCCTCACCGCCCTCGGGGTGCTGAGGGTCAAGAGCCTGCACGACATCGACTCCACGACGGGCGTGACCGGGGACCAGGAATGCTAGGCTCCTGTTACTCCATCTCTCGAAATGCTGACCATGAAGGCTCTCATCGCCACGGGCATCGGCTCCGCCGCCCTTGCACTCTCGGCATTCGCTGCCGCGCCTGCGCAGGCGTCCCCCTATTCCCTCAACACGATGTCGTCGAACATGATGTCCGCCGCCCAGGCATTGTCACTGGGGGTCGCCGGCAATCACATCCGCGACTTCCGGTACCTCGAAGGCACCCAGGAGAGCCCGGATGACTTCTGGCTGTGCGACTTGGACGGCGAGAAGGAGGTCGAGGTCGACGGCTCATCCGAGGTATACGTCGTGACGTATGCGTCAGAAAAGTCACGTGTGGAGAGGGTCGCGGAGCAGGAGCTCTATGCCTTTGTGAGCGAAGCACACGCGCGCAAGGCGATGAAGGCGATCCGCAAGGCGGCGAAGCAGTGCGCGGGCACCTTCACGGTGCAGGAGGAGGGCGTGACCTTCAGCCAGAAAGTGTCCAACGGCACCGGGAAGGCCTCCGATGGCTCTGGCTTTACCTGGATCACGCATGAAGCCACCGCAAGCGCGGCCAACGCGAATCTCTCCGATAACGACTACAACACCTTCCGACGCGTCGGACAGTTCGTCCAGGTCCTGTCGATCGAGACTGCAGGATCCAAGGCGCCCCCGATCTCATCGACCCAGGTGAAGAGCCTCAACAACCTGACCGGCACCCTCGGGGCCGCTTGGGCTTGGTGACGAGCATCACCGGTAGATTCGCCCGCCATGGCTGAGCAGGAGCAGGAATCCGTCATCCGCGTGCGTGAGGCGCTCGCCGCCGCGGGCGTCTCGGGTCAGGTACGCCGCCTCGATGACTCGGCGCGCACCGCCAAGGAGGCGGCCGACGCGCTCGGCATCGTGCCCGCCCAGATCGCGTCGTCGCTGATCTTCATGGCCGACGGCCAGGCTGTGCTGGTCGTTGCTTCTGGCGGTCACCGGGTCGACACCACCAAGGTCGCCGCCATCCTCGGTGTCGACGAGGTGGGCAAGGCCACGGCTGATGACGTGCGCGCGGCCACGAGTTTTGCCATTGGCGGCGTGGCGCCCATCGGCCACCCCGCTCCCCTGCGCACCATCGTCGACACCGACCTCGCGCAGTTCGATGAGGTGTGGGCCGCGGGTGGCCACCCGCACTATGTCTTCCCGACATCGTTCGACGAGTTGGTACGCATCACCGGGGGCACACCCGCCGACGTCGGGGCCTAGGCCTCGGACCCCTCTACAGGACGACGCACGGGGACGACGATCTCGTTGCGTCGCGCGAATGGGGGCTTCCACGGCGGGTCGAATCGGGCCCACCGCGGCTCGCCGGATTCCTCCCACCCGGCCTCGGCCATCGCCTGCCGAAGAGTCGCCGTGCGTCGCTCGATGTTCGACTCGGTCCAGCGCCCCGACCACCGAATCGCGGCCGCCGTCTCGCCCGGGACCGCGCGAAGCGACACGCGCGAATCGGTGGGCACCGGGTAATCCGATAGCGAACGCCCGGCAGGGAGTACGAAGGACACGGTCCACTCATCGGTGCCGACGGCCTCCTGGATGACCGGAGCCGTCATCGCCAGTCGTTCACTGGCAGGCTGCTGGATCACCGGCGCGGTCATCTCCAAGGGCTCAGCCCCGCGGTTCGCACCGGAGATGTATTGGAAGAGCGGACGGAATGCCGCGCTGCCCGCCTGCTCGGCCGAGCCGGACACGACGACGTCCGCGACAACGCAGGGCGCATACTCCCGCAGTTCTACGTCGCCATGGCTCTTCAGGACCCGGTACTCCTGCTGCTCGGTCACAAGGCCATCCTGTCAATGTCTTCCCGACGTCCTTCGACGAGTAGGTGCGGATCACCGGCGGCACTCCCGCCGACATCGGGGTGTAGAACTCTCAGTGTGCGCTGAATTCAATCAGCAACTCACGCGGGCATCGGAATGCCGGCGTCGCTCGCCACTCGATGGGGTCGTTGAGGATCCTCGCCCCGGGAAGTCGAGGGAGCAGCATCGCAATGAGTTCCTCCGTCTCGCGACGCGCCAACGCGGTGCCCGCGCAGAAGTGCTCTCCATGGCCGAAGGTGAGCGGCACTGGGCCGTTGCGGGTGACATCCATCCGATCGGGATCGGCGTACACATCGGGATCGCGGTTGGCCTGGGCCAGGTTAATCGCGACCAACTGGCCGGCACGCAGGTTTACCCCCTGCAGGTCGAGGTCGCGAACGGCCACCCGGCTGATGATCTGCGAGGGGCTCTCCAGGCGTCCGACCTCAGCGACGGCTCCCGGGATCAGTGAGGGGTCTTCCAGTAGCAGTTGGAGTTGATCGGGATGCTGCAGGAGCAGGATCATCGAGTTTGCCATCAGGCTCGTGGTCGTCTCATGCGCCGCGTTGACAATCCCGATGAGGTTCGCCACAACCTCATCGTCAGTGAATTCCCCGGCTGCTTCATCGGCAAGGAGTTCGTGCAAGAGCGCACCCTCGGCGTGTGCGGGCGGATTGCGCAGCCGATCAGTGACGTAATCGCGCATGTGCTCCGTGGCATCCATCGCACGCTTCGTGCGCACCTCAATGGAGTCGGGGCTAGAGGCGAGCCAACTGTAGAAATCGCTCGTCCACTGACGAAGCTGAGTGAAGTCGGCGGGTGGAAAACCGAGCACAAGCAGGATGATCTTGGACGGAATAGGTAGGGCAATTTCGTTGAGGAAATCGACCGGCTCCGGCCAGTCGATGGCGTCGAGGTGATCGCCGATGACGTCGCGGATCATCGGCGTATAGGTACGCACCCGACCAGCGGTGAATGCCTCACTCACCTTCCCACGCAGCAGGCGGTGTCGAGGACCGTCCGTCATGACGAGTCGGTCGTGGAGAATCGACGCTAGGCACTGAGCGGGTATGCCATCGGGAACTCGGCTGAGTCGATCCTGCACGCGGTTGTTGCTGAAGTTGTCGGTGTCCATGAGCACCGACTTCACATCCGTATACCGAGAGACATAGACGTGACCGGTCTCCGGTTGCAGCCAGACAGGTGACTCCTCAGCCATGACGCGGTACGTCGGATAGGGGTCGGCTACGTAGTCGGGGCAGTGCAGAACGTAATCGACCATGACGCAAGCGTATGTGCGCGGGACGCATTGCACGCAGACTCTGACCGACTCCAGAGCCCCGACGTCGGCGCTTGGCATAGGCCTGGTCTCTACAGTCGCCGGCGCGATCCTCCGGCCGCGTTGGCCTTTACAACTCAATGATGAGGCTGGAGTAGTCGCGAGCTACAGCCGGTCGGTCCAACAGTCGACCATCCGGGAGCGGGACAGCCGCCGGCACGCCAGCCTCGTCGACAAATGTGACCGACGAATAACCGGCCCCCGTAAGGCTGAGAACGACCTGTCCCAGCATGAGAACCTGTTCTCCCGGCGGAAGTGCACCCACGGCGGGAGTGATCACGACGATCACCGAGCCGATATCGGTCACTGCACCCTCCACTGGCACGGCCACAAGGGGCGTGTCCGTGATCGGGTCAACGACCACCGTGCGCAAACCGCGCTCCGCGTCCTCGGAGTTGGGACCCGCAGAGAGCGCCTGAAGCAGCAACGATGGATCGACCGTGGGCATGGCAGCCAGGTCAGACACCACGGGCACGAGACCATCCTCGCGAACGAACCACACCCGCACCGCCCGGGTAAGCGTGGCCGTGGGGGACGGGGTCACGGTCGAAGGTGCCGACAGACTCGGTACAGCACCCGGCGGGATGGGTAGGGGCGCATCATCCAGGCCTACGCCGCATCCAGCAAGCATCAGCCCTGAGGCCAGACCCGTCACTATCACTCGCAGCGGCTGGATCACGGGGATCCAGCCAGCGATAGGGCGATGCTCACCCGAGCGCCGCCCAGGGGCGATGCCCCTATCGATACACGGGCATCGATGCGCGCAGCGTGTTCTGTGACGATCGCCATTCCCAGTCCGGCACCCGACGTCGGGTCCGCCTGATCCCCCCGCACGAAGGGCTCAAAAATGCGCTCAGCAAGCCCGGCATCAATCCCCGGCCCACCATCATCGAAGTGGATGAGCGCCTGATCCAGCGTCCTACGGACGATGACTGACCGGAGCCCTTCACCATGGGTCTCAGCGTTGCGCACAATGTTGTCAACAACACGCTCCAGGTGGCGGGCATCGGTGTGCAGGATGACGTCCTCCCCCATGACGATCCCCTCATCCATCCCTCGCGACACGAGCACCTGGCGCACCAGATGGCCCACGTCGACGGGCTCCATTTCAAGGTCCTCCGATGCGCTCATGCGGCTAATTTCGAGGAGGTCGATCAGCATCCGAGACAGGCGGTGCACCTGGCGCGACAGGTGATCCACCACCTGCGCATCCTGAGGCGACATACGCTCCATGCGCTGCTCAAGAAGTTCAGTGACACCAACGACGGCCGTCATCGGCGACCGCAGTTCGTGGCTGACATTGGCAGCAAATCGTTGCTCGCGCGCGATCCGGGTCTGCACGGCGTCAGCCATGTCGTTGAAGGCATGGGCGATGGGATCTAAATCCGGGTCCCCCATATCGGGAAGGCGCGCGTCCAGATCACCCTCAGCCACGGCGAGAGCTCCCGATCCCAGCCGGTCAACGGGCACCAGCAGTCGGCGCGCGACGAACCATCCGAGGACCGCCCCGAGGACCCCCACCAGAGCGGTCATCCCGGTCAGGCCCCAACCCCCAAACGTGAGCGTCCGATCCAAAGTCCGCAGTGGGAACACCTGCACGAAGAGCGCTCGATCAATCGGCATGCCGATCACGAGATAGGGGTCTCCGGCAATGTCAATGCGCTGCTGGGCACCGCCCTGCTGCGCGCTCAGCAATAGTCCCGCCGGGAGTGAATCCGGTAGAACGGAGACCGTGGATGTGAACCACGCGTCGCCGAGGCGGAGCATGGGCTGAGACCCATCCGTCACCGGGAGTTGAGCGAGAGCCTCGCCGGGGCGCACACCCGCATCAAGATAGGCATTGACTGCGCGAGCATCCAGCGAGGCCCGAGTGATTGCGGAGTCGGTCCGTTGAGCAGCCAGATACCAACTGGCGACGAAGTACGTCGCTCCTGACACAGCCGCGGCCACACAGAGTGACAGGACGGCAAATGTCATCGTGACTCGCCAACGAAGCCCGATGGAACCCACGGCTAACCCTTCATTCGGTAGCCGAACCCACGAATGGTGAGAAGCAGTTCCGGGCGCGCCGAATCGGACTCGATCTTGCCACGCAGGCGATAAATCAAATTATCAACGACGCGACCATCACCCGCGTTGGAGTAGCCCCACACTGTGCGGAGGAGGTAGTCCCGACTCAACACTCGTCCCTGAGCGCCCATCAACGCCTGGAGAACATCGAACTCGATTCGTGATACGGCAATGGGTGCACCATTTCGGTGGACTTCACAGGTATCTAAATGAACTTCCACGGGACCACAGCGAAGCACGTTTCCCTGGCCTGCCGGCGCTTCGGCGGGTGGACGGCGTAACTGCCTCCGGATGCGCGCCATCAATTCCTTGGTGACAAAGGGCTTGGTCACGTAGTCATCGGCTCCAGCTTCAAGTCCCGCAACAACATCGTGGCTGTCCGTATTGGCGGTCACAATGATGATCGGGACCTCACTCCGGGCGCGCAGGCTGCGCACGAGGTCAAAACCATGGAGTCCGGGGAGGCGCAGATCCACGAGGACGATGTCGGGGGCTTCATCCTGGATCATGAGCAGTGCGGCTTCGGCCGATTCCGCCTCCAGCACCCGATGTCCGTCATTTTCCAGGTTGGTGCGCAGCACCAACCTGATTGTCGGATCGTCTTCAACCACGAGTGCTGTCTTCACCATGGAGAGCATGGTGCGTGGCAACCCCTTGTGGCAAGTAGCGGGCGCGACCTGAGCGACAGATCTGCGACATAGTTCGGTCTCGCCTGTGACCGTGCACACAATGCTCCGGGACATTCCCGTGGTCCAGTAGCGGAATGGACCCACGACCACCGAGTATCAGTGTCTGTATACCTGCCCGAAATGAAGCAGCCACGGTCGGCAACCTCATTGCGGAACTTGTGCTGGCAACACGCGACAGGGGCGGATTCATTGACGAACTGATCGTCTTTGATCACCAATCCACCGATGACACGGCGCGCATCGCCGCTCGTCACGGAGCCCGGGTGATCGATGCCGATGCCGTTGTGACCCACTGGGGACCCGCGATGGGCAAGGGCGACGTACTGTGGCGATCGCTCGTGGCCTCACGCGGCGATATTGTTGTGTGGGTTGACGCTGACCTCACCAATCTGACGTGGCGACACGTTAGAGATCTCGTCACTCCGCTGATCCAGGATCGCTTCATCCATCTCAGCAAGGCGGCCTTCACTCGCAGTATGGGCGGCGTCCTGGGTGAAGGTGGGCGCGTGACCGAGCTCGTCGCAAAACCAGCCCTGAGACTCCTCGCACCCGCCGTGACCCACCTTGCCCAGCCGCTCTCCGGCCAATGTGCGATTCGGCGTTCTGTCGCAGAGCAGCTGGTCTTCGAGGTCGACTATGGCGTCGAGATTGGCTTGTTGCTTGACATCATCGACGAGTTTGGCCCCGAATCCGTGACACAGGTGTCCTTGGGCTCACTGGATCATCGACACCGCACACTTGCTGAACTCAGCATCCAGTCGGAGCAGGTCCTGCGCGCGCTACTGTCCCGCACCGGCCTTCGCGGGCTGCGAGCGCACGCCATCGGGCGCCCTCCGGTCGCCTCCCTTCGCTTCCCTGCCGCCTGAAGCCATCCGGGGCATTCCCGCGCCGGTGTCCGAGCTACTCGTCGGCGCAGTGGCGCGGTAACGGGACTATCCCTACGTCCTCATGATGGCTAGGGCCAGCAGGACAC
>ERZ888423.1046-NODE-1046-length-25917-cov-9.384425_pt1 | contig 25917 bp, 23 predicted proteins | sample MGYA00520523_ERZ888423 | MGnify/ENA primary metagenome ERZ888423 (study PRJEB32303, sample SAMEA104408611) | aquatic metagenome | biome: Brackish water; feature: Pelagic; material: water | place: Baltic Sea | collected 2014-06-08T10:24:00 | depth 30,27 m ...
AACAACATCCTATGCCCGTTGGGCTGGGGTGTTGCATTCGAAACTTGAGTCTAAGTAGTGGTGAAAGCGGTTCCAATAGGGCTGGTCGAGCCAAAAGAACGTGTCGTCCGAAAAGTCGTTGGGCGACCCGTCATCATCGATCAGGATAGAGATGTCGTTATAGGAAACGTCGCCGATGCTTTCCCAGGAACCGTCGCGGTCAAACCAGATTGGCGACATGCCGGATTTGTACGGCTCTTCAAGATCGTATTCGGTTGTGTTTTGACCATCCGTCATCAGAACGATGACCTTGAGATTGTCGGACAATCCAAAGTTCATCGGGCGCCCCAGAACAACGTCTTGCACATCATTTGAACCGATTAGCCCGGTGACCAGAGGGCGTGTGCCGGGGTCAAGAAACGCAGTGCCCCATTTCATACCAAGATCAATGGCGGTGTTACCGTAGACATCCAGACTCTCAATCATACCCTTGAGATCATCAGCGGAGGTCGAATGAACGATCACGGCGTTTTCTTCGCCAGCGAAACAGATCGGTTCATAAAGGGTTTCGCCTAAGGAATAGTCATACCACTGCTCGTAATGCGATACCTGCGTGTAAGGGGTCGTTCCTGCAACGCCGTGCCCGCCCATGGGTAATGCGGTACTAGCAAACACCGAGTCCGGCAGCAGAACGCAGTTTGAATATTCGTGCAGAGTGTCGATGTCGTAATAGGGCGCAACCGCCGAGCCAAGGTTCACAACCGAGCTGTAGGCGACGATCGACATCGACATAAGGCCTTCTTCGGGGATGCCGTTATTGGCCATGATGGTGTCGATGAATTCATATGCCGCTTGTTGCATGTTGTAAAAGCGGTTGTTGCTGCTCATCGAGCCGGACACGTCAACCACCAGCGATACTTCGACGTTGGTAACACGTTCTTCCGCAGCGCTGACAGCCGGAGCGACGATCGTGCTTCGGAAAGGAACTATATCAGGATCGGTAAAGATCAACATGAGATCGGCGAACAGCATCGTCATAGTAGCCTGCGCTTCGGCCGAAACGCGGCGATAGTTCAGTCCTTCCTCGACAAGCGGCGTACCAGTCAGAAACGGGGTCATGCCCGATTTGGCAAAATAGTCCTGGACCACGGCCGCTGGAGATAATTCCTGGTCCATGTCTGCAGCGGCCAGCACCGCGCGGTCGATGGTGCCTTGAAGCTTGGTTCGGGTGGTTTCGAAACGCATGAAGTCGACGGCCATGCCGCCTGCCATAAGCATCAGGATAAACATAAACAGTGCAAAGATGATCATTCCGCCATCTTCGTCCCGCCTGAAACGTGCAAAGCTGCGACGCGTCAGTGAGCGCTGGGCGGCCAGTTCGCGCAACCGAACGGCTGGAAAGTCCCCTCAATCAAGCCCAGCAGCCTGCTAATGCGGGTAAAGTCAGTCCAATTTGCCGGAATTCATTAAATATTAAAAATTGTAGGTGCGGTTATAGTGAACAAGGCTAGGGTAGGTCCAATTGCCCGACGTTGGCGCGCTATCGTCGGAAAACAAGTCCAAGGAGCACACTGTGCCACAAGCCCCCAATCGCAACAAAGAACCATCCTTTCGTGAATCCGTTGATATGATGTTCAACAGGGCTGTGGCCCTCATGGATCTTTCGCCCGGATTGGAAGAAAAGATCAGGGTCTGCAATGCGACCTATACCGTGCGTTTCGGCGTGCGCCTGCGGGGAACTATTCATACGTTCACTGGTTATCGGTCCGTTCATTCCGAACATATGGAACCGGTAAAAGGTGGTATTCGTTATGCGATGGGCGTCAATCAAGACGAGGTCGAGGCGCTGGCGGCGCTGATGACCTATAAGTGCGCCCTTGTCGAAGCACCGTTCGGTGGCGCCAAGGGGGGGCTTCGTATCGACCCGCGTGAATGGGAAGAACATGAGCTGGAACAAATTACCCGCCGCTTTGCTTATGAATTGGCAAAACGTGACCTGATCCACCCCAGCCAGAACGTGCCCGCCCCCGACATGGGAACCGGCGAGCGTGAGATGGCGTGGATCGCTGACCAATACCGTCGCATGAACACAACCGACATCAACGCCGCAGCCTGTGTGACGGGCAAACCGCTGAATGCCGGAGGTATTCAAGGCCGTGTTGAAGCGACGGGGCGGGGTGTGCAATATGCGTTGCAGGAGTTCTTCCGTCACGAAGAAGACAAGAAAGCTGCCGGCCTTGAAGGCAAACTTGAGGGCAAGCGCGTCATTGTGCAGGGCCTTGGCAATGTTGGTTATCACGCTGCCAAATTCCTGCGCGACGAAGACGGCGCTATCATCATCGGCATCATCGAACGCGATGGTGCGCTTTTCGATGAAAAAGGCCTTGATGTTGAAGCGGTGCACAAATGGATCGCCAGCCACGGCGGTGTCACGGGCTATCCCGATGCCACCTATCACGCCGATGGCGCAGCTACCCTCGAGGCCGCCTGCGATATCCTTATTCCGGCGGCCCTTGAAGGGGTGATCAATATGTCTAACGCCGACCGGATCAAGGCCCCGCTGATCATCGAAGCGGCGAACGGCCCCGTGACTGCGGGCGCCGATGAAATACTGCGCGACAAGGGCTGCGTGATCATTCCCGACCTGTATGCCAACGCGGGCGGTGTCACGGTGTCCTATTTCGAATGGGTCAAGAACCTTTCGCATATTCGGTTTGGCCGGATGCAGCGCCGCCAGGAAGAGACGCGCCACCAGCTTGTCGTGGACGAGTTGGAGCGGCTTGACCGCTATCTTGGCGATGCATGGACCATGACACCCACCTTCAAGGAAAAATACCTCCGTGGCGCAGACGAGCTGGAACTGGTGCGCTCGGGCCTCGATGATACGATGCGGATTGCCTACCAGTCGATGCGCGAGGTCTGGCATTCCCGTGAAGATGTGCGTGACTTGCGCACCGCCGCCTATCTTGTGGCAATCGGCAAGGTAGCCGCCAGCTATCGTGCCAAAGGGCTCTAGCGCGCCTGCGGCGAACGGGGAGGGGCTCTGCCCCCGCCCGGTCGGGCTCCCCCGGGATATTTTCGGCAAGATGATGTTGGTGCGACATGAGTCGTAGTTAGCGTCTATTTTGTCGAAAATCGGCGTTGCGCTGCTGCGCGGGGTTGATAGGGTCGCGGTGTTGTTACAATGGGGCCGCTATCATGGGCTATTCCGGATTTCGCGTGATCAAAGAAGGCCTGTTTGGCCAAAAGGGCTGGACGCCGCAATGGCGCGATCCTGAGCCCAAGGCTGAATATGATGCCGTGATCATCGGCGGCGGTGGGCACGGGTTGTCCACGGCCTACTATCTGGCCAAAGAGCACGGGATGACCAATATTGCCGTGCTGGAAAAAGGCTATATCGGGGGCGGCAATGTGGGTCGCAACACGACCATCGTGCGCGCTAACTATTTCCTGCAGGGCAATTCGGAGTTCTACAGCCACTCCCTGAAATTGTGGGAGGGTCTGTCGCAAGACCTGAACTACAACGTCATGCATTCCCAGCGCGGGTTGATTAATCTGTTTCATAGTGACGGGCAGCGCGATGCCTTTGTGCGGCGTGGAAATGCGATGATTAACCAAGGCGACGACGCGGTGCTGCTGGATCGTGAAGGTGTGCGCAAGCACCTGCCTTATCTTGATTTCGACAACGTCCGTTTTCCGATCTATGGCGGTTTGCTGCATCCGCGAGGTGGTACGGCGCGTCATGATGCGGTGGCGTGGGGTTATGCGCGCGGGGCGGACCAGCGCGGCGTTGACTTGCTTCAGAACTGTGAAGTGACTGGAATTGATATCGAAAACGGTGTGGTCAAAGGCGTCCAGACCACCCGCGGGGCGATCCGCGCCAAGAAAGTTGGCATCGTCGTGGCAGGGCGTTCTGGGCAGGTTGCGGCGATGGCGGGGATGCGCTTGCCGATTGAAAGCCACGTCTTGCAGGCATTCGTGACCGAGGGGTTAAAGCCGATCATCGACCATGTGGTCAGCTTTGGAATGGGCCACTTTTATATCAGCCAGTCCGACAAGGGCGGCCTCGTGTTTGGCGGCGATCTTGATTTTTATTCGTCCTACGCGCAGCGCGGCAATCTTCCGATGAAAGAACACGTCATGGACGCCGCGATGACCCTGATGCCGATGATAGGCAAGGCGCGCGTGCTGCGGTCCTGGGGCGGGATCATGGATATGACGCCCGATGGGTCACCCATCATCGATAAGACGGACACCGATGGTTTGTTCATCGATTGCGGCTGGTGTTATGGCGGGTTCAAGGCTGTGCCTGGGTCTGGTTTCAGCTTTGCCCACCTGATGGCGACGGGCAATCACCACGCCCCCGCCGCCCGTTTCCGGCTTGACCGCTTTCGCACCGGGGCCGGGTTGATGGATGAAGAGGGCACCGGCTCTCAGCATAATTTACACTAGGAGCTACGTTCGATGCGCATCACATGCCCCAATTGTGGCGAACGCGACCGCCGTGAATTTACCTATCAAGGCGATGCACTGGCGCTTGATCGTCCTGCGCGGAATGCGGGCGCGCATGCATGGGACGACTATTTGCATAACCGCGAAAACCCCGCCGGTGATACCCGCGATCTTTGGTATCACGACGCCTGTGCGACATGGGCCGTGGTCAAGCGCAATACCGTGACCCATGCTGTCCATTCCAGCATCGCAGCCACAAAGGTTAAACGATGAGAATTCACGGCAAGGGCATTTACGGTAACGCGGCCTCTGTCCCGTTCTCGTTTGACGGGCAAAGTTATGCTGGCCGCGATGGCGATACGCTGGCGGCTGCACTTTTGGCAAACGATGTGCGCCTCGTGGCGCGGTCGTTCAAATATCACCGGCCGCGCGGGATTTTAACCGCCGGATCAGAAGAGCCCAACGCGTTGGTGACCATTGGCACGGGCGCGCAGGCTGACCCGAACCAACGCGCCACAACGCAAGAGATTTTCGCCGGTTTAAGTGCGCAAAGCCAGAACCGCTGGCCGTCGCTGCGCATGGATGCGATGGGCGTGAACGATCTGATCTCGCCGTTTCTGGGGGCAGGGTTCTATTACAAGACCTTCATGTGGCCGCGCGCGTTTTGGGAGCGTGTTTACGAACCGATCATTCGCCACGCAGCTGGCCTTGGCGCATTGAGCGGGGCACATAACGACGACACATATGAAAAGGCCTTTGCGTTTTGCGATCTGCTCGTGATTGGCGCGGGGCCTGCTGGTTTGATGGCGGCCCTGACGGCGGCGCGTGCAGGCGCGAATGTGATTTTGGCCGACGAGGACGCACGCATGGGCGGGCGATTGCTGGCCGAAACGCATCAGGTTGACGGGGTCGCGGGGCACGTTTGGGTGGATCAGATCTTGGATGAATTGCGCGGTATGGACAACGTCCGGCTGATGACGCGCACGACCATCACCGGCGCCTATGATCAAGGCACCTATGGCGCTTTGGAGCGGGTTGGCCACCACTGCCCCCGCGCGGATGGACTGCCGCGCGAGTGTTTCTGGAGGATCGTCGCGAAACGCACTGTGCTGTGTGGCGGTGCCTTGGAGCGCCCTATTGCGTTTCCCAATAATGACCGCCCTGGAATTATGACGGCAGGGGCCGTGCGCGCCTATCTGAACCGCTGGGGTGTTGCGCCGGGACAGGCCGTGACGGTTTTTGCCAATAACGACGATGCGCACCGCACAGCGTTAGATATGATCGATGTGGGGGTCACCGTAGCTGGCGTGATCGACAGCCGCGATGATGCGCGCGCTTTGGGTGATTACCCACTGTTCACCGGTGCGCTGGTTACGGCCACGCGTGGTCGCCTAGGGCTGGAGCAGATCACGGTCACCCATAATGGCGGCACCGACAAGATTGCGACCGATTGCCTGGCGATGTCGGGTGGCTGGAACCCATCGGTGCATCTGACATGCCATATGAACGGGCGGCCAACGTGGCGGAGCGATATTGCGTCGTTTGTGCCCACGCCCGATAGCGTGCCGGGAATGACAGTGGCGGGGGCCGCCAACGGGCACTTTTCGACAGCGGCTTGTTTGGCTGATGGGGCTGCAGTTGCCGTAGCGGCGCTGGACGCGTTGAAAATTAAGGCGAAACCAGCCGCGTCGCCGCAGGCCGAAGACACAGCCTATCGCATGACGCCGCTTTGGTTTGTCGAAGGCAAGGGCCGCAAGTGGCTCGATTTTCAGAACGACGTGCATGTAAAAGACATCCGGCTGGCAGCGCAGGAAAACTTTCGCAGCGTCGAGCATATGAAGCGCTATACAACCCAAGGGATGGCGACCGATCAGGGCAAGAATTCGAACGTTGCCGCACTGGCCGTTCTGGCCGATGCCACAGGGCGTGGCATTCCCGAAACCGGCACGACGACGTTCCGCCCACCCTATGTGCCAGTCGCGATTGCGGCGATGGGCGCGGGATCGCAGGGCGTGGGCTTTGCGCCGCAACGGTTCACTACATCGCATAATGCCAGCGTCGAACGTGGCGCGCCGATGATCGAAGCGGGCTTGTGGTATCGCCCTTCATTTTATCCCGCAAACGGTGAAACAACTTGGCGGCAGTCCTGTGATCGCGAAGTGAACGCCGTGCGCAATGCGGTCGGGATCTGCGATGTCAGCACGCTCGGCAAGATCGACATTCAGGGTCCGGACGCCGCCGCATTACTTGATTTCGTATACTGCAATACGTTTTCTAGCCTCAAGGTCGGGCGGGTGCGTTACGGGTTGATGCTGCGTGAAGACGGGCAGGTCATGGATGATGGCACGACCGCGCGCTTGGGTGAAAATCACTATGTGATGACGACAACCACGGCGGCGGCGGGGCTTGTAATGCGTCACTTGGATTTTGTGGCGCAGGTCTTGCGTCCCGATCTGGACGTGCAGTGCATTTCCGTGACCGAACAATGGGCGCAGTTTGCCGTGGCGGGGCCAAAATCGCGTGAACTGTTGAACGATCTATTGGATAGGAAAATCGACAATGAAAGCTGGCCGTTCATGGCTTGTGGCGAGATGGGCGTCGCTGGCGTGTCGGGGCGCTTGTTCCGTATCTCGTTCAGCGGTGAACATGCCTACGAAGTCGCTGTGCCTGCCCGCCATGGCGCTGCACTTTATGATCTGCTGGTTGAACGCGCCCAAAGCATGGGCGGGTGTGCCTATGGCATGGAGGCGCTGAACGTGCTGCGGATCGAAAAGGGCCATATCACCCATTCCGAAATTCACGGGCGCACGACCGCGTTTGATATCGGCTTTGGCCGGATGGTGAGCCAGAAAAAAGACTGCATCGGCAATGCGGCCTCGCAACGTGACGGACTGCTGGATGAGGACCGCGAACAGCTTGTGGGACTTAAACCGGCGGGCGCCGTAAAACAGATCACCGCTGGGGCGCATTTGTTTGCCCAAGGGGTCGAACCTGTGCGCAGCAACGATCAGGGCTATGTCACCAGCGTCGGGTTTTCGCCGACGTTGGGTGCCATGTTGGGCCTTGGGTTCTTGCAAAACGGGCGTGCGCGCCACGGCGAGGTGATCACGATGGTCGATCATCTGCGCGGTGTGACAACGCAATGCGAGGTTTGCGATCCGGTGTTTGTTGATCCGACAGGAGGGCGCTTGCGTGGATAATCTGATTGCAACAACGCCCTGTGCGGGCCTTTTACCGATCACCATCGGTGCGCTGATCCTGACCGAGGTAGAGGCCGGCGTCATCACATCGGTTGCGCCGCATGCGGGGCAAGACAAGTCAGTGTCGGCGGTGGTTAAATCCGCCATCGGTATCGCATTGCCCGCCGCCAATCGCACAACATCCAAGGGCAGCGCGCGCGCGATGTGGTTTGGTAATAGCGTGGCGTTTGTGATGGGCGTGGCATTGCCCGACGTTGCGGGCGCAGCGCTTACCGATCAATCAGATGCTTGGGCGATTGTGCAGCTAAACGGGGCTGGGGCCGAGGATGTCTTGGCCCGATTGGTTCCCGTCGATCTGCGCGCCGCGCATTTCAAAAAGGGCCACACCGCCCGCACGATGCTGTCGCATATGACCGCTAGCGTGACACGCGTCGGGCCGCAAACGTTTGAAATAATGGTCATGCGGTCCATGGCGAAAACGCTGGTGCATGACCTGAGCGTGGCGATGACCAGCGTCAGCGCTCGGGGCTAGTCTCGGGCGCGCGCGATCCTTGCCAAAACACTTGCGTGGGTGATCTTGCCGATGGGATTCCCGCCTTCTGTAACGCAAATATCGCCGGCATCCCCAAGCATCGCGATGATGTCGCGCACTGTCGTTTCGGCTTCCACCACAGGTCCTTTACTGTTGCCATCAATCATCACGTCACGGGCGCAAAGCACCCCAAGCGGGTTCATATTTGAAACGAATTCAGCCACATAGCCGTTAGCTGGCGCCGAGAATATCTCGCGAGGGGTGCCGACCTGCACGATTCGCCCGCCTTCCATGATGGCGATGCGATTGCCGATTTTGAACGCTTCGTCCAAATCATGGCTCACGAAAACAATCGTGCGGCCCAATTTCGATTGAAGGTCCAGAAGTTCGTCCTGCAGCCGTGTGCGGATCAACGGATCAAGCGCGCTAAACGGCTCGTCCATCAGCAGGATCGGCGCATCGGTGGCAAAAGCGCGGGCAAGCCCGACGCGCTGTTGCATCCCGCCCGACAGCTCGCCGACCAGCGCATCCCCGCGATCCGACAATCCAACAAGTGCAAGCTGGCCTTCAACTACTTTGCGGCGTTCCGCCTTGTCCATCCCGTCCAGTTCAAGGCCAAGCCCGACATTGTCTCGTACCGTGCGCCACGGCAGTAGGCCGAACGCCTGAAACACCATCGACACACATTTGCGGCGCAAATAGCGCAGATCAGCGGGCGAGGCACTGCCTACTTCGGCGCTCCAATCGCCAGCGCGCACGGTCACGCTTCCGCGGATCACAGGGTTCAGCCCGTTCACAGCGCGTAGCAACGTGGATTTACCAGACCCGGACAGGCCCATCAGGACCAAGATCTCGCCCTCTTCGACGGTCAGTGAACAGTTATGCACGCCCAAAACCTGTCCGCAGGCGGTTTGAATGTCAGGGCGGTCCTGGCCTTCATCCATCAAAGGCAGCGCGCGTTCGGGATGATCACCAAATACGATCGACACGTTATTAAATTCTAAAGCGCTCATTTGCCGCTCACCCGTAGCATCCTGTCCAGCATGATTGCGACGACGACGATCACAAGGCCCGATTCAAACCCTTTGGCCGTGTTCACCGTGTTCAAGGCGCGCACTACCGGCACGCCCAAACCGTCCGCGCCCACAAGGGCGGCAATCACGACCATCGACAGGGACAACATAATCGTCTGGTTCAATCCGGCCATGATCTGGGGCAGGGCGCTGGGCAGTTCGACTTTCCACAATGTCTGCTGGCCGGTTGCGCCAAACGCCTGCGCGGCCTCTAACAATGGCGTCGGTGTGCTGCTGACACCCAAGTGGGTCAGGCGGATCGGCGCAGGCAGAACAAAAATCACCGTTGCGATCAAGCCTGGCACCATGCCGATGCCAAAAAATACAATCGCGGGGATCAGATAAACAAAGGTCGGCAGCGTTTGCATCAGGTCAAGAACGGGCCGCATCCACGCATATAAGCGCGGGCGGTGAGCAACAGCGATACCGATCGGCACGCCAATCGCCATGCATACCACACAAGCCGAGAGCACAAGTGTGAGGCTTTCGGTGGTTTCTTCCCAGTAGTCTTGATTCAGGATGAACAGGAACCCGAGGGCGATCACCATGCAGGTTTTCCAGTTGCGCTGAAGAATCCATGTGCCAGCGACGAAAAATGCAATCACGACTAAGGGATGCGGCGTCTGCAAGACCCAAAGAAAGGCATCGATCATCGCCTCTAGGGCAACTGCAATAGCGTCGAAAGCGCCTTGAAATGTGACTTCGAGCCAGTCAAATACGCCCTCGGCGACCTTCCCCACAGGGATTTTGTTGTCGGTTAACCAGTTGATTTCACCAGCCCCTTATCATGCCGTCAGGAATTATTGCTTTGATAGAAAATAGGGGCTGCATCAGCGACGCAACCCCAAATTGCTTACATGCCCAGTGCGGCCTTCACGGCTGCAACTGCGTCGCCACCGTCCTTGGTCGTGACGCCGTCGAGCCAGCCCATGAATGCGTCGGGGTTGGCCGACAACCATGCGGTAGCTGCATCGGCGGGGTCTTTGCCGTCATTCAGGATCGCGCCCATGATTTCGTTTTCCATGGCCAGCGTGAATTCCAGATTGTTAAGCAGCGCGCCAACATTCGGGCAGGCATCAACATAGCCAGCGGTCGTGTTGGTATAAACCGTTGCACCGCCAAGGTTGGGACCAAACCAATCATCACCGCCCTCAAGATAGGACATGTCAAAGTTGGCGTTCATCGGGTGGGGTTCCCAGCCAAGAAAGATGATCGGCTCGCCACGGGTGGAATTGCGATCAACCTGTGCCAGCATGCCCGCTTCTGAGGATTCAGCAACCTCGAACCCGGTCAAACCAAAGGCATCTGCCGCGATCATGTCCATGATCAGGCGGTTGCCATCATTGCCAGCTTCGATGCCATAAATTTTGCCATCAAGCGCGTCCATATGCGCGGCGATATCGGCAAAGCTGGTGATCCCCAACGCGGCTGCAGCGGCGTTGACGGCCAGCGTATATTTTGCGCCTTCAAGGTTCGCGCGGACCGTATCAACGGTGCCTGCCTCGCGGTAAGCGGCGATATCGCCTTCCATTGTTGGCATCCAGTTGCCAAGGAAAATATCGACGTCACCCTCGGCCAAGGACGTGTATGTAACCGGAACCGACAGCACTTTGATGTCAGTTTCATACCCAAGTGCCTCAAGCACGACGGTGGTTGCAGCGGTGGTTGCCGTGATATCCGTCCAGCCGACATCAGAGAATACGACCGAATCACAGTCTGCAAGTGCCGGTGCGGCGGCGCAGATAGCCAGAACGGAGAGTGTTGATTTCATAGACATTTTAGCAGCTCCCTAGAGGTTGTTTTTTCTTGATTGACCAGTCAATAAAGAACGATCTACTGTCGCAGTGCAAGTTATTTCCGGAGAAATCATGCCCAAGCTCGGGATGGAGCCTATACGCCGCGCAGCTTTGGTGAAAGCCACTATCGCCGAAGTGGGCGCTGCAGCGTCACTTGACGTGACCGTGAGCCAGATCGCGAAACGGGCTGGCATGTCCTCGGCGTTGGCACACCATTACTTTGGTGGCAAAGACCAGATATTCATCGCCGCGATGCGCCAAATATTGCGGGACTTTGGCGACGAGGTGCGCGCCGCCCTTGCCGTGGCCCAGACGCCGCCCGAACGCGCCCGCGCGATTATCCGCGCTAACTTTGCGCCAGCGTTTTTTGAACCGGCCACCGTAAGTGCGTGGATGGCGTTTTACGTTCAGGCGCAGACCAACCCGCAAGCGCTGCGCCTGCTTCGCATCTATCAGAACCGTATGCGCAGCAATCTGACCCATGCGCTGCGCCCGTTGTGCGATGATCCGCGTGATGTGGCCGGAACGCTCGCGGCACTGATTGACGGGCTTTATATCCGTGCAGCCCTTGAGCAACCAAATGCGGACGCCTGCGGGCGCACGCTGTCGCTCCTGACCTCACTCACCAAAGGTGCCGCATGACACAACCTAACGTCCTGATCATTATGGTGGACCAGTTGAACGGCACGTTGTTTCCCGACGGCCCCGCCGATTGGCTTCACGCGCCTAACCTCAAGGCGCTCGCGGCCCGCTCGACGCGGTTCAAGAACGCCTATACCGCCTCGCCGCTTTGTGCGCCGGGGCGCGCGTCGTTCATGTCGGGCCAACTGCCCAGTCGCACCGGCGTCTATGATAACGCCGCCGAATTCGTATCCGCCATCCCGACCTATGCGCATCATTTGCGGCGCGCGGGTTATCAAACCTGCCTATCGGGCAAGATGCACTTTGTCGGCCCCGACCAGATGCACGGCTTCGAGGAGCGCTTGACCACAGACATTTACCCCGCCGATTTCGGCTGGACGCCGGATTATCGCAAACCGGGCGAACGGATTGATTGGTGGTATCACAACATGGGGTCCGTCACCGGCGCAGGCGTGGCCGAAATATCCAACCAAATGGAATATGACGACGAGGTGGCCTATAACGCGACCCACAAGCTTTATGATCTTGCACGTGGCGGCGATCCGCGCCCTTGGTGCCTGACCGTCAGCTTCACCCACCCCCATGATCCCTATGTTGCGCGCAAGAAATACTGGGACCTTTACGAGGATTGCGCGCATCTGATGCCCCAAGTCTCGGACCTTGGTTATAACGCGCAAGACCCGCACTCCAAACGGATTTTCGACGCCAACGACTGGCGCAGTTTTGACATCACCGACGATGATATACGTCGCTCGCGCCGCGCCTATTTTGCCAATATCAGCTACCTTGACGACAAGATCGGCGAAATTCTGCAAGTCCTGACCGACACCCGCCAAGAGGCAACGATCCTGTTCGTCTCAGACCACGGTGACATGCTGGGCGAACGCGGCCTGTGGTTCAAGATGACCTTCTTTGAAGGCTCTGCCCGCGTGCCGCTGATGATCTGCGCACCTGAAATGGAACCGGGCCTCGTCACCACCCCAGTCAGCAATATTGACGTCTGCCCGACCCTATGTGACCTCGCAGGTGTCAGCATGGCCGAGGTCATGCGATGGACGGACGGCGAAAGCCTCAAACCACTTGGCCAAGGCGGTGCGCGCAACACGCCGGTTGCGATGGAATATGCCGCCGAAGGCTCGAACGCGCCGCTGGTCAGCCTGCGCGTGGGTAAATGGAAATACATCCGCTGCGATCTGGACCCAGATCAGTTATTTGATATCGAAGCCGACCCATCAGAGCTGAACAACCTTGCCGAAGTTGAAAAATATCAAGAGACGCGTTTGCATCTGCGTACTATTTCCCAAGAACGCTGGGATCTTGCACGCTTTGACGCGGATGTGCGCGAGAGTCAGGCGCGCCGCCGGGTGGTCTACGAGGCCCTGCGCAATGGCGACTATTACCCGTGGGACTACCAGCCACTTCAAAAGGCATCCGAGCGCTATATGCGCAACCACATGGACCTGAATGTCCTTGAGGAAAGCAAACGATTTCCCCGTGGGGATTAGCACTCTCAACTTGCCCGAAATATCCCCGCCGGAGGCACCATGACCTATCCAACGCAACCCACCGCCAGCCACTTTATTGATGGCGTCTATGTAGAAGATACGCGCGGTGACCTGATCGAAGTGATTTATCCTGCAACAGGCAAGGTCATCGCACAGGTCCATGCGGCGACGCCTGCGATCATTGACCAGGCCCTCGCCGCCGCAACCCGCGCGCAAAAGCAATGGGCGGCCATGACCGGCGCTGAACGCGGGCGCGTTTTGCGGCGTGCCTCCGACATCATGCGGACGCGCAACCGCGATCTTTCGGTGCTGGAAACCTATGATACCGGCAAACCGTTGCAAGAAACTCTCGTGGCTGACGCGACAAGTGGTGCGGACGCGCTTGAATACTTCGGCGGGCTTGCCGGGGCGATCACCGGCGAACACATCCAATTGGGGGACGATTTTGTCTACACGCGCCGCGAACCCTTGGGTGTTTGTGTTGGCATCGGCGCTTGGAACTATCCCACTCAGATCGCTTGCTGGAAGGGCGCGCCAGCGCTCGCCTGCGGTAATGCGATGGTGTTCAAACCCAGCGAAACTACCCCACTGTGCGCATTGAAAGTAGCCGAGATTTTGCTTGAGGCTGGCGCGCCTGCGGGTGTGTTTAATGTGGTTCAAGGCATGGGGGCTGTTGGCGCGTCACTGGTCGCCGACCCGCGGGTTGCAAAGGTGTCCCTGACGGGTTCAGTGCCGACGGGTCGCAAGGTTTACGCGGCGGCTGCCGAGGGTATTCGCAACGTCACGATGGAACTTGGCGGCAAGTCCCCTCTTGTGATTTTCGATGATGCCAACCTTGAAGATGCGGTTGGTGGTGCGATTTTGGCCAACTTCTATTCCAGCGGTCAGGTCTGTTCCAACGGCACGCGCGTCTTTGTGCAAGGCGGTATCCGCGCGGCGTTCATCGCCCGACTGTGTGAACGGCTTGACCAGATCAAGATGGGTGATCCGATGGACGAAACCACTAATTTCGGCCCAATGGTCAGTGAACAACAACGCAAGGTTGTGCAGGGCTTTATCGCGCAGGGTATCGCCGAAGGGGCTACATTAAGTTACGGTGGTCAGGTTATTGATAAAGAAGGGTTCTTCATTCAACCGACGGTCTTTTCTGACGTAACGGACGATATGGTTATCGCGCGTGACGAAATCTTTGGCCCTGTGCTTTCAATCCTTAGCTTTAGGGATGAAGAAGAAGCGCTAGAGCGTTCTAATAACACAGAATTTGGACTTGCTGCTGGTGTATTTACCCAAGACCTGACTCGTGCCCATCGTATGGCGGCAGGATTCGAGGCAGGTACGTGCTATATCAACACCTACAACCTTGCTCCGGTTGAGGCCCCCTTTGGCGGATCCAAGCAATCTGGCGTCGGGCGCGAGAACTCAAAGGGCGCGATCGAATACTACACCCAAGTCAAATCGGTCTACGTGGCCATGGGCCCCGTTGAAGCCCCCTTCTAGGACAAACACAACATGCAAGCAGATTACGTCATTGTTGGAGCGGGCAGCGCGGGCTGCGCCATGGCCTACCGTTTGGCCGAGGCAGGCAAATCGGTATTGATCATCGAACACGGTGGAACTGACGTGGGGCCGTTCATCCAGATGCCTGCCGCACTGTCCTATCCGATGAATATGAAGCGGTATGATTGGGGCTATTCGTCAGAGCCAGAACCGTATCTTGGCAACCGTCGTTTGGCCTGTCCACGCGGCAAGGTTATCGGCGGGTCGTCGTCGATTAACGGGATGATTTATGTGCGCGGCCATGCGCGCGATTATGACCATTGGGCCCAGAGCGGTGCGCAGGGTTGGGGCTACGCGGATGTGTCGCCCTATTTCAAACGGATGGAAAACTGGGACGATGGCGGGCGCGGCGGTGATCCTGCATGGCGTGGCTCGAACGGCCCGCTGCATGTCTCGCGGGGGCCTGGCAAGAACCCTTTGACGCAGGCCTTTGTCGAGGCCGGTGAGCAGGCCGGTTATCCGGTGACGGGCGATTACAACGGGTATCAGCAAGAAGGGTTCGGTCCCTTTGATGCAACCATTCACAACGGCCAGCGCTGGTCGGCGGCGCGCGCGTATCTGCGCCCCGCACTTAAGCGTGCCAATTGTGATTTGGTCAACGCGCTTGCTTTGCGGGTTGTCGTCCATGAGGGCCGCGCGACCGGCGTCGAAGTCCAACGGGGCAACACAACCGAAACGATTACAGCCAACGTCGAGGTGATCATTGCCGCATCCGCGATCAATTCACCAAAGTTGCTGATGCAATCGGGTATTGGCCCCGCTGCCCATCTCGCGGAACACGGAATCAGCGTCATTGTGGACCGCGCTGGCGTAGGCCAAAACCTGCAAGATCATCTGGAAATGTATATCCAGATGGCCGCCTCGCAGCCGGTATCGCTTTACAAATATTGGAACATTTTCGGCAAGGCGATGATCGGCGCGCAGTGGCTGTTTACCCGCACGGGGCTTGGGGCGTCCAACCAGTTTGAAAGCTGCGGGTTCATTCGCTCCAAGGCGGGGATTGATTACCCCGATATCCAGTTTCATTTCCTCCCCATGGCCGTGCGTTATGACGGGCAGACAACTGCCGAGGGGCACGGATTTCAGGCCCACGTTGGGCCGATGCGGTCTGTGTCGCGTGGGGCGGTCACGCTTGCGGGCGCTGATCCGCTGGCCCCGCCGGAAATCCGGTTCAATTACATGTCCGATCCACAGGACTGGGAGGAATTTCGTAACTGTATCCGCCTGACCCGCGAGATTTTCGCGCAAGAGGCCTTTGCGCCGTTCCGCCGCCACGAAATTCAACCGGGGGACGCTGCGCAATCGGACGCAGAGCTTGACGATGCAATCCGCGAACACGCCGAGAGTGCGTATCACCCCTGCGGCACCTGCAAGATGGGGGCGGCGGATGACCCAATGGCCGTCGTTGACCCGGAAACCCGCGTCATCGGAGTGGATGGATTGCGCGTGGCTGATAGTTCCATTTTTCCACGCATTACCAACGGAAATCTGAACGCGCCATCAATCATGGTGGGTGAAAAGGCATCCGATCATATTCTTGGGCGCGGCATGATGGCCGCGACGAACGAGACACCTTGGATGCACCCAAATTGGCAAACGCAACAGCGCTAGCGCCATATTAACCGTTTGGGGACTTCGCCCTTGCGGTGGGGCGAAATTAACCTTTTGTTAAGGATGTGTTCCGCTTATGTTCGCCCCTGATTCTGGCCTTTATTGCCCATGCTGCCATGGCTGGCCCCGATGGTGTGTTGCGCGTCATCGATGGTGACACCTATGAAATCGCTGGCGAAACGGTGCGTTTGTACGGGATTGATGCGCTTGAGACCGCGCAGACATGTACCACGGATCAGGGCGGGATTTGGGAATGTGGTGCATGGACCACGCTGCAGGTGCGCATGCTTTATCAAGGGCGGCGGGCACAGTGCGATACCGTTGATATCGACCGCTATGGACGATCTGTTGCGACCTGCACCGTGGATGGTGTGGACATGGGCCGCGCGATCGTGCGGGCAGGTTTGGCGACAGCATACCGGCGCTATTCCATGGCCTATGATCTTGATGAAAAGGCTGCTGCCGTGGCAGGAATCGGCATCTGGAGCGCGCAGTTTGAAACCCCCGCGACACACCGTGAAACCCAGCGAGCAGACAATCTGCAAGGCGCGACACCTGTGGACGTAAACTGCGTGATCAAAGGCAATATCTCGCGATCCGGTTGGATTTATCACATGCCCCACAACCGTGATTATGATCGCACCGGCATAAATCCCGCCAACGGAGAACGCTGGTTTTGCACCGCGGCCGAGGCTCGTGCTGCAGGGTGGCGGGCAGCACGCAATTAAGGCGCACAATCCCGCATTGTTTGATCCCTGTCAAAGTGGCGGGCTGCGCCGCGCGCTTGCGTAGGGTGCAAACATAGGGAGGACACCAGTTGTCACACACACCACATGAACTTGCCGAAGAATTTCCTGAGCACGTCGAAACGATGCACAAGCTTAAGACTGACGATACGCATTTCGCGAATCTGTCGGAAAAGTATCACGAGCTGAACCGTGCCGTGCATCGCGCTGAAACGAATGTTGAACCTACGGATGATTTGCACATGGCCGAAATGCGCAAGCAGCGTCTGGCCCTCAAGGACGAAATCTCGGGCATTCTCCGCGCCGCGAGCTAAACACAAGATCAGGCGGCGAGGATAGTTCTCGCCGCCGTCATTGTTCTTGAAAGTTAGATAGTTGCCAAGCAGTGCCTACTTAGTCGATCTGATAGGGCAGGGTGCCGCGGTGGTTGGGTTCAACCCGCAACTGGCGTCCAAGCGGCGGAACGGCGCGCTGATGACAGTTGCGGCGTTCGCAAATCCGACAAGAAATCCCAATAGGTTCATAGGCTTCGGCAGTATTCACATCCAAGTGATCGGCATAGACAAGCGCGCTGGCATGGCGCACTTCGCAGCCCAGCCCGATAGCATAGCGCCGCGTCGGCGCATCAAATGCTCCGCCTGATTTACTGACATCTCGCGCCAGACAAAAGTAACGCACCCCGTCCGGCGTTTCTGCCAATTGCCGTAACCAGTTGCCGGGCGTTTCAAAGGCGCGGTGCACGTTCCAAAGCGGGCAAGCGCCGCCGTATCGCGCGAATTGCAGCGTTGTGGCCGAATGCCGTTTGGTGATTGTGCCTGCCGGATCGACACGCACGAAAAAGAACGGGATTCCCTTGGCGCCGGGGCGCTGCATCGTTGAAAGTCGGTGCGCAACCTGTTCAAGCGAGGCCGCGAAACGATCAGCCAGCCGTTCAAGATCGTGGCGGGTATCTTGTGCGGCTTGCAGAAATGCGCCGTAGGGCATCAGCGTGGCCCCTGCGAAATAATTCGCCAGTCCGATCTTGGCGATGGCGCGGGCTTGTGGTGATTGAAAACGGGCGAGATCAAGCGTCGCCTCAAGCAGTTTTTCCTGCGTCACTAATGCCAGCTGCATAAACAGCTGAAACGCCTGCGTCGGGGCCGCGGCACGGGTCGAGATATGCAAACGCCGCGTTTGCGGATCAAAGTGGCGCAGCGCCCCGTCTTGGTCGCCAAAATGCACGGTGATCCCATGCGTCCCAAGTGCGGAAACGGCTGCCGCCACGGGGCTTGGTTTGGTGCTGGACTGCGTGGCGAACCGTTCTGCGGCGCGATCAACCGCATCAATGTAGTTGTCGCAATAATGAAAGAAGTCGCGAACCTCTTCCCACGGGCTGGGTTGCAGGCGGGCATCCTCGCGTCCCAATGCTTCGTCAAGCGATGCAAGGCGTTCGTGGGTCTGGCGATAGGCAGCATGCAAGTCCAGAAACGCGCGGGTAAAGGCGGGGGCGTTGGACGCCGCAAGTCGTAAATCTGCAAGCGGCGGGGCTGGGCCGGAAAAGACCGGATCGGCCAGCGCCTCGCGCATGTCGCCGACAAGGCGGGCCTCGTCGCCTGATTGTAGTTCGGTTACGTCAAAGCCGAATTCCTGCGCCAGATTGACTACCACGGTCGTGCTGATCGGACGGTTGTTGTTTTCCATCTGATTGAGATAGGGTAGGGACACGCCCAGCTTTTGCGCAAATGCCTTTTGCGTCAGCCCAAGGCGGCCCCGCAATTCACGCAGCTTGACGCCCGCATAAAGTTTTTGAACAGCCATCGTCCCCTCCGCAACTTTGCATATCAAAGGTTAGGCTTTGCAAACTTACTCGGCAAGCCCCAGCGCGCGTTCGCGCCATGTCACGAATAGGACCGATAGCAGGGCCGCGACGGCAGTGGTGAACATCAACCATTGCAGCGGCAGCGTGCCCGTTTCGACATTCAGCATCCCACCTGCGAGCTGAGCCAACGCGGCGCCACCGGCCACCATCAGCGCCCCGCCAAGGCCGCTGGCCGTGCCGGCCAGATGCGGACGCACTGACAACAGGCCGGCCATCGTGTTTGGGAGTGCTACGCCATTGCCGAGACCGAGCATTGTGCAGAATCCAAAGAACAGCAGCGGGTGATTAAAGCCCAGTAGCGTGATCACTAAGGACGCCCCCATGCCGATAATCAGGATGATTGACCCGTAGGTCGCCATGGCATTCACCCCGACCCGCACGGAATAATTGCCTGAGATATAATTGCCGACCGCATACCCGATCGCAGGTGCACCAAGTGCGACACCGCTCCAGAGTGGTGACAGGCCGAAAACCTCGCCTGCGATAAAGGACGCGCCACCAAGCAGCGCAAAGAACGCACCCGAAGCAAATGCAGCGCAAAGCGAGTATCCCCAAAACCGTGGCGAGCGTAGCAATTCGGGATAGCCGCGCAATTGCTCGGCAAAACTAACACCGCCGCCCTTGATTGTTTCGCCTTGGTCGAACCACGTTAGGAAAAATACCCCCGTGCCTGCGATCGCCAGAAATACGAACGTTGCATGCCAGTCATAAAGCTGGTCCAGCAAGCCGCCAATCATCGGCCCGAACATCGGCACAAGTGCCATGCCCATGGTTACATAACCGATCATCGACGCGGCCTGATTTTGTGGCACCATATCGCGCACAACGGCGCGCGACAGCACAAGGCCCGCCGCGACGATGGCCTGCATCATGCGAAAAAACAGGAATGCCTCGACATTGGTGGACAGCAGTGCTCCGATGGTGGCGAAAACAAATACTGCGAGCGAAATCAAAGTGATAACACGACGCCCATAACGATCCGAGATTGGCCCAATCACCAGTTGCAGCAGCGCCGTTGCAGCCAGATACCCCGACAGCGCGATCTGCATGACAGCATAATCGGTGTCAAAATAACGCGCCATACTATTCAGCGACGGCAGGAATATCGACATATTCAGGGCCGAAATCCCCGCAATCATGATTAGCGTGAATATGTGGGGCGGGGACGTGCGATCAAGAAAGCGCACTAAGTGTTCATCTGTCATCACGTTTGACTACGCCCGCTTCACGAGGCTGTCCAATACTAACTGCACCGGATCGTTTAGTTTGCAGTGTTGCAGTTATTCAATTTGACTAGGTAGTGGGTTTGCAAATTTGCCCATTCGGCCTTTCCCACAACGCAAATGCACCGTAGTGTCCACCGAAGAGGCGAGGGCACTTAACATGACCGATATCCTACAAGAACTCGAATTACGCCGCGCCATTGCGCATAAGGGTGGGGGCGATGACCGCATCGCGGCCCAACACAGCAAAGGCAAGCTGACCGCGCGCGAGCGTATTGACCTGCTGTTGGACGAAGGCAGTTTCGAAGAATTCGACACATTTGTCGCCCACCGCTGCACCGATTTTGGTATGGAAAAACAACGCCCTTACGGTGATGGCGTCGTCACGGGCTGGGGCACGGTCAACGGGCGTCAGGTTTATGTCTTCAGTCAGGACTTTACGGTTCTGGGCGGGTCGGTCAGTGCTACCCACGCCGCCAAAATCTGCAAGATCATGGATATGGCGATCCAGAATGGCGCACCAGTGATTGGCCTGAACGACTCCGGCGGTGCGCGTATCCAGGAAGGCGTCGATGCCCTTGCAGGCTACGCCGAGATTTTCCAACGCAACATAATGGCCAGCGGCGTAATCCCGCAGATCAGTGTTGTCATGGGCCCATGTGCCGGTGGCGCCGTGTATTCTCCTGCGATCACCGACTTTATCTTTATGGTTAAAGATAGCAGTTACATGTTTGTGACCGGCCCCGATGTGGTCAAGACCGTCACCAACGAAGTCGTCACTGCCGAAGAACTGGGCGGGGCCAGCACCCACACCAAGAAATCCAGCGTCGCCGACGGTGCGTTTGAAAACGATGTCGAGGCCTTGGCCGAAGTGCGCCGCCTCATTGATTTCCTGCCGCTCAACAATGTGGCCAAGCCGCCTGTGCGACCTTTCTTTGATGATGTGGGCCGCCTTGATCACAGCCTCGATACGCTGATCCCCGATAGCTCAAACGCGCCATACGACATGAAGGAATTGATCCTGAAACTGTCGGACGAGGGTGATTTTTACGAAATCCAGGAAGAGTTCGCCAAGAACATCATCACTGGATTTGTGCGCCTTGAAGGATCGACCGTGGGCGTGGTTGCCAACCAGCCGATGGTGCTGGCGGGCTGTTTGGACATTGATAGCTCGCGCAAGGCCGCGCGGTTTGTGCGGTTCTGTGATGCCTTTGAAATTCCTATCCTGACGCTGGTTGATGTTCCCGGCTTCCTTCCCGGCACTGGGCAGGAATTGGGCGGCGTTATCAAACACGGCGCGAAACTGTTGTTTGCCTACGGCGAAGCGACCGTGCCCAAAGTGACGGTCATTACCCGCAAAGCCTATGGCGGCGCCTATGACGTGATGGCGTCCAAGCATCTGCGCGGCGATTTCAACTATGCATGGCCTACGGCAGAGATTGCTGTGATGGGGGCCAAGGGTGCTACCGAAATTATCCACCGTGCCGATCTGGGGAATGCTGAAAAGATTGCGACGCATACACAGGACTATGAAACCCGTTTCGCCAATCCGTTTGTGGCAGCTGAACGCGGCTTTATTGACGAGGTGATCATGCCCCATTCGACCCGCAAACGGGTCTGTCGCGCCTTTGCGTCTTTGCGTGGCAAGCGCCTGACAAACCCGTGGAAGAAGCACGACAACATCCCGCTATGATGGGTGTCATGCGACATTGCGCTTTGGCACTGGCTGCGATGGCCACGCCCGTCTTTGCTGATCAGCAGGTCGTGCCGTCTGGTTATGTTCTGAGCCAGTTCGAGACGATCTACGAAGAGGTAGGCAACATCTGGCGCTATCGGTATCAGAGCGACGGGCTGACGCTGGAAAGCTATGAGGACGTGGCGGATGACTTCTTGCATCTGTGCGAAGCCTACATCCTACCGAGCATGATCGCGAACGGGCAAAACGCTGAGCAGATTGTGATCTCGATTGCGGATCGCGAGGTGCCGTTTGGTGCAACAGACCCCGACGCGGTCCAGTTTTTTGAGGCGTTTTCAGTCGAAGATGCCACCTGCATATGGGAGAATTTTTGATGCGTGCACAATATCTTGCGGCTTGTTCCTCATCCATGTGCGCGAATGATGCAGCCATGTCACAACCTTTGAGAGCGCAAATGGCCACATATCTTTTCCAATGGTTTTCCGGTAGTTTTCCACAGGGTTACACCCAAGTAACTCAACCAAGCAAAGGGGATCGGGATCGGCCAATACGTCGAACGATCCTTGTGGATAGAGACAGGAGATACCTATGTCTAAGAGCATCACGAGCCTTATGGCGCTTAGCCTGCTTGCCCTCGTGGCAGCATGTGGCGGCAACACCGGTGACGTCGAAGAATACGTTGTCGTTGACCCGGATCCAGTTACCGTTGAGCCCGTCTACACAGGCAAATACAACTAATAGCCGTGCGGGGCTGGCAAGTGCGTCAGCCCCCACATCCTGCAGCCCGCAACCGGAGGGGCTGTAATGGAAAAGCACCGCGGATTCCCAGGCCGCCTTCCTGGCACCGATTATCAATTCACAATCAGGCGCGACTCCAAGGCGGGGCCGACCAAACTGATTGCGCGCGAACGTTTCGCGGATCGTCGCCCGCCTGACCGGCGCGCCGACGAAGGTTTCATGGCCGCCCTATGGGCAAACTTCGGGGCCGAACCATTTGTGCGGGGTAATCTGGACGCGGGTCGCCTCAGTTGGTTGTTTGGCCGCGAGGTCGTAGCGGGCGAGAATCCGTTTGATCCCCTTAGCTATGACGCGATGCTGGTGATCGACGAAAAGCGTGCGCGGATCAACTTTCCCGATGCTTTCGGGGTAGGCCGCTAGAATGATCGGCGGGAAACAGCCCAACGCAATGCAATTCTGGCGGGAAAATGCCCAACGGGCACCTGCCAATGTCGGGGGCGTTGCGCCGCCGTTTTTGGTGTGCAAGCCTGTTCGTGCAGTTGGTTTTCTAAGCATTATCTCAACTGCACATCGTCAATACCCTTCCCCTAGCCGGTTTGCCCCTCCCCGGAGCAGACCGGCAACCTTTTTTCGCCGCGATTTGTTTGGATTTGCGCGCCGTGCGCAGATTTATGTTGATATCGCTAGGCAAACCGCCGACTCTCCAAAACATAGCAAAACTCATAAAGGCAGTGCCAAATGGCTAAACTCCGTCTCTTCCTCGTCGCGACCGCGGTCGTTTCCCTTTCCGCGTGTCTTGACACCGACCTTGAGCGTGGCCTCGCCGGCGCCGCAGTCGGTGCTGTCATCGCTGACGCAACTGGCGGCAACGTCGTCAACGGTGTCCTCATTGGCGGCGCAATTGGCGCAACCTGTGACGGATACACGCGCGCCTGTAACTAAGAATTTCCGCCCCTCGGGGCGTCGACTAACTTGAACCGCCGTTGGTGCCCACGCGCGCCAGCGGCGGTTTTGCTTTCAAAGGACCGTTTCCCATGTTTAAAAAAATCCTGATCGCCAACCGCGGCGAAATCGCTTGCCGTGTCATCAAGACCGCCCGCAAGATGGGCATCAAAACGGTCGCGATTTATTCGGATGCGGACCGCAACGCGCTGCACGTCAAAATGGCAGACGAGGCCGTGCATATCGGCCCGTCCCCCGCCAACCAGTCCTATATTGTCATCGAAAAGGTGATGGAGGCGATCCGCCAGACCGGCGCCGAGGCAGTGCACCCCGGCTATGGTTTCTTAAGTGAAAACAGCAAGTTCGCCGAAGCATTGGCCGCCGAAGGCGTGGCATTTATCGGGCCACCCGTAAATGCAATCGAAGCCATGGGCGACAAGATCACGTCTAAGAAACTGGCCCAAGAGGCCGGCGTTTCGACCGTGCCAGGCCACATGGGCATTATCGCGGACGCTGATGAAGCGGTGAAAATCAGTAATCAGGTCGGCTACCCTGTGATGATTAAGGCCTCAGCAGGCGGCGGCGGCAAGGGCATGCGGATCGCGTGGAACGACACCGAGGCCCGCGAGGGATTTCAATCGTCGAAAAACGAAGCTGCAAACAGCTTTGGCGACGATCGCATTTTTATCGAAAAATTCGTCACCCAACCGCGCCACATCGAAATTCAGGTGCTTGCAGATAGCCACGGCAACACGATTTATCTGAACGAGCGCGAATGCAGCATCCAGCGCCGTCAGCAAAAGGTCATCGAAGAAGCGCCAAGCCCGTTCTTGGATGAAGAAACCCGTAAGGCGATGGGCGAACAATCCTGCGCGCTGGCCGCAGCGGTTGGTTATTCATCGGCTGGCACCGTGGAATTCATCGTCGATGGCGACCGCAACTTCTACTTCCTTGAAATGAACACCCGTTTGCAAGTGGAACACCCTGTCACTGAGTTGATCACCGGCATTGATCTTGTCGAACAGATGATCCGCGTGGCGTATGGTGAAAAACTGGCGATCGAACAAAAAGATGTGCAGCGCAACGGTTGGGCGATGGAAAGCCGCCTTTATGCCGAAGATCCGTATCGCGGGTTCTTGCCCTCGATTGGCCGGTTGACCCGGTATCGCCCACCGGTTGAAGAAGCCGAAAACACCCGCGCCGTGCGCAATGATACTGGCGTCTTTGAGGGCGGCGAGATCAGCATGTATTACGATCCGATGATCGCCAAACTTTGCACATGGGGGCCGGACCGCGCCACCGCGATCGAAGAAATGCGTAACGCGCTGGACGGTTTCGAGGTCGAAGGGATTGGTCACAACCTGCCATTCCTGGCGGCCGTTTATGACCATCCGAAATTCATTGAAGGCACGATGACTACCGCCTTTATTGAAGAGGAATACCCCGACGGGTTCGAGGGCGTGACCTTGCCGGACGCTGAATTGGAACGTGTCGCAGCCGCAGCCGTCGCGATGTATCGGGTTTGTGAAATTCGCCGTGCACAGATCAGCGGACGGATGGATAATCACGAACGTGTCGTTGGTACGGATTGGGTCGTGACCTTGCAGAACGAGGCTTTTGCGACACATGTAGACGCGGATCGCGGTGGTGCAAACGTCACCATTGGCGATGTCACTCGCCGTGTCGAAAGCGACTGGACGCCGGGACAGACCCTTGCACGCCTAACGATTGATGATGCCCCCTTAGTGATCAAGGTTGATCTGATTTCGGCAGGCTTTCGCGTGCGGTATCGCGGTGCCGATCTGCAGGTGCGTGTACGCACCAAGCGTCAGGCCGAACTGGCCGAACTGATGCCCGAAAAAGTGCCTGCTGATACGTCCAAGCTGCTGCTTTGTCCAATGCCCGGCCTGATCGTCAAGATCGACGTTGCCGTCGGTGACGAGGTTCAGGAGGGCCAGACGCTATGTTCTGTCGAGGCGATGAAGATGGAGAACATCCTGCGCGCCGAACGCAAAGGAATTGTGATCAAAATCAACGCGGCAGCTGGCGATAGCCTTGCCGTCGACGAAGTGATTATGGAGTTCGAATAATCCGCGCTCCGGCGCACATATCAGGTTACGGCGCGGCGCGCCGGTCCTCGGCCTCTTGGGCGCGCAGGGGCATTTTGTCGATTGAACGGGATATTTCCCGCACGGTCCAGGGCGCGGGCTTGCGCAATTCGATCTGTCCGTCCTTGCCCATCAGAACAAGCATGAACCCGCGCGGGCGTAGGCGTGTGCGGGCATCGCTTGGGTCGTCTGGCCGTGAGTCGGTGATGATCACCACATCGCGCTCGGCCAGAAACTCGGGGCGTTCTTGCAGTAATTC
>ERZ888423.1047-NODE-1047-length-25836-cov-10.933556_pt1 | contig 25836 bp, 24 predicted proteins | sample MGYA00520523_ERZ888423 | MGnify/ENA primary metagenome ERZ888423 (study PRJEB32303, sample SAMEA104408611) | aquatic metagenome | biome: Brackish water; feature: Pelagic; material: water | place: Baltic Sea | collected 2014-06-08T10:24:00 | depth 30,27 m ...
GCAGCGAGATTATCCCGCCGCTCCAGTGGACGACTTTCTCACCGCCGTTCTCAATCTTGCCTGGTCGGCGCCATTCAACGGCTTCATCACCGGTTTCACCGCATTCGGCGTCGGCCTGCCGTCGGCATTTCCGAGTTATGTGCTGGCCGCGTTCGTGGCGCCCTTGCTCTATGGCGCCTGGCGCTTTGTGCTGTTTCACTTGGCGATCGGCCCGATCCTGGCGGACTTCCTGACCGATGACCCGAACGAGATGCCGGCGATCTGGTGCTTTTTTTCGATCGGGATCGTCACGTTGAGCTTATCGCCCTGGCTCTGGCGATCTTTCGCGCCGAAACCGGCGGCATGAAGCATGCCGCGCCCGCGCGCCTCAGCACGCGCCTCAAAACGTCAGGGACCGTAACATCTGCCATTGTTCCGGCCGCGCCCTGACGACAGTTTCCAGCATGGCGTCCAGCGTTTTGACGTCGCCGGGTATGCCGCCGGCGCTTGGGGGCACGGGCGTGAAGGTGACGCGGAAGCGGGCGCCGGCGACGCGCTCGCAGTCGGCGAAGACCAGGGGCGTCGCGGCGAGGCGCGCCATCCGCGCCGCCAGCTTGATATTGCCGTCGAGCAACAGCGCCCGGCCGAGCGTCGGCGCCATCACCAGATCGTCCCGCAACTCGTCGATATAGATCACGAAGGCGCCGCCTGCGGTCAGGTGGCGCAGCGCTTCGCGCAAGGGATTGCCCTTGGCGGACATGCCGATCCAGCCAAGCGTCCGCCGCCGGCGGAGGGCGATGGCGTTGCGGGTGGCGTCCGCCTGGGGCTGATAAATGCTTGCGACGGAGCGGCCGTCCATCATCACGGCGACCGAGAGAGCTTCCCAGTTCGCCGTGTGGCTGGCGGCGATGACGACGGCCTGGCCCGGCGGCGGCAGCGCCGCCGCGCCGACGATCTGAATGCGGGATGGGGTGCGGAGGCGCGCCAGACACGAAAACTCCGTCACCACCCGGCCGTGATTGCGCCACATGGCGCGCATGCGGGCGCGGCGATCGCCAGGCGTCGCGTCCGGCAGCAGCTTGACGAGATTGCTGAGCGCCAGGGCCGATTGTGACCGTTGAAACCAGGCGCCGGAAATCGATCCCAGCACGCCGCCGATGCCGGAGATCAACCCGACCGGCAAGCCGCGCAGCAGGGTATGCAAGCTCAACTCGACCGGCCCGCCGATCCGGCGGCGCATCGGCGCTGCCGCGATGGGCGCGCGGCTTGCGGCTTGCGGCCATTCTGGCGGGCGTTCTGGCGATGGGCGACGGCCGGGGGGCAATGCCTTCTATGCCGCCGTGACTTGGCCGCGTTCGACGACATACATCCGGTCCAGCAGGGCGGCGCAATGCGCGGCGTTCGATTCCGCGATCAGGATCGAGACGCCTTCGGCCTTCAAGGCGCCCAGAATGTCCGACATGCGCCTGGCGAGCGCGGGCGCGATGCCCTCCGAAGGTTCGTCCAGCAACAGGACCTTGCGGCCGATGAGCAGCGCCCGGGCGAGCGCCGCCAGCTTCTGCTGGCCGCCGGACAAGCTGGTCGCCGGGCGCTCCCTGAATTCCCGGGCTTCGGGGATCAGCCCATAGACCCATTCCAGCCGGTCCTGCCAATCCGCGACGCCGATGGCCCAGACGGGAACCTTGATGTTCTCCTCGACGGTCAGGTTCGGCGTCAGGCGGCGGTCCTCCGGCATGTAGCCCACGCCGAGCGCGGCGCGGCGCTGGGGCGGCGTCGCGAGCAGGTCCACGCCGTCGAAATCGATATGGCCGGACTTCGCCTTCAGCAAGCCCATCACGGCGCGGAGGAAGGTCGTCTTGCCGGCGCCGTTCCGCCCGATCAGGCCGACCATCTGGCCGGTCTCCAGCTTGAGCGCCGCGTCGCGCAGAATGGCGGCCGAGCCGATGTCGACGGTCAGGCCCTGCACATCAAGCATGGGAGGGGCTCCCGGCGGCCGCTGTCGGCGTCGGCGCGCGCCCGCTGCCGATGACATACTCGATGACCGCCGGATCCTTGAGCGCTTCGGCCGGCGGCGCGTCGCAGATGACTTCGCCCTGATAGAACGCGAGCACCCTGTCGACATAACGCTCGACGATTTCCATGTCATGCTCGACGAACAGCACGGTCGCGCCTTTTTCCTTCATGGCGACGATCACGATGTCCATGATCGCGAACTTCTCCTCGACGGAAACGCCGGCCGTCGGCTCATCCAGCAGCAGCACCTTCGGGTTCGAGACGACCGCCATGGCGATGTCCAGCAGCTTGCGCACGCCCTGGGAGAGGGCGCCGGCGACGGCGTCGCGGTGCTCGAAGATCGTGAACTGCCGCATCAGGCGCTCGCCCTCTGCTCTGATCTCGGGGCGGCCGGGGGCCTTCAGCATGGCGCGGCCGTCGTCCCTGGCGATCGCCAGCGCTATCGCCAGGTTTTCCCTGACGGTCATGCTCATGAACACCTGGCTCACCTGGAATGACCGGCAGACGCCGACATGGGCGGCGTCGCGCGGCTCGATGCCGGTGATGTCCTTGCCGAAGAACTCGATAGTCCCGCTGGTCGGCTTCAGATAGCCGGTGATCATGTTGACGAACACGGTCTTGCCGGCGCCGTTCGCGCCGATAATGCCGATGATTTCGCCTGCGCCCGCCTCGACGTTGATGTTCCTGGCGGCCGTGATCCCGGCGAAGGACTTGCAGAGGTCTTTGACCCGAAGGGCCGGCATCCGGTTCATCCCTGGCTTCCCTTGATGCGGGCCATCAGCTTCTCGAAGATCGACCAGATGCCGCGCGGCAGGAAGAAGATGATCGCGAGCAAGGCGCCGCCGACGATCAACTGCCAGGCCTGGGGGGCCCACTCGAAGGCGTAAGTGCGCAGAAACTCGAACACGATCCCGCCGATAAACGGGGCGACCACATTGCCGGGGCCCGCCATGATGGTGATGAACACCAGTTCGCCGGAGATCGTCCAGTTGACCATGCTGTCCGGGTCGACCTGGCCAAGCGCCGTCGCCAGCATCGCGCCGGCGGCGCCGGTCAGGGCGGCGGAAATCACATACTTGATATGGATCGCCTTCGCGACCGAATAGCCGAGATACTCGACCCGGAGTTCGTTATCGCGAATGGCGGTCGTCAGGTGGCCCAGCGTCGTCCGGAGGTAGAACTGGACGCAGACGATGGCGACGACGGCCGTTGCGACGATCGCGCAGAATAACGGGAATTTGGTTTCCGGTTTCCAGCCGAAGATGGTCGTCGCGGAGACGGAGAAGCCGTCGGTCGATCCGAGCGCCTCGATCTTCACCAGGATGCCGTAGAGCACCATCGAGAAGGCGAGCGACAGCATGGCGAAGAAGATGCCGCGATACTTGCGGAGGATGAAGCCAAGCAGGAAGCCGATCGCGGCCGATGCAGCGACGGCGACGCCCAGGCGCAGCACGAGGTCGGTCACGCCCGCGAATGTGTCCAGGAGCGCTACCGTATAGGCGCCGATGCCGAAATAGAGCGCATGGCCGAAGGAAATCAGGCCCGTCCGCCAGAGGACCAGCAGCCCCAGCACGGCCAGCCCGCGCGCCAACCCGAACATCAGGTTGTTCAGGATCCAGGCGTCGATGACCAGCCCGGAGAGCGCCAGCGCCAGGAACGCCAGCGCCGCCCAGCGGATGGTCTTGTCGGTCTTCAGGATGTCCAGCATCAGATCGTCCTCGCCTTGGCCGGCGCGAACAGGCCCTCGGGCCGGACGATCAGCACGATCGCCATGACGGCGAACACCACGAACAGTTCAAGCTCCGGCATCAGATGCACCGCCATCGCCCGCAGGACGCCGACCATGACAGCGCCGATCAGGGCGCCGGGAATGGAGCCCATGCCGCCGATGACCACGACCGCGAAGCTGAGGACGATGACATCGATGCCAAAGCCCGGCGAAACCGAGATCGTCGGCGCGATATAGGCCCCGCCGAGCGCGCCGAGCATGGCGCCGATGACGAAGATCGCGAGATAGATCATGCCGACATTCAAGCCCATGGCGAGACCGATCTCGCGGTCATGGATCACGACGCTGATGAGTTTGCCCCACCTGGTCCGGGTCAGGCCCCACCAGCAGGCGACGGCGACTATGAGAGCGAGCGCGGAGAGGGTCATGGAGTAGACATCGCGGCTGATGCCGCCCAGGCGCACATTGCCGAGCGCCGCCATCGGCTGATAGGCGAAATAGGGGTTGACGCCGAAAACCAGCAGGAGAAGGTCTTCGGAAATCAGGAACAGGCCGAATGTCGCCAGCACGATCAGGACTTCGTCCTGATGATACATCCGCCGCAGCACCAGCCGCTCGATGATGACGCTGAGCACGAGGCCGACGACGACCGTGGCGACCGGGATCAGCAGGAAGCCGAACCAGTTCGGATAGCCCATGTCGGAAAACAGGGTGATCAGGTAGGCGGAGAGATATGCGCCCCAGGCATAGAAGCTGCCGTGCGCCACGTTCAGAATTTTCATCACGCCGAAGACGATGGTCAGTCCGACGGAAACGATGAACAGATAGGATGCGAAACTCAGCCCATCCAGCAGGATCGCGATCGCAAGCTGCACGCCCGTTCTCCCTGCCTTGATTTAAGAAAGGGACCGGATCGTCCCTCGGCGCCGATCCAGTCCCTTTCGTGGCCGCTCAAGCTGTAGCTTGAACTAATCGCACTTGGCGCCCGGCATGCCCTTGTCGACCCACTCCTCGGCCAGCATGCCTTCCGGCGGGTTGATGCACTCAGCGGCGTAGAACTTCACGTTCGTCGCCGCCGGCTCGCCTTTCTCCTTGTCGAATTCGGTGAAGCCGTAGCCGACATCGTGGATCGCTTGATGGCCGCCGCCCAACGCCATCGCGGTCTTGCCGTCGACGCTGTTGAAGCTCAACCCCTTCAGGCCTTCGATCATCTGGGCCTGGGTCGGGAAGCCGCCGGCCGCAGCCGCGGCCTTGTCGAGGCCGAGCTTCAGGAAGTGGACCGCCTTGGCGTACTGGTAGGACGGGCCGACCGGATAGGCGCCGTAACGCTCCTTATAGGCCTTGATGAACCAGACATTGAGCGGATCGGTCGTGTCACGGCGGATGAGGATGCCGGACCGGCTGCGCGTGCCGATCAGGACGCCGTCGGGGAATTTGGCCCCAAGGCTATCGACCGCGGAATCGCCGACCACCGCGGCGAAGCGCTTGTCGTCGAAGAAGCCGCGGACCAGGGCTTGCAGCACGAACGCTTCGATGTCGCCGTCCCAGAAGCTGGAATGCACCAGTTCGGCGCGATCGAGCGACAGGGTGGAAATCTCCGCGCCATACTGCCCGGAGAAGATTTTCGGGAATTGCGGGTTGGAGGAAGCTTTGGCCTTCGGGTTGATTTGCTCCATCGCCTGCTTGAAGAACTTCCAGCTATCCTGGCCGAAGGCATAGTTCTGGTTGATGCCGGTATAGCTCGTGACGTCGGGCATAAATTGCGTGACATAGTGCGCGGCGGCGATGCTGTCGCCGACGGCGCTGCCCTGGGTCCGGAACACGTAGGAGCGGGGCTCGTCCTCAAACAGGCTCGGCGTGCCGCAAATCGTCACGATCGTCAGCTTTTTCAGTTCTTCGGCGACGGGCGCCGTCGCCATGCAGGAGCCGGAGGAGATGTAGCCGACGACGGCGTCGACGTTCTGCTTCTCGACCAGGTTCCGATATTCCGCGACCTGCTTCGAGTTGCCGCCGGCTTCGTCCGCGAACACAGGGTCGAGCGTCGCGCCGCCGAAGCCCTTGGAATGGCCCGGCAGGCCGCCCGCATTGATCGCGTCGATCATCAGTTCGGCGCCGTTCTTGCCCGGCACGCCAAACGGACCGGCGGCGGGGCCGGTCAGGAAGGTGACGATGGCGACCTTGATCGTGTTCTTCGCGGCCGCTGCGCCGCCCATCGAAGCCGCGGCCGCCACGGCGGACGCGAGCGCGGCCGTGCGAATAGCCTTGCCCAAAGTGCGTGCGGTCATAAGACCCATCTCCAGTTTGCTCGGCGCGTGTGTGCGGCCGCCTTGAAACCGACCGCCGGTCCGGTCCGACAGGAGAACGCTCCCGCGACGTCTTTCAGATACGGGACGCGCCGCCGGAATACAAGGAGCGGGCAGGGTTCGGGCAAAGCAACCATGCGGTCTTCGGGGCCTCTGGCCTGGCTTTCGCCGTGCCCTGCGCGCCCATGTCCGCGGTGGCCGCTGCGCTTCAGTTGCTGTAAGAACGGCTCATCGAATTCGAAGGAAGGAACTGGCTCCATGGCTCAGGTCAGCGGCGCGGCGAGCGTTAAGGCAAATGCCGACGGCACGATTTCTGAACGGCTCGCGGCATTCGCTGTCGGATTGGCGTTCGACGATATCCCGGCCGCCGTTCGCGAGCGGTCGAAATACCTGATCCTCGATGCGCTCGGCATCGGCCTCGCCGCCTCGAGGGAGCCGTTCGCGCGCACCTTTGTCGATGGCCTGACCGATATCGGCGAAGGCGGCGACTGCCCGATTATCGGGTTCAAGACGCGCCTGCCGCTCCGCGACGCCGCCATCGTCAACGGCGCCATGGCGCATGGCCTCGATTTCGACGACACCCACATGCTGGCGGTCGTGCATGCGACGGCGGCGGCGCTGCCGGCGGCGCTGACCATGGGCTACAAGACGAATGCGTCCGGCGCTGACATGCTGACGGCCTATATCATTGGGCTGGAGGTCGCGATCCGCGCCGGCGTTGCCGCGAATTTCGGCTTTCATCACAATGGCCTGCATGCGACCGGCATCGTCAGCCATTTCGCCTCGGCGCTGATCGCCGGGCGCCTGCTCGGCCTCGACGCCCATCAGGTCGCCATGGCCCAGGGTCTGGTCGGCTCGACCGCTCAGGCGTCCCAGCAGTTTGTCGACGACGGCGCCTGGAACAAGCGCTTCCATCCGGGCTGGGGCGCAGCCGCCGGCATTACCGCCGCCTATCTGGCGCGCCGCGGCTTCGTCGCGCCGAAGCAGCCCTATGAGGGCCGGTTCGGGCTTTACAGCACCCTGACGAAGGACTTCGCGGCCTGCGATCCCGAAGCGCTGGCGGCCGACCTCGGCGCCCGCTGGGAAGGCGTCGAGTCCGCGATCAAGCCATTCCCGACCTGCCATTTCACCCACGGCGTGGCCGACGCGGCGCTTGAAATCCGCCGGCGCCATGGCGTTGAGGCGGCCGACATCACGCGCATCAAGGCTTCATTGCCGGAAGCCGTCATCCCGATCGTGGTGGAGCCGGTCGCGGCCAAGCGCCGGCCGGTCAGCGACTACGACGCCAAGTTCAGCGCCCAGTTCATCGTCGCCGCCTGCCTTGTGCGCGGCCGCTTCGGCCTTGCGGAACTGGCGCCGGAAGCGCTGGTCGATCCGGAAATTCTGGCGCTTGCCGACAAGGTCGAGTGCGATTTCTATCCCGACGACGACTTCCCCAGGGTCTACCAGGGCGCCGTCGTCGTCTCGACCAGGGACGGCGGCGAGTTCGTCCAGACCGAGGCGATCAATCGCGGCGCGCCGGGCCGGGCGCTGACGGAGGCCGACATCGTCGAGAAATTCGAGGCGAACGCGGCCTTGCGCGTCTCCGCCAGTCAGGCCGCGTCGATCCGCGAAGCGATCCTGAACCTGGACCGGGCGAGCGCGCGCGACCTTGGCGAAGCGCTCGCGGTTTAGCGCAAGCTTGGGCGGCCGCGCGGCCGGTCGGACACCATGATCATTGAAGCATACAGGGGCTGCGGCGCGGGCAGTTCGGCTTTTCTGATGGGCCGGGCGATGCAGGCGCCCCGCGGCCGCATCCCGCGGGACCCGACGCAGCGGAATGGCTGGGATCTGTTGCGGCGCTTTCTGCTGCGCGGCGTTCGGGACGTCACGCTTGAAATCGCGCTCGGCGGCGCTTCTGCCAGGGCGACGACCGACCGCGACGGCTATTTCAGCGCGCAGTTGAGCGGCGTGGCGCCCCTGGCAGGCGATGAGGTCTGGGGCGAGGCGACCATTCGCCAGATCGCGCCGCAGTCCGATCCGGAGGCGGCGCAAGCCCAGGCGCAGGTCTATATGGCGCCGGCGAGCGCCCGCTATCTCGTCATCAGCGATATCGATGACACGGTCATGCATACCGGCGTCGCGAACAAGCTGATTATGGCCTGGAGGCTGTTTGCGAAAGGCCCCGAGAGCCGGGCCGCATTTCCCGGCGTCGCGGCGTTTTACCGGGCCTTGCACGCCGGGCGATCCGGATCGGCGCGCAATCCCATGACCTACATCTCGCGGGCGCCGTGGAGCATCTATTCGGTGCTCGACGCTTTCTTCAATCGCCTGGAAATCCCGGCGGGACCGGTGCTGTTCCTCCGCGAATGGGGGTTCACCGTGCAGAGCCCGCTCCCGCGCCGGGCGAGAGGCCACAAGCGCACCCTGATCGACATCATCCTGGAGGTGCACGACGGCCTGCCGGTGATCCTGATCGGCGATAGCGGGCAGCGCGACCCCGAAGTTTATGCGGAAGTCGTCGCCGCCTATCCAGGGCGGATCGCGGCGGTCTACATCCGCGACGTCACCGGAACCGCCAGGCGGAGCGCTTCGATCGCCCGCATTCAGGCGATCCTGGCGGCGGCGAAGGCGCCTCTGTTGCTGACCGCCGACAGCTACCGCATGGCCCAGCACGCCGTCGCCCACGGCTTCCTCCCGGCGACGGCGCTTCCCGTCATCGCCGACGCGGCGAAGGCGGACAAGGAAGAGGGCAGTTAACGCAGAATAAAACCGCGGTAGCCGTCCGCCGCGACGGCGTCGCAATGGTCGCGGTAGGCGGGCGCGCCGCCCTGGTATTGCAGCACCCGGCGCACGTCCTTGCCCTCGACATTGCGGTTGACGCCGGTCATCCAACTGTCGACCAGCGTGTAGAGCATGTCCTTGGCCAGTTCGTTGATCTCGCTGGTCCAGTGATCCTCGGCTTCCGCGGTCGCTTCGATGTGGGTCAGGTTGTGCTGGCGCATATGGCGGATCATGTCCGTCACCCATTCCACATTCTGTTCGATGCAGCGGGGAATGTTGCAGCGCGCCGCCGCATTGTGCGGGCCGACGATGGTCAGAAGGTTCGGGAACCCGGCCGATTGCAGGCCAAGGAACGTCTTCGGGCCGTCCGCCCATTTCGCTTTCAGGGTCTGCCCGTCCCGGCCGCGGATATCGACGCGGTCGAAGCCGCCGGTCACCGCGTCGAACCCGGTCGCATAGATGATCATGTCGAAGGCGAGGTCTTCGGCGCTGGTCTTGACGCCTTCGGGCGTGATGCGCTCGATCGGCGTCTCATGCAGGTCGATCAGCCGGACATTGGGCTGATTGTAGACTTCGAAATAGCCGCTTTCGAGCGGAACGCGGCGGGTCCCGAAACCGTGGTTCTTCGGGATCAGCTTTTCGGCGATGGCCGGGTCCTTGACGCGCTCGCGGATCTTTTTCTTCAGGAACGCGCTGGCGATGTCGTTGGCGGCCGGGTCCTTCAGCATGTCGCGGAAATTCGCCTGCCAGATGCCGAAACCGGGCTCGCTATAGAGCTTCTCCCAGAAGGCCTCCCGTTCCTCGGGCGAAACCTCGAACGTGCCGCGGGGGTCGGTCATGTGAATGAAGCAGCCCGGGGTTTCCCGGCAGCGGGCGAAGATCGCGGGGTATGAAGCCTTGATCTCCGCCATTTCCTCGGGCGTGATCGGACGGTTGTGCAGCGGCGCCGCATAATTGGCCGTCCGCTGGAAGACCGTCAGGTGGGCTGCCGTCTTGGCGACTTCCGTAATCGTCTGGATGCCGGTAGCGCCGGTGCCGATCACTGCGACCCGCTTGCCGGCGAAGCTGACCGGCGTCTTCGGCCAGCGCGCCGTATGGCAGGCTTCGCCCCTGAAGCTGTCGACGCCCGGTATGCGCGGCAGGGTATAGGCCGAGAGCGGGCCAAGCGCCGTGATCAGGAAGGTCGCCGTCGCCGCCTCGCCGCTCGCAAGGGTGACGATCCAATGGCCGTTCGCCTCGTCATAGCGGGCGGCGTCGACGCGGGATTCGAATTGAATGTCTTTGCGGAGGTCGAACTTGTCGGCGACGTGGTTCAGGTAGCGCAGCGTGTTCGGCTGCGCCTCGAAATGCTCGACCCAGTTCCATTCGTCCAGCAGCTCCTTGGAGAAAGCGTAGCCATAGGTGTAGCTTTCGGAGTCGAAGCGCGCGCCTGGATAGCGGTTCCAGTACCAGGTGCCGCCGACGTCCGTGCCGGTCTCGTAGACTTTTACAGTGAGGCCGAGCGCCCGTAGATTGTGCAGTTGATATAGTCCCGCGATCCCGGCGCCGATGATGATTGCGTCAAAGTCAGGCTGGGCCGTGGACGCCGCCGTGCTAGCGGCCGCTTGGGCGTTCATTGACGAAGGTCTCCAATTCTGCGGCGGCCTGTCCGGCCGCTTGTAAATCCTCGTCGGCATCGTAATCGGGGGGATGGCGGCAGAGAAGGGCGGGTCGGTTCATACTTGCCGTGCTTCGGCCGCGCCGTCATGTTATCCACAGCCAGCGCCATCGTTCGGATACCTGTATGAGCATCGAGAATGACATTCGCCAGATCGCAGTCGCCCATCAGGCGGCGGACGGCGCGCTGTTGCCGATGCTCGTCGCGGTCAACCGAGCCTTGGGCTATGTGCCGGCCGAGGCGGACGCGGTGCTGGCCGATCTCCTGAATATCACTAAGGCCGATGTCGCTGGCATGGTCAGCTTCTATTCCGACTTCCGGCGCGCCCCGCCGGGACAGCGCCGGGTCGCTGTCTGCCGGGCGGAAGCGTGTCAGGCGGCCGGCGGCGACGCGCTCGCGGCCGAGATCGAAGCCGCGACGGGCTGCGCCATGGGCGCGACCGCGGCCGACGGCTCCGTCACCCTCGACGCCGCCTATTGCTTCGGTAATTGCGCGCTCGCGCCCGCTGTCATGGTGGATGGCGCGCTGATCGGGCGGGCGACGCCGGCGCGGTTCGTCGAAGCTTTCGGCAAGGCAGGCGCGCCATGAGCCGGGTATTCGTGCCGAAGGATTCCGGCGCCCGCTCGGTCGGCGCCGATGCGGTCGCCGCCGCCTTCGCCGCCCTTGGGGCCGAGGTCGTGCGCACCGGCTCGCGCGGCCTCTACTGGCTGGAGCCGATGGCGGAGGTTGAAACCGCTGCCGGCCGGATCGCCTATGGTCCCATGGCGCCCGGCGACGCGGCGGCGGCGCTGGCGGATCGCTCGGACAAGCGGATCGGCCTGCTTGCCGCCTTTCCGCCCTTCGCGCGCCAGACCCGGATGCTGTTCGCCCGCGTCGGCCTCATCGATCCCCTGGACTACCGGGCCTATCAAGCCGCCGGCGGCGGCGTTGGGCTTGCGGCCGCGCGCGCAATGACGCCAGACGCCGTGATCGCCGCGATCAAGGCGAGCGGCCTCCGCGGCCGGGGCGGGGCGGGCTTCCCGACCGGGATCAAGTGGCAGACCGTCAGCCAGGCCGAGGGCGCGCGGAAATATGTCGTCTGCAATGCGGACGAAGGCGATAGCGGCACCTTCGCCGACCGGATGCTGATGGAAGGCGATCCGTTCCTGCTGCTGGAAGGCATGGCGATCGCCGGCCACGCGGTCGGCGCGGACAAGGGCTATATCTACCTTCGCAGCGAATACCCGGACGCGGAGGCGACGCTCGAAGCCGCCATCGCCGCCGCGCCGTTCCTGGACGCGGCGTTCTCGGTCGAACTGCGGGTCGGCGCCGGGGCCTATATCTGCGGTGAGGAAACCGCGTTGCTGGAAAGCCTGGAAGGCAAGCGCGGCATGTCGCGCGCCAAGCCGCCGCTGCCGGCGATATCCGGGTTCATGGCCGCGCCGACGGTCGTCAACAATGTGCTGACCCTGGCCGCCGCGCCGGCCATCCTGGCGGCGGGCGCGGCCGCCCATGCGGCGCTCGGCAGCGGTCGCTCGCTCGGGACGATGCCGTTCCAGCTATCGGGCAATGTGCGCTATCCGGGGCTTTATGAGGCGCCCTTCGGCCTGTCGCTGCGGACATTGGTCGAGGACTGGGGCGGCGGCACGGCGAGCGGCCGGCCGCTCCGCGCGGTTCAGGTCGGCGGGCCGCTCGGCGCCTATTTCCCGGCCGCCCTGCTCGATACGCCGCTGGATTACGAAGCCTTCGCGGCGGCGGGCGGCATGTTGGGCCATGGCGGGGTCGTCGTCTTTGACGACACGGTCGATCTCGCCCGGCAAGCGCGGTTCGCCCTGGCATTCTGCGCCCATGAAAGCTGCGGCAAGTGCACGCCCTGCCGCATCGGCGCCCAGCGCGGGGTCGAGGTTGTCGACAAGATTATTGCGGGCGAGGATCGGCCCCGGCAGCGCGCCGTGCTGGACGATCTGCTGGAGGTCATGCGCGACGGCTCGCTCTGCGCGCTTGGCGGCCTGACGCCCGTGCCCGTCCAATCGGCGCTCGATTGGTTCCCCGAGGATTTCGAAAGGGAGGCTGGTTCATGACCGTGCTGCGCGAAATCGACTACGGCACGCCGGCGCCGAAGCGCGCCAGGGGCGATGTCAGCCTCACCATCGATGGGCGGCCAGTGACCGCGCCCGCCGGCGCATCGATCATGCATGCGGCCATGCTCGCCGGGATCGAGGTGCCGAAGCTCTGCGCCACGGACCGGCTGGACGCCTATGGCTCCTGCCGACTTTGCCTCGTGCAGATCGATGGGCGGAAGGGGACGCCGTCCTCCTGCACGACGCCTGTCGAAGCTGGCATGACCGTGCTGACCGATACCGAGAAGCTCCGCCGGATGCGTCGCGGCGTGATGGAGCTTTATATCTCCGACCATCCGCTCGATTGCCTGACCTGCTCGGCCAATGGCGATTGCGAGCTGCAGGACATGGCCGCCGTCACGGGCCTGCGGGACGTGCGCTATGGCTACGCGGGCAAGAACCATCTGACCGCGGCGAAGGATAGCTCGAACCCGTATTTTTCCTTCGATCCGTCGAAGTGCATCGTCTGCAATCGCTGTGTGCGCGCCTGCGCCGAAGTGCAGGGCACGTTTGCGTTGACGAACCTCGGGCGGGGTTTCGACAGCATCGTCTCGGCGGGCGGGGCGGACGCGGATTTCCTGACATCGGAATGCGTTTCCTGCGGGGCCTGCGTCGACGCCTGTCCGACCGCGACGCTGATGGAGAAGCCGGTCGAGGCCCATGGCCTGCCGGATCGCAGCGTCGATACGACCTGCGCCTATTGCGGCGTCGGCTGTTCCTTCCGCGCCGAGTTGAAGGGCGATCAGGTGCTGCGCATGACGCCCCTGAAATCCGGCGGCGCGAATGCCGGGCATTCCTGCGTCAAGGGCCGCTTCGCCTGGGGCTATGCCAATCATCCCGACCGCATCGTGAAGCCGATGATCCGCGACGCCATCGTCGAGCCCTGGCGCGAAGTCTCGTGGGAGGAGGCGTTTCAGTTCACGGCCGACAAGATCCGCGCAATCCAGGCGGAGCATGGCCGCGACGCCGTCGGCGCCGTCACGTCGTCGCGCTGCACGAATGAGGAAACCTACCTCGTCCAGAAGCTGGTCCGGGCGGTGTTCGGCACCAACAATGTCGATACCTGCGCCCGCGTCTGCCATGCGCCGACAGGCTATGGCCTGAAGACGGCCTTCGGCACGTCCGCCGGGACCCAGGATTTCAAGTCGGTGGAGCAGGCGGACGTCATCCTGGTGATCGGCGCCAATCCGACCGACGCGCATCCGGTCTTCGCCTCGCGCATGAAGCGGCGGCTGCGGCAGGGCGCGGGGCTGATCGTGGTCGATCCGCGCCGGACGGATCTGGCGCGCTCGGCGCATGTCCAGGCGAACCATCATCTGGCGCTGCGGCCGGGCGCCAATGTGGCGCTGATCAACGCCTTCGCCCATGTCATCGTGACCGAAGGCCTCGTCGACGAAGCTTTTGTCGCGGAACGCTGCGAGCCCGCGAGCTTCCAGGCCTGGCGGGACTTCGTCGCGGCGCCGGAGAACAGCCCGGAAGCGATGGCGGAGCATACCGGCGTTCCGGCGGACGACCTCCGCGCCGCCGCCCGTCTCTACGGCAAGGCCGGCAATGGGGCGATCTACTACGGGCTCGGCGTCACCGAGCACAGCCAGGGCTCGACCATGGTCATGGGCATGGCCAACCTTGCGATGGCGACCGGGAACCTCGGGCGGCCGGGCGTCGGGGTGAACCCGCTGCGAGGGCAGAACAATGTCCAGGGCGCTTGCGACATGGGCTCCTTCCCTCATGAGTTTCCGGGCTACCGCCATGTTTCGGACGCGAGCGTCCGCGAGCTGTTCGAGGCCGCCTGGGGCGTCGCGCTCGATGCGGAGCCGGGCCTGCGCATTCCCAACATGCTCGACGCCGCGGCCGCCGGCAGCTTCAAGGCGATCTATATTCAGGGCGAGGATATCGCCCAGTCCGATCCGAACACCAAACATGTGCTGGATGGGCTGCGGGCGATGGACTGCGTCATCGTCCAGGACCTGTTCCTGAATGAGACCGCCCACTTCGCCCATGTGTTCCTGCCCGGCTCCACCTTCCTGGAGAAGGACGGGACCTTCACCAATGCCGAGCGGCGCATCAATCGAGTCCGCAAAGCGGTTGAGCCTCCCGGCGGGCTGGCGGACTGGGAGATCACCCAGCGCCTCGCCCAGGCCCTGGGCTACCCGATGGCTTATGGCCATCCGGAAGCGATCATGGCCGAAATCGCGGCGACGACGCCGACCTTCGCGGGCGTGACTTATCCGAAGCTCGACCGGGACGGCAGCGTGCAATGGCCCTGCACCGCGGCCGCCCCCTTCGGCACCCCGATCATGCATGAGAGCGGCTTCACGCGCGGGCGCGGCATGTTCATGATCACGGAATTCTTCCCAACGTCCGAGCGTTCCGGCCCGCGCTATCCGCTGCTGCTGACGACGGGACGCATCCTCAGTCAATATAACGTTGGCGCGCAGACGGCGCGGACCGGCAATATCGTCTGGCATGACGAGGACGTGCTGGAAATCCACCCCCATGACGCGGAGCAGCGCGGCCTTGGCGACGGCGACCTCGTCAGCCTGAAAAGCCGCGCCGGCGAGACGACGCTGACTGCGCGCATCTCGGAGCGGATGCAGCCGGGCGTCGTCTACACGACCTTCCACCATGCGGCGGGGCAAGCCAATGTCGTGACGACCGACAATTCCGATTGGGCGACCAATTGCCCGGAATACAAGGTGACCGCCGTCGAGGTGCGCGCTGCGAACGGGCCGTCCGAATGGCAGACGCAATATCGCGAGTTGGCGGCGGCGACATCGAGGCGCGCGACGCCGGGCGCGGCGGCTGAGTGAGCGCCGCCGCAGCCATCAGGACGGCTGAGCGCTACCGCGCCGGGGCTTGGGACAGCGTCGAGAGGGCGCTGCCCGAGGAGACGCCTGTGGTGATCGTCGCGAACGGCCGCCCCTTCGCCGCGGTGATGGCGACCCCGGCCGACCTGGAAGACCTCGTCGCGGGCTTCGCCGTGACCGAGGGTCTGGTCGAGGATTTCGCCGAGATCGGCCGCATTGTCTGCCGCGCCGTCGATGAGGGGTTCGAGGCCGAGATCGCGATCCCCGAAGCCCGCGCGGCGAAACTGGAAGATCGCCGCCGCGCCTTTGCGGCGCGCACCAGTTGCAGCCTCTGCGGCATGGAGGGCCTGGACATGCTGCTGGCCCGTCGTCCGGCGCGCGCCGGGAGCGCCGCCGCGCCCGGCGTCGCGCCAGAAGCGATCCTGGCCGCGATGGCGGCGCTGCCGGCGGCGCAGACGCTCAACGCCCAGACACGGGCGGTCCATGCCGCCGGATGGGCGGACGATACAGGGCGGCTCAAGGCGTTGCGTGAGGACGTCGGGCGGCACAATGCGCTCGACAAGCTGATCGGCGGGCTGCTGCGGGACGGGGCAGCGCCGGGGGCGGGCTTCGTCTGCCTGACCAGCCGGTGTTCGATCGAGATGGTGTTGAAGGCGGCCGCCGTCGGCGTGACGGTACTGGCGGCGGCCTCGTCGCCGACGGCGCTGGCGGTTCGTGCGGCGGAGGCGGCGGGCGTGGCGCTGGTCGCCTGCGTCAAGGCCGATGCGCTGGAGGTCTATGCCGGGCGCGAGCGCCTGGAGGATGGGGCATGACCGAAGGCGAAGCCAAGCTGGTGCGCATGGCGCTGGAGATCCGGCAATTCTTCCGCCATCGGGGCGACGCCGCCGACGGGTTGGCGGCGGACCATATCAAGCAGTTCTGGGCGCCCAGCATGCGGAAGGCCTTTCAAGCCGTCCTGGCGCGCGAGGGCGGAAGCCTGGCGCCCGAAGCGCGGGCGATTGGCGCGTTGCTGCCGAAATAGCTTCCGGTCGGATCGATATCGCTCGTTCAGGCGGCGTTGCTGGCCGGTTCGTTCATCAGGGTGTCGATGATCAGGCTAAGGACGTCGGCGCGGCTATGAGTCCCGGATTTTCGGTAGATCGCATTCAGGTGGGCCTTGACCGTGCCCTCGGCGCTGCCGCGCAAGGTCGCGATTTCGCCGATGCTGAAGCCCTTCACCATGAAGGTCGCGACATCCTTCTCGGAGGGCGTGAGGGACCATTGATCGAAATGCGCCTCGATGACGTCGCTCAAGGCCATGGCGGCGATTGACGCGCTCCGCTCGAGCGAGGCTTTCCGGCGCAGGAGGTCCAAGACATAACGGACTTCGAACAGGATTGCCGCGCACAAGGACGCCGTGGCGGCCGCCTCGAAGCTCAGATAGGTCAGGCTCAGGCCGCGTTCGGCATATGTGCGAAGATCGGCGACGATATCCGACGCGAAGAAAATGGCGCAGAGCACCTGCACCGCGATCAGCGCCATCACGCCATAGGGCATGACGCGCTCCGCTTGCTGAAAGTTCGTCACCCGACTGCCTCTTATTCCGGACCCATGTCTTTGTAGCCGGTCACCATGGCGCGCGGCAGGTTGATCTTCAACCGGCGGCTCTCGTAGACGACGGCGGCGATATGCAGGGCGACCGCGATCTCCGCCCAACTGACGGCGAGTTTATGCAGGCCCTCGAGCCAGTCGGCGCCCCAGAACATGGTCGTCGTCATCAGATAGCCGGACAGGCCGATCAACAGCAATGTCGCAAGCAGATTATAGATCATCAGCGCGCCGAGGGGCGTGTGCCCGACATGTTTGTGAGCGCGGCCCGTCGCGATTTCGGTCAACTGTTCCGTCGCCCCTGAGATGCTGGGCGGGAAGCTGGCAAAGCGGGCATAGCGGGTTCCGACAAAACCCCATATGAGGCGGGCGCCGACCAGAACGACGACGGCGTAGCCGACCCAGTGATGCAGCTTGCTGTCTTCGTCGATCACGAGCGCATTGGCGGCGAACAGGACCACGAGCGACCAGTGAAACACGCGGACAAACAGGTCCCAGACATAGGTATAGGGCATGGCATTGAAACTCCGGCAGGCAATCGGGCGGACGATCGGCGGTCGATCGGGAGCAGCCGCCGCTGACGGCTGCTCCCCGTGGGCCTTGGATCAGTCGTCGGTTTGGGTCCGAACGATCTTCATGTCCCGATCGAGATAGACTTCCATCCGGACGCCGTCCTTCACGGCATAAGCTTCATAAAGGCCGTCTTCCGATTTGATCTTGCGCACGTCATAGCCCTGCTCGGTCAAGGTCGCCCGGATGCGGGCCTCGGTGTCCCGGTCGATCGAGCCATGACGTTCGGAGGCGTAGGCGCTGCCGGCGGCCAGGGTCAGCATGGCGGCGAGGGCGGTTTTCAGGATGATGCGGTTGCTCATGTGTGGGTCGCTCCATTGCGTCAGTTCCGGCGAGCGATGTGCATCGCCGTGACTGGAGGTAGTCACCGCATGTCCGAGATTTGAATTGCCCGGCAGGCCTATTCGCCTAAGCCCGAGCCTTGCACGGCCCATCTATAACCGGGGTTTAGGCCAGGAAATCGGCCGGTTCGGCATCGATATGGCGACGCTTGGCCCACACTCGTCCAAGCGCGCATCGCCTTATCGGCCGGGTTGGGCCGGCGCGACCTTCGCGAGGATCCGGGCGGCGCGGTCCGCTTGCCTAAGCGGGACTGCGTGCAGCGCCGCGATCCTGAGCAAGCTTTCCAGGTTCGGCGGGGCTGGCGCCAGCCCGGCGATGCGATCTGCCGCCGCGGCTGTCTCCGGCGCATGCTGCAATTGCGCCATGAGCGTCTCCCGTGAGGCGTCGAACAGGTCCGGCTGCAGCGCCGCCAGCACCTGGCCATAAAGCGGCGCGGCGCGCTTGCCGTCGCCGGCGGCCAGGAGCCGGAACGCCAGATCGGCCAGTTGCGGCCAAGTGTTTTCGCGCAAACTCGGGTGATGGTCGATGACGATGGGCTCCGCCGGCCGGCGGGTCGCGTCGCCGCCGCGCCAGTTCCAATGGTCGCCCAGTACGGCGAAGATCGCGCCCGTGTCGTTGCGTTCGGGGCTGAAGAACTGGGCGAGCGCGATCTGATCGCTGCACAACAGGCGCTGGCGGTCCGCGCCGCCGGGAATATGGGCGACCGCGGCCACATCGGGCATGGCTGCGGTCGCGGCGGCGAGGTGGCGGCGGAAGGTATCCTCGAAGCGGCGGAGGAAGGTCAGCATCCGCTCGGTCTTGCGGTACAGAATGATGCCGTTGTTGTAGATCGGCCGCCCGAACATCTGCCGCTCGCGGCTCGTGTCCGGAAAGCAGGGGGCCATGGCGATCTCGACCTGGTCCAGCAGCGCGAACAGCGCGTCCAGCCGCGGCGCCCTGAGCCTGGCGTCCACGTCGAAGCTCAAGGTCTTCTGGAATGGCGACAGGGCGAGCGCCGAGACGCGGCCGAGCAGCGGCGCGGCGAAGCCATGGGGCAGGGCGGGCGCGCCGCTCAGGTCCATCGGCAGCTTGTGGTCGAACCAGCCGGGCTGCAGCAGCGGATGGCCCGGTTGGTCGGAGACGATGGCGATCGGCAGGTTCGGATGCTGCGCCTTGATCGAAGCCGCTGCGAGGACTGCCTGGGCGAAATAGGGCGGCGCGCCGAAGGCGGCCATCAGAATTCCAGCCGTGGCGTCGGCGCCGGAAGCGGTAGCGGTGGGCGAAGCAGGCATCGGGCGGGCGTCTCGCTAGCGTTTCGGGCGGGCGTGACCCTAGCGCAAACCGGCGCGGCTGACGAATTCTAGCAGGTCGGGGCGTCTTGCGTTCCGGCAATTGGCGCGTTCAACTTGGCCCTGGACAGGAAACGCGCGCCGGCGCCCGCCGCGCCGCATTGGGGGAGGGAACTGCATGGCCGAGCTCGTGCTCGCCGAAACCCTGGGGTTCGTGCGACGGCTGACGCTGAACCGGCCGGACAAACTCAACGCCTTGAACGGCGCATTGTGCGAAGCGCTCGTCGAGGCGCTGCAGGCGGCGGAACAGGATGACGCGGTCGCCGTCGTCGTCCTCGCGGGATCGGGGCGGGCGTTTTCGGCTGGCGCCGACATGAAGGAAGGCCAGACGCACCGGGACCGGACGCACCGCCAGGTCATCCAGGCGGCGAGCGGCAGGGCGCAGTCCGGCGCCGTCGTGCAGGCGTTGCTTGACCTTTCGAAGCCGGTAATCGCCGCGGTCAACGGTTTCGCTCTGGGCGCCGGGTCGGCGCTGGCGATCGCGTCGGATATCGTCGTCGCGGGCGAGGGCGCGGTCTTCGGTTATCCGGAAGTTCGCCGCGGCCTGGCCGCCACAGCCGTTACGCCCACGCTCGTCGCCCAGGTCGGGCGGAAAGTCGCGTCGGAACTCCTGCTGCTCTGCGAGAATGTAGGCGCGGCGGAGGCCAAGGCGATGGGGCTGGTCAACCGGGTCGTGCCGGACGCCGAGACGATGCCGACCGCCATGCGGCTGGCGGAAGCCATCGCGGGCTTCGATCACGATGCGCTCTGGATGACGAAGCGCATGATCCGGCGGTCGGCCGATCTGCCGCTCGATCAGGCCCATGCGATGGCGCGGGACAACATGTTGGTGATGCGGGGGTTCGAAAAGTGACCGATTATGTATTGATTCACGGGGCCTATCAGGGCGCCTGGATTTGGCGGGAAGTCGCCGCGCGCCTTCGGGCCGCGGGCGGGCGGGTGTTCGCGCCGACGCTCGACGGCTGCGGGGAGCGTCGGGGCAGTCTCCGCTCCGGCATCACCACGGAAAGTCATGCCGAGGACGTAGCGAGGCTGCTGTATTACGAGGACCTTCGGGACGCCGTTCTCGTCGGCACATCGAGCGGCGGCATGGTGATGGCGAAAGCCGCCGAGCAGGCCCGGGACAGGGTCGGCCGTCTGGTCTTCGCCGACGCGCTCGCATTGCTGCACGGCGAACGCATCCGCGATGTCGTCACCCGTCCGGCGGCGATCGAGAACGACCTGGGGCTTGGCCCGACGATCGAGGATGCCGCGGTCCGCCTGTTCGCCGGCCTTGACGACGCGACCCGCGCCTGGGCGGCGGACCGCTGCACGCTGCATCCCCGGGCTGTGTTCTATCAACCGGTCGACCTGCCGACCTTCTGGTCGGAGCAATGGGATGCATCGGTCCTGTACTGCAGCCGGGCGCCGAACCCGGGCGAAGCGCATCAGCGCCGGGCGCAAAACGCCTTGAACGCCAAGTGGCATTGCCTCGACACCGGCCATTATCCGATGTTGAGCATGCCGGATGAGCTGACCCGGATCATCCTCGAAGGATAGGAGCGCCCGCCATGCTGAAGTTCTATTACAATACCGGCCCGAACCCGATGAAGGTCGCATTGCTGCTCGAGGAAGCCGGGCTGCCCTATGAGGGCGTTCCGGTCGATGGCCGGAAGGGCGACCAGCACAAGCCGGACTATCTCGCGATCAATCCGAACGCCAAGGCGCCGAGCCTTGTGGACGGGGATGCGGTCATCTTCGACAGCAACGCCATTCTGCTGTATCTCGCGGAAAAGTCGGGCAAGTTCCTCGGCGGCAAAAGCCCGGCGGAGCGGGGCGCGCTGTTGTCCTGGTTGATGTTCATCGCAACCGGCGTCGGCCCCTATTCCGGCCAATCCGTGCATTTTCAGCATCATGCGCCGGAGAAGCTGGCTTATGCGATCAACCGCTACCGGTTCGAGGCCAAGCGCCATTACGGCATTCTGAACGCCCGGCTGGCGGACCGGCCCTACATTCTGGGCGACGCCTACAGCATCGTCGACATGGCGGCCTGGGGCTGGGCGCGGCTGCTGCATGTCGTGCTCGACGCCGAAGCCTGGGGCGACCTTCCCCATCTCAAGCGGCTGGTCGATGAGATCTCGGCGCGCCCAGCCGCCAGCCGCGCGCTGGCGCTTGCCGCCAGCCACACGTTCAAGGCCGATATGGACGAAGAAGCCCGACGGAACATGTTCCCCTCGAACCTCGTCAAAGCCTGACGGGCCCGGGTCTGTTTTATTGATCTAGCCAGGGACTTCGGTCGGTTTCTCCGTTTTTGGGCGTTTCGGCCCGAGAGCGGATCGATCGGGCGATGCGCTGTCCGGCGATGCGGTCGGCGTCTCGGCGCGCCCGCCGAATGCAAGCCGCATCGCGGACGTCAACTGGTCGGCGAACGCCGCTTCGCCACATGTGTCGACCTGAGCGCCCAGCGCCGGGCCGAGCGACGGAGACAGCGCATTCGCATCGACCGCCGCCCCGAGGGCGCCTTCCTTTTCGCCAGGCGACTGGCTGACGCTCGCGCGAGAACTATCAGGGGGTCGCCAATTCATCTGGGGTCTCCGTTCCTGGACGCCCGGAGTCCGTGGGCTCCGCTCTCGTGGCGCCCCATCGCCAATTGCGAATGTCCGGCATGTCCTCGCCGAATTGCCGGATGTGGCGCGCGTGTTCGTCGAGATTGTCGGCGATGAATTGCGCCAGGCTATCGGCGCCTGGACCCAGGTCCGGCATATGATCGATAACGGCCTTCGCCAGATGGAACCGGTCGAGTTCGTTGATCACGACCATGTCGAATGGCGTCGTGGTCGTTCCCTCTTCCTTGAACCCGTGCACATGCAAGTTGCGATGGTTGGACCGCCGATAGGTCAGCTTGTGAATCAGCGAAGGGTAGCCGTGGTAGGCAAAGACGATCGGCTTGTCCCTGGTGAACAGGGCATCGAAGCTCTCGTCGCTGAGCCCGTGAGGATGCCGGCTGGCTGACTGCAAGGTCATCAGGTCCACGACGTTCACGACCCGAATCCGGAGCGCCGGCAAATGCTTCAGGAGGATTTCGACCGCAGCCAGCATCTCCATGGTCGGCACGTCGCCGGCGGAGGCCATCACCACATCGGGCTCGCCGCCGCCGCCGTCGCTCCCCGCCCAGTCCCAGATGCCCAGCCCGGCGGCGCAGTGACGGATGGCGGCGTCCATCCCGAGCCATTGCGGCGATGGCTGTTTGCCGGCGACGACGACGTTCACGTAATTGCGGCTGCGCAGGCAATGATCGGTGACGGCGAGCAGGGTATTGGCGTCGGGCGGCAGATAGACCCGGACGACTTCCGGCTTCTTGCGGATGACATGGTCGATGAAGCCAGGGTCCTGATGGCTGAAGCCGTTGTGATCCTGCCGCCAGACATGGGACGACAGCAGGTAGTTCAGGGAAGCGATCGGCCGACGCCATGGAATACGGTTCGCCACGTCGAGCCACTTGGCATGCTGGTTGAACATCGAATCGACGATCTGGATGAAGGCCTCGTAGCAGGAGAAGAAGCCGTGCCTGCCGGTCAGCAGATACCCCTCGAGCCAGCCTTCGCACTGATGCTCGCTCAAGACCTCCATCACCCGGCCGTCGGGCGCCACATGGTCGTCGCCCGGCAGGATGTCCGCGGTCGAGCAGCGGTCGGTCGCTTCGAACACCGCGCCCCAGCGGTTGGACGCCGTTTCGTCGGGGCTGAAAACCCGGAACGTCTCGGGGTTCAGGCGGATCACGTCGCGGATCATCTCGCCCTGGATGCGCGTGGCTTCGGCGTTGACGCTGCCGGGTTTCGGGATTGTCACCGCATAGTCGCGGAAATCGGGCATGGTCAGGTCGCGCAGCAGCAGGCCGCCGTTGGCGTGCGGGTTGGCTCCCATCCGCCGCGGGCCCAGCGGCGCCAGTTCTCTGAGTTCGGGGCGGAGCTTGCCGGCGGCGTCGAACAGTTCGCGCGGGCGATAGCTCTCCAGCCATGCTTGCAGCGCCTCGATCCGCCCTGGTTGGCCCATGTCGCTGAGCGGCGCCTGGTGCGAGCGATAGCTCCCCTCGGTCGGTTTGCCGTCGACTGCCTTCGGGCCGGTCCACCCCTTTGGCGAACGCAGAACGATCATCGGCCAAAGCGGCCGCTGCTTGAAGCCGTTGGTTCGCGCGTCATCCTGAATGTCCCGGATGCGCGCGGTCACTGTGTCGAGCGTCGACGCCATAAGCTGATGCATCGCCATCGGGTCGTCGCCCTCGACGAAATAGGGCGTATAGCCGTAGCCGCGGAACAGGGCTGCAAGCTCGTCATGGGGAATGCGGGCGAGCACGGTCGGGCCGGCGATCTTGTAGCCGTTCAGATGCAGGATCGGCAGAACCGCGCCGTCATGCACGGGATTGAGAAACTTGTTCGAATGCCAACTGGTCGCGAGCGCGCCGGTTTCCGCCTCGCCGTCGCCGACGACGCAGGCGACGATCAGGTCGGGATTATCGAACGCGGCGCCATAGGCATGGGACAGGCAATAGCCAAGCTCGCCGCCTTCATTGATGGAGCCAGGCGTCTCCGCCGCGACGTGACTCGGGATGCCGCCGGGAAAGGAAAACTGCGTGAGCAGCTTCTTCATCCCCGGTTCGTCCTCGGAAATCTCCGGGTAGACCTCGCTATAGCTGCCCTCGAGATAGGTATTGGCGACGAGCCCCGGCCCGCCATGTCCGGGGCCGGTCACGTACAGCATGTTCAGATCATGCGCGTTGATGATCCGGTTCAGATGCACATAGATGAAGTTCAACCCCGGCGTCGTGCCCCAATGCCCAAGTATTCGGGGCTTGATATCTTCCTGGGTCAAGGGGAGTTTCAGCAAAGGATTGCCATAGAGATAGATCTGGCCGACCGAAAGATAATTGGCCGCGCGCCAATAGGCATCCATCTTGCCGATGAGATCGGACGAAAGCGGCTGGCTGATAGGACTATTCCTCACGGCGGCTGACATCGGCATGGCCTACCATGGCGGCGGCGATCCGATGCTGATCCATGCTAACGCGAAGCCGCTAGGCTTTCCTGCCCGGAACGATGACCATCGACGATAAAGGCTGCATTAGGGGCGGCAACCTGCGCGGACTACTGCAAGGGGTAATCGGTGATAGAGGTTTTCACCCGCGGAATATATTCTGGTAGCTTGGTATAGTGAATCGACAACGACGGATTCCTCTCTATTGGTAGGGAGATTCCGGCGATCCTATTACTTTGGGGGCAAAGCAACAAATGGCGGGATCGACCTTCCAGACCAATCCGATTGACCTTTCCCGATTGCTGGATGAATGCCACCGGGGCATCATCCAGTTGCCGGATTTTCAGCGGAGCTGGGTCTGGGATGAAGACCGGATCAAGAGCCTGATCGCCTCGATCTCGCGCGCCTTCCCCGTGGGCGCGCTCATGTCTCTGGACACCGGCGGGCCGGTCAATTTCAAGCCCCGCCCTGTCGAGGGAGCGCCGCTCCAAGCCCGCCAGACGCCGCCGCAATCCCTTCTGCTCGACGGCCAGCAACGCATGACCTCGCTCTATCAGGTCACGCTGCGCGGCAAGGTCGTAGAAACCACCACGCCGAAGAAAAAGCGCGTGAAACGCTGGTTCTACCTCGACATACGCAAGGCAATAGATGAGACGGCTGACCGCGAAGAAGCCGTGATCGGCGTGCCGGAAGATCGCATGGAGCGCACAGATTTCGGGCGCGAAGTCGTGCTCGACCTCTCCACGCCGGTAAAAGAATATGCCGCGCTCATGTATCCGGTTAGCCAGGTGTTTGATTGGGACAAGTGGCAGGACGGCTTCGATGAATACTGGTCGGGCGACGCGCACAAGGAAGTGCGCGAGCAGTTCCGCCTGTTCAAGCGGCAGGTTCTCGAAAACTTCAAATACTATCGGGTCCCCGTGATCGCCCTCGACCGCTCCACCTCCAAGGAAGCAGTCTGTGTAGTGTTCGAAAAGGTCAACACGGGCGGCAAGGCTCTGGACGCTTTCGAGCTGGTAACGGCCATGTATGCGGCGTCAGGTCACGAGCTGCGCAAGGATTGGTATGGGGACGAGGATGTGAAGGGGCGCCACCGGCGGCTGGCCGATGCGCTGCGCCCTGCGGATTCCGACGCTGGCATTCTTGCCGGTGTCGGGAATACTGACTTCCTGCAAGCGGCCTCCCTTTTCTACACACGGGACAAGCGGCGCAAAGCCGAACAGGCGGGCAAGGAAGGCAAGGAGCTGCCTGCGGTTTCAGGAAACCGGCAGGCATTGCTCGATTTGCCGCTTGATGCCTACAAGCAATACGAGACGCAGGTGGAACGCGGGTTCGTACAGGCCTCCAAATTCCTCCACATGCTGCATATCTACCGAATTTTTGATTTGCAATACCAGTCTCAGATTGTACCGTTGGCGGCGATCCTTGCCGACATTGGCGATGCGTGGGAGCATGAAGCGAACCGCGCAAGGCTAATCCAATGGTATTGGAACGGCGTGTTCGGCGAACTGTACGGGTCGGCGGTCGAAACTCGGATCGCCCGCGATTTCATGGAAGTGCCGGTTTGGCTGAGTGGCGGGTTGGAACCTTCCACCGTAAGAGCCTGAATCAAAAGATCATGAAGGCTTGCAATGGGTTGCGATCCTTCG
>ERZ888423.1049-NODE-1049-length-25830-cov-9.729855_pt1 | contig 25830 bp, 21 predicted proteins | sample MGYA00520523_ERZ888423 | MGnify/ENA primary metagenome ERZ888423 (study PRJEB32303, sample SAMEA104408611) | aquatic metagenome | biome: Brackish water; feature: Pelagic; material: water | place: Baltic Sea | collected 2014-06-08T10:24:00 | depth 30,27 m ...
CCGGCGGGCCCTTCTTCGACGACCTGGTGGTCGGTCAGGTGTTCGACTGGGCGCCGTCGATGACGCTGACCTCCGGCCTCGCGGCGGCCCACCAGATGATCGTGGGGGACCGGCTGCGGTTGGCGCTGGACGCCGAGTTGGCCCACGCGGTGACCGGAGTGCCGGGGGCGATGGCCCATCCCGCGCTGGTCTGCGATATCGCGATCGGCCAATCCACCCTGGTCACCCAACGGGTGAGGGCCAATCTGTTCTACCGCGGACTGGTCTTTCATCGCTATCCGACGATCGGGGACACCCTGTTCACCCGGACCGAGGTGGTCGGCCTCAAACAGAACAGCGCCAGGCCCGGCCGTGCCCTGACCGGGCTGGCGGCGCTGCGGATGACCACCATCGACGAGGTCGGCAGGTTGGTGCTGGACTTCTACCGGTGCGCGATGCTGCCGCTGAGCACCGGCGCCGGTGAGACCGGTCATGCCGACGACCTGGCCAGCATCGGTGCCGGCCCGGCCCCGGCGCTCGACCCGGTCGAACACTGGGATGCCGAGGCGTTCCGCAGGCGGGTGCCGGGCCCGCACTTCTATCCCGATATCGCCGGGACGGTGCTGCGCAGCACCGGCGACGTCGTGAGTTCGGCACCGGAATTGGCCCGCCTGACCCTCAATATCGCCGCGGTCCATCATGATTCGCGCGCCGGCGATCCGGGGGACCGGGCGCGCCTGGTGTACGGCGGGCATACCATCGGGTTGGCTCTCGCCCAGGCCACCCGGCTGCTGCCCAACCTGGCCACCGTGCTGGCCTGGCAGTCCTGCGACCACACCGGCCCGGTGTACGAGGGGGACACGCTCTACAGCGACCTGCACATCGAGTCGGCGCGGGAGCTGCCCGGTGATCGGGGCGGTGTGCTGAGCCTTCGGTCGGTGGTGTTCGCCGTCGCCGATGGCGGCGCGGACCGCCCGGTTCTGGACTGGCGGTTCAGTGCGCTGATGTTCTGACCGGTGCAGTACCGGCCGGTAACCTGGGACGAGGACGAAAGGACCGTGCGAGCCGGATGACGACCGATGAACTCGTGGTCGAGACGACCTATGGACCCGTGCGTGGCGTTGACGACGGCGTGGCGATGGCCTGGAAGGGGATCCGTTACGCCGCGCCGCCGGTTGGTGGGTTGAGGTTCCGGGCGCCGCAGCCGCCCCAGCCGTGGACCGAACCCGTCGACGCCAGCGCCTTCGGGTCGGTCTGCCCGCAACCGCCGGTGCCGAACTTCCCGATGAACCTCGGCGCCCGGCCGGACGAGGACTGCCTGATGCTCAACGTCTGGGCTCCGTCCGGGGCCGCGCCGGGTGACGGCAAACCCGTCATGGTGTGGGTGCACGGTGGCGCCTATGTCCTGGGCTCCGGCAGTCAGCCCTACTACAACGGCCGGCGGCTGGCCTACGGCGGTGATGTCGTCGTTGTGACCCTCAACTACCGACTCGGCGCCTTCGGTTTCCTCGATGTGCCCGGCTTCGACTCCAATGTCGGACTGCGTGACGTGCTCGCCGCGCTGGGCTGGGTGCGCGACAACATCGCCGCGTTCGGTGGCGATCCCGACCGGGTGACGCTCTTCGGTGAGTCCGCAGGGGCCGGGATCGTCACCACGATGCTGGCGGTGCCCGCGGCGGCGGGCCTGTTCGCCGGGGCGATCGCGCAGAGTTCGCCGGCGACCTCAGTTTATGACCGCAGCCGAGCGGAGTTGGTCACCGCGCAGGTCCTGGAATTCCTGGAGATTTCCGCTGGCGACGAGCACCGGCTGGCCGAGGTGCCGGTGCCGGCTCTGATCGCCGCCACCAAGAAGGTCTTCGACGAGGTGCCGGTACGCAACCCCGGCAGGCTGGCCTTCGTGCCCATCGTCGACGGCGAGGTGCTGCTGGACTATCCGGTGACAATGGCCCGCAACGGCCGGACCCATCCGGTTCCGCTGATCATCGGCACCAACAAGGACGAGGCCGCGCTGTTCCGGTTGATGCGCTCGCCGCTGATGCCGATCACCCCGCGGGCGATCACCTCGATGTTCGATCAGATCGCCGGTGAACAGCCCGACCTGCAGTTGCCGACCGAGGAGCAACTCGGCTCGGCCTACGGGGAAAAGAAGGGCACGACCCGCGGGCTCGGCATCGCCAGTGACGTCGGGTTCCGAATGCCGTCGGTGTGGCTGGCCGAGGGGCACAACGCGGTGGCGCCGGTGTACCTGTACCGCTTCGATTACGCCTCGCCGGTGATGAAGCTGCTGTTGGTGGGCGCCGCCCATGCCACCGAATTGCCCTACGTCTGGGGCACTTTGGGTGTCCCGCAGGATATGACCCTGAAACTGGGCGGTGCGAAGACGGCCAAGGCGGTCTCCAAACGGATCCGCACCCGATGGGTCAACTTCGCCGCCGCCGCCAAACCCATCGGGCTGCCCGGTGAGCCGGAGTGGATGCCCTACCAGGACAGCGACCGGGCCTGCCTGATCATCGACAACCGCGATCGGATCGTCCACGATGTGGACGCCGAGATCCGGACGGCCTGGGGCAGCGCCCCGGTGCACCTGCGCTGAACTACCGGTCAGCCGAACCGGTGGGCAGGTCCCGGAACGGCGTGTCCTTGTACGGTTCGGGTTCCTTCGGCAGCCCGAGCACCCGTTCCCCGACGATATTGCGCTGAATCTGGTCGGTGCCGCCGCCGATCGAGGTGAAGTAGGCGTTGAGGGTCCGGAAGGTGACGGCGTCGCCGACCGGGTTGTCCGGGCCGGCCAGCATCGACTCCGGTCCCACGATGTCGGTCTGCACCCGGGCGGTCTCGTGCAGGATCCGCGACATGGCGATCTTGCCGAGGGAGAGCAGGGTGGCCGCCTCGCTCCGGTCCCGGGTTGCTTTGGCGCGCTGGGTGTTCCAGCGGTTGACCGCGGCGTACCCGTCGACCAGGCCGATCTGCTGACGGATGGCCGAGTCGCCCAGCCTGCCCGCCGACCTCGCCATCCCGATCAGGCTCTCGGCATCCGGCTTGAGATCGCGGCTGGACTTGGAAGTGCGGGCCAGGTCGCCCATCAGGCGGCGTTCGTAGGCCAGCGCCAGTTGCAGCACCGGCCAGCCGCCGCCGGGTTCGCCCACCAGATTGGCGTTGCTGACCCGGGCGTCGGTGATGAACACCTCGTTGAACTCCGATTCGCCGGTGATCTGGTGAATCGGGCGGACCTCCACCCCGGGTTGGCGCATCGGGAAGATGAAGAAGCCGATTCCCTTGTGCTTGGGCACATCCCAGTCGGTTCGGGCCACCAGCAGCCCGTAGTCGGCGGTCTTGGCGAAAGATGTCCAGACCTTCTGCCCGTTGACCACCCAGTCGTCGCCGTCACGGTCGGCTCGGGTGCGCAGACCGGCCAGATCCGAGCCGGCGCCGGGTTCGCTGTAGAGCAGACACCACCGGGTCTCGCCCCGGACCGACGGTGGGATCAGCCGGTGCTTCTGCTCGTCGGTGCCTAGGTCGTGGAGGGTGCAGGCGAGCAGATCCGAGCGGTCCTGGCCGGTGCCGCGCGCTCCGACGGCGGCGAATTCGGCTGCCACGATCCGGGATTGCGGCTCGGTGAGTTGGCGCCCGCCCCACTGCGGTTCCCAACTGGGCGCCGACCAGCCGGCATCGAAGACCCGCCGGGCCCACTCGGCGCGGTCGAGGCTCGGATCCCAGTTCTCCGCCAGCCACCGCCGGACCTCGGTGCGGATCCCTTCGTCGGCGGCGCTCATGAATTCTCCTCCCGCAGAGCCACATACCGTTCCCGGTGCCAGTCCGGGCTCCCGACGATCTGCGCATCGCCGCGAGCCCGGCGCAGGTAGAGGTGGGCCGGGTGTTCCCAGGTGAAGCCGATCCCGCCGTGCACCTGGATATTGGTGGCGGCGGTGAACACGTAGGCATCCGAACAGTAGGCCTGGGCCAGAGCCAGATCGGCGCAGCGGTCCGGTTCTGCGGCATCGAAGGCCGCGGCGACGTGCCGGGCGGCCGACACCGCGGACTGGGCTTCCAGCAGCATGTCGACACACAGGTGCTTGACCGCCTGGAAGCTGCCGATCGCCCGACCGAACTGGTACCGGGTGCGGGCGTAGTCGGTGGCCATCGTCGTGACATGCATGGCGCCACCGGCCTGTTCGGCGATCAGCGCGATCGCCGCCCGGTCCAGCGCCGTGTCCATCGCCCGGGTTGCGGTTCCGGGGTCGCCGATCAGCCGGGCCGGGGTGCCGGCCAGGGTGACCCCGCCCAGCCTGCGGGTCCGGTCGACGGTGTTCAGCGGTGTCACCGACAGGCCGGGCGCGTCCCGCTCGACGGCGAAAATCGCGACCCCGGAGGGGGATTGAGCCGGCACGTAGAAGCGTTCGGCGGTTGGGGCATCCAGCACGTAGGTCTTTTCACCGGTCAGCAACCATCCGCCGGCGGTGGTGGCCGCGGTAGTGCTCGGGTGCGCGGGTGGCCGGGCCGATCCCGCTCGACCCGAGTGGCCGGGGACCGCGTCGTCGGCCTCGGCGAAGGCCACCGTCGCGATCAGTTCACCCGCGGCGATGCGCGGCAGTGCCTCGGCACACTCGTCGGCGTCACCGAGGCTCAGCAGCAGATACGGGGTGAGCACCGCGGTGGACAGGTACGGGCCCACCATCAGCGCCCGGCCCATCTGCTCGCTCACCACGGCCAGTTCGGCCGCCCCGGCGCCCGACCCGCCGAATTCCTCCGGAATGACCAATCCGAGCAGGCCCATCGCCGCCAGGTCGGCCCAGATGTCCGGGTCGTGGCCGGCCTCCCCGGCCATCAGCCGACGAACCTGGGACTGCGGTGAGCGTTTGGTCATCAGGTCGGCGACGGCGTCGCGCAGGTCGGTCTGCTCCGGGCTGAGTGCGGTCGACATCGCCGGTCAGCCGCCCAGCGCCATGGCCTCGCGCAGGCGTGCGCATGCGCCGTCGAAATAGGCCTGGGACACGGAGGTATTCGGGGCGAGTTTGTCGAAGCCGTGGAACGCCCCCGGCACCTCGTGCACCTCGCATCCGACGCCGGCCTCAACCAGTCGCCGCGCGTAGGTCAGGCCCTCGCGGTGGAACAGGTCGAGGGTTCCGACCCCCAGCCACGCGGGTGGCAGGCCGGCGAGATCGCCGCGACGCGCCGGGACGGCCACGTCCGGATCGGCGCCGCCGAGATACGAACTCCAGCCGATCCGGTTGCTCGCGGTGTTCCACAGCCGGAAACCGCGGTGGTCCAGTGCGGGATCGGTGCTGCGGTCATCGAGCATGGGATAGGACAGGACTTGCAGCACCGGGCTGATCTCACCGCGGTCACGGGCCAGGAAGGCCAGGGCCGCGGTCAGCCCGCCGCCGGCGCTGGCGCCGCCGATCGCGATCCGGCCGGCGTCCACCCCGGGCAGTCCGGCCAGCCAGGTCAGGACGTCGTAGCAGTCCTGAACAGGTATCGGATAGGGATACTCCGGGGCCAGTCGGTAGTCCACCGCCGCCACCACAATGCCCAGTCTGTCGGCGAAGGCCCGGCAGGTGTCATCGTCCTGGGCCGCACCGCCCAGCACGTATCCGCCGCCGTGGATCCACAGCAGCGCCGGCAGCCGATCGTCCGCTCCGTCGGGCCGGAACAGCCGCACCCCGACCCCGGAGGGAAGGATCAGCGCTTCGGGCCGGTGATTGCCCGGCGCCTTCGCGGTTGACGCTTTCCGCAGCAGCGGGATCGACCACCGGTAGACGATCTGCCGGGGGATGAACCGGGCGATCCGGCGCAGCTCCGGATGGATGGCCCCCGGGTCGATGTCCTGGGCGGTGCTGGCGTTGTAGGCGTTGACGTCGGCGGGGGGCATGACCGCCATTATGGAACGAACCGGTGCGGGCCCGCGGACCCGCACCGGTTCGTCGCCTTCACGGCCGGCTGTTACCGGCTGATCGCGATGTGAGCGCACCACGCTGATGTTCCGGCCGATGTTCGCCCTGCGCGAACTACCAGACGTCACCGTCCCGCCAGTCGCAGGCCAGGTCCAACTCCGGGTCGACATCCGCCCCGACCGGCAGGACGAAGACCGATCCGTCGTCGTCGGGAGTCCGGATCGGCCCGCTGGGAGCCAGCACCGAGGTGGGTCCCCGCCAGCACAGCCAGCCGCGTGGCCGGTAGAGCCGTTGTCCCGCCCCCGCGGCGCTCAGCGCGCCGATCTGATAGGCACCGCGGATGACCTGCTCGATGGCGTCCATCACTGCGGTGCCCAGCCCCTGGCCGCGCCAATCCTGATGCACCGCAACGCCTTCGACGTAGCCGCAGCGCAGTGCGAGGCCTCGGTGCAGGAGACGGCGCTGGACCACCGCGGCGTGGGCGATCAGCGTTCCGCGGTGGCCGATGATCGCGTGCATGCCGCCGAGGGTGTGTTCCCAATCGGCGTCGGTGAACTCCCCGCCGTAGGCCTCGATGAGCAAGTGCCGAGCGTTGTTCAGCGTTTCGGCGTCGAGGTCGCTGGTGTGGACCAGCCGGGCGGTGTGGACTTGCCGGGGGGACGGGAAAGATGACGACGTCGACACACTCTCAGCTCTACCAGCCTGGCGGCGCCGGCGCGGGGATACGGGGCCGGTCCCAGCGCAGCCGGACCTGCTGACCCGGCCGCAGTTGGGCGATCAGGTCGGTGTCGGAGTCGGCGACCACACCGATGACGGGGTAGCCGCCGGTGACGGGATGGTCGGGCCCGAGGATCACCGGCTGGCCGTTGGGCGGTACCTGGACCGCGCCGCGGGTGGCGCCCTCGCTGGGTAGCTGGCGATCCGGCCACCGCAGCCGCAGCGGCGGGCCGGTCAGCCGGATGCCCACCCGGTTGCTGCGCTCGGAGGTCACCCAGGGGGTGCCCACCAGGGCGTCGGGGTTGGTGAACCAGCCGTCGCGCGGTCCCGGGATCACCCGCAGTGCCACCGGCCCGTTGTCGAGCGGGGCGATGGGGGCCTGATCGATCGCGGGGAGGCTCCCGACCGGCTCACCGACCGGGAGCGTGTCGCCGGCCCGCAACGGCGGCGGTCCGAGTCCGGACAGGGTGTCGTAGCTGCGTGAACCCAGTACCGCCGGCACTGCGATTCCGCCGCGGACACCGAGGTAGCTGCGCACTCCGGCGACCGGGGTGCCCAGCGAGATCACCTGGCCGGGGTGGACGTACCGGACGCTGTTGACGCCGAAGGGAATTCCCTCGCTGCTCGGTCCGGCGTCGGCACCGGTGACCGCGATGGCGACGGTTCCGCCGTGAACGCGGGCCCGGAACCCGCCCTGGGTGATCTCGATGGTCGCGCAGTCGTCGGGGTTGGCCAGCAGCCGGTTGGCCAGGGTGTGCGAGCGCCGGTCTGCGGCCCCGGAGTGGGTGACCCCGATGTCGGCCAGCCCGGGCCGGCCGAGATCCTCCACCAGGGCCAGCGGCCCGGGATGGAGCACCTCCAGGGCGATCACGGTGTGCCGGCGGCCCGGAACCGCACCCGCATCCCCGGTGTCAGCAGTGCCGGCCGGGTCCGGGCGAGGTCCCAGAGCGGCGCGTCGGTGCGACCGATGAGCTGCCAGCCGCCGGGTGAATCACGCGGGTAGATCCCGCTGAACTCTCCGGCCAGTGCCACCGAACCGGCCGGGACCCGGGTGCGGGGTTCGCGCCGTCGGGGCACGGCCAGCCGGGGGTCCCCGCTCACCAGGTAGGCGAATCCCGGCGCGAAGCCGCCGAATCCGACCCGCCACGGTGTGCCGGTGTGGGCCTCGACCACCTCGTCGACATCCATCCGGAGCAGTTCGGCCACCTCGGTGAGGTCGCTGCCGTCGTACACCACGTCGATGACCACGTCGACCCGCGCGTCCTCGGGTGTCGCCGCGGGACCTGCCGGGGTGATCTGGGCCAGTTGTGCGCGGGCCGGAGCCTGACCGGCCGGGTCGGTGAGGTTCACCAGCACCGTGCGGGCGCCGGGAACGATATCGGTCACCCCCGGTGGTGGTGTGGCGCGGATCGACGCGGTGAGTGCGAGAACCTCCTCGGCGGAACCGCATTCGATCAGCAACGCCCGGTCGCCGTAATCGTGGATGACGTGCGGGCGCATCAGGCCAGCGGAGCGTAGGTGGGCTCGTGCTGTTTGACGTAGCCGATCACCCGGTAGGTGACCGGAAGCATGACCACCTCGACGGCGGTCTTGTAGAACCAGCCCAGCGCGACGTAGGTGGCGAAGTCGCCGAAGGTGCTGATGCCGATCGCGCCGGCGGCGATCACCCCGAACACCAGGGTATCGCCGAGTTGGCCGGCGAAGGTCGAGCCGATCAGCCGGGCCCACAGGTGCTTCTCCCGGGTGCGCTCCTTGATCTTGACGACCGCCCAGGCGTTGATGGTCTGCCCGACGAGGAACCCGGCCAAGCCCGCGATGATCAGCTGTGTGTAGGCCCCGACGACATTGGCCAGGTGTTCCTGATTCGGATAGAAGTCGGCGGCCGGCAGGTAGACGGTCACCCAGAACGCCAGCGCGGCAAGGCCGTTCATGGCGAAGCCGACCAGGATCGCCCTCCGCGCGGCCCGGAAGCCGTAGACCTCGGCGAGCACGTCGCCGATGACGTAGGTGAGGGGGAACACGATGAACCCGCCGTCGGTGATGATCGGCCCGAACGCCACGCCCTTGGTGGCCGCGATATTGGAGATGATCACCAGCGCGGTGAAGACCGCGACCAGAACGGGGTAGTAGACGCTGCCGACCCGGGCGAAACCCGGCGCATCCGGTTGGGCGATGTCCACGTCACTGGTCACGGGGACAATCCAAGCATGCCGGTCCGGCTCCGCCGTCAGCCGAGTCGCAGGCCGGATTCCAGGAAGTCCATCGCCGCGTCGACATTGTCCAGGGAGAACGGTCCCCGGTTGCCCAGCGCCATCACCGCCCCGATCACCGCGCCGGCGAAGACCCGCAACTCGAGTTCGTGGGCACCGCGGTCCAGGCGTGCCGCCATCGCCTCACTGACTCCGGACAGCAGCGCGTTGTATTCGTCGCGCAATGCGGCCTGCAGTTCCGGTAGCGAGTAGAGCAGTCGCTGCCGGACCTTCTCGATCTCCCACTCCTCGGCGGCCATCTGCGCGTAGGCGTCGTGGACCGCGGTCCGGAAGGCGGTCAACGGAGCCATCTCGGCGGGTTGGGATGCCAGCGTGGACAGGATGACGGCACTGAGGTCGTCGGCCAGCAGGACCGACTCCTTGCTGGGGAAGTATCGGAAGAAGGTGCTGGCCGACACCTCCGCCGCCGCGGCGATCTGCTCCGTCGTCGTACCGGCGTACCCGTGTTCGTCGAACAGCCGGAACGCCTCCCGCCGGATTGTTTGACGGGTCTCCATCTTCTTGCGCTGCCGCAACCCCGAGGGGCGTCGCGGATCCGGCCCGGCCGCCGCTGTGTCGTCCCGCATGACCCGATTGTGCCCGGTCGCGACGATCGGACGTCATCGACGTCGCAAACCCGAACAGGAAGAGGTCCGAAGTCTAGGGTGATCGGCGTGACTGACGTTGCCCCGCGGGCGGACCCGGCTGCGCGCCGCACCCGGTTCGGCCATCCGATCGGCCTGGTCAACCTCTTCGGTGTCGAGTTGTGGGAGCGGTTCTCCTTCTACGGGATGCTGACCATCCTCGGGTACTACCTGTACTACTCGGCGACCGACGGCGGTCTGGGCCTGCCGAGGGCCACCGCGACCGGAATCGTCGGCGCCTACGGCGGATTCGTCTACCTGTCGACCGTGCTCGGCGGGTGGGTCGCCGACCGGGTGCTCGGCATGGAGCGCACCGTGTTCTACGGCGGCGTGGTGGTGATGTGCGGGCACATCTCGCTGGCGATCCTGCCCGGGCTCACCGGTGTGGCGGTCGGCCTGGTGCTGATCGCACTGGGGGCCGGTGCGCTCAAGGCCAACGCCTCATCCCTGCTCGGGACGCTCTACGATCTGGGCGATCCCCGCCGCGACGGCGGTTTCACGCTGTTCTATCTGGGGATCAACCTGGGCGCGTTCACCGGACCGCTGATCACCGGTCTGCTGCAGACCCGGCTGGGCTTCCACTACGGATTCGGCGCGGCCGCAATCGGTATGGCGCTGGGCCTGACGCAGTACGTGGTGTTCCGCCGCAATCTCGGTGAGCACGGCCGCACCGTCCCGCATCCGTTGTCGCACCAAGCCTTCTGGCGTGCGGCGGCGGTGGCGGCGGTGGTGCTGGGGGCGATCGCGGCCGGATTCGCCACCGGACTGGTGACGCTGGCCAACCTCTCCCAGGTGACGACCGGGCTGATCATCCTGGCGGCGGTGGCCTACTTCGCCGCCATGCTGACCAGCAGCCGGGTGACCGCCCTGGAGCGCACCCGGGTGCGCGCGTTCATCCCGCTGTTCATCGCCAACGCGGTGTTCTGGTCACTGTTCCAGCAGATTTTCACCGTCCTCGCGGTCTATTCCGACGAGCGGATGAACTGGTCGATCTTCGGATGGACCGCCCCGTCGAGCTGGATCGGCTCGATCGAGCCGGTGTGGATCATCCTGCTGTCCCCGGTGTTCGCGGTGATCTGGACCAAGCTCGGCCGGCGCGCGCCGACCACCCCGCGAAAGTTCGCCTACGGTGTCATCGGGATGGGACTGGCCTTCCTGCTGTTCCTTCCGATGGCGGGCACCACCGGCCGGTCGGTTCCGGTGCTCGCCGTGCTGGCGATCATGTCGGTCTTCGCGGTGTCCGAGCTCCTGCTGTCCCCGATCGGGTTGTCGGTCACCACCCAGTTGGCGCCCAACGCATTCCGGGCCCAGATGATGGCGTTGTACTTCTTCTCGGTCGGGCTCGGCACGGCCATGTCGGGTGTGCTGGCGCGCTACTACGACCCGGCGCACGAGTTCGCCTACTTCGGTCTGATCGGCACCGCTGCGGTGGTGGTCGGGCTCGTGGTGTGGGCTCTTGCTCCGTGGATCAGCCGGCTGATGGAAGGTGTGCACTGACGCGGTTGCCCGCGCCGGCCGTCACCGCCGCCGGAACCAGCCCCGCCTGCCAGGTTGGTCCAGCAGGTGCGGTGCGAGGTCGCGCAGTGCCGACTCGACCTGGCCGACGCTGGGGTTGACCAGCGACCGGGTCCCGACGAACACCGTCGGGACGGTTTCGTCGCCGCCGGTCGCGGCGCGGACCCGTGCGGCGGCGTCCGGGTCCTCCCAGATGTTGACCGGTTCGATCGGAATCCCTCGCCGGCGCAACCGTTGGCGCAGGGCGATGCAGAACGGGCAACCGGGGCGCCAGTAGAACTCGACGGCGCTGAGCGGTTCGGCGTTCATGATCGTGGCTCCCCGCCTCGTAGATAGACCGTCGTGGTGTGGGTGAAGAATTCCCGCGCGGCGCTGCCCTGCTCCTTGGGCCCCAGACCGCTCTTGCGGGCGCCGCCGAACGGGACATGGGGGTCGGCGCCGGCGGATTCGGAGTTGATGTGCAGGACACCGACGTCGATGGACTCGACGGCCTGCAGTGCGCGGGTGAGATCCTGGGTGAACACCGCCGCCGACAGCCCGAACTCGCTGTCGTTGGCCAGTGCGAAGGCCTCCTCGGCGTCGCGGGCTCTGCGGACGACGAGCACCGGGCCGAACAACTCGTGACCCCAGACGTCGGCCGGTCCGTGGAGTTCGATGACCGTCGGCGCCACGAAGTGGCCCTCGGCCAGTGGCCCGTCGCTGTAGCCGCCCCCACCGGCCAGGACCTCCGCGCCCTGGGCCCGTGCGTGGTCGACGCCCGCGGTGATCGCGCGCTGCGCCGAGGCACTGATCACCGGCCCCATCTGGGTCTGCGCGTCGGCCGGATCCCCGACCGTCAGCGCATTGGCACGGGTGAGCAGCGCATCCAGGAAACGGTCGGCGATGGCCTCGGTCAGCACCAATCGCGATGTGGCGGTGCACTTCTGGCCGGCCGACCGGAACGCGCCCAGCATCACCTGCTCGACAGCGAGGTCGAAATCCGCGTCGTCGAGCACGACGGCGGCGTTCTTGCCGCCCATCTCGGCCTGTACCGGAACGCCGCGACCGGCGGCGGCCGCGGCGATCTCGCGGCCCACGGCGGTGGATCCGGTGAAGGTGACGGCATCGATTCGGGGGTGGCTGGTCAGGGCGTCACCGATGGCCGCCGGGCCGATCAGCAGGTTGAGCACCCCGGCGGGCAGTCCGGCCGCCGCCAGCGCCTCGGCAAGCCGCACAGCCAGCAGGGGCACGGTGCTGGCCGGCTTCCAGACGACGGTGTTGCCGTAGACCAGGGCCGGGGCGATCTTCCAGGCCGGAATGGCGATCGGGAAGTTGAACGGCGTGATGACGCCGACCACTCCCATCGGCTTGCGGGTGAGAAGGATCTGCTCCCCGGCCCGCGGCGAGGCATAGATCTCGCCGGCCTGCCGGTCGCCCTCGGCGGCGTAGTAGCGCAGGATCTGGGCGGCCCGGCGTACCTCGCCGACACCCTCGACGCGGGTCTTGCCCTCCTCGACCGTCAGTTCCAGGCCCCAGTCCTCGGCATGGGTATCGACGACGGCGGCCGCGGCGGCCAGGACCGCGCCGCGCTGGTGGATCGGGGTGGCGGCCCAGTCGGGCTGCGCCCGCGCGGCGGCTCCGACTGCATCCTCGACATCGGCGGTGGTGGCGCAGGAGCCCTGCGCGACAACGGTATCCGGGTGGGTCGGGTTGACACTTCGAAGGTCGGCACCGGCGCCGGGACGCCACCGCCCATCGATGAACTGGCGCAGGCTGGCCGCCGTCATATCAGCCGAGTCATATCAGCGGAACGCGGCGTGCCCGGTCAGCGCCCGGCCGATGGACAGCAGGTGCATCTCCGAGGTGCCCTCGTAGGTGAGCACCGATTCCAGGTTGTTGGCATGCCGCAGCGGCGAGTACTCCAGGGTGATCCCGCTGCCGCCCAGCAGGGTCCGGCATTCCCGGGCGATGGCGAGCGCCTCGCGGACGTTGTTGAGTTTGCCCAGGCTGACCTGCTCGGCGCGCACCCCCTCGGCGTCCTTGATCCGGCCGAGGTGAATGGCCAGCAATACCCCCTTGCCCAACTCGAGGGTCATATTGGCCAGCTTCTCCTGGGTCAGTTGATAGCTGGACAGCGGCCGGTCGAAGACGTCGCGATCGGCGGTGTAGGCCAGGGTGGTCTCCAGGCTGTCGCGGGCTGCGCCCATCGCGCCGAAGACGATGCCGAACCGGGCCTCGTTCAGGCAGGACAGCGGTGCGCCCAGACCGACGGCGTGCGGCAGTTGCGCCGAGGCCGGCAGGCGCACGTTGTCCAGCACCAGTTCGGAGGTGACCGAGGCCCGCAGCGAGAGCTTCTTGTGGATCACGTTGGCGGTGAAACCCGGTGTGTCGGTGGGCACCAGGAAGCCCCGGATGCCCTCGTCGGTCTGTGCCCAGATGGTGGCGACGTCGGCGAGATTGCCGTTGGTGATCCACATCTTGGTGCCGTTGATCACCCAGTCCGGATTATCCCCGGGGCCGGAGCGCCGGGCCCGGGTTCGCATACCGGCGGGGTTGGAGCCGAAGTCGGCCTCGGTCAATCCGAAGCAGCCGACGGCCTCGCCGGTGGCCAGTCGCGGCAGCCACTGCTGCTTCTGTTCCTCGGAACCGTAGCGGTGGATCGAGAACATCGACAGCGATCCCTGTACCGAGACGAAGCTGCGGAACCCGCTGTCGCCGGCCTCCAGTTCCATACAGGCCAGGCCATAGCTGACGGCGTTGGTGCCCGCGCAGCCGTAGCCGTCCAGATGCATGCCCATCAGGCCGAGCCCGCCGAACTCCCGGGCCAGTTCTTTCGGCAGGGTGGACGATTCGAACCAGTCGGCGACATTCGGACGCAGCTGGGTGTCGACGAACTTGCGCACTGTGGCGGCGATATCGCGCTCGTCGGTGTCGAGTAGACGGTCGACGTCGAACAGCTCGAGGGGAGCGTAGGTGGTCTTCTGGGGCGCTGCGGCAGTTGTCGTCATGGCATTCCGATGCGGTTGGGGGTCACTCAAGGGTAGTGGATGGCCGCGGTGTGAACGGGGCTGTTCGGATGCCGTCCACACGAAACCATCAGTGGCGATGGACGGTTCGTCGGGTGGGCGGAAATCTCTGTTCCAACCCTTGTCCAGCCCGGTGCGAATCAGTGCCCGCCGGAGTGCCGAGTCGCGTAGGGCCACGGGTTGTTGCGTTCGGGGACCGACTGAGCCCGGCTTTCCTTGAGTCGCATCCGCAGGTGCTGGCGCAGGTCATGCAGCGACGCGTCATCCCACCGGTTGTCGGCCTCGACCGGGTCGATGGTCAGGTCATAGAGCTCCCACTGATCGTCCAGTGGGCTGCTCCGGTAGACATCGCCGCCCGGGCCGTTGGCCGCGAGGTGGCGAACCCCGGGCTCGGTCCAGGTCGACGGATCATCGAAGCTGCGGACGAGCTTCCACAGGTGGCCGTCCCCGCCGCGAACGGTACGGGCATCGACCCGGGTGACCAGACCTTCGAAGTTCGCGGCCGTGTGCGCCGGAATCCGGATACGCAGCGGCGCAGGGGGATTGGTGGTCTGCCCGAGCTGGCGTCCCAGGCCGGAGGCCCCGGAGTCGCCCTCGAGCATATTGTCGCGGGTCATCAGGTACACCGCGCGGTCGGCCTCGGCGGGTGCCCCGTCGACCACCGGCATCAGATTGCGCCCGGGCAGCGGATGCACTTCGGAGAAGGACTCGCGCAGCGTCTCGGCGACGGCGTCGACATCGGCGCCGGCCGCGCCCAGCAGGGTCGGCACCAGATCGACGTGGGAGGTCGGGGCGTCGACCACCCGCGGTTCGGTGGCGCCCCGGCCGACCCGGGCGATGGTGAAGGGCACCCGGGTGGCCTCGTCGTAGAGGTTGAACCATTTCTGATGCAGCCCGCCGTGTGCGCCGAGCAGGTCACCGTGGTCGGCGGTACGCACCAGCACCGCGTCGTCACCGCCTCCGCTGACGGCGCGCCGCACCCGGTCGATCGGGCCGTCTACTTCGGCGTGCAACCGGTAGTACAGGTCGCGGTAGCGCTGACCGAAGCGGTCGTAGACCCGCTGGATCGCCGCGGCCGGGCCGTAGCCGGAGTAGTAGGCCTCCCGGAAGGCGATCTGGGCGGCGGGTTTGGTGGCCAGGTCCTCGTCGGCGGTGGGTGCGGGCGGGATGTGCGGCGGGTCCAGCGGCGAGTCCTTCAGTGGGCTGCGCAGCGCCCAGGTGGGGAACAGCACGATGTCGTGCGGGTTGACGAAACTGGCCACCAGCAGGAACGGCCGCAGCGCATCCGGATCGCCGGCGCGACGGCGGGCGTAGCGATCCTCGAGCCAGGCCACCACCCGGTTGGCGATCAGCGGATCGCGGCGCAGACCGCAGTTGGCCATCCCGGCGCCGTGCGGTTCCGGGCCTACCCATCCGGAGAAGCCGTACGGCGCCAGCGGGTCGGCGTCCAGGTAGCGCCCGACGGCGGCCTCGTCGACCGCGCCGTCGGCGTCATTGGTGGCCAGGATGTGCCCGGTCGCCGGGTCGGTCAGGTCGGCGTGGGAGATATGCCACTTGCCGTCGTAGTGGGTGTCGTAGCCGATGGCCCGAAACCAGTTACCCAGCGTCGGGACCTCGCCGGGTCGCAGCCAGCGCATCCGGGAGTCGTCGTAGACCTTGCCGATACCGTCGGTCTGGGTGACCCCGTGCAGGTCGGGGTACTGCCCGGTGAAGATGGTGGGCCGGCTCGGTACGCAGGCCAGTGACCCGGTGTAGTGCCGGGTGAAGCTGACGCCGTTCTCGTCGAACCAGCGCTGCCCGGTCAGCGTGCGCTGCCGCCAGTCCAGCGCGTCGAGCGGTTCGTACGGCGGGATCGCGCGTTCCTCGTCGGTCATCACGATGACGATGTCGGGGCGGTCAGTCATGTGTTGCCTCCACTCTCTGTGCGAGTCCGGTGAGCATGGTGTCGGACTGTCTGGCCAGCACCGGGCACAGCACCCGCTCGGCGGCCCGGGCCAGTGGGTTGGTGCCGATCTCCACGGTGCTGGTCAGGGTTACAGCGGTCCCGCCCTGCGGGGCCGGGCTCAGCGTCCATCGGTTGGCCACCCGTCGCAGCCGGTGCGACAGGCCCTCGATGTCATAGGCCAGCGTGGCGGGAGCGGCGGCCTCGGTGATCCGCTCCACCAGGGTGTTGCGGCCGACCTGCACCCGCCGTGAGGTACCGACCGGGCCGTCCGGGCCGTGCTCGAGAATGCAGGAGTGGTCGACATTGCCCGCCCAGGAGCTGATTGCTCCGAAGTCGGCAAGGACATCCCATACCGCCTGCACTGGGGCCGCGACGGTGCGCGCGCGGCTCACGGTTGCCACTGCACCAGCATAGGCGCGGGCCCGGGTCTGACGCTGTGCCTCTGGCAGATGGTCCCGATCCCCATTTTTACGACCTCGGTGTTCCCCGGGTCACCTAGGGTTGGGGGTATGACTCTTCTCTCGGACCTGCGTGCGCAGGCGTTGGCGAAGGTGGGGCAACTGGCCGAGCGTGGATCGGCGGAGTTGCACTACCTCCAGAAGATGATCTCCTCGGGCGCCTTCGGGTTGGAGCCCCCGCAGAACCTCGCCGCGATGGTCGCCGATCTGCGCCGCTGGGGCGAGGTGGGCATGATCCCCGGGCTCAACGCGCGGCGCACACCGCACCGGACGGCCCTGATCGACGACGAGGGGGCGATGACCTTCGCCGAACTCAACGATGCGACCAACGCCGTTGCCAACGGGCTGCTCGCCAAGGGGGTCTCCGGTGGTGACGGGGTCGCGATCCTGGCGCGCAACCACCGGTGGTTCCTGATCGCCAACTACGCCTGCGCCCGGGTGGGTGCGCGAACGATCATGCTCAACACGGAATTCTCCGGACCGCAGATCCGCGACGTCTCCGCCCGCGAGGGCGCCAAGGTCATCATCTACGACGACGAGTACACCGAAGCCGTGAAACTCGCCGAGACCCCGCTGGGCAAGCTGCGGGCGCTCGGGACCAACCCGGATGTCTCCGAGCCGTCCGGCAGCACCGATGAGACCCTGGCCGAACTGATCGCCCGCAGCAGCACAGCCCCGCCGCCCAAGGCCACCAAGCGCTCGTCGATCATCATCCTGACCAGCGGCACCACCGGCACCCCGAAGGGTGCCAACCGGCATGCGCCGCCGACGCTCGCCCCGATCGGCGGGGTGCTGTCCCACGTGCCGTTCAAGTCCGGCGAGGTGACATCGCTTCCGTCACCGATGTTCCACGCGCTGGGCTACCTGCACGCGACCATCGCGATGACGCTCGGTTCGACGCTGATCCTGCACCGCCGCTTCAAGCCGGCTACCGTCCTCGAGGATGTTCCCAAGCATGGGGTCACCGCGATTGTCGTTGTCCCGGTGATGCTTTCCCGGATGCTCGACGCGCTGGAGAAGATGGATCGCAAGCCGGACCTGTCGTCGCTGCGGATCATCTTCGTCTCCGGCTCGCAGCTCGGTGCAGAGCTGGCGACCCGGGCCATGAAGGACATCGGGCCGGTGGTCTACAACTTGTACGGGTCCACCGAGATCGCCTTCGTCTCCATCGCCCGGCCGCAGGATCTGAAGAAGAACCCGGCCACGGTGGGGCCGCTGATCAAGGGGGTCAGGGTCAGGATCCTCGATGACCACGGCAAAGAGTTGCCGAAGGGGCGAGTCGGACGCATCTTCGTCGGCAACTTCTTCCCGTTCGAGGGCTACACCGGCGGCGGCAACAAAGAGGTCATCGACGGTCTGATGTCCTCCGGTGATGTCGGCTACTTCGATGAGGACGGCCTGCTCTACGTCAGCGGCCGCGACGACGAGATGATCGTCTCGGGCGGGGAGAACGTCTTTCCCGCGGAAGTCGAAGACCTCATCAGCGGACATCCCGATGTCATCGAGGCGACCGCCCTCGGGGTCGACGACAAGGATTTCGGCCAGCGGTTGCGCGCCTTCGTGGTCCTCAAGGAGGGTGTCGAAACCACCGAGGAGACCATCAAGGACTATGTCCGCGATCACCTGGCCCGCTACAAGGTTCCGCGCGAGGTGATCTTCCTGGCGGAGCTGCCGCGCAACCCCACCGGCAAGATCCTCAAGCGGGAATTGCGCCAGATCGAGATCCACTAGGGTCGCCCCCTCTGGCGAACAGACGTAAAAGGCTCCGACACGCCGAGCGTGCGGAGCCTTTTACGTCTGCTCGCGGGAGAGGGGCGGGGGTTAGGGATCCCGGGGCAGGCCGAGTAGCCGCTCGGCGATGATGTTCAACTGCACCTCCGAGGTGCCGCCGTAGATCGTCGTCGCCCGGCTGGCGAGCAGGAACTCGGCCCACTTGCCCTGCAGCGAATCCTCCTCCCAGATCGCACCGTCGATCCCGAAGGACGACACCGCGAACTCGGCATAACCCTGGCCGGTCCGCATTGACAGCAGCTTGGAGATCGCCGCCGACGGCATGGCGTCACCGCCGGCGAGGGTGAGCAGGGTGGAGCGCAGGTTCATCAGCTTGGCGGCGTGTCCCTCGGCGATCAGCTCGCCGGCGCGGTGGTGGCCGACCTGGTCGAAGCGTCCGGCGCCGACGAACTCGACGAAGCGGGTCAGGTTCGGCAGGAACCAGGGTTCGTCGCTGCCGATCGAAACCCGTTCTGCGGTCAGCGTATTGCGGCTGACCTCCCAGCCGTGGTCCACCTGGCCCAGCACCAGGTCGTCGGGCACGAAAACATCGTCGATGAAGACGGTGTTGAACAGCGCGTTGCCGGTCAGTTCCCGCAGTGGCTTGACTTCCACGCCGGGGCTGTTCATATCGAGCAGGAAGTAGGAGATGCCGGCGTGCTTCGGAGCGTCCGGATTGGTCCGGGCCAGCAGCGCACCCCACTGGGAGAACTGCGCGGCGGTGGTCCAGATCTTCTGGCCGGTGATCCGCCAGCCACCGTCGACCTTGGTCGCCTTGGTGGTCAAGCTGGCCAGGTCCGAACCGGCGCCGGGTTCGGAGAACAGCTGGCACCAGATCATCTCGCCGCGGAACGTCGGAGGCAGGAAACGCTGCTTCTGCTCCTCGGTGCCGTAGGCCACGATCGATGGGATCAGCCAGGCGGCGATGCCCATGTTCGGCCGCTTAACCCGTCCGGTGCTGAACTCCTGGGAGATGATGATCTGCTCCACCGGGGTGGCGGCACGACCCCACGGCGGTGGCAGGTAGGGCAGCACCCAGCCGCCCTCAGCGATCGCCGTCTTGCGCTCCTCGCCCGGAATGGCTTTCAGTGCAGTCACTTCGGCGCGCACGGCATCGCGCAGCTTCTCGGTGTCCGGATCGAGATCGATGTCCAGCGGACGCATCCCGGTGGTCGTCGCGGCGTCGAACACCTGTCGCGGGTACTCATTCGGCCGACCGAATGCCGCGACCAGGCCGAGGGTGTGCCGATAGTAGACGTTGGTGTCGTGCTCCCAGGTGAAGCCGATGCCGCCGTGCACCTGGATGCAGTCCTGGGCGCAGTGCTGGGCGGCCGCCGGCGCCAGGGTGGCGGCCACCGCGGCGGCGAACTCGTAGTGGGTGGACTCGTTGTCCCATTGTCCCGCGTCCCGGCCGCTCTCTGCCGCCTCGTCGATCGCCCGGGCGGCGTCCCACACCGCCGCGGTGGCGCGCTCGGTGGTGGCGATCATCCCGGCGCATTTGTGCTTGATGGCCTGGAACTGTCCGATCGGACGGCCGAACTGCTCGCGGATCTTGGCGTATTCCGAGGCGGTGTCGGTAGCCCAGCGGGCCAGGCCCACCGCCTCGGCCGACAGCAGCGTGGCGATGATCGCGCCGCCGGCGGCCTGGGAGACGTTGGACAGCAGCCGCTCGGCCCCGATCTCGACCCCGTTGGCACGCACATGCGCGACGGGCCGCAACGGGTCCACCGACCGCAGCGGTTCGATCTCCAACTGCCCGGCGTCGAGCACCGCCCACTCGATGCCGCTCTCGATCGCCACTGGCAATACGAGCACCGAGGCCTGGGCGGCGGCGGGCACCGAGCGGGCCTCCCCGCGTATCACCACGGTGCCGTTGTGGCGGGTGGCGGTCAGGTCGGACGAAATGGCGACGGCGGCGATGGTGTCGCCGGCAGCCAGTTCGGCCAGCAGTTTGGTCTCCGGGTCGTGGGCGGCGATGAGCGCACTGGCGATCGCCGAGGGAACGTAGGGCCCGGGCACGGCGCCGTAGCCGAATTCGGCGATCGAGATGGCCAATTCGAGCAGCCCGAACCCCTGACCGCCGACCGCTTCGGCCAGGTGCAGACCGTGCAGACCCTGCTCGGCGGCGGCGCGCCAATACGGCGGCGGGCTGTCCAGCGGGGTTTCCAGCGTCGCGTGCAGGAACTCGGCGGGCGCGGCGCGGCGCACCAGTGCGCGCACCGACTCGGCCAGATCCTGATGCTCCGATGTGATCGCGATGGGCATTTTTCGAGCGCCTCCACTGCCGTCAGTTGCCGAATAACCGGTGGGTTGGGACCGAGGGTACTCCCCGGATCCCAGCCCCCACCCGGCATCGGTGACGGCGTTGCCCGTCGTCATGACCGCAGCCGGATCCCACCTCAGTCCCGGAACAGGCTGGACTCCCCGAATGCGTCCACGATCGCGCTGAGTTGGTCCACGAGTTCTTCGGAGGAGAGACTGACGTCGCCGGCCAGCCAGGCGCTGATGGTCTGGGTGACCCCGCCGACCACGAAGTAGGCGAATGCCGTGATCCGCTCGGTGGCGGGCCGGCGAAGCAGAGTCTCCACATGCCGGCCGGACAGCATGACGAACAGGGCCTCGGACTCCCGGCGCTTGCGGATCAGGGCCGTGTTGGACATCTGGGTGCCGAACATCAGCCGGCCCACCCGGGGGTCGGCATCGATGGCCGCGACGATGTTGGTCATTCCCGCGCGGGTCTGCAGTTCGGCCGGCGCGGCCGAGACGGCCTCCTGTGTCGTCATCGCCATCCGGGTGATGACCCAGTCGAAGACCGCGCCGATGAACTGATCCTTGTCGGCGAAGCTCTCGTAGAAGTAGCGGGTGGCCAGGCCGGACTGCTGGCAGATGCCCCGGACGGTCAACTCCGCCGGGTCGATATTGCTGCCGAGTAGGTCCAGGCCGGCTTCCAGGAGTCGGGTGCGGCGTCGGGCCTGTCGGTCGGCGGCATCCACGCCGGCATACGGGCGCGCCTGGGTCACTGCGTCATCTTGACATCGCGGCGCGACTGGCACAATATCGGGAAACAATCGTTCTCAGATTCGCCGAGCGAGGGGATCGTCGTGGCCGTCCTGGAATCCTTGAGCGTGGCGGATCGTCCGGTCAGCGAGTCATCCGGACCGCCGGCCGACCGAAGCCTGCTGCAACGACTGACCGGTTCGGCGCCCTTCGCCGACGGGATCCCGGGGATCGCCCTGCTTGCCGGCCCGGCCAACGTGATCATGCAACTGGGTCGGCCCGGCGTCGGCTACGGCGTGAAGGAGAGTCGCGTCGAGAGCGGCCGCATCGACCGTCACCCGATCAAACGGGCCAGGACCACCTTCACCTATCTCGCCGTCGCCACCCGCGGCACCCCGGAGCAGCAGAGGGCCTACCGCAAGGCGGTGACCCGGGCGCACGCTCAGGTCGTCTCCACCGAGGACAGTCCGGTGGCCTACAACGCTCTGGACCCCGATCTGCAACTGTGGGTGGCGGCCTGCCTCTATAAGGGCGGGGTGGATGTCCGGCGGGTCTTCATCGGCGAGATGGACGACGAGACCGCCGACCAGCATTACCGCGACAGCATGGCGCTGGGCACCATGCTGCAGATGCGTCCGGAGATGTGGCCCGCCGACCGGCCCGCCTTCGACAAGTACTGGGACGAGTCGATGGACAAGATCCACATCGACGACACCATCCGCGAGTTCCTCTATCCCATCGCGGTGGCCCGGATGGGGGCCTTCCGGATGCCGGGCCCGCTGCAGCACCTCAACGAGAGCGTCGCACTGCTGATCACCACCGGCTTTCTGCCACAACGGTTTCGCGACGAGATGAAGCTGGATTGGAACCGCACCAAACAGCGTGAGTTCGACGCGCTGATGACCGCGATACGGCTGGGCAACAGCGTTGCGCCGTCCTTCGCGAGGAACTTCCCGTTCAACGTGCTCCTGCATGATGTGAACTGGCGGATGCGGACCGGCCGTCCACTGGTCTGAGAACTAGCCGAACATCAGCGGTCGCAGGAAACGATTAGTGCGCCGCAGGTACTCCGGCTGGCTGACGTGCAGGATGTGGTTTCCCGGAAACCAGTGCAGCGCACAGCGGTCCCAGTGTTCCCACAGCGCCACGGCATGGTCCGGCGGGGCGAGCCGGTCGCCGAGACCGGTGATGATCAGGCGGCGGTCCTTCGGGACCAGCGGACGGTAGTTCAGCGGCGAGTGGTAGGCAAAGCTCGAGTAGGCCTCCTCGCGGCTCATTCCGCCGACGGCCCGGGTCAATTGCACCACCTTGTTCGCCGGCCACCAGTCGTCGAACGCCGACTGGGGGGTGACCAGTGGGACATTGGGGATGACCGCCTCCAGCCGGTCATCGGCGGAAGCCACCAGCGCCGAGGTGTATCCGCCGAGGGAAAGTCCGGTCAGCGCAATCCGGTCGGCACCGTTGTGGCGCAACCAGTTCAGGATGGTGCGGAAGTCGTAGACCGCCTGGCCCATCGCCTCGGCGAAGCCGCTCATGCCGTTGGCGAAGAAGCCGTAGCCGCTGAAGGGGGAGAGGTTCTCGGCGCGCCGGCCGTGGAACGGCAATGTGTAGAGCAGCACGTCGTAGCCGGAACGGTAGAACCACGGCAGTGAGAAGAACAGCCCGTTGACCAGATAGGGCGAGCCCATGAATCCGTGGATCACACACAGGGTGGGCCGTGGTCCGTCATCATGGCGCCAATGCTGGAATCGGACGATGTTGTTGCGCTTCCACTGGTTCCACCGATCGCGCATCGCCGGGTTGGCGGGCTCGAAACTGCTGGCGAACGATCCGTTGTGGACGTGGCCCTGCGCGATGTATTCGGCGATCGGATTCGCTGCGCGGGAGGACACCTCCGGAACTGCCGTCGGGGCCGGGAAGGAACGGGCGGGGTCGCGGTGCGCGGCGAGGTCGACGTAGAAGGCGATGTTCTCGCGTTCGCGCCGCGCCTCGGATCGACGAAGTGCGGTGGTGAGGATGGTGGGAGCCACGGCGGCCCCGACCACGGTGGAGATCGCGGTGCGCAGGCCGAGGTCGGCCAGCGCCGACGAATCGACCACCAGGCGCTGGAGTGCGGTCAGATCGGACCGGTCGGGCAGGCCGGCTGAACCCGCGTCGGCGCCGGGCACATCGGGTACCGGGATCGGCATCTCGACCTCGGATGTCATAGATCGTCCGGCCTTTCCGGGCCGACTCGGCGGCCTGCCCTGCACCGACGACGATGTTAGTCCGACTAATCAGCTGGTGGTGCACTTCTTGATGTGATGTCGAGAACGGCGGTGGTACTGACGAGGCTGCTGGCCGGAGTCACGTATGTCGTGCTCTGGGCCGGATTGGTGGGCACCTGGGGGCTGGAAGCCGCGGACAGCCGCGTCGCCGTCAGGACGAGGACACGTCATCCCGTCCCGGCCGGTCGGCATCGGTCCTTCCGTCGGGCCCGGTGATCCGCCTGGTGGCGACCGGCCTTCCCGCCGAGTTCCGGGTGACCGGAGGCGGTGACGGTGCAGGGATGAGGCGGCCCTGAACGGGGGCGCCGTTACGAACCGGCGGCACCGCGACACGTTTGGTGTCGGTTTTGGCTTCCTTGTCGGTCGCTCCGGCCGCACCGACCGCACCGGGCGGGATCATCGGCATTCCCGCGATGCCCGGGCCGATTGGCCCGGAGACTGCAGGTGGTCTCGGTGCGGTGACCGGGCTTGCCGGTGCCGAGGCCGGGGCTGTGCTCGCCGACGGAATCGGCGGCGGCCCCAGCGCTGGGGCGGACACGGCGACGCCAGGGCCGACGCCACCGCCGCCGCCCGGGGTGCCGCCGGCTCCGGCCGGAACGACATCAAAACCCGATCCGCCGCCGTCCGGATCGGCGAAATCATCGATGAGGGAGTCGAATTCGTCCAACGCCGGGGAGGTGTCCAGGCTGAGGCCGTCGATCGGTGCGACGGTCGCACCGGCCGACGCCCCGAAGAGCCCCGATCCGGCCTGTAGAACCTGCTGGGCGCCCTGGGCCACCTGCTGGGGGAGCTGCGCCAGCGGTTGCAGGGCACCCCCGAGTGCGCCGGCGAGAGCGGCCGCGACACCCGCGGCCATCTGCGGCAACTGCTGGGCCATCGCGGCCGACTGATCCGGGGTGGCAACTCCGTCAAGCATCATCGCGGCCTCGGCATCCTGGGCGGCGAACATCTCGGCGGCCTCGGCGGCTCCCGCATCCCGCCTCGCGTGCTCGCTGATCGCCTCGGCGTTGTCCCGCGGATCACCCGAGTTCGCCGCCAGCCCCAGCATTCGCAGGACCTGCTCGATCGGTGCGGTGCCGGTGATGAGCGGGTCCGAGGTGATGGGTGGCGGCGGCACGTTCAACGCGACCGCCTGCAGGTACCGCTCGATCTCGGCGTTCAGCCGGTCCCCGGTCATCGGGGTCTGCCCTTCGGCGACATTGCCTCCCGGCTCAGGAACCAGGCGAAATGGTAATTGGCAGTGGTGGTTTCGCCGAGGAGGACGGCGTCAATGGTTGCCAGCAGCTGCCAGTTGCCGATGTCCGGGCCACCCGTCGGGTCCGGATATCGGTCCAGCACTGAGCGGGTGATGCTGCCGAGATGTTCGCCCAACAGCTCGACCTCGGAATCGAGAACTCCGGACCGCGCGGAGGCGGCCCTGGCGATGGTGTGCGCCAGCCGCGGCAGCCCGTCGCGCCACTTCGTCGCCCGGGTCAGCCGCCAGCCGAGATCATCGACGGGGGTGCCCTGACGGGCGGTCCCCGACATCGGTATCGGCTCGTCGCCGTCTGCCGGGGGGAGTCGTTGTCCCGGTTGATAGGTCAGGCTCGACGTCGCCGGACCGAGCAGTGTTGCCAGATCACCGGTTCCACCGGGTGGCTGCAACAGGCGCACTCCGGCGGGGATGTCGATCCCCGGCGGGATCCAACCGGCGGCCAGATCGGTGACCAGCACGGTGTCACCGTCCTCGAGATCGCCTACCGCCCAGCGCAGCCGGGGCTGCTGACGGGCCACTGCGCCCAGCAGTCGGCGAAGCCGGGTCTCGGATTCCCCTCGCGCCGCGGGAATGGTGGTGGGGCGATCGCCGGCGGTGACCGCGCCGGACCCGACGGTCGCGCCGGCAGCGGCGGCCACCGCCCGGCGGACCACAAGCGGTGGACCGGGCGCTGCGGCACCGGCGGGGGCGGAACCCGGGTTCGCCGCCGGGATGACGGGGGCACCGGGTGCGGCCGTCGCCGACGCGGTTCGCAGATCTGATCCGTAGGTCTGCAGGCCCGGCGGGCTCGGCGCGGATGCGCCGGCGGTGACCGCAGCCGGCAACGCGTTCGGGATGACGGCCGGGGCGACGACGGTCGCCGGCCCAGCATCGGTCGGGGTCGGAATCGGCGCCGCGACATCACCGATGGGCAACCCGGCCGAGTCTGCCGGTGGCCGGGCGTCGGTGGGCGGCGATGGCTCCGGGATCGCCGCCGAGCCTCCGCTGTTACCAAGGCTGTCGGCGATCACCTCGGCGCCGGCGGCGATGACACTTCCGCGCAGGGCCCCGGGATCGGGCCGCACCGGTTCGCGAAGATCGGCGGATTCGGCGCCGGGAGCAGTCGCGGCGCCCGGCGCGGGGCTGTCGGCCGCAGTCG
>ERZ888423.1051-NODE-1051-length-25792-cov-12.280841_pt1 | contig 25792 bp, 20 predicted proteins | sample MGYA00520523_ERZ888423 | MGnify/ENA primary metagenome ERZ888423 (study PRJEB32303, sample SAMEA104408611) | aquatic metagenome | biome: Brackish water; feature: Pelagic; material: water | place: Baltic Sea | collected 2014-06-08T10:24:00 | depth 30,27 m ...
GAGCCTTCTTCGCGGGAGCCTTCTTCGCGGGAGCCTTCTTCGCGGGAGCCTTCTTGGCTGCGATCTTCTTGGCCGGAGCCCTTTCGACCGGGGCCTTTTTGGCCGCGACCTTCTTGGCCGCGACCTTCTTGACTGCGACCTTCTTGACTGCGACCTTCTTGACTGTTGCCTTCTTGACTGCTGCCTTCTTGACTGCTGCCTTCTTGGCCGGCGGCTGCTTGGCCGCCACCTTCTTGGCGGGAGCGTTCTTAGTCTGCACGATCGCCTTCTGCACGGTCGCCTTCTTGGCCGGAGCCTTCTTCGCTCCCGCTTTGCCCGCTGCCTTCTTTCTGGAAGGGGCTTGTGGCTCACTCATCACGTCAGCAGTGGCGCCATCGGTCTCGTCGTCCTCTGCTGCCTCGGCTGCTGCTTCGGTGATCGCCCGATGAGCTAACTCGGGGACGGCGCAGTCGATGCTGCGACGTGAACCATTGAAGCTCACGACGACAAGCGTGACCGACGAGTCGATCTTCATGATCGATTTTGCACTACGCGGTGTGGGCGAGGCCATCATTCGGAGCGGGACATAACCCCGCACACCGGTGCCAGCAATCGTGATGTAGGCCCCGTGCGATGAGTACGCGTCGACGGTGCCGTTGATGCTCGTTCCGATCGGGTGATGCTCGACAAACTCAAGGAATGGGATCAGTTCGTTCACCGGGTCGCCGCCTCTGGGCGCTGCGCCGACCTCCGCCTTCGGCTCGCTCTGACGCGCTGCAGTCTGCTTGCGCGCTGGCGGCGGTGTCTTCGGAACCGGCATCGGTGCATTTGCGTCGACGCTGCCCACGCGTGCCTGGTTGTCGTCTTGCTTTGTGCGACCACGGCCACCACGTGATCGACCGCCGCCGTTACTGCTGCTGCTCCCGGAGCCGCGAGTGGCCTTGCGGCTGACCGGACCACGAACCGGGGTGCGCGCCACCCACACCCAGCCGACATGCGGCACCGGCTTGCCGCCAATCAGGCGGCCTTCGTCGAAGAGCCATTCGTATTGGCCGTGGAACTCCTGGAAGGAATCATTCGACAACACCGTGGAGTTGGCCTTGTTGGCAATGCCCAAAACGAATGCGTCACCGCGACCGACAGCGCCGGCTGGCGGTGCAACAAGCTCGTTGTTCGCGATGCCCTCTTCAAACTCCTTCGTCTCTTTCTTGTCGATCCGGTGTCCGAAAGTCGCGTCGACCACAACCGTGATCTCGGTGTCGGGGTTGTCTTCCATGAAGCTCATGACGGCTTCGTTCAGCTGCTGGAGGCTAGGCAGCGACCGGCCTTCGGTCGCTAGATTCGACCCGTCGACCACGACGTGGGCTGGGCCGTTATTGGCATTCATTATCAGTTGTCTCGTTCCTGTTGACGGGGCTCAACCATTCGAGCCTCCGTGTCGCCGATTGCGGCGAGCTGCACACTGTGTCGATCATCGCTGCGGGTACCGGTCGTGTTCGCACCAGGTGACCCGAAGTCGAATCGAGACTTTGTACTCCCCCATCGTAGGCTCTCGAACCATGCCGACCCCAACCATTGTGCGCGCAGTTTTTTGGGACTTCGGTGGAGTCGTGCTTTCCAGCCCCTTCGATGCCTTCAATACGTACGAAGAAACTCACTCTCTACCGAGCAACTTCATCCGCTCGGTCAACACCCACAACCCCGACTCAAATGCGTGGGCGCTGCTTGAGCGAAACGATGTCGGGCCCAACGAGTTCGACTCCCTCTTTGCCACCGAGTCCGAGGCGCTCGGCCATCGGGTTCCTGGTGCCGACATCCTGGCGCTCCTTTCCGGATCGGTCCGCCCCGAAGTCGTCATCGCGCTCGACGCAGTGATCGCAGCCGGCTACATCACGGCATGCCTCACAAACAATGTGGTCTCTGACGACACCGCAACACAACGCCGCCCCGACGTGGCCGAAGTGATGGCGAAGTTCGACCACGTGGTCGAGTCGAGCAAGGTCGGTGTGCGTAAGCCCGAACCTCGCTTCTATGAGATTGCGTGCGAACTCGCGGGTGTCGAGCCGACCGAATGCGTCTTTCTCGACGACCTTGGGATCAACTTGAAGCCTGCGCGGGCGATGGGCATGCAAACCATCAAGGTCGCCAAACCTGGCCCGGCGCTCGACGAGCTTGCGTTGATCCTCGGAATTTCGCTTTCCGCCTGACCAAATTAGTCCTCGGTCGTCGCGAACAGCTGATCCATGAGCTGAGCAAGTTCTTGGTCGTGGATCGCCTTGCTACCCGTAGCGGGGCTGCCCGACGGGGCGCGAGCTACGTGGCGAAGGTCGTAGCCCTCCTCTTTGATGCGCCACACATTGTGCTCGATGAAGTTCCACGCGCCCATGTTCTCGGGCTCTTCCTGCAGCCAACGAAGTTCTTTTGCATTCGGGTACTTCTGCAACAAGTCGCGCATCTGCTCGGTTGGCAGCGGGTACAGCTGCTCGATGCGAACAATGGCAACGGCGGCGTTGCGCTGGTCGCGTTCGGCTATCGCGTCCCAGGCAACCTTGCCTGAGCAAAATACGATACGCGTGACTGCGTTGGCGTCGACTACGCCCGGGTCGTCGAGCACCTCGCTGAACGATCCGGTCGTCAACTCGTCAACAGACGAGCGAGTCTGCTTCATCCGCAGACCAGACTTCGGCGAGAACACGATCAGCGGCGTGTTGCGTTCCGAATGCACCTGGCGACGCAGCAAATGGAAGAAGTTGGCCGCCGTGGTTGCATTGACTATCTGCATGTTGTCTTCAGCAGCCAACGTGAGGAATCGCTCGATGCGTGCCGAGCTGTGCTCCGGGCCCTGCCCCTCGTAGCCGTGCGGCAGCAGCAGAACAACACCGTTCTGCTGCTTCCACTTGTCTTCGGCGGCAACGATGTACTGATCGATGATGATCTGCGCGCCGTTGACGAAGTCACCGAACTGCGCTTCCCAGAGGACGAGGGCGTCACGGTTGGCATGGGAGTAGCCGTACTCGTAGCCCATTGCTGCGTACTCGGAAAGTAGCGAGTCAAAGACCCAGAAGTTTGCCGAGGCATCGTCGAGGTTGTCGAGTGGAATCCACGGGCTGCCAGTGTTGTAGTCAATCAATGCAGCGTGGCGATGGCTAAACGTTCCGCGACGCGAGTCCTGACCGGCGAGCCGCACCGGGTGGCCTTCTTGCACGAGTGAGCCGTACGCCATTGCCTCGGCGAGCGCCCAGTCAACTTCGCCTTCTGCGTACATTTTGGCACGCGTTTCGAACTGCTTGCCAAGCTTCGGGTGGACGGTAAAACCCTCGGGGTAGTCGGTCAGCTTGTTGAAGATGCTGTCGAGCTTTGCTCGGTCGACACCGGTCGGGATATGCGGCAAGACACCGAGCGGCTTCGGCGGGCGGGCGGCAGTCACGTCACCCGGATCTTGAGCTCGGGTCTCGTCAAGCGCTGTTTGCAACTTGTCGTGGAAGTCACTGAGCGCCTGCTCAGCTTCGTCGATTGTGATGTCACCGCGGCGGACCAGCGTCTCGACGTACAGCTTTCGGACCGTGCGCCGTTCGGCAATCGCCTTGTACATCAGCGGCTGGGTATACGACGGATCGTCACCCTCGTTGTGTCCGTGACGGCGGTAGCAGACCATGTCGATGACAATGTCTTTGTGGAATTCCTGGCGGTATTCCCAGGCGAGTCGCGCGACCTTGACGCAGGCTTCGGGGTCGTCGCCGTTGACGTGGAAGATTGGGGCCTGCACGGTCTTGGCGACATCGGAGCAGTACAGCGACGAGCGTGAGAACTCAGGCGACGTGGTGAAACCAATTTGGTTGTTAATAATCAGGTGGATCGTGCCGCCAATGCGGTAGCCGCCGATGTCGCTCATTGCGAGGCATTCGGCCACGATGCCCTGCCCGGCAAACGCGGCATCGCCGTGAATCAGCAGCGGGAGCACAGGGAACGAACCGGCTGGCTCGATCTGGTCCTGCTTCGCGCGGACCATCCCCATGACGATCGGGTTGACAGTTTCGAGGTGGCTCGGGTTCGCGGCCAGCTCGATCTTGATGTCAGCACCCGACGGGCTGACGTATTTGCCCTTTGTTCCGAGGTGGTACTTGACGTCGCCTGACCCCTGCACGGACGACGGGTCGAGGTGACCTTCAAACTCAGAGAAGATCGCCTCGTAGTCCTTGCCCATAATGTTGGACAACACGTTCAGGCGGCCGCGGTGCGCCATACCCAAAATCGCCGAGTCAAGGCCGTCGTCGGCTGCGTGACTGAGGATTTCGTCGAGGATCGGGATTGCCGATTCGGCGCCTTCGATGCCGAAGCGCTTCGTGCCGACGTACTTGGTGGCGAGGAACTTCTCGAAGGACTCGGCTGCGTTGAGTCGCTCAAGGATGCGGTATTTCTCGTCTTTCGTCGGCTCGGGGTAGCCCTTACCCTGGCTACCGACCTCGACGTGCTCTTGAATCCAGTGCTGCTCGTCGGTGCTCTGGATGTGCATGTATTCGACGCCGATTGTTCGGCAATACGCGTCGCGCAGCACGCCGAGTAGATCGCCGAGGCGCATTTTGTCGACCCCACCGACGCCGTCGGTAAGAAACTCTCGGTCGAGATCCCAGATCGTCAGGCCGTACGTGGCTGGGTCGAGCTCGCGCGGCATGTGCGGCTGCTTCCAGCGAAGCGGATCGAGGTCAGCAATGCGGTGGCCGCGGACGCGGTGCACGCGAATCAGCTTCGCGACGGCCATCTGCTTGGCCAGCATCGTCTCTTCCCGGTTCATCGGGCTGACGTCGGGGCGCCACTTGACTGCTTCGTACGGCACGCCAAGCGAGGCAAAGATCTCGGCGTAAAAATCGTGCTCACCGAGGAGGAGTTCGTGGACGCGCTTGAGGAAGAGACCCGATTCGGCGCCCTGGATGATGCGGTGGTCGTAGGTGCTGGTAACCGTGACGACCTTGCTCACGCCGAGCGAGCTGAGGTTGCGCTGGTCGGCGCCTTCGAACTCGGCCGGGTAGTCAATGCTGCCCACACCGACGATCAGGCCCTGGCCTGGCATCAGTCGGGGCACCGACTGCACTGTGCCGATCCCGCCCGGGTTAGTGAGGCTGATGTTGGCACCCTGGAAGTCATCGACCGTGAGCTTGTTGGACTTGACCTTGCGGATGATCTCCTCGTAGGCGGCGAGGAAGCCGTTGAAATCGTTGGCGTCGCAGCCGCGGAGCACGGGGACAAGCAGTGTTCGGCTGCCGTCTTTCTTCTCGACATCGACCGCCAGGCTCATGTTGACGTGGTCGTGCACGATGAGGCGTGGCTTGCCATCGTCACCGACGGCGTAGGAGTTCTTCATTGCCGGAACAGCGTCAGCGATCGCTCGAACAATGGCCCAGCCAATAAGGTGGGTGAAGCTGATCTTGGTCTGCCCCGACCGGGAACGGAAACCGTTGATCACCTTGCGGTTGACTTCGAGCAGTTTGGCCGGCACATTGCGGAAGCTGGTGGCCGTCGGCACCGTGAGGCTGGCTTCCATGTTGCGAGCGATTGCGGCACCCGCACCACGAATGGGCTTGCCCGGTTCTTCTTCTGGTGACTTTTGATCCGACACAGGCGCTGGACCGGCCTCGGCTGCTGGCGCCGGGGCGGGTACCACGTCGATGGGTGACACCGTTCCGTGGACCTCTGCGTTAGCCCTCACCTGCGGCGATGCTGCCGCCGCAGCGGCAATACTCGGCGCCTGAGACTGATAATCGGCAAAGAACTCTTGCCAACTCTGGCTCACCGAGCCGGGATCGGCGACGAATCGCTCGTACATCTCCTCGACGAGCCATGAGTTGGCTCCGAATCCGGAACCCTGAGCTTGATCGGCTGGTGCTGACACAGGCTGCAGCGTAACCGCGACCCGCTCTCCGCTTTGATTCGAAAAGACCACTCAACCGAACATCTTCAGACCATCGCGAGGAGCCGGTTCGTTAGATCCGATCGAGTTCTTCGGCATCAAACAACGGCGTGATGCCTTCGGCTTCGATGTCAGCCCGCATCTCATCGGATGCCGGAGCAGTGAGATTGCCGGATGCAGCCTCGACGATCACGGGCAGTTTGCGCGCGTCGCTCGTGGTGTTCAAGAAGAATTGCTCGTTCGAAAGCACATAGCGGACCGCACGATCGATGGGTTCCGGATCCGTCAGCGGGTCGTACCAGCTGAACTTGCCCGGTCCGCTGACCTCCCCGTCCGCCCACCGCCCACGCGCAATCGATTTAATGGTCTGCACGGCGACGCCTCGTTCAGCACACAGCGCGAGGAGCGCCTCGACGTCCACGCGATAGGCCGGGTTGTCGAGCAGGATGAAGTTAATCGGCAGCAGGATCGATGCAAAGTCAAACGCCTGGAGGCTGCGCAAGTGCATACCGGCGATTCGAAGGCCGTGGCCGGTGACGCCGACATGGGAGATCAAGCCTTCGTCGCGAGCAGCAGCGAGTGCCTCCACAGCGCCACCCGAAGCATGTGCCCGCTCCCACTCGTCGTCCTCGACCAGATTGTGGAGCTGCACCATGTCGATGTGGTCGACGCCCATTCGCTCAAGCGACTTTTCAAGTTCTTCGCGCGCCCCAGCACCCGAACGTCGACCAGTCTTGGTTGCGAGAAAAACGTCGGCTCGATGGTTGGCAAGCCACGGCTTGAGCCGATCTTCCGATTCGCCGTACGACGCAGCAGTGTCGATGTGGTTGATGCCCCATTCGGCAACGGACGCCAACGTCGCATCAGCGCGCTCCTGGCTCATGCTTCCAAGCGCTGCTGCACCGAAAATCACTCGAGTTGATTGGTGGCCCGTTCTGCCAAAGGGTGCGGTGGGGAGCGTCGTCTCGAACATGTTCCGAACGTAGCCGCCCATCAGGAACTTGTCAGGCTGCAGCGACGCAAGGCGGGGTTTTGTCGGCACATGCTGTCTCTTCGTTTTTCGCTGGACACTACAAATGCTTCGCAACACACCCGAACGGACCGGTTCGCGGAACCGTCGCCACCGCCTGGGCGGCATCATCGATAACCTGCCTCGCAATGGCGCACGAATTTATTTACCAGGCCTACAAGCTGTCGCGGGTTTACCCGCCAGACAAGACGGTCCTCGAGAACATCTCGCTGTCCTTTTACCCAGGCGTCAAGATCGGCGTGCTCGGCAGCAACGGCGCTGGTAAGTCGTCGCTCCTCAAGATCATGGCTGGCCTCGACGACGGCTTCCAGGGCGAGGCACGCCTCACTGCTGGCCACACGGTTGGCTACCTGGCACAAGAACCTCAGCTCGACCCGAACAAGACGGTCCGCGGCAACGTAATGGACGGCGTCTCCGAAGTGCAGTCGATCATTGACGACTACAACACCGTGATGGCCAAGTGGGCCGACCCCGACGCCGACTACGAAAAAATTGGCAAGCAACAAGCAATCCTCGAAGACAAGATCGCCGCCGCCGATGCATGGAGCCTCGACCGCAACGTTGAGATCGCCATGGACGCACTGCGCTGCCCGCCCGACGACGCCGATGTCACCGTGCTCTCCGGCGGTGAGCGTCGCCGCGTCGCGCTGTGTCGCCTGCTGCTCAGCCGCCCCGACCTTCTCCTGCTCGACGAACCAACCAACCACCTCGACGCCGAGTCAGTCGACTGGCTCGAACGGTTCCTCGGCGACTACGCCGGCACCGTCGTCGCAATCACCCACGATCGCTACTTCCTCGACAACGTGGCGCAGTGGATCCTCGAACTCGACCGTGGGCGCGGTATCCCGTTCGAAGGCAACTACTCAAGCTGGCTCGAGCAGAAGCACGATCGCCTCGCTCGCGAAGAGCGCGGCAACGAGGTCCGCCAGCGCGCCCTGGCACGCGAACTCGAATGGGTTCGTCTGGGCCAGAAGGGCCGCCAGGCCAAAGGCAAGGCCCGCCTTGCCGCCTACGACAAGCTGCACGCCGAAGCAAAGGAAGCCGAGACTCAAGACTCCAAGCTCCAGATCACCATCCCTGCTGGGCGGCGCCTTGGCGACCAGGTCATCGAAGTCGAAGGCCTCAGTAAAGGCTTCGGCGATCGACTCCTCATTGAGAACCTGTCGTTCACGCTGCCGCCAGCAGGCATCGTCGGCATCATCGGCCCCAACGGCGCCGGCAAATCAACGCTCTTCAAGATGCTTGCCGGCCGTGAAGAGCCCGACTCCGGCTCGATCAAGATCGGCGACACTGTCGACCTCAGCTACGTCGACCAGGATCGTGACAGCCTCGACGCCGACGCAACCGTGTACGACGAGATCACGGGCGGCGGCGAGGTACTCGAAGTCGGTGGCCGCGAGATTCACGGCCGCACCTACGTGTCGAGTTTCAACTTCAAGGGGACCGATCACGGCAAGCGCGTCGGCGACCTCTCCGGTGGTGAACGCAACCGCGTCCACCTCGCCAAGCTGTTGAAGTCCGGCGGCAACGTGTTGCTCCTCGACGAACCAACCAACGACCTCGATGTCGACACGCTGCGCGCACTCGAGACGGGCCTGGAATCGTTCCCCGGCTGCGCCGTCGTCATCTCCCACGATCGCTGGTTCCTCGACCGCATTGCCACACATGTGTTGGCGTTCGAGGGCGACAGTCATGTCCGCTGGTTCGAAGGCAACTTCAGCGAATACGAAGCGCGACGCAAGCAAGAACTCGGCGCCAGCGCCGATCAGCCGCACCGCATTAAGTACAAAAAGCTGAGCTGACCCATCTCGTGATATCTCGGCGCACCCCAGTGCGTAGACGTATCACGAGAACTTCGACTGGAACGTTGATGAAACTGCCTCTGTAGCGGCGGCCCACGTAGCCGACTTCGGCTTGAGCGCGTCGACGTGGATCTCGCCAGGAACGAAAACTGCGCTGGCTGCACCGAGCTCAACGAGCCGTTTCGAGTTCCACGGATACACCGTGGTGTCGGCCTCGCCGTGCACACACACGACAGGCACCTTGAACGGCAGCATCTCGACGGGTGACGTCAGCCTCCAGCGGTTGGCCTCAGGAGCGTTCGCCACGAGTGCGTCGACCGTGGCGGATCCGTTGGCTGAGATCTGCTCAAGGTCAGTCGGGCCTGCCATCGACACAACGAGCGCCGGAAGCCGACAGCCGCTCACGCCAACAGCACACAGCGCCAGATGCGCCCCAGCGGAGTGCCCAATGACGACCACTCGAGCAGGGTCGATCGCATCGCCACGGCCGTGTGTGCCCTCGGTGATCAACTCGATCGCATCGCGGACGTCATCGAATGTCTGTGGCCAACCGCCGCCGCCACCGAAGCGCCCCAGCTTTCGATACTCGACGTTGAACGTTGCCCAGCCCCTGCGGCGGGCATCGCGGACCAGCAGCCCCATGACCCAGCGGTTGTATGGCGTGGCCCAACTGCCGCCATGTACGAAGACGACAATCGGCTGCGGCGTTGCAGGTCGACGGCAGGCTCGAAGCACCCCGAACTGATTCCGCTCACTGCCGTATTTGACCCGTTGTCCGCCGAACATTTCCTTGAGTGTGGCAGGTCAGCGCACCGTCAGGCGCTCTTCGAACTCCGAGTTGCATCCGAGTTGCATCCGAGTTGCAATGGTGCTTTGCGGCCCTGATCGCTGCCAGAATGCGGCGATGCCTGAAACTGATGCCGAGCTCGCCACGCGGCTCGCCGTCCAGGCAGGCGAACTACTCGTCCAACTGCGCGGCGAGATGTTCGCTGCTGGTGCCTCGATTTGGGACGTCCGCGACTCGGGTGATGCAGCAGCGCAACGCTTCATCGCCGGCGAACTCCACACACACCGCCCTGACGATGCTGTGCTGTCAGAAGAGGGCTTTGAAGATCCACGGCGTTACGACGCCGACCGGGTCTGGATCATCGACCCACTCGATGGCACCAGGGAATACGGCGAACAGGGCCGCAGCGACTGGGCCGTGCATATCGCACTTTGGGAACACGAAGCTTTTGGCGCTGCTGCAGTCAGTCTGCCCGCCGTCGACATGGTCTTTTCGACCGACCCAGCACCGCCGATGCCGGTCCTTGACCGCGACCGTCCGCGCCTGATCACCTCACGACACCGGGCCCCGTACGCCGCTGTGCTCGTTGCCGAGGGGTTGGGCTGCGACGCTGTGCGCCTCGGATCGGCCGGAGCAAAGGCGATGGCCGTGGTGCTGGGCGAAGCTGACATCTACGTCCACGACGGTGGCATGTACCAGTGGGACTCCGCAGCTCCTGCCGCTGTTGCCCTGGCCGCTGGCTTCCATGCCAGCCGACTCGATGGGTCGCCGCTGATCTACAACGATCGCGACGCATGGCTTCCCGATTTCTTTGTCTGCCGACCAGAACTGACCGAAGGCGTACTGAAAGCGATGTGGGGATGAGCGACACAATCCGATGCGACATCGACGGGCCTGTGGCAACGGTGTCGCTGCATCGGCCACACCGCCACAATGCGTGGACGGGTCGGATGCACGCCGATTTCCGAACGGTCATGGCCGACCTCGAACACCGCGATGGGCTTCGTGCGGTGGTCGTCACCGGCACGCCGCCGGCGTTCTGCGTCGGCGGCGACTCCGACGCTTTGGCCGGCCACGTCGACAAAGGTGGCTACGACACTGGGATGCCACCCGAACCGGCACAGCCCGGAGCCGGCGACATCTTCGAAGGGCGACTCAACGCCGACTTCGCCTGGCAGCTGGGGTATCGCCTTCCAATCATCGCTGCGGTCAACGGCGCTTGTGCCGGGGTCGGACTGGCCCTCGTGACGTTCTGTGACCTGCGATTTGTTTCGGCGACTGCGAAATTGACGACTGCAGCACCGAAGCTCGGCCTTCCCGCCGAGTACGGGATGAGCTGGACGCTCCCCCGGCTCGTGGGCGTGACGCGCGCCAACGACCTCCTGCTCTCGGGCCGGATTGTCACCGGTGCCGAAACTGCTGACTGGGGTTTGTGGAACGGCGTCGAAGCCGATGGTGCACAGACGTTGGCCGCAGCACAGGCTTATGCGCAGCTGCTGGCCACATCGACCGGGCCGAACGCCCTGACAGTCACCAAGCAACAGCTCGCAGCCGACCTGCTCCGGCATGACCCTGCTGCGTCTGTCCGTGATTCGATTCGGTTGCTAGATGTGTCAATGGGTACTGCCGAATACGCCGAGGGCGTCGCTGCACTACGCGAGAAACGTCCACCGAATTTTTAAGTCGGTGAGCTGGACCGTCGAGCGCTAGGACGACAGCGCTTCGATAACAGCCGACGGCGCCTGCACCAATTCGATCAGGACGCCTTCGCCCGAGCGAGGCGACTCATCGTTGCCCTTTGGATGGAGGAAGCACACGTCGTACCCCGACGCTCCCTTGCGAATGCCGCCAGGCGTGAAACGCATGCCCTGCTCGGTCAACCACGCCACCGCTGCCGCGAGGTCATCAATCCAGAGGCCGACGTGATTGAGTGCGGGGCTGTGCACCTTCGGCGACTTGTCTGGGTCGATCGGTTGCATCAGGTCGATCTCGACTGCGTGCGGCCCTGAGCCGAGCTGCAGGATGTCTTCATCGACGTTCTCGGATTCGGCGACGTAGTCGCCGACCTTCTCGACGCCGAGCAGGCCAGTCCAGAGCCCGGTGAGTGCTTCCTTGTCGAGCCCGCCGATGGCGATCTGCTGAATACCGAGCACGTTGAACGGTCGTTTTGTCATTGCTTGATGTTGGCACCCTGAGGGCACCACCGAACAATTTGACGCCGTTATCGCCAACTCAGCGTGTGGTTCGAGCGTGCGCCGGACGCAGTAGCGCACGCTTGCGGAACAGTTGCGTCGCGAAGACGGACACGACACACACTTCAGCGACAGTGAAGACGATTGCGATCATTCTCAGGTATCGGCCGCTGTGACATGTCCCTTGAGCCTTATTTCTGTCAATCTCAGCAATGGCGAACGCCTCAGATTCAGGCATCCTTAGCTGATGACGTCACGGTCGACCACTCCGAGTGCCCCGTCCGACACTGGCTGGGCAGCGTTCAGCGAGGATGGCCCCTGGGACGTCCGCCGCGAAGAAGTTCGATGGGTGGAGCTTGCTGCCACGCTGCGATCCCAAGCCCAAGCCGAGGTCCCCTCTCTCACCAAGCCGTCCAGGCTGCCTCCGGGGTCGCGTGTCGTCAGCGTCTCGGCTCGGCTTGCTCTGGCGGTCACCCCATGGTTGATCTCGAAGAGACGCGGGAAGTTCGACACGCCTGAGGCCAGTCGAGCAGTGATTTCTCGTCGGCTACGCGAGGCTGCCGAGATCCTTGGACCGACGTACATCAAGCTCGGCCAGATCATTTCGTCGGGCGACGGCCTGTTCCCAGCCGAGCTCGTCGCAGAATTCAAGAAGTGCCGCGACCAGGTTCCAGCTGAACCCTTCGACGTAGTTCGCCGCACGGTCGAAGAAGATCTTGGTGCCCGGCTTGAAGACATCTTCGAATCATTCGAGGAAACCGCGCTGGCCGCAGCGTCGATTGCCCAGGTCCACGTCGCCCGCCTCAAAACTGGTGAGGAAGTCGTTGTCAAGGTCCAGCGCCCGGCCGTGTCTGCCTACGTCCGCAAGGACCTCCGCGTGATGGCTTGGCTCGCTCCGCACCTGGTCGGCCGTATTCCGGTCGCGGCGCTCGCCAATCCGCCGTCGCTCGTCGAACTGTTCGCCGAGACAATCGTCGAAGAACTCGACTTCCGGATGGAGGCGGCGAACATGCTTGACGTCGCAGCGATGCTGCATGATCTTGGCCAAGAGCGTTACGTCGTCCCGCGCCCGCACCCTTCGCTCGTGACTCGACGGGTGCTCGTGATGGAACGATTTCACGGCTTCAACTTCGATGACGTGGCCGGCATGCAAGATGCTGGCATTGACACGGTCGACGTTGTCCGGACGGCAATGGTCGCGTTCATGGAGGGCGCTGTCGTCGAAGGCATCTTCCACGGCGACCTCCACGGCGGCAACTTGCTTGTCCTCCCAGACGGCCGAACCGCCCTCCTTGACTACGGCATCGTCGGACGACTCTCCGGTGGGCGCCGCAATGCATTCCTGCGTTTCATGCTGAGCGCAACGACCAACGATGCGAAGGGCCAAATGGCGGCTCTGCGCGACCTCGGAGCGCTCCCGTTAGACACCGACCTCGACGCCGTCATCAGCGACCTCAGGCTCGACGAGGCGACGATCGACCCCACGACCCTGAGTGGCGAGGAAATGGTCCATGAGGTGCAGCGAATCGTGAAGGCGCTGCTGGGTTATGGCGCCAAGCTCCCCAAGGAACTGATGCTCTATGTCAAGAACCTCGTGTTCCTCGACGGCGCAATCGCGCGTCTTGCGCCCGAACTCGACCTGATCGGTGAAGTCGCAAACATCTCCATGCTGTTCGCCACGAAGCACGGTGAGCGCCTTGGCCGCGAACTCGGAATCGACCCGACCGCCGTCGAGTTCGACATGGACGGTGTCAAAAGGAGCATGGGGCTCGATTCGAGCGTCAACTCACTCAGCTACAAAGAACTGCAAGAACGTCGAGCGCTCATCCAAAAGCGCATGCAAGATCACGTCGATTCCGTGCGCTAAGCCGGGTTACACAGAGGCCAGCGTCGGCATCTGTCGCAGCCGAGATCGCACACGGCCGATAGCGTCGCATGCCGTGCGTCTGCTCATTGCCCGGTGTTCCGTCGATTACGCCGGCAAGCTTGCTGCGCACCTCCCTGAGGCCAACCGGCTGATCATGGTGAAGGCCGACGGCTGCGTGGCCATTCATGCCGACGGCGGCGCATACAAGCCGCTCAACTGGATGAACGCCCCAAACACAATCGTCGAAGAGAAAGATGACGCTGCCGACGGCGGCGGTCATCGCTGGATTGTGACCAGCCCGAAGAAGGAAACGTTGACCATCACGCTCCACGAAGTGATGAGCGACGTCGAGGCCGAACTTGGCACCGACCCCGGCCTCCAGAAGGACGGCGTCGAGGCACACCTCCAGGAACTACTCGCAGCCTCGCCCGATGCCATCGAGGGCGGCCTCAAGCTGGTGCGCCGTGAGTACCCGACGGCGATTGGACCGATCGACCTCGTGTGCCGTGACGAATCGGACCAGGTCGTTGCCATCGAAGTCAAGCGCCGTGGAGAGATCGACGGCGTCGAGCAGCTCACGCGCTACATCGAACGCCTCAAGCTCGACTCGTCCCTCGGAGCAATCCGCGGCGTCTTCGTTGCACAGGTCATTAAGCCACAAGCGAAGGTTCTCGCTGAGTCACGCGGATTTGCGTGGGTCGAAGTCGACTACGACGAACTCCGCGGCATGAAGCCCGACGACCTTCGCCTCTTCTAGCCCTTTCTCCGGCCAGGACTAGGGGTGGCGGCGCGGCTGGCTTGGCGGGGACAGGGGAATCTCCGGATTCAGCAGCCGGTGTCGCCGAACAGAGATATGTGTGCGGCAGTGAGACCGCAAGTACGCGGCGGTGTCTGTGCATCGGCTGCGTGTGCGATACGTTCTCCCGGATGAGCCAGGAAGTACGTGGAATCATTGCCAAAGCCAAGGGTGCGCCAGTCTCGATGGAGACGATCGTTATCCCCGACCCCGGCCCGGGTGAGGCCGTCGTTGCCATTCAGGCGTGCGGTGTCTGCCACACAGACCTGCACTATCGCGAGGGCGGCATCAACAACGAGTTCCCGTTCCTGCTTGGCCACGAGGCCGCAGGGCTCGTCGAATCGGTCGGAGAAGGCGTCACGAACGTCGTCCCCGGCGACTACGTGATCCTCAACTGGCGCGCCGTGTGCGGCAACTGCCGAGCGTGCAAACGCGGCGAGGCGCAGTACTGTTTCGACACCCACAATGCCAAACAAAAGATGACACTCACCGATGGCACCGAACTCTCGCCGGCGCTCGGAATCGGCGCATTCTGCGAGAAGACGCTCGTCCACTCACTGCAGTGCACCAAGGTCAACCCTGCTGCTCCCCCCGAGGCTGCTGGCCTGCTCGGCTGCGGCGTCATGGCGGGCCTCGGCGCAGCCATCAACACCGGTCAGGTCACCCGTGGCCAGAGCGTTGCGGTGTTCGGTTGTGGCGGTGTAGGCGACGCGGCAATAGCTGGCGCACAACTCGCTGGAGCATCGAAGATCATTGCTGTCGACATCGACGACACCAAGCTCGAATGGGCGAAGGGCTTCGGCGCCACCCACGTGTGTAACTCGAAGAACACCGACCCAGTCGATTACATCCGGTCGGTCACCGGCGGCAACGGTGCCGACGTGTGCATCGAAGCAATCGGTCACCCGGCGGTCTACAAACAGTGCTTTGAAGCACGCGATTTGGCAGGCACGGTCGTCCTCGTTGGCGTGCCGAACCCGACGATGACCATCGAACTCCCCTTTATCGAGGTCTTTGGTCGCGGCGGCTCGCTCAAGTCCTCGTGGTACGGCGACTGCCTTCCCGAGCGCGACTTTCCGATGCTCATCGACCTGTACCTGCAGGGCCGGCTCGACCTCGATGGCTTCGTGTCAGAAAAGATTGGCCTCGGCGATGTCGAAGAGGCCTTTCACAAAATGGAACGTGGCGAAGTACTGCGCTCGGTTGTCATGATTGAGAGCCAATGAGCATCGAACTAGTCACCACAGAAGGTGTTTTCGCACTGGGCGGCGGCGAGTGGGAAGTGGAGAACAACATCTGGCTTGTCGGCGACGACAAGGAAGTGTTGATCTTCGACGCCGCACACGACCATCAGCCGATCATCGATGCAGTCAACGGCCGCAGGGTCAGGGGTATCGTGTTGACGCACGGCCACAACGACCACATCAACGCCGCGGTCGCACTGCGTGACGCTGTCGATGCACCAATCATGCTCCATGAGTTCGACCGTTTCCTCTGGGACGTCGTTTACCCCGAGCACGACTTCGATGAACCCATCGAACCTGGCCGCTCGCTGCGCGTCGCTGGTTACGAACTCGCCATCCTCCATACGCCTGGCCACTCCCCCGGCTGCTGCTGCTTCCACGACGTGTCAACCGGCGCCGTCGTGAGCGGTGACACACTGTTTTGCGGTGGGCCCGGCGCAACCGGCCGCGTGTACTCCGACGAGCCGACGATATTGGCGTCGATTCGAGACGTTCTGCTTTCGCTCCCTGATCACACCATTGTCCACACCGGCCACGGCGACACGACCACCATCGGCGACGAGCGCGACCGAGTACTCCAACGGGTTGCCGAGTTGGGATTGAACTGACAATGCCGGTGCGCGTCATCGAAGGGGCCATCCAGCACTACGCGTGGGGTGACCCAGACTTCATTCCGAAGTTGCTCGGCGTTGCCAGCCGCGGCCAGCCCTGGGCTGAGTTGTGGCTCGGTACCCATCCGAATGGCCCGACAATGCTCGAAGACGGCAGCCCGCTGTCTGACCTGACCGGCCAACTGCCCTATCTCCTCAAGGTGTTGTCAGCTTCCGAGCCGCTCTCGCTGCAAGCCCACCCGACCGCCGAGCAAGCCATTGAAGGCCATGCCCGCGGCGTCTTCACCGACGATCAAGCCAAGCCTGAACTCCTGGTCGCACTCACCGAGTTCGAGGCGTTGTGCGGGTTCCGCCCATACGGCTCGACTATCGACTACCTCCGACGTCTCGGCGCTGAGCAGTTTGCCGATTTTGTACAAGAGCACGGTGAAGATTCACTCGCCGATCTGTATCGAGGCGCCTTCGACGCGACCGCGACGATCGCTGGCCTTGAGTCGGTTGACGACCGTCAGGCGAGATGGGCCTGGACACTCGGCGAGACATACGGTCAGAGCGATCCGAGCGTCGCCGCTACCCTGCTGCTCAATTACGTCATGCTGCAGCCGGGCCAAGCCCTCCACCTCACTGCCGGAAACCTGCATGCGTACTTGCGCGGTTCGGGTATTGAACTGATGAACGCGAGCGACAACGTGGTCCGCGGAGGGCTGACCGTTAAAGAGGTCAACGTCGATCTTTTGCTCGAAGTGGTCGACCCGGCTCCGCTGCGCGAGCCGATCATGAAGGTCACCGACGGCCGGTATCCACTTCCCGAGGCTGGCGTGGAGCTCATTTACCTGGCACCTGGTGACAGCCATACCGCAGTCGGCCACGAGCTCGCAATAGCGCTCGACGGCACCACGCTCTATCTTTCCCCTGGTACACCGGTCTTCGCCGACAGCGACACCTACGTCGTCACGCCGTTGTCCGGCTAACGTTTCCGGATCTGGACGATCTTTTCCTTGGTGTTGTTGGCGTCGTCGCCCTGCTCTTCGAGCAACTTGGCACGATCCTTCTCGGCCTCACGTGCTGCCTTCTTCAAATCGGCACGAGCGAGCGCTGCGTCGGTGCCGTGCTCGTGGATGAACTCGGCCCACTCGACAAGCTGCTCAACCATCTCGTCTTCCGGCACAACAGCAACATTTTGCCCTTTGATGAAGAGGTGGCCGCGCTTGTTGCCTGCAGCGATGCCAATGTCAGCGTCGCGCGCTTCGCCGGGCCCATTGACGACACAGCCCATTACCGCGACCTGGAGCGGCAGCTGACGATCGCCGAAGGCCTTCATGGCGTCGTTGGCTACTTTGATCACGTCGACTTCAGCGCGGCCGCATGACGGACATGCAATGAGGTCGATGTTTTTGCGCTCACGCAGACCCAGCGCTTCGAGAAGCTGGCGACCAGCCTTGGCCTCTTCGACCGGATCAGCCGTGAGCGAGTAGCGGATCGTGTCGCCGATGCCCTCCAAGAGCAGCGTGGCAATACCAGCGGTGGCCTTGAGTAACCCGGCCGGCGGAGGACCCGCTTCGGTGACACCGAGGTGCAACGGATGGTCGGTCACTTCGCTGAGCGCCCGGTATGCGTCGACCATGAGCGGCACACTCGATGCCTTCACCGAGATTTTGATCAAGTCGAAGCCGACCTCTTCGAAGTAGGCCATCTCGGTCAGGGCAGACTCGACCATTGCCTCGGGTGTCGCACCACCGTACTTTTCGTAGAGCTTCGGATCGAGCGAGCCAGCGTTGACACCAATACGAATCGGGATCTGGCGGTCTTTGGCCTCAGCAGCAACGGCCTTGATGTGCTCCGGCTTGCGGATGTTGCCGGGGTTGAGGCGCAAGCCATGGACACCCGCTTCCATTGCGGCCATGGCCATCTTGTACTGGTGATGGATGTCGGCAATGATCGGCACCGGCGACCGGGGCACGATCTGAGCGAGGCCTTCGGCTGCTTCGATCTCGTTGCACGTACAACGCACAATGTCAGCACCCGCAGCAGCAAGCGCATAAATCTGCTGGAGCGTGCCTTCGACGTCAGCAGTCTTGGTGATCGTCATTGACTGGATCGTGATCGGCGCATCCCCGCCGACCTTGACATCGCCTACCGAGATTTGACGTGTGACCTTCCGGGGAACCGAACTCACGACCTGCATAACAACACGCTACGCCGCTATCAGCATCCACGAGGTGACAAGCACCCAATCAACCAAACACCCGCAGTCACAGCGGCTTGGTGATATCGAGGTAGAGGCCCGCGAACATCAGCATGGCGAGCACCGTGACCACGCCCATGGCATAGGGCATGAGCCGTTCGACGTCGGCGAAGTACCGCTGCTTGCCACCGCGTACGCCTTCACGTATACGCTCGTACACCGCAATCGCTGCATGACCGCCATCGAGCGGCAGCAACGGGAACATGTTGAACACTCCGACAAACACGTTGAGAACGGCGAGCAGCAACAGCATCCCTGCCCAGCCGGAGTTCTCTCCCACGTCGTCGGATATTCCGGCGACTCCAACCAGCGTGGTGGGGCGGCTCGACAGATCGTCGTTGGAGCCGGTGAGGTGAGTGACGATGTTGACCGGGTTGAGGACCTTGATGACCCCCTTGGTCGACTCCCACGAGAACGGCACGATGTCGGCCACAGCATTGCCAGCAGCTGCTGGGACACTGTGGTCAATCGTCTCAAAAATGCTGGCGCTCGACACACCAACAAGAGCCCCACCGGTATCGCTCAAGCCGAGCGTTACCGCAATTGATTCCTCGACGCCGTTGCGGAGCACGGTTAAAGTAACTGCGTCGCCAGGATCGTTCGAGCGGATCAGCTCACCGAACTCGTTCGAACCAGTAAATGACTCGCCGTCGACCGATCGAACGATATCGCCGGCAAGCACACCGGCAGATTGCGCCGCGCCACCGTCGACGAGTGTTTTGACTTCGACACCATCGCGAACGGTGTCTTCACCAGCAATGGCGTACACGCCGAAGAGCAGCGTGACGGCAATCAGCATGTGCATCAGCGACCCAGCCGAAATGACCAGGAGGCGGCGCGGAAAACTTTTCTGACGATATGCCCGAGCCTCGTCGCCGGGCTCGACTTCGTCCATCCGGTTCATGCCAATGATCCGAACGAACGCACCGAGCGGCAGAGCCCGCACGCCGTATTCGGTCTCGCCGCGACGGAAACTCCACAGGCGAGGCCCGAAGAAAAGGAAGAACTGAGTGACCTTCATGCCGGTCCATTTGGCAGTGAGGTAGTGCCCAAGTTCGTGGAGGAAGATCGAGATAACGACGCCGACAACAAAGACGAAGATCCAGAAGTTGGCAAACCCGAGCCATGAAAACAAGCCCAGAATGGCAAGCATCGACAGGGCGCCACGCATCCCTCCGGCAAGCTCGTCTTCCTCGAGGTTCTCAGTGACAGCTCCACCGGCCATGATCTCGCTGGTGAACTTCGACCGGCCGCGTGCATCTTCTTCGGTTGGAGGTGTGAGTTGATCAGTCATCGTTGTAATACCTCTTCGGCAATCCGTCGAGCATCTTGATCCGCCTGAATGACATCTTCGACGGTGTGGGGGGTACCACCATCATGGCGCTCTAACACTGCTTCGCACACTTCAGCTATCTGATTCCAGCGCAAGTTTCCCAAAAGAAAAGCCTCGACTGCTACTTCGTTGGCCGCACTCAGCCACGCCGGAGCGGTTCCACCCCGACGGCCCGCTACATACGCCAGGTCAAGACACCGGAACGTTGCCCGATCTGGTGCTTCGAAATCGAGTGATCCGAGGGTGGCCCAGTCGATCGTTCCGAACGGTGTGGCGAGGCGATTGGGGTACCCGAGCGCGTAGCCGATCGGCAACTTCATCGTCGGCATCGACAGCTGGGCAATGGTCGATCCATCGGTGTATTCGACCATCGAATGGATGACCGACTGCGGATGCACGACAACATCGATCTGGTCGTATGGAGTGCCATACAACTCGTGGGCTTCGATCACTTCGAGGCCCTTGTTCATGAGCGTGCTCGAATCGACGGTGATCTTGGGACCCATGCTCCAGGTCGGATGCTGCAGTGCATTCTCCACCGACACCTCGGCGAGATCAGCTTCGCTTCTCCCTCGGAAAGGCCCGCCACTCGCTGTCAGGATCAATCGGGCGACTTCATGACCAGCATCAACCGACGACCGCAGGCACTGGTGGAGCGCGCAGTGTTCTGAATCGACAGGCACGATTTCGGCACCCGGAGTCGAACGCAACGGCTGCACGACCGGGCCAGCAGCAATCAGGCTCTCTTTGTTGGCCAGGCCGAGTCGTTTGCCTGAGCGCAACGTCTCGATCGTGACCCCAAGACCGGCAAAGCCGACAACGCCATTGATCACGACATCAGCGTCGTCGATCAGCGCAGTGAGATCAGCGTCGACGCGTACCCGACCGGTTGCTGCGACCTCGGAACGAGCTTCGGCGTCGACGACGACGATCAACGGGATATCGAACTCTGCGGCCTGGGCGAGCGCAGCGCCGCCTGAGCTGCCAACACTGATCCCGCTCACGAGGTATGAGCCGGGATGGCGTTTGTTTTCAGCCCGAATAACCTCAAGTGTCTGGGTGCCGATCGAGCCGGTCGAGCCGGCGATAGCAACGCGAACCGGCCGTTGCGTCATCTGATCAGACGCTGAACTTGGTCCACGGTTCGATGACGAGCATCAAGTAGTACACCGCTGGGAGCGCGAAAAGGAATCCGTCGAACCGGTCGAGCACGCCCCCATGGCCCTTGATGAGCGACCCAAAGTCTTTGACGTCGAGGTTCCGCTTGAACATCGACTCGGTCAGGTCACCAAGGGGTGCAAAGATCGCAATGACGATGCCAAGCATCAACAGATGGCTCGTGTCGGACCAGGTATCGCTGAGATCGCTCAGGCCAACTATCAGCATGACGACGAGCGTCAGGATTGTGCCTCCGAGGAAACCCTCAACCGACTTGTTGGGGCTGATCCATGAACGGAGCGGTGTTCGCCCGAAGGCACTCCCGACAAAGTACGCGCCAACATCGTTGGCAACCACGCCAACGGCCACCAGCACGATGGTGTCGGTACCGATGCTCAGATCACCGAAGAAGTTGGAGTAGCGGATGATCAGGGCGGCGAATGAGCCCATCAGGCCGATCCACACCACGCCGAGCATGGTGATTGCCATGTTCGGCATCGGGCCGACTTCGATCGAATCCGAGCCAATGAAACCGAGCGAACCAGCGAGGAATGCAAAGACCAGCACCAACGGGATGAACCGTTCGCCAACCCAGTATGCAACCAGCGGACACGCAACGCATGCGGCCACGCCAGCGGCCACTGCGGGGCGGTAGCCCTTTTCAGTGACCTTCGAAAAGTATTCAATCGCAGCGAGCCCGAGAGCAACCGTGACGAAGGCGACCGCAGCGGCGGGACGCCACATTGCGGTAGCGAGGAATACTGCAGAAAGCATGAGGCCTGTCGCCATTGCGACCGGCAGATTGCGCTTGCCAACTCCGGGCGAACGGGACCCTGTTACGGGAGGTCGTTGCGGAGATCCGCCACGACGCTGCGGCTGCGGCCGCCTGGGCATGCCTGACGGATCGGTGCCAATGGTGATGCGCGCCGGCTCGCGTGGCGGAGCGGCGGCGGCGCCGGGCACCACGTCGTGGAGCGCTGTTGCTTCCTGGTTGACGGCGGCGCCTGACGGCGCTGCGATCGGCGCGTCTTCCCAGGAGATCTCACCGGTCGGGTCCGCTGGCGACGTTGTGGGGACTCTGCCCGAGGGCCTATCGACGGAGTCGCCTTCCTTCCACACTGGCGTATCGGTGGTGAATGTCGACCAGACATCAAGGTCGTCGGTCGGGTCAGCCGCTGATGCGGGGCGACCAATGACAGGTACCTCACCCGTGGCATCTTCGGTCCAGTGCTGCATCGAACTTGACGTGTCCTCCATCTGTAGGCGGCCAGAACCACCGGACGCCGACTCAGGCCACTCGCCAGTGCTTGCGTCGATCCCGACCGGTGCAGCGACCGACTCGGTTGGCTCTTCGGTCGCAGGCTCCGCAGCAACGACGGAAGTCTCAGAGGTGTCGCCGAAAAGCGGTCCTCCGAATTCGGATTCGTCAAACGCGTCCATCTCGGCTTCGAGCCGGCCCGGGCGCCGCCGATCGGTCGCTCCTTCTTCGTCGGCTCGCCAAATGTCGTCGGTCATCGTATTTCCCCCAGCATCTCAGACTTCGATAAGTTCGTGTTCTTTGCGGCCAAACGCAGCGTCGATTGCATCAACATGCTCGCTCGTGACCTTGTCGAGCTCCTTCTCGGCGCGTGCGAGCTCGTCTTCGGACACCTCGCCGTCTTTCTGTTCGGCTTCCATGTCTTTGCGGGCATCGCGGCGAATGTTGCGCAGCGTGATCCGGCCGTCTTCGGCCATATTTTTGGCCACTTTCACGTATTCCTTGCGGCGCTCCTCGGTGAGCTGCGGGAGCGACAAGCGAATCGCAATGCCGTCGTTGTTCGGATTGACACCGAGATCGCTCTCACGGATTGCCTTTTCGATCGCCTCCAGCGAGGAACGATCGTGCGGTTTGATCAGAAGCTGTCTTGCCTCGGGCACCGAAATCGACGCAAGCTGCTGAATCGGCACAGCCGATCCGTAGTACTCGACGGTGATCCGCTCAACGAGCGCGGGGCTGGCCCGACCGGTACGCACCGTGCCGAACTGGGACTGGGTGTGTTCGACAGCCTTGTCCATCTTGTCCATGGCTTCGAGCATTGTGTCGTCAATCACGATGACCATCGTATCCAAGACAGGTGGGTCAGACGGGGCATCATGCGTGAACGAGTGTTCCTTCGCTGCCGCCCTGCACGATGCTCCGCAACGAACCTGGCTTCGACATGTCGAACACCACAATGGGGATGTTGTTGTCGCGACAGAACGCGATGGCCGTTGAGTCCATGACCTTGAGGTCTTTCGTCATCACTTCCATGTAGCTGACAGCGTCGTACTTGACTGCGTCAGGGTTAGTTCGCGGGTCAGCGCTGTAGACCCCGTCGACGCCCGAATGCGTTCCCTTGATCACCACTTCGGCTTCTATTTCAGCGGCGCGCAGCGCCGCAGCTGTGTCGGTCGTAAAAAACGGATTACCCGTACCAGCAGCAAAAATGACGACCCGACCTTTTTCGAGGTGGCGGACGGCGCGACGCCGGATGTAGGCCTCGGCGATCCGTGGCATCTCGATTGCCGACTGAACTCGCGTTTCCTGGCCCTGCCGCTCGAGAGCGTCCTGCAGCGCAAGTGCGTTCATCACCGTGCCGAGCATCCCGATGTGGTCGCTCTGCGTCGCGTCCATTCCGGTGAGCGATCCCGTTCGACCGCGCCAGAAATTGCCGCCGCCGACGACAACAGCAACGTCGACACCAAGGTTCTGGCGCAGATCGATGATCTCTGCTGCTGTCGCCTCGAGCGTGGCACCGTCGAGCCCCATGCCCGACTCACCAGCTAACGCTTCACCTGAGGGCTTGAACACGATTCGTTTGAAGCTCGGACGTTGTTCTCGTTGCGTCATTCAATGTCTCCGGAAGCAGTTGGGTCGGGCGCGAAACAGCCCCGCCGAACGTACTTGACGCGCAGCGAGGCTGTTCAATAATTCAGCTTTTCATTTCGAACTCAGCCCGCTGATTCGGGATCAGAACGCTTGAGGCTAAGAAAGCATGAACTCGAGTTGGCCTCCGCCAACGAGCGGTGAAGGCTGACGCCGAGATCAAGCGATCTGGACCGAATCAGCCGATTTCGACTTGGGCGAAGGCGATGACGGAGGCGGAGCCGATGAACTGGCTGATCGACTGCTTGTCGTCCTTTGCGTACGGCTGATCGAGGAGTGCGACGTCTTTGAAGAAACCGCCGATCCGGCCTTCGACGATTTTCTCGAGTGCCGCCTCAGGCTTGCCTTCGTTGCGAGTGATCATGGTGAGCGTCTCGCGCTCGGCTGCAACGACCTCTGCGGGGACGTCGTCGCGGCTGAGGTACGTCGGGCGAGCAAATGCCACGTGGACGGCAACGTCGTGAGCGAGCTCCTGCGTGCCATTGGCGATCTCGACGACGACACCGTTGACGCCGCGTCCACCCTGAATGTGCTGGTAGCTACCGAGGATGTTGCCCTCGGCGGCTTCGATGCGGGCGACCTGGCCGATGCTGATGTTCTCTTTCAGCGTGACCTTGAGTTCTTCGAGATTGGTCTGGCGTTCAGAAATCGCGTCGACACCCTTTTCCGTCACCAGTGCAACGAGTGCGTCGGCCTCAGCCTTGAACAAGTCGGAACCGGCGCTGAAGTCGGTCTCACATTTGAGCTCAACGATGGCGCCGACGTTGCCGCTGATTGCCATGCTGACCACGCCCTGAGTGGCATCGCGGTCTTCACGTTTGGCGCTCGCGGCCAGGCCCTTTTCACGGAGCCACTTTTGGGAGGCTTCCATGTCGCCGTCGTTTTCCTGCAACGCTTTCTTGCAGTCCATCATGCCAGCGCCTGACGCAACGCGGAGCGCCTTGACGTCTTGTGCGGTGAATTCCATCTGTGGTCAGCCTTCCGTGGTTTCGGCAGGAGTCTCAGCCTGCGCGGCTTCGGCGGCTTCCGCCGGAGCGGCCTCAGCCGGTGCAGGTGCTTCCTCTACAGGTGCGGCCTCAGCCGGTGCATCTGCGGCAGGGGCGACAGCAGCCGGGGCGTCCTTAGCAGCAGAGAGCTTGGCGTCGCGGGCGGCCTGCTGGGCAGCAGCGGCATTACGGGCATCGGTCTGAGCTGCTTCGAACGAGGCGACTTCTTCAGGGGTCTTTTCCACAACCGGGGTGGGTGCGGGGTTGCGCTTGTTGGCAATAAAGCGACCTTCGGCAACGGCGTCAGCGATGACGCGAGCGAAGAGGCTGTTCGAGCGGATGGCGTCGTCGTTGCCCGGGATCGGGTAGGTGATGACTTCCGGGTTGACGTTGGTGTCAACGACAGCCACGACCGGGATGCCGAGCTTGCGAGCTTCGGTCACTGCAATGTGCTCTTTGTTCGTGTCGAGCACGAAGATCGCGTCGGGAGCCTTCTTCAAGCTGCGCATACCACCGAGGTTGCGCTGCAACTTGATCATCTCGCGCTCCAGCAGGAGTGCTTCTTTCTTGATCATGACTTCGAATTCGCCAGAGGCCTGCATGCGCTCGTACTCGAGCATCTTGTTGACGCGCTTGCTCATTGTTTCGAAGTTCGTCAGCATGCCGCCGAGCCAACGCTCGTTCACGTAGGGCATGCCGCACTTGTCGGCGTAGCTCTTAATCGGGTCCTGAGCCTGCTTCTTGGTGCCGACGAACAGGATGTTGCCGCCGCCGGCGACGAGATCTCGGACATACCCGTAGGCCGTCTCAACTCGACCGAGCGTCTGCTCGAGGTCGATGATGTAAATGCCGGCGCGCTCACCGAAAATGAAACGCTTCATTTTCGGGTTCCAACGACGGGTCTGGTGGCCGAAGTGTGCTCCGGCTTCCAACATTTGACGCATGCTGATAA
>ERZ888423.1052-NODE-1052-length-25782-cov-7.852878_pt1 | contig 25782 bp, 29 predicted proteins | sample MGYA00520523_ERZ888423 | MGnify/ENA primary metagenome ERZ888423 (study PRJEB32303, sample SAMEA104408611) | aquatic metagenome | biome: Brackish water; feature: Pelagic; material: water | place: Baltic Sea | collected 2014-06-08T10:24:00 | depth 30,27 m ...
AGCAGGCGCAGATGATCTTCCAGGATCCTTACAACGCGCTTAACTCCCGTCAGACTGTCGGGTCCATCATCGCGGCACCCTTCCACATCCAGCGTGTGGATCCGCCCGGTGGTGTGCGTCAGGCGGTGCGCACACTCATGGACCGGGTAGGACTCAATCCCGAGCACGTCAATCGCTATCCCAATGAATTCTCTGGCGGTCAGCGTCAGCGCATCGGGATCGCTCGCGCGATTGCCCTGAGGCCCAAGCTGATTATTTGCGATGAGCCCGTGTCAGCCCTCGATGTGTCAATCCAGGCGCAGATCCTCAACCTGCTCCAGGACCTGCAGACGGACTTCGGTGTGTCCTACCTCTTCATCGCCCATGATCTGGCCGTGGTCCGGCAGATCGCCCAGCGGGTCGCGGTCATGTACCTCGGACACATCGTCGAATCAGCGTCGCGCGAACAACTCTACTCGCATCCGCTCCATCCCTACACTCACGCCCTCCTCTCGGCTGTGCCGGTTCCGGACCCGCGGGCGCAGAAGGCTCGGGAGCGCATCGTCCTCGGTGGTGACCTTCCCAGCCCCCTCAATCCGCCGTCCGGATGTGTGTTCCACACGCGTTGCTTCATCGCGCAGGAACGGTGCCGCATCGAGGTGCCCGAGCTCCGGATCATGGACACGGGGCACCGCGTTGCTTGCCACTTCCCGATGACACAGCCGCTCACGGGAGGGATCATCCATGGTCCCGACGGTGGTCTCGTGGCCCCCGACCCCACTGCACCCGGCTACTTCAGCGAGTCGATCACCGACCTCGGGGGAGTCGGTACGACGCGCCTGGACTCGGCCAACCCGACCCACGACGGCGTTTGAGCCACGACGGCGCTTAGTCGCGCCCTCCGCGCAGGGCCTCGCCGAAGAAGTCGACCTCGGCGCGCAGCAGGTTTTCGGCCACGACTTCCTGCGGCGTCATGTGCGTGACGCCCGTGAGCGGCAGCACGGCATGGGGCCGTCCTGCGGCGAGAAGCGCTGATGACAGATGCAGTGTGTGCGCGACGACGACGTTGTCATCGGCCAAGCCGTGGATGATGAGGAGCGGCCGCGTGAGATTCGCGGCCAGGGGCAGCAGAGAGGACCGGTCGTAGTTCTCGGGCTCCTCCTGCGGCAGGCCGAGGTATCGCTCGGTGTAGCCGGTGTCGTAGAGGCGCCACTCGGTGACGGGTGCTCCCGCGACGGCGGCATGGAAGACATCGGGTCGGCGTAGCACCGCGAGTGCGGCGAGATAGCCGCCGAAGGACCAGCCGCGAATCCCGACGCGCGAGGTGTCGATATCACGGGGGAACATCTCGGCAACGGCCTCGAGGGCTGCGACCTGGTCCTCCAGAGCTGGTGAAGCCAGGTCGCCACGGACACTGCGATCCCATGCCGGCCCACGCCCGGGTGTGCCTCGGCCATCGGCCACGATCACGCAGTAGCCCTGGTCGGCGAGCCACTGGTCGGTCCCGAAGGACAGGCCCGCGGCGAGCATCATCCGGGCATGCGGACCGCCGTACGGCGACATGATGACCGGCAGTCGTCGGCTGCCCGGGACATGGTCGGCTGGGAAGATCACGCCCGTGCGCACGTGGCGCTCGCCGACGGTGAACACCTGGACCCGAGGAGTGATCAGGGGAGTCTCGGCGAGGGACTCGATGGTGGCGAGGTGATCTTCGCCACGCCAGACATCGACGGTGGTCGCTGTGGAGTCCAAGGTTGTCGTCGAGGTGAGCAGCACTCCTGCAGCGCGACGTCCGTGCACCATCCCGTAGGTATCTGCCTCCCCGATGGTGCCGCGCACCCGCGTCACCTCACCGGCATAGGAGATGCGATGCAGGGAGGGAGTGATGGGATCGGCGCTGGCGACCACCAGGACGTCGGTGGCTCCCGCCTCGATGACGGCCTCCACCTGCAGCCCCACGGGGCTCACGGGTTGATCGTCGACGACCAGGCGATAGGTGTCGCACTCGCGGTCAGCCACCACCTCGACGAGTCGGCCGTCCGGGGTGCGGGTCGGTGTGCCGGGTGCCGCCTCGACCCAGGCCGGATCCTCGCGCTCTCGCAGGACGCGGGTGTCCCCGCTCACCGGATCGATCTCGAGGATGACCTGGGTGCGCTGATCGCGAGAGAGCACTGTCGCCAAGGGGTGTCCCTGCGGGGGCACGCTCACGTGCACGAGGTAGGGGAACGCATCGTGGTCCCACATCACCTCAACCGTGCTCGATGTCGCATCGGTCGAAGGATCCTGAAGAAGTACCAACCACAGGGAGAGATCCGCGTTGGCTGAGCCTGCTGATGGGTAGCGATGCTCGCGAGGTGCCTGCTCGGGATGGGCGGGGTCTGCGATCCACCACCGATCGACCGGGGACGCATCGCAGCGCTCGACCAGGAGACCGGACCCATCGGCCAGCCACCAGAATCCGCGCATGCGGTCGAACTCCTCTGCCGCGATGAAGTCAGCGAGGCCCCAGGTGACCTGTCCGTCATCGGATGCGCTCACCGCCTCCGACGGCGCCAGCCGTCGGGCGGATCCGGGACCGATCGGTGCGACGTAGAGGGCGTGGGAGCTGACATAGGCGCAGACGGTGCCCGTCGGATCCGGGCGCGGGTCAATGACGGGGCCCGGTGCATCGATGACCGCGGGTGCGATGGAGGTATCGAGAGGGACGACGTACGGCGTACCCGATAGGGCGAAGACGGCCACGTGACCGTCACGGTCCAGGGCGTAGTCGGTGATGCCGGCGGCCACCTCGCGCAGTCGTTCGCGACGTGCGCGCTCCTCCGGTGGCAGCGCCTCTGCATCCGACAGCAGGTCTGCCGGGTCGGCGATGCAGGTCTCACGAGCGGAGGTGAGGTCGAGCACCCACAGGCAGGTCGATGCATCGGTGCCACTCCGGGAGCGGAGGAAGACCACACGCTCCCCGTCCGGCGAGATGCTGAAGGAACGCGGCGCGCCGAGGCGGAAGCCGCGTGTCCGGGCCCGCTGCCTGGGGTAGGAGTCCATCGATACAGGCTGCTTCACGGGCCTATCGTGCCCGGCCCCTCCCGGTGGCTGTTGCCCAGCACCATCGAGGGAGGTGGGCGCATTACGCTTCAGCCTCATGACCGACCGAAGAATCCTCATCGTCCATGCCCACCCCGACGACGAGACGATCGGCACCGGTGGGCTGATGGCGCGCTACGTGGATGAGGGGGTTGGCGTGACCCTGGTGACGTGCACGCTGGGCGAAGAGGGTGAGGTCCTCGTGCCCGGTCTGGAGCACCTGGCGTCCGATCGGGAGGATGCCTTGGGCCACCATCGCCAGGGTGAGTTGGCGGCCGCGATGGGCATCCTGGGAGTGCAGGATTGGCGACTCCTGGGGGGTGCCGGTCGCTATCGCGACTCCGGCATGGTGGGCACGCCCGCCAATGATCGTCCCGATGCCTTTTGGCGCGGTGACCTGCTTCCGCCGACAGTGGATCTGGTCTCGGTGATTCGGGAGGTGCGTCCGCAGGTGCTGGTGACGTACGACGACTTCGGCGGCTACGGCCATCCCGACCACATCCAGGCCCATCGCGTGGCGATGTACGCCGCTGTCCTCGCCGGAGCGGCCACCTTCCGCCCCGAGTTGGGCGCTCCGTGGGACATTGACAAGATCTACTGGACCGCCTTTCCCCGCAGCATCGTGCGGGAGGGCGTCGAGAAGTTGCGTGCGGCCGGTGAAACCACAGGTTTTGCCGAGTTGGATCCGGATGACCTTCCCTTTGCCATTGATGACGCGCTCATTACGACGGCGATCGCCGCACCGGACTACCTCGAGCGCAAACTTGATGCTCTGCGGGCGCATGCCACGCAGGTGACCGTGGACGGTGGATTCTTTGCCCTGGCCGACAATGTGGGGGCCGAGGCGTTCAGCACGGAGTACTTCCGGCTGGTCCGGGGCCGTGTGGGTGGCCCCTTTGACTCACACGGTCGAGAGACCGATCTCTTCGCAGGTCTCTGAGCCGACGTGCGTGCACTGGGACTCACCGCCTGCATCCTGCTCGGGGTCATCGTGGGGATCGTGGGTGCCTTCGTGCAGGCGGCCCGCTTCCTCATCGGGGGAGTGACCGTGCCCTGGGGGTTGATCCTCATGGTCACGTTCCTGTTGGTCGCCGTGCGGCTCGGCGTCGAATTCACCGACACGCGCTGGGGGGGTTGGTGCGTCTTCGGTGCGTGGGTGGCGGTGACGATCGCTTTTGCGGCTGAACGTCCCTCGGGTGCGCTCGTGATCTCGGCAGGAGACCGGCAGATGGCCTATCTCCTCGGAGGGGTCATCGTGGGGGCTGCTGCTGCCACCGTCCCGCCTCTGGCTCGACTCCGGCGACCCTGACTCCGGAGCATCCGGGAATCCTGCCTATGTGATGACCGACACGGCCATGAGGCTGGTGAGGCATCCGGGGGTGGTGTTTGCCTACGATGGCAGGACGCCCACGCGATCGGTCGGTGCTGGATGACGGCACCGAAGGGTCCTGTGGGGGTGTCGAGCATCGGAGAAGACGGGTGGCAGTGGAGGACCAGGCGCCGCAGGGCAGCGTCATGTCCGGGCGCCGTGCTGCGCTGGTGGCCATGGGAGTTGTCGCCGGTGCCCTTGTGTTCTATCTCGGCATGATGTTCGGGTCTTCCAGTGATATCCCGGCCAACACCACCGTGCTCGGGGTCAACATCGGGGGAATGTCGAGGTCCCAGGCCGTGGCGACCCTGGATGAGCGCATCACTCCCGTCTCGCAAGCTCCTGTCTCGATCACGGCGTTCGCGACATCAGAGGAGATCTATCCGGCTGAGTCAGGGATGAGTTTTGATCCCGTTGCCACGGTGGACTCCGCGGAGGGCCGGGTGTTGAATCCCGTCGCCCTGGTCATGAGACTCTTTGGACCGACCCGCGTAGATCCTGTCGTCACGGTGGACGACGAGGTCTTGACCGAACGCCTCGCGAACTTCGCTGTCCTGGTGCAAACCTCCAGCGTGGAGCCCACGATCTTTTACGAGGGCATGGATCCGGTGCTCACCCCCGCGGAGGATGGGCGAGATGTGGATCTACCCGGTGCGGTGAATGCGGTTGTCGCCGCCTACCTGGTCAGCACCGAACCCGTCCAACTTCCCGAGGTCATCCTCGAGCCCGCCGTATCGACCGAGGATGCTGAGTCCTTCCGTGATGGCCCGGCGACCATTGCCGTGTCGGCGCCCGTCGTTGTGGAGGTGGAGGACATCACGCCGGAGATCGCACCCGAGGTGATCGCCGAGGCAACCCACTATCTCGTCGAAGACTCAATGCTCAGCCCACAGATCGATGGTGCGCTCCTGCACGAGTCCATCGAGGGCCGGTTGGCCGAGGTGGAGGAGCCGGGCAACAACGCGACCTTCGAGATCAATGCCGACAACATCCCGGTGGTTGTGCCCTCACGGGTGGGCCGGGGTGTGTCCGATGAGGTCCTCGCGGCTGCGGTCAGCAATGCCATGTTCGCCGAGGGCGATGCACGCGTCACATCGGCACCCATCACCGTGCGCGATCCGTGGCTCACCACGGATAAGGCCATGGAACTGGGGGTCATTGAGGAGATCTCGAGTTTCACCCAGCAGGTCAACTACGCCGAGTACATGGCGCATAACCTGGCGCTGGCCTCCGAGTACATCGATGGCACGCTGCTTCTGCCAGGCGACGTTTTTTCCATGAATAAGACGACCGAAAACAGGGACCCTGAGAACGGCTACATGCAGGGCTGGGTTATTGGGCCGGGGGGTGTCTTCCGCCAGGCCTTGGGCGGGGGGCTCTCGGCCGCGACGACGACGGTCTGGTCAGCGGCGTTCTACGCTGGCCTTGAGCCGGTCGAAGTGCAGGCTCATTCGGTATACATCTCGCGCTACGTCCCGGGGCTGGAAGCGACCGTCGCGTGGGATGCCTTCGACATGAAGTTCCGCAATAACACCCCCTTCGGCGTGTTCATGACCGCAGAGTCGGACGGCACATCCATGACGGTGCGGATGTACAGCACGAAGATGTACACCCTGATTGACGCTGAGGTCGGCGAGCGATTTGGTGTGACAAGCAATAAGACGATCTACAACGACTCCGCTGAGTGCAGCGCCCAGGCAGGTGGGCCCGGATTCACCATTGACGTGGACCGGGTGTTCTACGAGGGGGATGCCGAAGTTTTGCGCGAAACCTTCACGACGACCTATCGGTCGGCCCCCCAGGTGATCTGTGGCAAGAAGCCCAAGCCGGAGAAGGAGGAGGAGGACAACGGCGGGGATCCGTCGCCGTCGCCGTCGCCGTCGCCGTCGCCCACGGTGTCTCCCACGACGGAGCCCGAGGTGCCTGAGGATGGCGCTGCCTGACGGTGGGCCATGCCTTTCTGCGGGACGTCGCGCGGGGGGATGCCCGGCCCGGGCGATACGGTGGGCGCATCGAAGCCGATGGGCTTCGTTGGGACTGGGCGCCCGTCCGGTCCCTGATGTGCGGCGCTTGGGCGTCGCCCAAGCACGAGAGGGTGTGCGGTGACCTACGTCATCACCTTTGCCTGCGTGGACATCAAGGACAGGTCCTGTATCGAGGAATGTCCCGTCGACTGCATCTACGAAGGCGACCGGATGCTCTACATCCAGCCGGACGAGTGTGTCGACTGCGGCGCGTGCGAGCCGGTGTGCCCCGTGGAAGCGATCTATTACGAGGATGACGTCCCCGAGCAATGGTCGGACTACACCGCTGCGAATGCGGAGTTCTTCAGTGAGCTTGGATCTCCGGGTGGAGCAGCCAAGTTGGGTGCTCAGGAGTACGACGCCCCCCTGCTTGCTTCCGTGCCGCGCAAGGAGCCGGAGAGCTGAACCTCCCCGACTTCCCCTGGGATCGACTCGCTCCCCTGGCCGACAGGGTCCGGGCTCATCCGGATCCGGCTGATTTGTCGATCGGGAGTCCGGTCGACCCCACCCCCGACGTCGTGCAGGCATCCCTCGCGCGGGCGGCCGATGCTCCGGGCTATCCCACCGTTGCGGGGCGGCCCCAGACGATGGCGGCCTTTCGTGCCTGGCTGGGACGCCGAGCCAGTGTGACGGCCGACGTGGGAGTTATTCCCTCCATCGGCTCCAAAGAACTCGTGGCATTGCTGCCGACACTGCTGCGTTTGGGACCCGGCGATCGTGTGGTGGTGCCGACCGTGGCCTATCCGACGTACATCGTGGGGGCCCTCGTCGCAGGGTGCGACGTGGTGGTCTCCGATGATCCCGAAGCCGCGCGCGGCGCACGACTGGTCTGGCTCAACACTCCCGGCAATCCCACCGGTCGAGTCATGGCGGCGGGTGAGTTAAGGGCTGCGGTCGCGAGCTCTCGAGCCCATGGCGCCCTGGTCGCCTCCGATGAGTGCTATCTGGAGTTCGGCTGGGACGCGGAGCCGGTATCACTGCTATCTGATGAGGTCATCGGGACGGATGCCACCGGTGTCATCGCTCTGCACGCCCTATCGAAACGCTCCAATATGGCGGGCTATCGCTTCGGCGCCGCGGCGGGAGATGCGACAGTCATCGCCGGCCTGCTGGAGATCCGCAAGCACCTGGGGCTCATGGTCCCCCTGCCGGTCCAGCACGCGGCAGAGACGGCGTGGTCCGATGAGGCTCACGTCCTCGTGCAGCGTGACCGATATATGCGCCGTCGGGACATGCTGCGGCCTGCCCTTGAGTCGGCGGGCTTCCGAATTGACGACAGTGAGGCGGGTCTCTACCTCTGGGCCACCCGTGGCGAGGACTGCTGGGCCACCGCAGAAGCCCTGGCCGATCAGGGGATTCTTGTGGCACCGGGGGATTTCTACGGTGAGGCGGGCCGGCGTCATATTCGACTCGCGTTGACCGCTCCCGATGGGGTTATTGCCTCGGCTGCAGAGCGACTATCCGCCTGACAGCCCCGCTCGGTCAGGTCGGTTGTCATCGGGATACGGTGACTCCACCAATAGCACCGGAGACGCTTCCCCACGAGGGATCCGCAGGCACGGGAGGTTCGTCAATGTCCGACGCCGTCTTGCGCTACCCCGGAGGCGAGCTCCCACTTGATCGCACGCCATCGTCGATCGGCGAAGCAGGGCTGGATATCTCGTCGCTGCTGGCGACGACAGGTGATGTCACCCTGGACCACGGCTTCGTCAACACTGCCTCGTGCACATCGGCGATTACGTACATCGATGGGGACAAGGGCATCCTGCGCTACCGCGGTTATCCCATTGAGCAGTTGGCCGAGCATTCGTCCTACCTTGAGGTTGCCTACCTGCTCATCTACGGCTACCTGCCGATCGGGGATGAGTTGTCGGAGTTCAAGTTGCGGATTCGCCGCCACACCATGCTCCATGAGGAGCTTCGACTCTTCTTCGACGGTTTCCCCCGTGACGCCCATCCCATGCCGGTCCTGTCGTCGGCCGTATCGGCCCTGTCGACGTTTTACCAGGATTCCCTGGATCCCTTTGATCCTGAGCAGGTGGAGATCAGCACCATCCGGCTCATGGCCAAGGTGCCGACGCTGGCGGCGTACGCCTACAAGAAGTCCGTCGGGCAGCCCTACATGTACCCGGACAACTCCCTGGGATTCATTGACAACTTCCTGCGGATGACATTCGGTGTGCCCGCGGAGCCCTACGAGGTGGATCCCGTCGTATCGCGCACGCTCAATATGCTGCTGCTTCTCCACGCGGATCATGAGCAGAATTGCTCGACATCGACCGTGCGCCTGGTCGGCTCGTCCCACGCCAACCTCTTTGCGTCGGTGTCCGCGGGGATCAACGCCCTCTTCGGACCACTCCACGGCGGGGCCAACCAGTCGGTTCTGGAGATGCTGGAGACGATCCATGCGTCCGGGGGAGGCGTCAACACCTTCATCCGCCAGGTCAAAGACCGCAAGGATGGCGTCAAGCTCATGGGCTTCGGTCATCGCGTCTACAAGAACTACGATCCGCGCGCGGCGATCGTCAAAAAGGCGGCGTATGAGGTCTTTGCGGCGATGGACGTGAAGGATCCCCTCCTGGATATTGCCTTGCGACTGGAGGAGGTTGCCCTCGCGGATGATTTCTTCGTGTCCCGGCGTCTCTATCCCAACGTCGACTTCTACACGGGCCTGATCTACAAGGCGATGGGCTTCCCCACGCGTATGTTCACGGTGCTGTTTGCCCTGGGGCGCCTGCCCGGGTGGATCGCGCAGTGGCGCGAGATGATCAGTGATCCGAACACCAAGATTGGTCGCCCCCGGCAGGTCTACATCGGGGATCCCTTCCGCGACTATGTCCCTATTGTCGACCGGACGTCCTGAGGTCGACCCGACGCCATCCGTAGGTGACCTGCTGTTGGCGGATCCTTAGTCGTTGGCATGGAGAGCGGCGTTGAGTCCGCTCCAGGAGCCAGATCGTGGCAGCGCCTCCAGGGCTCCCGTGAGGGAATTGCGGCGGAAGAGCAGCCCGGGCGCACCGGAGAGTTCGCGGGCCTTGACTGTCGCCCCGTCCGGCAGCGTGATGCGAGCACCTCCGGTCACGTAGGTACCCGCTTCGACGATGCAGCCGTCCCCCAGGCTGATGCCGATCCCGGCATTGGCGCCGATGAGGCAGCCGGACCCGACGCTGATGACCTCCTGGCCACCGCCGGACAGCGTGCCCATGATCGAGGCACCGCCACCGATGTCGGTGCCATCACCGACGACGACACCCGCGGAGATGCGGCCCTCGACCATGGATGTGCCCAGGGTCCCCGCGTTGAAGTTGACGAAACCCTCATGCATGACCACGGTGCCTTCGGCCAGATGTGCGCCAAGTCGCACCCGATCCGCATCCGCGATGCGCACGCCGCTGGGTACGACGTAGTCGATCATGCGGGGGAAGCGGTCGATCCCCAGGACGACCAGGTGCTCACCGTGTGTGCGAGCCCGCAGTCGTGCATCCGCCACCTGGTCGAGGGGCACGGGACCACGCGTCGTCCAGGCGACGTTCGACAAGATGGCGAAGATTCCATCGAGGTTGATGGTGCGTGGTCGGACCAGACGGTGGGACAGCAGGTGCAGGCGTAGATAGGCGTCGGGGACGTCGACCGGGGGCGACTGGAGGTCATCTATGACCGTGCGGATCGGGCGCACATCCACGCCGCGGATGGCATCGCTGCGGGCGGCTGCATCGAGTCCCGGGACATGTACAGGGTCGACGCCCAAAGCCGGCTGGGGGAACCAGACATCAAGGATCCCGCCGGATCCACTCGTTGCGAGGCCTACAGCGGAGGCCGAGGTCGGAGGGGGCGACATCTCGTTCATGCCGGGACGCTATCGGAAACGATGTCGGGGACCGTCTGACCACCCCGAGGGTGGCTCATCGGTCCCCGACAGACGTCCGCGGGCCTACGGCCTACGTGCCCTACTGCTTGATGGCCTCGATATCAAGTTCGAGTTTGACGGTGTCGCCCACCAAGACGCCCCCGGTCTCCAGGGCGACATTCCAGACCAGACCGAATTCCTTGCGGCTAATCTCCGCCTTACCTTCGAATCCGATGCGGGTGTTGCCCCAGGGATCCTGGCTGGTGCCGAGCAATTCGAAGGTCACATCGACAGGCTTGGTGACACCGTGAATGGTGAGGTTCCCGGAAACGATGAAGGTGTCATCGGACTTTTGCTTCACGGACGTGCTCGTGAAGGTGAGCGTCGGGAACTGCTCGGCATCCAGGAAATCGGGGCTCTTGACGTGGGCGTCGCGCTCGGCATTCTTACTCTCAAAACTCGCGGACATGATGGTGAGCTGAGCGGAGGATGTCGACGGGTCAGATCCATCGAGGCTGAGTGACCCCGTGAACTCGGTGAAACCTCCGCGAACCTTGGCCACCATGGCGTGGCGGGCGACGAAGCCGATCGTTGAGTGGGTGGGATCGACTTCCCACGTTCCTGTTGTTGCGTCAAGGCTGGTGCTCGCGAATCCTCCAGAAGTGGGGCCGCCAGGGCGACGGATTGTTGAAGGCTCAATCATATCAGTCACCCTGGCGACCGTCTAGGCCCGGCTGAGGCTCCGGCCGTGCATCTTCTCGTCACCATCGTGGCGCTCGTCTCGCAGCGCGGCCTGCGCGGGGGACAGTGCCATGACGACGTCGGCGGTGATCGTGGTGCCCGTCACGATGGCGCGGACATGGGCAACATCACCCACGGACGCAGCGGTGCCGGTCACCTGGTCGCGGACCAGGGTTGTCTCATCGCCGACAACGTAGGTCTCGGTGAAGCCGTCCTCGCTGCGCACAGTCAGGGATGTCTCCGACACGGATGTGACGTCACCCACCTGCATGCGCTGGGTGACATAGGTGCCATCTTCCATTTCCACGACGCTCTCCCCATGGACCATCTGCCCCAGTTTGTTCGGGCCGTGTCCACCCGGGCCGTGTCCACCCGGGCCGTGTCCACCTGGGCCGTGTCCACCCGGGCCGGGTCCCTGACGGGATTCCTGCGATGTTGTCCCCGCGTCGTCCTGGTCAGCAAGTGCGACTGCGCCTCCGGTGAGTGCGGCTACGGCAACGGACGCTGCCATCATGCTGCCGACAATCCGTGATGTCTTCATATCCACTCCTTCGTTGGGCTGATGTCAATCGGGTATCCCCGGTCGACCACATCCATCGTCTGTCGCGTACATGCGATGACCATGCGGGCAACGTTCGGGTCCTGTACGGGTGGGGAGCCGGCATGCCACCATGGGCACATGACCGGAGGCGTGATGGGCATCCTGTTCCTGCTCGTGGGTGTTGCCGTGATCGGTGGTGCTGCGCTCCTCATCTCCGGGCGATGGCGCGATGGGCTGCCCGAGGCACCGCGCGATGCACCTGCGGCCCCCTTGGCTCAGGTCCCCGTGGGACGGGTGGGCAGCCAGGCGCTGGACGAGATCATGTTGGACCAAGCCGTGCGCGGCTATCGGATGGACGAGGTCGATGGACTCATCGACCGTCTCGGTGAGGAGATCGCCGTGCGTGACCAGGAGATCGCCGCTCGTGATGAGGAACTTCGCAGGCTGCGGGGCAACCCACCCCCGGGTGCAGCAGGCGACGCACCCCTCGACCCTGCGTGACACCGTCGTTGAGCGGTGCGGTGCGGGGGGACGACGGGCGCCTGCGCTGCCCATGGGGTGATGCGCCGGATGACTATCGCGCCTATCACGACGATGAATGGGGACGCACTGTCCACGGAGACACCGCCATCTTTGAGCGATTGTCACTTGAGGCATTTCAGTGTGGACTGTCCTGGCTGACGGTCTTGCGCCGTCGCGCCGATCTGCGCCGAGCCTTTGCAGATTTTGATATCCATGCCGTGGCAGCCTTCGATGCCGCCATGATCGCCTCACTCGCCGCCGATGTCCGCCTCATTCGCCACGTCGGCAAGATCGAGGCGGTGGTATCCAACGCGCGTATCTTGCGTGACTGGCAAGCGGAGGATGGGGTTGGCGTACTCGATCACGAGGTGTGGCTCTGCGCCACAACCGCGCTGAGCCAGGCACAGGCACCTCAGACGATGGCTGACGTCCCCACCACCGTTCCGGCGGCGGTTGACCTCGCCACCGGCTTGAGGAGGCGCGGCTGGCGCTTCATTGGCCCCACGACCGCCTATGCGACCCTCCAGGCCATGGGCGTGGTGGACGACCACCTCGTGGATTGCCACGCCCGCGGGGCCGGGTGACCCGGCCGCACCGCCAGGGGCGCGGTGGGGGATACTGGAGCCTCGCGCTCCGAGGGTCGATGTGGAGCCTGCGCGCCCACGGAAGGGAACACCATGGCTGCGATGAAGCCGCGGACCGGCGACGGTCCTATGGAGGTCACCAAGGAGGGTCGCGGCTACGTCATGCGGGTCCCTCTGGAAGGCGGTGGCCGCCTCGTCGTGGAGTTGAATGCCACGGAGGTCAAAGAACTCGGGGACAAACTCATCGCTGCTATCCCCTGACAGCTGGTTAGCCGGCCCCCACTCCCTGTGGAGTCGGGGCCGTTTGCATGGGCGTTGGGGTGGTGCGCCGCTCAGCCGGCGGGGCGATGCACGGCGATGAGGACGCCCTCACCCACCGTCAGGGCGCTGGCGACCCACTCGGGATCCTCCCGGAGATGATGGGCTAGATCCCGCCGGGACGAACAGACGCCGTCATCTCCGAAGAGAGGCGTGATGATGACCGTGCCTCCGGGGCGCAGAAGCCGTCGCGCTTGATCGAGGAGGGCGTGGCCGTGGGCCCCTTCCGTCTCGATATCAGCTCCCACGACGAGGAGGTCGTAGGCGCCGTCGCTGAGCCGGGGGAGGACGTCGAGCGGTGCACCTGCGATGGCGCGAACGCGGGTGTGACTCACCCCCAGGCTCGTGAAGGTGTCGCTGGCGGCTGTTTGCAGTTCAGAATCCGGATCGACCGTCGTGAGGGTGCCCCCCTCCGGTAGGCCCTCGAGGATCCAGCCTCCGCTGACGCCGGTGCCGGAACCCACCTCCACCACGGCCCGTGCTCCCGTGGCGGCAACGATGGTGCGCAGCAGGGAACCCACCGCGCGGCTCGGGACAGCGGTGGGCATCCCGAGGGCGCGACGGCGCCCGGCAGCCACCTCAGGCGCCTCTTCTGTCCAGTCATCGGCGTAGGCCCAGGTCAGGGGGCTCGGGGGCAGGATCGCATCGGTCACGTGAGCAGCCTAGGTCCGAGGATCCGGGTCCAGCGGTGGGGTGGGACGATCGCCTCGTGTCCGGTGCCCGCTCCCGGCGTCCGCTGCGGGCTGGGGACGTCGCTGTCCTTGCCCTCGTCGCTGTGGTCTGTGCCGGGGTCCTGGGCGTCGCCGGGGGCGCCCTGGGTCTGGGGATCGCCCTGCGGATCGCGCCCGACGCTGGCCCGACCGGGGCGACGACGTCGCGCACGATACCCCCGACACCGCGACCGCCGGACACCATCGCCGGGGTTGTGAGTGCGGCCCTGCCATCCGTTGTGTCCGTCATCGTTGATGCAGGTTTTGAATCCGGCTCGGGGTCGGGATTCGTCCTTCGAGATGGCGGCTACATCGTCACGAATAACCACGTGATTGACGCGGCGCTTGCCAATGACGGTCGAGTCGAAGCGGTCCTCGCCGATGGTCGGCGCCTTCCGGTGAGCATCGTGGGACGCAATACGAGTTACGACGTTGCCGTCCTCAAGGTGGAGGGTGGGTCCGACGGTGGTGACCTTGTCCCGATTCGATCGGCCGAAAAGCAAGCGCGTGTGGGAGACGCTGTCATCGCTATCGGTGCACCCCTGGGTCTGGACTTCACCGTGACCACGGGGATCGTGAGTGCCCTCGACCGGCCCGTGACGGTGGGGGAGGATGAGGAGACCTCCTACATCAGTGCCATCCAAACCGATGCCGCGATCAACCCCGGCAATTCCGGTGGGCCTCTCCTCGATGGGCGAGGTCGGTTCCTGGGGATGACGTCGTCTATCGCCACCCTGGCCTACGGCAATCGCCCGGGCAGCATCGGCGTGGGATTCGCCATCCCAGCTCGAGCGGTGGAACGCATCGCGGACGAAATCATCGCGACCGGATCCTCACGCACGCCGATCCTGGGCGTCATTATCGATCCCACCTACGCCGGCACCGGAGCGCTCCTGGCATCCGTCACCGCAGAGGGCCCCGCGGCTATCGCCGGACTGCGCGCGGGAGACCTCATCGTCGAGCTGGGTGGCCGCGCGGTGGATGGCGCTGAAGAACTCGTGGTGGCCATCCGCGATCAACTCCCCGGGGAGTCTGTCGTGGTTGAGGCTGTGCGGCAGGGGCGGCCCATCAGCGTCCGGGTGATCCTGGATGGTCGTGAGGATCAGTGAGGTGCCGGCCGGGTGCCAGGAGCACGGTTCTCGGCGTACCCTGAGCCTGTGTTCGACATCGGCATCGGCGAGATCATGGTTCTCGCCGTCCTGGGGCTCCTGATCTTTGGCCCGGAGCGGCTGCCGCGAGCTGCTTCGGACGCTGCCGCCATGATGCGCAATGTGCGCGCGATGGCAACCAATGCGCGCAAGGACCTGGCCGACTCCGCCGGCATGGACATGTCCGAAGCCAAGGATGCGCTCCGCGGATTGCAGGACCTGCATCCCAAAAACATGGTCGCGGGCATCTTTGACGACGGGCCAGAAGCCACGCCGCCTCCCACCAAGGGGAGCTCCGCAGCCGCGCCAACCGCACGCTTTGACCCGGATGCGACCTAGCGCCCCGCGGGGGTGATGTTCAGCGGCACTCCGCTGAGACCGCGCGGCTTGCGCGCGAGCGTCGTCGCCATCTCAATGAGCGCTGCTGCCGCAGGGGATGCAGGGTCGGACAGAACCAGTGGTTGGCCCGAGTCGCCGCCCTCGCGCAGTCGTACGTCAAAGGGAATCCGACCCAGCACGGGCACATCCGTGCTGAGCCCCGCGGAGAGTTCCTCGGCCACCCGAGTCCCACCCCCCATGCCAAAGAGATCGATGGGCTCACCGCAGTGCGGGCAGGGAAAACCGCTCATGTTCTCAATGACGCCCACGACACTTTGGTGCGTCTGGCCCGCGAGCATGCCGGCTCGGACAGCCACGTCGGCCGCAGCCGTCTGCGGAGTTGTGACGACAACAACCTGGGAGCCGGGCAGCAGTTGACCCGTGGAGATCGCAATGTCTCCGGTGCCGGGAGGCAGATCCAGAAGGAGCACGTCCAGGTCCCCCCACCAGACGTCGGCGAGGAATTGCTGGAGGGCCCGATGGAGCATGGGCCCCCGGAACGCCACCGGCTCAGAGCTTCCCCCGGGCTTGAACGGCAGGATCGAGATAGCGCGTACGCCGAAGGCCTCGGGAGGCATGATCATGCCCTCGACAACGGTGGGAGTGGCGGTCAAGCCGAGGAGTCCGGGCACGGAGTGGCCGTAGATGTCCGCGTCGACGATTCCGACGGTGTAGCCCTGGGCGGCCATCGCCACCGCGAGGTTGACGGTCACGGAGGACTTGCCCACGCCCCCCTTGCCGGACGCGATCGCGTACACGTGGGTGCGTGACCCTGGCTGAGCGAAGGGAATCTCCTTGTCCTCTTTGCCGCCGCGCAGAGTGCTTCGCAGCTGAGCGCGCTGCTCATCGTTCATCACGTCGAGGTCGACGTCGACGTGGCGCACCCCCGGCACCGACCCGACCGCGATGGTCACGCGTTGGGTGATGGTGTCGCGCATGGGGCAGCCCGAGACCGTAAGGAAGATCTCCACGCGCACCCGATCACCGTCGATATGGACGGCCTTGACCATGCCGAGTTCGGTAATGGGCCGATGGATCTCGGGATCTTCGACCCGGGCGAGCGCTGCGTCAACAAGGGAACGGTCGATGGTCATGTAGTGATGCTAGGCCCCTCGTCATTATCGAGCGAACGCCGATCCGCGGGGGAGTCATCCGCCGAGGGGGTTTCGGGTCGGAGGCGTTGGGCTATGTCGTCGGCGAGATCGCGCAACTCAGATCGCAGATAGTCGCGAGTCGCCACGTCACCCAGTGCGACACGCAATGCCGCGATCTCACGGGCGAGATACTCGGTATCCGCCACCAGACGATCCGTCATCTCGCGGTCCTCGAGGTACTGCACCTTGTCGCGGTCCGACTGCCGATTCTGGGCGAGCAGGATGAGAGGAGCCGCGTAGGACGCTTGGAGGGAGAGCATCAGTGTCAAGAAGATGAAGGGGTAGGGGTCGGGTTTGAGGTCGTCCGGGGCGAAGATGTTCCATAGCAGCCACGCGATGATGGCCGCGGTCATCCAGGCAATGAACCTCCATGACCCGATGAAGCGCGCAATGCGCTCGCTCATCCGGCCCCACTGCTCCGGGTCGTAGGACGGACCGCGGATCCGCCCGCGGTCGAGGGGTTGATCCATGCGCAGTTCTGGACGGCGACCCGAGGGGCTCATGACGCACTCTCGCTATCGCGCCAGTCCTCGGGAAGCATGTGGTCGATCAGGTCGTCCACGGTGACGGCCCCGAGGAGGTGGTCATCTGCATCGACGACGGGGAGCGAGACGAGGTTGTACGTGGCGAAATAGCGGGCCACGGTGGGCACATCGGTGTCTGGCGATATCGGCTCCAGACTCGTATCGAGGATGCCGGAGACGAGGGATGCGGGTGGCTCACGCAGCAGGCGCTGGAAGTGACAGGCACCGAGGTATCGACCCGTGGGAGTTTCGGTGGGCGAACGCGTGACATAGACCTGTGCCGCGAGGGCGGGCGAGAGCTCAGGACTGCGCACTCGGGCCAGCGCTTCGGCCACGGTGGCATCTGCCGGCAGGATGACCGGCTCGGTCGTCATCATGCCGCCGGCTGTGTATTCGCCATAGGAGAGGAGGCGGCGGATGTCCTCTGCCTCATCAGGCTCCATGCGCTCAAGGAGATCTCTGGCCTGCTCCGGTGGCAATTCCGAGATGAGATCGGCGGCATCGTCAGGGTCCATCTCCTCGAGGACGTCGGCCGCGCGTTCGATCCCGAGTGACTGCATGATTTCGACCTGGTCATCCTCGGGAAGTTCCTCCAAGACATCCGCTAGTCGATCGTCATCGAGTCCGCGTGCGACCTCGATCCGTCGCTTGGCGGGCATCTCTTGAAGTGCGAGGGCGAGATCGGGCGCTCGCATGTCGATCAGTGTGGCGAGGAGATTCTCGGCACCCTGCTCCTGTGGCAGCGTTAGCCCATCAACGGCGGCCCAGTCCACAATGCGCGTCTGTCCCTTGCGCCCGAGTCCACCGCCTTCGCGAATGAACAGTTGGGTGATGTACCAGTCCCTGCTCGGCCGCTGTTCGATGGCTAGGTCGACGATGGTGACCGTCGTGGGCGTCGAGGAGCGTGCCGGATCAATCAGGGTGACGCGACGATCAAGCAACTCTCCCAGAGCCAGAGTCTCGCCACCACGCTGCTGGAAGCGACGGAGGTTGACCACGCCGCTGACAACGACCTGGCCGCTGTCGATCGCGGTGACACGTGACATAGGCACGAAGATGCGACGACGACCGACGACCTCGACGACAAGCCCCACGACTCGAGGGGGCTGGGAGTCGGTGCGCAACATCACGACGACATCGCGGACACGACCCACCTGGTCCGCCTTGGGGTCAAAAACCTCAGCGCGCGCCAGACGGGCGACGAAGACGCGGCTGGGAGAGGTCACGGAGCGTAAGGGTACTCTCACGCCGAGCTCACGTGGTGAGCCACGAGGAGACCACCGGCGGGGAGCCGTCGGACTATTCCAAGGAAGCCGTGTATGAGGATCGTGTCTGTGGCCGCCTATCTCCCGGCCTACGCGGCGGGCGCCCGCGTCGGGGGCCGCATGTCGGCGAGTTCGGCTCCCGGCCTGGGGGTTGTGCCCGACCCCGCTGTCCTCGGTGAGGCAGTCTTCACCGTGCGCTGAGACCTTCTCCCGCCACTGAGACGCCGTCGGCTCACTCCCGGGGCACATGGTGGATAAGGTCAGGCAATGAGCTCACACCCATCGACAGATTCCGGCGGTGCCGCGGTCGCGCCGCGACCCACGCGGTCACGGCGATCCAACCTGGCGGTGCCGGGGTCGAGCCCCAAGATGCTTGATAAGGCGCGAACGCTGCCGGTAGATCAGGTGTTCATGGACATTGAGGATGCCGTCGCACCGCTCGCCAAGCCGGAGGCTCGCAGGAACATCGTCGCCGCGCTGAACGAGGGCGGCTATGACGGCAAGGTGCGCTCCGTGAGAGTGAACGACTGGACCACGCAGTGGACCTACGCCGACGTCGTCGAGGTCGTCGAGGGAGCCGGCCCCAACCTTGACTGCATCATGCTGCCCAAGGTGCAAACGGCTGAGCAGGTCATCGCGCTGGACCTCCTCCTGACGCAGATCGAGCGTTCCAATGGCTTTGAGGTGGGCCGGATCGGCATCGAAGCCCAAATCGAAAATGCCATGGGTCTCATCAACATCGATGCCATCGCTGCCGCCTCGCCCCGCATCGAGACGCTCATCTTCGGACCGGCGGACTTCATGGCGAGCATCAATATGAAGTCGCTCGTTGTCGGGGAGCAGCCACCCGGATACGACGTGGGGGATGCCTATCACTACATACTCATGCGCATCCTCATGGCGGCGCGCGCGTACGACAAGCTCGCCATCGACGGTCCCTACCTGCAGATCAAGGATGTCGACGGCTATCGCAGGGTTGCGGGTCGCAGCGCCGCGCTGGGCTTCGATGGTAAGTGGGTCTTGCACCCGGGCCAGATCGACGCGGCCAACGAGATCTACAGCCCGCGCCAGGACGACTACGACCAGGCAGAACTCATCCTCGACGCCTACGACTATTACACCTCGGCTCAGGGGGGTGCCCGTGGTGCCGTCATGCTGGGTGACGAAATGATCGACGAGGCGTCACGCAAGATGGCAACGGTCATATCGGCCAAGGGGCGAGCGGCCGGAATGGTACGCACCCGGGCCTTTAGCGCTCCGGAGTGACAGACATGGCGTCGTTGCAATCCCTTCACCGTGATGATGCCGCACGCCTCTTGGGTGTCTCGCGTGATGCCGATGCCACGACGGTGCGACGGGCCTTTCGTGCGTGGGCCGCACTGGTGCATCCTGATCACGGGGGTGACCCGCGCGCCTTTCGGGCACTGTGCGCTGCTCGCGACACGCTGCTGGCCCCGATCGCCGAGACACACCCGGGGCCTCAGCCGCGACAGGCGTGGAGCGCCGTACTGATCCGACCGCGCCCCATGGACGCCGCAGGCCTTGTCCTGGGCGGGCTCATCGCGGTGGCGGCGGTGGCCGCAGCCGGCTGGGTCGACGTCGTATGGGGAGTCATCCCCGCTGCTGTCCTGGCGGCGCTGTGGTGCGTCGCCGTGTCGCGCTGTGTGCTCCGCGGCGGCGACCACGGGCACGTCATCGTGACGCGGACGTGGGCGTGGTTGGCGGTGGCCTCCGCCCAGTTCGGCCTGGCGGTGGCGCTCGGTATCGCCGTCATTGAGGTCCTTCCCCTGCTCGCCCTGCCCTTCGTCACCGTCATTGCCGCCGTCAACCCGGGGGCGGGCCTTCGGCGGACGAGCACATCGGGTTAACGTCCGTTAGCCTTCACGAAGACCAGAGGGAGGGATCATGCCGGCACTCGCGCAGACCGAGGGTCTCACCGATATCCAGGTGGAGATCCTCAAGGCGGTACGCGACTTTGTTGACAATGAGATCCTTCCGAACGCCTCCTTTTTGGAGCACAAGGACGAATACCCTGCCGACATCGTCGAAGGCCTCAAGGACCTGGGCGCCTTTGGCTTGATGATTCCGGAGGAGTACGGCGGTCTGGGCGAGTCTCTCCTCACCTACGCCCTCGTGGTCGAGGAGATCGCTCGCGGGTGGATGAGCGTTTCGGGAGTCATCAACACGCACTTCATTGTCGCCTGGATGATCATGCATCACGGCACGGAGGATCAGAAGGCGTACTTCCTACCCCGCATGGCGACAGGCGAGATTCGCGGTGCCTTCTCCATGAGTGAGCCCGGCTGCGGATCCGACGTTGCGGCAATCCAATCCCGCGCTGTTCGTGAAGGCGATGAGTATGTGCTCAACGGCCAAAAGATGTGGCTCACCAACGGTGGCAGCTCAACGGTGGTTGCGGTCCTTGTCCGCACCGATGATGACGCCGCCGAGGGTGCGTCTGTGTACAAGCGCATGTCGGCATTCCTCATTGAGAAGCCCGCTGGTTTTGGCGAGGTGCTGCCCGGCCTCACGATTCCGGGGAAGATCGAGAAGATGGGCTACAAGGGGGTCGATACGACCGAGTTGAACATGGACGGACTGCGTCTGCCGGCGTCAGCGGTCCTCGGTGGTGCACCCGGCCGAGGCTTTTACCAGATGATGGATGGTGTTGAGGTGGGCCGCGTCAATGTCGCTGCCCGCGCCTGTGGACTTGCGCGTAGGGCATTCGAACTCGGCATTGAGTATGCCCAGCAGCGCGAGACGTTTGGCAAGCCGATCGCCGAGCATCAGGCTGTTGCCTTCCGCCTCGCCGACATGGGAACCAAGGTCGAGGCCGCACACCAGATGATGGTGATGGCGGCACGGAAGAAGGACTCGGGTGAACGCAACGATCTTGAATCCGGCATGGCGAAGTTGATTGCCAGCGAGTACTGCAAGGAGGTCGTGGAGGATTCCTTCCGTATCCACGGCGGCTACGGATACTCGAAGGAATACGAGATTGAGCGGCTCTATCGCGAGGCGCCGATGCTGATGATTGGCGAAGGCACCGCAGACATACAGAAGATGATCATCGCGAGGCGGTTACTCGAGGAGTACAAGCTTCGCAGCTGAGGGTGACACACAATCCAACGAGGGATTGTCTTAAGCGCTGGGTGGCGTTGTCCCGCCACGCTTGGTCCGACGCCGACGCCGGGGGGCTCGGGCGGCATCGCTGCCCGCCGTGCCATCCGTCGTGGTCACCGGCTCTGCGCGCTTGGGTTTGTCGCCGCTCGAATGACTAGAGCGCGCCCGTCCTGAGTCGCGCGGAGTTCCACGCGATGACTCGCGGGAGCGATGTGATGAGGAATCCGCGGGCTTCTTGCGGCCTGTCTCTCCAAGATCCTCGACGTCCTCGGCGGCGAGCCCCGCGCGTGTCTGTTGAGACTTCGACAGACGACCGCTGATATCGCGAGGGATTCCCAGGCCCGTGTAGACGTGATCCGAGGTGGAGTAGGTCTCCAGGGGATCCTTGAAGGGCAATCCGAGAATCTTGTCGATCATCTGCCACCGCGCGATGTCCTCCCAGTCGACGAGCGTCACCGCCACACCACTGGCTCCGGCGCGGCCTGTCCGCCCGATGCGATGCAGGTAGGTCTTTTCGTCGTCTGGACATTCGTAGTTGATGACGTGGGTCACGCCGTCGACGTCGATGCCGCGCGCGGCAACATCGGTGGCCACAAGCACATCGACCTTGCCATTGCGGAATGCGCGCAGGGCCTGCTCACGCGCACCCTGCCCGAGGTCACCGTGGACGGTAGCCACGGCGAATCCGCGATCTGTCAACTCGTCGGCGATCTTTTGGGCTTTGCGCTTGGTGCGGGTGAAGACCATCGTGAGTCCACGTCCGTCAGCCTGAAGCACGCGCGCGAGGAGCTCGACCTTGTCCATGGGATGAGCCCGCCACACATGCTGCTCAATGGCGTCGACGGTCGCGCGATCATCACCGGGCTCTGCAGCGCGGATGTGCACCGGCTGCTGCATATAGCGCCGAGCCAGGGCGACGATCTGCCCCGGCATCGTGGCGGAGAACAGCATGGTCTGGCGCTGTGCAGGGAGTTCGGCGACGAGTCGCTCAACATCCGGGAGGAAGCCCATATCTAGCATTTCGTCGGCTTCATCGAGCACCAGGACGCGCACGCGTGAGAGGTCAAGGGAGCGGCGTTGCACCAGATCAATAAGGCGTCCCGGCGTGCCGACAACCACCTCGATGCCGGTCGCCAGTGCCGTGACCTGCGGTTCGTAGGCACGCCCGCCGTAGACACTGAGCACGCGGGTATCTCGGCGGGCACTGGCCTGCTGGAGATCACCGGCGACCTGCACGCACAACTCGCGCGTGGGGACAACGACGAGGGCCTGGGGGGAGGCTCCCGGGGTGTTATCGCGCTCGATGCGCTGGATCAGTGGGATCCCGAAGCCCAGCGTCTTGCCGGTGCCCGTCTTTGCCTGCCCGATGAGGTCCTGCCCGTCCAGGGCCAGGGGGAGGGTCATGGACTGGATGGGGAAGGCGCGTTCAATTCCGATATCGGCCAGCGCCTGGGCGATATCGGGCGCAGCACCGAGCTCGAGGAATGTCGGGGGTTCGGCCGGTGCGGCCACGGGGGATTCGGGTGCGGTTGTTTCTGTCATGGACGTGCTCCATCGTGCGACACCGCGGACACCGCACCCGGACTGAGCGGGGGCGCCACACACGGCTGGGCGGATGGGGCTCACGCCCCGCGGAAGCCCGGCCGGGCGCCCACATCGCTCCTGCGATGACTGCACTGTACCTCTCTGCGGCTAATCTGCGGTCATGGCCTCAACTGATGTGGGCGTGGATGATGCCTACCGCGCTGCTGTCGTTGACCTTCTTGGCGTATTGGCGTACGGCGAACTCATGGCTTTTGAGCGGCTGGCCGCTGACGCAGCGCTCGCGCCGACCATTGATGATGAGGCCCAGTTGGCCGGCATGGCGGCGGCGGAGTTTCGCCACTTCACCCGACTACGCGACCGGCTGGTTGAGTTGGGTGCAGATCCCGCCCAGGCCATGGCTCCCTTCCGGGCACCCCTGGAGAGTTTCCATGAAATGACCGCCCCGAGTGACTGGCTCGAGGGGCTCGTCAAGGCGTACGTCGGCGACGGCATTGGTGTGGACTTCTATCGCGAGATCGCCGAATTCCTCGACCCGCAGACGCGGGCATTGGTCCTGGAGGTCTGTGAAGATCTGGGGCAGTCGGCATTTGTTGTCGATCGGGTGCGCGCTGCGATCGTCGCGGATCCGCGAGTCGAGGGGCGGCTTGCACTGTGGGCTCGTCGCCTCGTGGGTGAAGCTCTCTCCCAAGCGCAGCATGTGGCAGCCGAGAGGGAGGCGTTGACCGCTCTCCTCATCGGCGGGGCGGGCGGACACGGTGGCATGGACATGACGGCCATTGGTGATCTGCTCACCCGACTGACCGATGAGCATTCGCGTCGGATGCAGGCGCTCGGCCTGTCATCGTGATGGTGGTCGGCCTGGCGGGGCCCCGCGTCGAGGGGCTAGGAGTTGCCGAAGCCGACGCGCCGAACGCTGAGGGGGCTGATCTCAACGTAGGCAAGGCGATCCGCGGGGATGATGACGCGCCGGCCCTTGTCGTCTTCGAGGGTGAGCAGGCCGCCGTTGGCGATCGCAGCCTCAACAGCGGCCGAAATGTCATCCAGAGCATCAGCGCTCTCTAAAACAATTTCGCGAGCGGTCTGCTGTACGCCGATCCTGATCTCCACTGTGACCTCCTAGGTGTTCCAGGCTAACGCGCGGTTGACGCTAGGCCGTGGGCGGGTGAGACAGCGGGAAGCCTCGGATGCCACGCCAGCCCAGCCCGGCGATGAGATCCACCGCGGCCTGTCGCGGGGTGTGCGAGGTTGCGCGAAGCCACCGTCGTGCGGCGATCTGCGCCATGCCCAGGAGGCCGGATGCCAGGAGTTCTGCCTCGCCGGATGCGAGCCCGGTATCTTCGGCGATGACTCGACTGAGCATGAGTGAGCATGCGGAGTCGGCTGACTCCACCCGCTCTCGCACGGCGGGTTCGTTGGTGAGGTCGCTCTCAAAGACGAGCCGGTAGGCACCGTTGGGGTCATCAACAAAGGCGAAGTAGGCCGACACCGCACCATGGACGCGCTGCTTGTTGTCGTGGGTTGATTCAAGGGCCGTGCGCAGCGTGTCGAGGAGCACCGCGATTCCCTCATCGAGGAGAGCGAGATAAAGATCAAGCTTGCCGGGGAAGTGTTGGTAGAGAACGGGCTTACTGACACCGGCGCAATCAGCAATGTCATCCATGGCCGCTGTGTGATACCCCTGGGCAACGAAGACTTCAAGTGCCGCGCGAAGCACCTGCGCTCGCCGCTCCTCACGCGGTAGCCGAGTCGCGGTATCGGCTCGGCGCGCGTCATCTGCCACGGTCACCCATTCATGCTAGTCCCCGTGCCTCACGCCCGGCCAGGCGCGAGGACCACGCCCGTGGTCTCATGGGGGCATGAGCGACACGGTCGCACGGGTGACTCCGGCGCAGCGATGGACCCTGCCGCGTGGAGAGATTGTGGTGCGTGCGCGACAGGCGGATCCCCGACGAGATGTCGAGGCCGCTGTCTTCGTGCACGGGCTGGGCGGCTCGACGTTGAACTGGGTGTCGCTCGTGGCCGAGCTCGATGACAATCTTGATTGGGTGTCTGTCGACCTGCCGGGGTTCGGCGGCTCGCCCCCACCCCGTGACGGTGACTATTCCCCTCGAGGTCATGCCCGCGCCGTCATCGGCGTCATCGAGGAAGTGCAGCGACGGCGTGGTCTCAGCAGGCCGATCCACCTCGTGGGCAATTCACTGGGAGGGGCGGTTGCATTGCAGGTGACGGCGGCGCGCCCGGACCTGGTGGCCGGTCTGACTCTGGTGTCACCAGCATTGCCGAATCTGACGCTGGGCCGGGGCAATGCCCATCTGCCCGTGGTGGCTCTCCCGGGAGTTGGCGAGTCTCTTGTGGGTCGCTATGCCCGTGTCCCTGCAGCGCAGCGCGTCGCGGCGATCCTGGAGGCCTGCACGGTCGACGATCAACGAGTCCCGGACGACATTCGGCAGGCACTCATCCAGGAGACCGAGTCGCGAGACCTCCTGCCGTATGCCCACGACGCCTTTCTGTCGTCCCTGCGCGGGCTGCTTGCGACGTACGCCGATCGCGGGTCGCGCCGGCCGTGGCGCCTAGCACGGCAGGTGCGCCAGCCCGTTCTGGCGATCTATGGCGAGGACGACGTCCTCGTCGATGCCCGCGGTGCGGCACGAGCGGCACGTGAGTTCCCTGATGCCGAAGTGGTGCTCCTCGACGACTGTGGCCATGTGGCGCAGATGGAGCATCCCGATGTCGTGGCTGATCTGTGGCTAGACAGATTCGCCCGCGTGACCTCGGCCATTTAGCGGATAGCGCCCCGTCCTGTCCCTACCCTGCCCTCAGGGGCAGGGTCCCTTCGCCCTGCAGACCTCGAGGAGGTGCGGTGGACAAGAACATGTCGGTTTCCGGCGTGCAATATACGCACGCGGGAGCGGAGTACTTCGAGAAGCGC
>ERZ888423.1053-NODE-1053-length-25761-cov-12.532444_pt1 | contig 25761 bp, 21 predicted proteins | sample MGYA00520523_ERZ888423 | MGnify/ENA primary metagenome ERZ888423 (study PRJEB32303, sample SAMEA104408611) | aquatic metagenome | biome: Brackish water; feature: Pelagic; material: water | place: Baltic Sea | collected 2014-06-08T10:24:00 | depth 30,27 m ...
GTGCATCATAGCACATGTATACTCCGCTCAGTGTAAACTTCTCATCCCTCAGAAAAATCCTACAAAAAAAGCCGCTCCCTATGGGAAGCGGCTTTAATTTGATAGTGGTGCTACCGGGATTCGAACCTGGGACACATGGATTTTCAGTCCATTGCTCTACCAACTGAGCTATAGCACCGAGATATTTTGTTTATCGACTCTGGTAAATCGATTCTGGGCTTAGCTGCCAATTCTAGAGTTTCTTAGCGACCCGCTCAGGGAAGCTTAGATACTCTTGAATCCCGCTTCTTAGCGGGACTGAGCTATAGCACCAATACTTTAAATCTTTACAGCCTCTTTTGACTGAAGGTGCGTACTAGCTTCCAATTCTAGAAAATCTTACGAAGCCCTTGGGGCTGAGGTTAGATCTTCTTGAATCCCGCAAGGCGGGACTGAGCTATAGCACCAATACTTTTTTCTTGTCCCTCTTGCATTCAAAAGGGCTACAAAAGTAAATAGTTTTTCATTCCAAGCTAGTCCGAATGTAAATTTGTGCTGTGATTAAAGCATACGTAGTAGATATTGGCAATACAACCATCAAAGCCGCGCTCTTCCAAAAAGGGGGCCCCAAAGCGCATATTCGCATATCCCATGATGAGCTTGCTCTCCTTGAAGATTTCCTTGGTAAAAATCCAGAAACACCTGTAATCATAAGCTCTACAGCGGCATTGTCTGTGGAAGTTCCAGCCTCTTCTTTGGCCCATAGAAAGGTGTTGAGGCTGGATCAGAAGACATCCATTCCGCTCAAAATGGACTATGAGAGATCAACCTTGGGTCTAGATCGATTAGCAAATGCAGTGGCCGGAAATTCTTTAAATCCTGAAGCTTCCCTCGTTATTGATGCCGGAACTTGCATTACATACGACTATACCCTAGCTGGTGTGTACATGGGAGGAAACATTTCCCCAGGCTGGGACATGAGATTGAATGCTATGCATCATTTCACTGGGCGCCTTCCTCAGCTTGAAAAAGCCAAGGAATTAGAAGCCATGGGAAAGAATACGAGCCAAGCTATGCGCGCAGGAGCGCACCGTGGGCTACATTTTGAGGTCAGCTCTATCATAACTGAGTTCGAATCGCGTTATCCTCAAGGTTCAGTCTATATAACAGGAGGTGATGGCCCTTACTTGGCTGAACGTATTGAAAATGTCATCTTTGCAGCCCCTTTTCTAACCCTGAAGGGATTATATGAGATCTTATTGTACACATCTTAGCAGCCTAATTGTTCTTTGTAGCCTAGCCTTTATGGGCCTTCAGGCGCAAGAGACCAGCATTTCTCCTTACTCACGATACGGCATAGGTGACCTAGACCAAGGGAACTTCGTTGGGAATTTCGGTATGGGGGGGACCGGAGTGGGCATCGTGGATGGATTGCACATCAATCCATTGAATCCAGCCAGCTTGAGTTTTCTAGGTTTTCCAACTTTCGAGGTGGGCACAACGGGAGATTATGGAACCATTTCTTCAAGCGACCAAAGCGTCACCCGCAAGAATTTCAGATTAAATCACTTCGCTGTAGGTTTTCCTATGGATAAAGGGAAAATGGGTGCTGCTTTCGGGCTAACTCCATACTCTACTATAGGACACAGCGGGTCTACCGAGACCTATCTCCCTGATCTTGATATTACCCAAGTAAGCGAATTTACGGGCAATGGCGGTCTAAATAGGCTTTTCCTAGATGTTGCACGCAGCTTCGTGGTAAAGAGTGACAGCTCTAAGTATAGTCAGCACAGCAGCGTTTCTGTAGGTGGTGAGTTCAATTACCTCTTTGGGTCATTATCTACGCAGCGTAATTCCATTTTCCCTGCGAACAATGGCTATATGAACACCCGTGTAGACAAGGCTACTACCTTGAATGATGTGAGTTTCGGAATATCCACGATGGCCAGGCATTACCTGAACAAAAAGGAAAACGATGATGATAAGAAATTCACCGTGCTTAATGTAGGAGCCGTGCTTGATATTGGAGGTAACTTGAGTGGGCGTAAGACCCAAGACGTATATACCTATTCCCAGAATGTGAGTGAAGTGGTGACATTTAAGGATTCTGTGAATTCTTTCAATAATCTGAAAGGCTTCATTACACTACCTACAACTATTTCTGTAGGTGCCTCTGTAGATTTCTTCTTCCTACCTGAAAATGCGAAGAACCTTCATAAAATGACTGTTGCGCTAGATTACAAGACAGCAGACTGGTCTGCGTTGACAGAAGATTTCGGGTCAGAGAAGGACTTTCTTCAAATGGGAAAATTAGCTACTGTTCACGCAGGAGTGAGCTATCAGCCTGACGCCAACCTGCGAACAGGTAGCCGCGTGAGTTCATTCTCTATTGCGACATATAGACTAGGATATCATACGGGAAACACGCATTTATTGATTGCTAATCAAGCGATTACCGAAACTGGCATGTCTTTTGGATTAAGTCTTCCCGTGTTAGCTGGCGGATTGAACCGCACAAACACACAATTGGATCTGGGAGTAGAGTATATGACCAGAGGCAGTGTTGAAAACGGACTCCTAGAAGAAACATTTTGGAAGTTCATGGTAGGATTTAGTTTCCATCCATACGCCCGATTCGACAAATGGTTCCAACGAAGAAAATATGATTGACAAGAAACAACCCGATACGATGAAACCCTTTAAGACCCTTTTACTCGCATTCTTCGTTCTTTTTGGCCTACAAAGCCAAGCTCAGAAGAAATATGATTACGGAACTGACAGTGTGAACTGTGTGCAAAATCTTTCGCTTTACAATGAATTCGTAAAGCAGAAAGCCTATACAGATGCATATACTAGCTATAAAGTGCTGGTAGATATCTGCCCTGCTTCACGTAAAGGAATCTATCTAAATGGAGTAAAGATGTACCGCGACTTGATAGCTAAAGAAGAGGATGCCGCCAAGAAGCAGGTCTTGATAGATGAGCTCATGACCTTGTTCGATATACGTATCGCGAACTTCGGTCAAGAAGGATATGTCTTAGGACGTAAGGGTGTAGAGATGTTCAAGTTCAATGATGACCCTTGCGCTGCCAAGGATATTCTTCAACGTTCAATAGAAGTATCAGGAGATAAGGCTGAAGCCGCTATCATCTCTACGTATTATCAGACCTTGTATAAGTGTTACCGCACAGGTAATGTGGACCTAGAGACTATGTTCACAGAGTACCTTACGCTTTCTGACATCATCAACATCAATATCGAGCGATTCGATACCAGTGCTGAGGATGAAGACGAAGAAGATTCTTCAGGCGGACGCAAAGAAAAGTACGTGAAGGCCAAGAACAACTTGGACGAGTTCTTCATTCAGTTTGCTGATTGTAAAGACATTGAAGAGATTTTCTCAACTCGTATAAAGGCTGCTCCTGAAGATATGGAGTTGAAGAAGAAAGCGCTACGTATAATGAACCGTAAGGACTGTACTGAAAGTGAAATGTTCTTGCCACTAGCAAAAGCAGTTCACGCTTCAGAACCAAGTGCTGAATCAGCATATGCGATTGCACAGAAAGAGGCGCGTAACAAGAATTATAGCCAAGCGGCTAAGTATTATGATCAAGCAAGTGACCTGTGTGGAGAATGTGCTGAAAAGGTGAACTACCTTATCAAAACTGGTTACTTCTCTCTAGCAACTGGAAACATGAGCCAAGTGAGATCTGCTGCAAATGAGATTTTACAACGTGAGCCTTCTAACGGAAATGGATACATCCTGAAAGCAGATGCTATCTTCCAAGCAGCAAGTAGCTGTGATGATGGTAAACTAGGAAAGCAGTCCATGTATTGGTTGGCGTATGATCTTTATTCTAGAGCAAAATCGGTAGATGGTTCTAGCAAGGTGGTAGAAATTGCCAATAAGAAATTGGCTTCTTGCCGAGCTCAATTCCCAACGAAGGAAGATGCTTTCTTTCATGGATTGAAGGAAGGACAGACGTATACTACCTGCTCAGGAGAAGCTACTACGGTCAAGTTACGTTGATTCATAGGGCTTTCATAGGAAATGCATGGATCCCGTTGGCTTTGGTCATCGGGATTCTCCTTTTTTCATGCCAGAACGATATCAAAGTCGTTCAGGAAATGGGAGAAGAAGATGCTGGTGCTTTTCAGACGGTCAAAGAAGTCACGTACACTTTTACTGATTCAGGACGCGTGCGCAATACCCTTTACGCAGGCAAACTGGAACAATTCATACACGACACAGACTATGTGAAGATTTCTGACGGCTTAAGTCTGGTTATCTTCAATAAATCAGAACAACCCAGTGGAATCCTGAACTCTGATAATGGCCTGTATTTCAAAACCTTGAATCAAATGAAGGCCATAGATAACGTGGTCTTCTGCAATCCCAAAGGTGATTCTCTTTTCACTGAATACCTTACCTGGTACAGTGATAGCCAGCTGGTCGTTACTGATGCCCCTGTTCGCATTCTTCGTGCTGATGGTCTTGACATAAAGGGGCGTGGACTGCGCGCTCGTGAAGATTTCAGCCGCTACACTATCTTAGCGCCCTCAGGAGACATTGCAGTGCCTGACGAGATAGACAACAAAAATGAAGCTGAAGAGTCTCAATAAGTTCATGGAGCAGTTCTGGCTGATGGTCGCCATCGTCACTTCCATCTATGGCGTTTACATGGTGTACATGCTCGGACTGGTAGATGCCAAATGGTATGTTTTCTTTCCTATAATCGCCATACTCTTCTATTACACCCGAAGAAGGCTTAGACTTGCATTGGAAAAGAAAGAATCTGAAAATCTTTGAATTTTAATCTACATCCATGTCTTTAGACAACCCTTGGCCTATTATTCTACTTTCCCTCTCTCTTTCCGCCTTTTTCTCAGGAATGGAGATTGCCTATGTCTCGGCCAATAGGCTTCAGATAGAGCTAGAGCTCAAGCAAGGAAGATTCTTCGCGAGTATCGTAAACTGGTTTGTAAATCAGAAGGCGCGTTTTATCGCAGCCATGCTGGTAGGAAATAATGTTGCACTAGTCGTCTATGGAATCTCTATGGCTATAGTCCTTCAGCCGCCTATGAAGCAAATCTGGGATCACGAGATTTTCGTGCTCCTTTCCCAAACTATTATCTCCACCCTTTTAGTCTTGATAACCGCTGAGTTCTTGCCCAAGTCTCTATTCAGGATTAATCCGAATTGGTTACTCAATGTATTGGCGGTCCCTATGATATTCATTTATGCAATCTTGATTATCCCCGCCATGCTTATCACATGGTTGTCTGAAATAATTCTTAAAACCATTTTCAAAGTGGAGTCTGGATCTCAAGACGTGGTGTTCAATCAGCTTGACCTATATAACTTCTTGGTAGAGAAAACCAGCTCTATGGATGAAAACGTAGCGGTGGATTCAGAGATTCAGATTTTCCAGAATGCCCTTCAATTCTCCAAAGTGAAAGCTAGAGAGTGCATGATTCCGCGTAATGAGATTATGGCTATTTCTATTGATTCAAGCATTGAAGCTTTGAAGGAAATGCTGATCGCTACGGGTCACTCGAAGATTATGGTGTATAGAGATAACATAGACCATATCATAGGGTATGTGCATAGCAGTGAGCTGTTCAAGCGTCCTGATACCTTGAAGTCTATTCTGCGTCCTATCGCGATGATACCAGAAACGAAGACGGCTAATGACATCCTAGAACAACTCATCTCAGAGCATAGGAATATTGCTGTGGTATTAGATGAATACGGAGGAACTTCAGGCATGTTAACCATAGAAGACGTGGTAGAAGAGCTTTTCGGAGATATAGAGGATGAACATGACAAGGGCGACCTTATAGAGACGCAGTTAGCGGAGGATCATTACCGCTTCGCAGCGCGTCATGAGCTTGATTATCTGAACGAGCGATATCGCCTAAACCTGCCTGAATCAAATGAGTATGATACCCTTGCGGGGCTCATTCTGCATCATAACGCAGACCTGCCTGATGTAAAGGATAGGATCTCTATCCCTCCCTTCCGATTCTTGATTACTAAGGTCTCAGGACATCGTATTGAAGAAGTGGAGCTGCAGATCAACAAAAAATGACACTTTCATATTGACAGTCAGGGTCGTATATTCGCGCACCTTAAAAAGAAATGGGCCTAGGCCTACAATCAAAAGATTTAAACAGAGTTCAAGATGGCAATAATTGGTAAGATAAGGAGTCAGAGTTGGTTGTTGTTAGTGATCATAGGACTGGGCATATTGCTCTTTATCTTGGATCCTAGCGCGCTTCAGACCTTGTTCGGAGGTCAGCAGATTCCTTCAATAGGAAAGGTGGGTGATACGGAAGTAAACACACAGGAGCTTGAGCAACGTACTCAATACTGGGCTGATATGTATGCCACAGGATATAACCAGCAGATTTCTGCAGAACAAGCGCGTAACATCGCTTGGCAGGATATGGTGAAGCAAGAAGTCTTGATGAAAGACATCGATGCAGTAGGACTTCGTTTCTCTGATGAGGAATTCGATGACCTTCGTTTTGGTGAAGGAGCCATCACTGAATTCACTGAGAATTTCAAAGGAGAAAATGGACAATTCGATCCCGAGCGTGTAAAGTTCTCTTACTCTAATCTTTACAAGAACAATAGGCCTGTATGGGAAGCTGAGTATCGCAGATTGAAAGAAAATCGTCTCTCTGAGAAGTACAACACCCTATTGAGTAAGAGTCTTTTCACGAACTCACTAGATGTCAAGGACGCATATGACGCGAAGAACAGCTCAGTGAGCTTCAACTATGTGATGAAGGCTTTCAACGAAATTCCCGACAGCACCATCACGGTATCTGATAGCGAATTGAACAGCTTCTTCAGCACGCATAAGAATGATGTGAAGTACAAGCAGAAGGCAGGACGTGATATGGATGTAATGGTTTTCCCAGTATTGCCAACTCCTGAGGACATCGCTGGTTTGAGAGGAGATGCTGAGCAATTAGCTTCTCAATTCAAGAGCTCGGAAAAGGATTCTCTTTTCGTAGTACAGAATAGTGATACCCGTCAGTATACCTTGAACTCGTACACGAAGGCTGACTTAGATTCAAGCTTGGCTACTGCAGTTTTCGCTTCGGCTATAGGAGATGTTGTAGGTCCTATTGAAGATGCTACATCATTCAAGTTGTACAAAATAAAGAACACCGATGCGAAGAGTGAGGCTACCGTGCGTCACATTCTTATCAAGTCTGATCCTACTAACGAGGCTGTGAAGAAAGCCAAAGCTGACAGCATCTTAGCTGCTATCAGGAAAGGAGCCAAGTTCGAAGCTATGGTGGAGAAATTCACTGAAGACCCAGGATCTAAAGCTACTGGCGGAAAATACGAATGGTTCCCTAAGGGCCAAATGGTAAAGGAATTTGAAGATTTTAGTTTCAATGAGCCAAAAGGGAAACTAGGCGTTGTGAAAACCAGCTACGGATATCACATCATAGAGAACATGGATCGCAGAAGCGAGCCAATGCGAAGTCTTCTAGAATTGACCAAGACTATCGAACCTTCTACATCAACGTTCGACAACGTATATGAGATGGCAAATGCCTACCTCATTGATCATAACGACCCAGAGGAGCTTAGAGCTGCGGCTGCGGCTGAAGGCATTACGTTGACCCCTGCTAAGAATGTTGTTGCAGGTTCTGCTGCTGTTGCTGGTGTATCTGATGCTAAGGAGCTTGTTCGTTGGGCCTATGCACCTGAGCGTTCAGTAGGAGATATTTCAGACCCTAAGGAAGCTGGTAATAATTTCATCATTGCTATCCTCACTGGAGCTAAAGAAGATGGCGCACCTAAATTAGCAGACGTCACGGATCAGATTAAGGCTGAAGTATTGAAGGAGAAGAAAGCGAAGCTGATTAAGGATCAGCTTGGAAGCTATGCTTCAGTAGATGAAGCAGCTGCTAAGCTTTCTAAGACTGCTGCTGCGGCTCAGTCAGTGACGTTGTCTAATCCTACCATTACTGGGGCGGGCAGAGAGCCTATAATCGTTGGCAATGCATTTGCGCATAACGAAGGAGAAGTGCTTTCACCTATCGTTGGAAACAGCGGAGTATTTGTAATTCAAGTGAGTGGTAAAGTACTGGCCAATGCTGAAGCAATAGATATGGAAGCGGAGAAGGGAGCATTGAACAACACCCTGAGAAATTCAGTAGGTCAAATGAACAATGCATTGAACGATGCGAGAGGCGTTAAAAATGACATGGCGAGATTCTATTGAGCTACGCCTAAGAAATTAAAAACCCCGCTTTCTTATGGGAAAGCGGGATTTTTTTATGGGTTCTTTATTTGACTAACTGATTAGTTAGTTCCACTTAAATCGTAGCAATGCACTTAAGCTCTATAGCGATAGGCGTGGGTAATGAATCTATCGCCACGGTAGTTCTGCAGGGCTGGTTGTCCTTGAAATACTCAGCATAAATGCGATTATACGTCTGGAAATCTCGCTTCATATCAGTGAGGAATACGGTGACATCTACCAGATTATCCCAGCTGCTTCCGGCCTCTTCCAAGACCAAGCGCACGTTTTTGAATACGCTATGTACCTGCGCCTCAAAATCAAACTCGATCTGATTTCCATTGTTGTCAAGCTTCAATCCGGGAACACCTGAATCTGTAGCGTCACTGCCTGCTATGCGCGGCCCAACCCCGCTGAGGAAAAGAAGGTTTCCCACTTTGCGTGCATGAGGATACAGTCCAACAGGCTTCGGTGCTTTATCAGCGTGTATGCGATCATTCTTCATGGCTCTCTATTTCATCTTTAGCAACATCTAAATCCGTGACTCCGCCCGAAACGATGAACTTCATCACTTCAGAGGCATTGGCATCAAGCAGGGTGACATTCTCCACAGGAACGATATAAAGGTTTCCTGAGAAATTATAAGAATGCGGAAGATAAACTGCGATTCTGCCTTTTTCTATCCCTAAATAGCTCAGGTCTTCAGAAGTGATGAATCCCAGTTTCTCAAGGTCAGCACTCTTAGTTAACCTCACCAAAACGGGTTTATTGAATCGTTTTTTCTCCCCCACAAAGGCTGAGAGCAGATCAGAGATCGCGCTGTAAATCGTCTTGATCAATGGCGCTCTGTCCAAGAGGCGTGAGAAGTAATTCTCTATAGGTCGGGCTATGAAAGTGGATCCTACCAGTCCCACTATCGTTATAAAAGCAAGCAAGGAAAGAAGCCCTAAGCCAGGAATGTCAATAGGGATGACATTATCTAAGAAGATAAAGAGTTTATAGATGATATAGCCCGTGATTGCAAGAGGGCCCGTATAGAGCAAGCCCCGCATGAAATAACTAAGCGCACGTGAAAAGATCTTCTTGGCTTCCATGCCGCAAAAGTACCCTATTGGGCCATATCCTTGATCTCTTGTTGTAATGCTTTCTTCAAGCTCTTGAATATGAGCTCATAGGAATGGTCTGTCCATTCCTTGAGCAAGGCCTGATCTCCTAATTCCTTGATATAGACCGAGTTCCAATGCTCCTTATTCATATGATACCCCGGTCTCACGGCCGCATGACGCTCCCTCAGGTCAATAGCCCGCAGAGGATCACATTTCAGATTCACATACTCAGCGGTTTCTATGTCAATGAGGGCAAATATTTTTCCACCCACTTTAAAGACCAAAACGCGATCATCAAAAGGAAATCCTTCAGAGGTGCCGGGCATAGAAAGGCAATAGCTTCTATAGTCCTCTATGTTCAAGAGTGTATGCTATAGAGCGTGGGTTTACTAGGAGCCGCATCATTCCCGAAAGGGGAGATCATCAGGTTCAAGAGGTATTCCCCATCTTGTATACGATTAGGCACATAGACCATCTCCGTGATGCTTGCGTGCATGCGGGCATTGGCGTTCTCGTCATACCAAAAGGCTCTGTGAGCAAGCATTTTCCCACCATCACTTTCCCGATCCACGCTAGGAAGATCCAGTAGAACATGTTCAATCCCCATTTCCCGAATCAACTTCATAGCCAGTGGATGCATGTAGCAGGGATTAGACCCTGTATAGACCTTGGTCAATTTCTCATCGCTATTCGGGCTGGTTCTGAGAACAAGAGCTTTCACATCACCCGCAATGTTCACGTCCTGCAGATCAGTGGGCATGATGACATGATCCCCAGCTTTCATGAACTCAGAAATATCTTTTTCCAATACACTTGGTTTCACGGTAATCAGCTGCGCGATATGCATGAAATCACGGATATACTCATCCACTTCATGCACTTCCTCCGTGATATGACCAATGCACTCCGTATGCGTACCGTTCCCATGAGGATTGAACTTGATATCACGTGTATTCACGCTTCCACCTTCAGAAACAGAGCCCACGAACCCATCCATTCTCACGGGTTCAAAACTAGGATAGGGGGCATACCAGGCTACAGGATTCACCTTCCCGTGTCGCATGCGAATGCTGATAGGAAGAGGTCTCCCTAGATCCACCGAGATGCTCCGAATCCCAGTGTCCAATGTTGCTTTCATACTCATCATGCTCAAAGGTAAGGCTTGGAAAGGTGTAAGGAGATGAACGAAGAAGTGTACCAAGAACTTTTTTAGTCTCTGGTCATCAGGCACTGATCACTAGAAACTTTCTTTCACCTCGTTACCCTTTTATTCTCTACATGGGATCTATGCTCTTGAAGAACATTTTCATTTCCATCCCCATTTAAATTTTCATTCTCCCAACTTCAAGAAAACCCGCTTCGAAGCATTTGCAATGTTTCGATAACAGATTATAGGGTTTGCAACCCGTTGGGATTTTGAATATATGCTTGATTAAACAAGGGTCAAAGACCCTAGCTTCACATAACGCAGCATTACAAATGCTGCAAAGCGGGGATACGCTTGGCTAGTATACACGTCAAAAAAAATATAATGCCCTCGCGCCAAGGATAGCAATGGAAGCTGCAGAAAGGGATGGGCTGTATTCCATGAGCTGGGATAGAGCGACATAAGAAGCTCCTATACCGGCCATGAATACGCCCAGGCCTGATGCGGCTGTAATGTATAGCCCGCTCGGGCGCCCAACTCTTAAGAAAAGGAGGTGTGATATACTTGCTTTTTTCAGGTGAGCTTTCACTTCCTAATTCAAGCTATTGGGCTTCTTAGATTCTGTTTCCCATGAGATATAGCCTAATGCTTACCTTCGCGGGCCCAGAACCACAATGTGAAGACCGTACAATTACACGATAAGCATTTCAAGCTTAAGATTCCTTCAGACCATATTCAGGCTGCCATAGCTGCTATGGCCTCGCATATGAAGAAGGACATAGGTGATGAAGTACCCCTGTTTCTTGGTGTGCTCAATGGATGTTTCCGTTTCGTTGCTGATTTGGTTTCCTACTATGAGGCTCCGTGTAACGTGAGCTTTGTGAAGGTGGCCAGTTATGAGGGCACGCGTTCGACAGGCGAGGTGAAGCGTCTCATAGGCCTTGATGAAAATGTGGCTGGGCGCGTAGTGGTGGTAGTAGAGGACATAGTGGACACAGGAAGAACCGTGGAGCAGATTCTTTATGACCTAGAAGGACGTGGTGCTAAGCGCATCATCATAGCCACCCTGCTGTTCAAGCCTGATGCGTATACCCGCAAGTTCGAAATAGACCACGTAGCGCTGGAAGTTCCTAATGATTTCCTAGTGGGTTATGGACTAGACTATGATGGGCTGGGAAGGAACTTAGATGATATTTACGAATTGATCCCTGAAAACGAGAATCCTATGAAGAACATCATCCTATTCGGACCTCCGGGAGCTGGAAAAGGAACTCAGTCTGAGATTTTGATCAAGAAATTTGGGTTGGTCCACCTTTCTACTGGTGACATCTTTAGAAAGAACATCAAGGGAGAAACAGAATTAGGAAAATTAGCTAAGAGCTATATGGACAAAGGGGAATTAGTCCCAGATGATGTAACTATTCGCATGCTCGAAGCAGTAGTGGAAGAACATCCTGAGGCGAAGGGATTCGTGTTCGATGGTTTCCCAAGAACAGTGGCCCAGGCTGAGGCATTGGATGCATTCCTTGCCCGTAAGAAAACAGGCGTTTTCAAGATGTTGGCTTTAGATGTGGCTGAAGAAGAGCTCGTAACACGCCTTCTTGAACGCGGTAAAGACAGCGGCCGTCCTGATGATCAGGATGAAAGCATTATCAGAAATAGAATCAAAGTCTATAACCAAGCTACCGCTATTCTGGCTGAATTTTATCAGGCTCAAGGCCGCTTCGTAGCCATAGACGGTATAGGAAGTATTGAAGCCATAGCTTCAAGATTAGAGGAGGCGATGCAAGCTTAAAATATGTCGAGCGCAAATTTTGTTGACTATGTGAAGATTAACCTCCGTTCAGGAAATGGAGGTCCCGGATCCACGCATCTTCATCGCAGTAAGATTACCTCCAAGGGAGGCCCTGATGGTGGTGATGGAGGAAGAGGTGGCCATATCATCCTGCGCGGTAACAAGCAATTCTGGACACTTCTTCACCTGAAATACCGAAAGCACGTGAAGGCTGATCATGGTGGTTCAGGCTCAGGTGACCTGTGCACAGGAGCTGATGGCAATGATGAATTTATAGAGGTCCCTATGGGAACGGTGGTGCGTGACCCTGAGACGGATGAGATTCTACATGAAATCACCGAAGAAGGAGAAGAATGGATTATAGCTCCGGGTGGACAAGGTGGAAGAGGGAATTTTCATTTTCGCTCACCTACTATGCAGACTCCGCGTTTCTCACAACCTGGAATATTGGGAGAGGAGTACTGGAGAGTGCTTGAACTTAAAGTCCTCGCTGACGTAGGTCTGGTGGGCTTCCCAAATGTGGGAAAATCTACTTTGCTCGCATCCATCTCAGCAGCCAAGCCTGAAATAGCAGATTACGAATTCACCACTTTGACGCCAAATCTGGGTATCGTACCCTATCGTGGAGAGCGTTCGTTCGTCATGGCAGATATTCCTGGAATCATAGAGAATGCGCATCTTGGAAAAGGACTGGGATTGCGTTTCTTGAGGCACATAGAGCGCAACTCTGTCTTGCTTTTCACTATTCCCGCTGACAGTGCTGACATACATGATCAGTATCGCATCTTGTACAAGGAATTAGAGATGTACAATCCTGAATTACTGGACAAGCAACGTTTGCTCGCCATAACGAAAAGTGACCTAGCTGATCAAGAATTACGTGATGCTATGGCTAGAGATTTACCTGCCATTCCGTATGTGTTCATCTCAGCAGTTACCGGGGAGAATCTGGATAAGTTGAAAGACCTTATCTGGAAGACCATAGAGGCCTGATCCTGCATGAATTCGGAAATCGTTTCTTTGGAGCGAATTAATCTCGAATCCACTCTTTCCAAAGCGAAGATCCATGATTGAAAAGATCGAGTCCATTGACCAAAATCTCTTTCTCTATTTAAACAGTTTTCATGCTGATTGGCTAGACCCTATCATGATGCAGGTGAGCAATAAGCTCTTCTGGATTCCGCTTTACCTCCTCCTTTTCTACATCGTGCAACGCAGATTCGGCTGGAAGAATATGGGATGGTTCGCGTTGCTGGTAGCGCTTACAATTCTCTTCTGTGATCAACTTTCAAGTACTGTGCTCAAGCAATATTTCGCCAGATACCGGCCTTGCAATAATCTGGATTTGAAAGGCATGGTGCATACCTTTCATGGCCATTGTGGAAGCGGATTCAGTTTCGTGTCTGGGCATGCCGCTAACTATTTCGGTTTGACTACCCTACTGGCCTCGTTTATGAAAAAACGGAACGCCACAATCTTGCTATTGACCTGGGCAGCACTCATCGCTTATTCTAGAGTATACTTAGGACTTCATTATCCTGCAGATATTCTGTTCGGAGGCCTTCTTGGAGTGGTGATAGGTAGGATGCTTTATCAGCTGAATGGATATACGGTGCGGAAGAGCAAGGGGAAAATTGGTCTGGATGAACTTAACAGAAGATAGATGCAACTGACCGGATTCATAGCAGTTTTCATAGGCGGAGGACTTGGTAGTTTATGTCGCTACGCAATCTCTTTGCTGGTAATTCGCGCCACGGAAACTAGGTTTCCTATGGCTACACTAAGTGCCAATGTGCTAAGCTGTATAGTCATGGCGGCATTCCTGATATACGCGTCTTCGCGTCTTGAAGAAGGTTCTTGGCAAAGGCTCTTTATCCTCGTAGGATTCTGTGGTGGGTTCTCCACGTTTTCCACGTTCTCCTTGGAGAATTTTCAATTAATAAAGCAAGGAGATATGGGCCTCTTGGCCTTGAATATTATCCTGAGTGTTTTGCTTTGTCTCTTAGTCTTCGTGTCTTTTCAAAGAGGATATAAATTCCTTTGAAGAAAGAAGATTAGGCCTTCAATGCTTTTTCCAAAGCCTCCCCGAAACGATAACAATCCATAAAGGAATTATATATAGGCACAGGAGCAATGCGTATGACATTGGGCTCTCTCCAATCAGCAATCACCCCTTGATCAGACAGTTTATCGAACAAGGGTTTTCCGTGCCCGTGAACTAAGATGGATAATTGTGATCCGCGTTGATTAGGATCTGTTGGTGTGATGATTTCGAATCCGTTGTCGCCTTGGTCTTCGGCCACTTCTTTGATGACTTTTTCAAGGAAAGAAGTAAGCGCCAAACTTTTCTTGCGCAATGCGCTCATTCCCGCTTTATCATGTTGATCTAGTGCTGCTTTATGACAGGCCAAAGCAAACACAGGAGCATTACTCACTTGCCAGCTTTCGGCTGTAGGAATAGGATCAAAGTCAGGCTCCATCAGGAACCTACGCTCTTTATCATGTCCCCACCATCCTGCTAATCTCAGCAAGTCTTTGTTCTGCGCATGATCTTCATGCACGTATATACCTGCAACACCTCCTGGACCTGAGTTCAAGTATTTATAGCTGCACCATGCCGCGAAATCAACGCGCCAATCATGTAGTGAAAGCAAGACATTTCCAACGGCATGGGCAAGATCGAACCCTACTTTGGCGCCCACAGCATGTCCCGCTTCAGTGATTCGCTTCATGTCGAATACCTGACCTGAGTAATAATTTACCCCGCCTATCATAACTAAGGCCAACTCATCACCATGGGTTCGAATGGCCTGCAGTATGTCTTCTATATGAATCAGGTACTCCCCTGCTCTAGGACTTACTTCAATGATGACCTCAGCAGGTTCCAGCCCGTGGAGCTTTGCTTGGGATTGTAAGGCATAGGCATCACTGGGAAAGGCCTTTTTCTCACATATAATTTTGCATCTTTTTCCCTTAGGAGCATAAAAAGAAGCCATGAGGAAATGCAGATTTGCAGTGAGGCTTCCCATAGCCACCACTTCTTCTTCCTTCGCCCCGACAATACGCGACAGTGGCTCTGCAAATGGCTCATGATAGCTCACCCAAGGTCTCCGAGCCTGAAAGTGTCCTTCCACTCCGAACTTAGCCCAGTCTTCCATCTCCTCCTCCAAATACTTCTTAAGGCCTTTAGGCTGAAGGCCTAATGAGTTTCCTGTCAGGTAGACGCATTCTTTATCCTCGAAGTGAGGAACATGGAACTGAAGACGAAAGTCTCTCAGCTCATCCTTCTCATCAGCGCTTAGTGCATATGTATGGCTATCAGGACGCATAGTCATTGATTTATGGGAGACGAAGATACTATAGTAATATCGCTGAGGTCATAGTATGTGGGACTTCTGGGCTTCTTCTACCAATAAATGAGTAAAGCCCTACATTTGCACCCGCAAATACCCATTTTCTACCTTGTCAGAATCCATTCATAGCGATACTCTTCTTCATGCCTTGCTCGAAAAAGGAGTGACAGAAAAGCGTGCTGCGGAGCAATTGGCATTGCTAAAGCGAGGAACCAAAACCATCTTGCTCGCTGAGTCTGCATCCATAGGTGATGGAATACATTTATTAGAATCTTCGGAGGTAAATAGACTTGCTTCCTTGTATGATCAGCGAAAGGATTTGAAGGTGATGAAATTCGTGCCGGCCTCTGGGGCAGCTACACGTATGTTCAGCGAGCTTTTGAAAGATTGGAAAGAAGAGGTCAGCTCTGATACTACGCGAAGATTCAAGGAACGTTATCCTTCCTTGGCTTTATTCCAAGAACTCCCTTTACCTCAATCTGACGAAGCGCTTTTTTCTCTGCTCTTTGAGGAATTAAAGTTGCAACATGCACCTAAGGGAACCATTCCTTTTCACCGTTATACGGAAGGAAGTAGAGCCGCTTTTGAAGAACATTTAGTGGAAGGGACAGCCTATGCGATCTCTGACGGAAAAGTCCATCTGCATTTTACCATTGCTCCTATGCACATGGATGCTGTGAAAAAGAAGATGCAGAAATGGACTGAAACCTATGGAGAACGTTACGGTGTGACCTTTGATGTGGAGTATAGCGTTCAAGATCCTGCTACAGACACATTCGCTCTAGAAATTGATGGATCTTTAGTCAAGCATATTGACGGAAGTCTGCTTTTAAGACCAGGAGGACATGGTTCATTGATCCATAACTTGAATGACATAGATGCTGATATTCTCTTCATCAAGAATGTAGATAATGTAGCCCCTGATCGTTTCAAGGCAGATACATTGCTCTATAAGAAAGCACTTGCAGGACTACTCATTCAAGTGAGGGAGGAAGCAAGAGCAGTGCTCAAGGACTTGGAGATAGACGCCACAGAATTGGCCTTATCGAAAGCGAGAAGACTACTGAGTGAGCTTGGTCTAGATATAGACGAGAATAAAGATGTCTCATTGCAAAGCCTGAAGAACCTACTCGACAGACCTTTCAGAGTGTGCGGAATGGTGCGGAATCAAGGAGAACCTGGCGGAGGTCCGTTCTGGGTTCAGCGCTCAGGATATAGAACCTTGCAAATCGTAGAAAGCGCCCAAGTAAATCATGATGACCCTGATCAGTGGCGTAAGATGAAAGAAGGTACACATTTCAATCCTGTAGATCTGGTATGTTGCACGAAAGACCTTGCTGGAAATCAGAGGAGCATACTTCCATTCAGAGATCAAGAAGCAGCCTTCGTGACTACGAAGAATTTTGAAGGAAGAGACATAGCTGTGCTTGAATGGCCTGGGTTATGGAATGGCGCGATGGCTGATTGGAACACGCTTTTTGTAGAAGTGCCTATCAGCACGTTTACTCCAGTGAAGACAATCAATGACCTCTTCCGCATGAGCCACAGCTCAGAGTCCTAAGTCTTTTTCTATCTCCGCAATTCGATTTCCGACAGTATTCCAAGCCGATTCCAAATCCGCTTCCGCTTTCGCTTTCACACTTACGTAGTACTTAATCTTAGGCTCAGTACCTGAAGGACGAGCCGTAATCTTCGTGCCGTCAGCCAGCCAAAGTTGGATGACATTGGAACTCGGCAAATCTATATTCACTGAAGCCCCAGTCTTCAAATCCTTATCTGTAGACTTCAGATAATCAGCAACACGAATAACCTTAGAACCAGCAATCTCAGATGGAGGTGAAGTTCTATACCCGTTCATGAGTTCTTGAATCTCCTTCGCACCGCGCATTCCTTTCTTGGTGATAGAAATTAGGCTTTCTCTGTACATGCCAACTTCCTTATAAATCTGGAATAAGAGTTCTCTCACTGATTTACTATTTCCTCTTGCCCAAGCGGCCATCTCGCATAGCATAACCGTGCTTAAAACAGCATCCTTATCTCTCACCTCATCACCTATAAGATATCCATAGCTCTCTTCGCCACCAGCAATGAAGCGCTCCTTTCCTTCAAGATTACGTATGAGATCAGCTATATACTTAAACCCTGTAAGCGTGTCATAGCAATTCACACCTTCTTTGTCTGCAATCTCTTTGAGCAATTCAGAGGTGACAATAGTCTTGGCAATGAAGCGACCTTTGAAACTTTCTCCATTCGCCCTCATCACCGCAAGGAGATAATGAATGAGCAATGCTGCAGCTTGGTTACCATTCAGCAATTCCATTTCACCTTTCACATTCCTGACACCCATTCCCACGCGATCTGTATCAGGGTCAGTGCCTAGAATGATATCGGCTTGAATTTTATCTGCCTCTTCCATAGCTAAGGTCATCGCTGATCGCTCCTCAGGATTCGGAGATTTCACAGTGGGGAAATTGCCATCTGGGCTAGCTTGAGACGCAAGGATATGGACATTGGAGAATCCTGCATTTTCCAATGCTTTTGGAATCATAGTGATTCCGGTTCCATGCAAGGAAGTAAAAAGGATCTTCAATTCTTTCTTGCCTACATGATCTTTTGGCAATTTCAAAAGACCCTCGACCATCGCATAATAGGCTTGTTCTACTTTTGCTGGAACTGCTTTGACCAGCTCACTGTTCAATCCGTTTTTCACTTTAACGGGACTGTCTACCTTTCTAACCTCGGTGATGATTCCTTTATCGTGCGGAGGGACTAATTGACCTCCGTCTTCCCAATAAACTTTATACCCATTGTACTCCTTAGGGTTATGCGAAGCTGTGATCACTATACCGCCTATACAGTTCAATTCTCGCACTGTAAAACTGAGCAAGGGAGTGGGTCTGAGTTCATCGAAAAGATAAACAGTGATACCATTAGATGCCAGTACATCAGCGGCCACAGCAGCGAAGAAGTCACTTTGATTTCGGGAGTCATAAGCAATGGCTACAGAAGGCGAGCTAGCTCTTTCCAAGATATAGTTAGCCAGTCCTTGGGTAGCAGCTCCTACGGTGTAGCGGTTCATACGGTTAGGCCCCACACCCATAAGACCTCTCAATCCTCCCGTCCCGAATTCAAGGTCCTTATAAAAAGCCTCGGCTAATTCATCGGGCTGCTTTTCAAGAATAGATATGGCCTCATGACTTTCTTGGTCAAAGGCATCACTTTTCCATAATTCAACTCGTTTCGCAATCTCCTCTTGAAGTGCCATTTCGTCCATTTTAAATTGAATGGGCAAATATAAGTCCATGACCAGTAGAATTAAAGTTCGCTGATAAAAGGCCTTTCAGGACAAATTATTCAAAGCAGGAAACCATTTGGTCCTGAGGGCCGTATAGGTGGGAGAACTAGTAGTCAACTATTAGTATCGGACTTTGAATTAAAAGTGAAGTTGAAACAAAGCGAGAGAGAGAAATTGAGGAGTAGGTTGTAAAGTGTAGATGGTTTAGTTTAAGGTGTAGAATAGGGGTCCTCGGGCCCCTATTCTTGTATCCTCTTCAAACTCAAACGAAACCCTTTCAAATGCCCTACGTATAAATAGGTGAAACTATTGAAATGAAGTACCAACTCGTAATCGGATTATTCCTCCTCATGGGGGTGCAGTCGCTACAGGCTCAGGAGTCCTGCTATGTCGATCAGCCATATGTGGACACCTACCTTTATACACAAGAGGACTTCGGTCAGAGTTTTCTTCCTTGCGGCACCGCTGAATTATACCGTATAGATGTCCCCGTCCATAATTTACAAGAAGGAACGTTCGAAGCCATATTAAGCCTCTATGAAGGAGATGGATATGCTGGCAATATGCTCTATTCCAATACGGTAACTATAGAAGACGAGTGGGGTGGATTCCTAATCCACACTCTCTCTTCCCCCATATGGATGCAAGCTGGCCAAACGTATACCTATCGTATAGAATTCAATGGAAATTATGGAACCATGTGGGCCAATTTTGCAAATATATATCCCGATGGACAAAACTATTGGAACGGAACGCCTCAACCCAGTATTGACATGGGTTTTCTTATGCATATGAGTGTTGTTGAGAGCGAATGCAGCACATGGATTGGTGGAATAAACGAGTCATGGGATGAGCCTCTGAACTGGACACCAGCAATGGTACCTGATAGTTTAGACTGCGTAATTATTCCTGAAGCTTGGTCCTTTAACCCTACAATAGAGATTAAAGCCAACGTGAAGGACATTACCATCTTGGAGAATGCACACCTGACCTTGAATGGCAATGCCGAGCTGAATGTATACCACTCTTACATACAAGAAGGAACGAGTGATCTGCGAGGAGACGTGCGTATGAAGCAAGGAGTAACTGGAGGTGAGATCCTAGGCTCTCCAGTATTCACGCGTCTGAGCTTAGAGGGTTTTTACGTGCTCACTGAGCCTGTGACTGTGAAAGACTTATTAGATGTAGAAAACGGTTATTTAGCCAACATAGGTACTAATCTGACCATGTTAGTCAATGATCAAAACACAGGACACGTCTACATGCCCACTGAAAATATTGCTGGTCCGTTGACCTTCGTGAAGAGTGTGTCAGGTATGGACGGAGAGATTGTAGGAATTCCCTTCAATGACTTGACCTGTGAACAATTAAGTTTTTCAAATGAAAGCGCACAAGCAGACGCTTTCAATCCTGAATCTAATACAATGAATTCTGCTTCAATGTGGAATGAGATTCAAGGAGAAACGACCTTCTCCTCATCTGATGCTGTGCGCATAACCGGTGCTGCCGAAGCTGTAGTGGTAACAGGACAAGCGAGTAATGCCACTGTGCATCTTCTCTATATCGAAGGGGGGGCTGCCAGTAAGGACTTAAGGTCAGTAGGAAATCCATTCCCCTCCATCATGAATATCTCTGGAATAGCACGAAGCACTGGTGTGCCGGCTGTTACCTATAGATGGAATCCAACTACACGACAATATTCTGTTCAAGTGGATGATGCAAGCATCCATGACATGCCCAGAATCATGAGGCCATTAGATGCAGTATTACTTCACATTCCTGAGGGAGAAGAAGTGCTTCTAGGTTATCAAGAGACTGCATTACGTCCCTATGAACTTGCGCAAGCTATGGAGTCTCCAACATTGGGAGATCATCATATCCGCTTGCAGATAGAAAGTCCTTCAGGAACCGATGAAGGATTGATTCGATTCAAAGATAATGCAACGTGGGCGTGGGATCCAGCGTTTGATGGAATGAAAATCGCGAGTATGGATGAGTTAATTCCTACGCTCGGAAGTATAGGTCAAGGTGGAAATGTCTTGTCTATTAACTCTATACCAACATCAGTGCATGGTGAGCATGTGGTGCTATACGTGAATCCAGGAGTAGAGGGTGAGGTACACATTTCAGCTCCTATGATCGATGGTGGAGAATGCTTCAGCACCCTGCATCTGGAGGATAGAAAACTAGGGTATTTCCATAATTTGATGACTAATGGAGTCTACACAACTGATGTTCTCATAAGCGATGACAGAACACGATTCATCTTGCATTTTGACAGAAACAGTTCAGGAGATCACCCAAGCACTGAAGTGGATGATTACAACGTAGAAGTGAACGGTTCGCCTTCCCCTATAGAGGGCCCAAAGCCTTTTAACGGCATTGGCAATGACTATAACATTCATGTTTTTTCAGGTCAATTAAACATTAGACCGGGAGAAGGCCTTCAAGAGATTCCTATAGAAGCAGAAGTAACAGTCTATTCAGTGGGCGGAAAACTAGTATTCCAGCGTAAGATTATGCAAGCTACAAATCGCTTCACGTATCAGCTCAATGTTAGCACAGGAATCTATTATGTGGAGCTTATAATAGGCTCTGAAAGATACCGTAAGAAGGTTTGGGTCGATTGATTCTGACTGCTATTTCACATCCCTAGATATTCTTGATAATACTACCTTTGCGGCCTCAAAATCAGGGCCCCGTAGTTCAATGGATAGAATAGAAGTTTCCTAAACTTTAGATCCAAGTTCGATTCTTGGCGGGGCCACAAAAAAATAAAAAGAGGTGCTTTTATAGCGCCTCTTTTTTTGCCTCAAGTTTTCCTGCTTATTTCATTGAATGATTATAAAAAGCCCTTTATGGGGATTCTGATTTTCACTTATACACCCGTAAATGTTGGTAATGGCGCTGTGAATGGATCTTTGATCTGATGCGTTGAGTACCTTTCACTTCGGAATAAAACTATATGATCCGCTACCTAGTCCTGATTACTATTTTACTGACCTTCAGTGTTCAGAGCTATGCTCAGGATTGTGATGATCCACAGCAATTGTGTTTTAATTCATTGAACAACCTGAATGCGGGCTCGACTCAAGGGGCTCCCATAAATGGACTTACTACCTCTTGTTTTGAAGCCAATGGAGCCAGTATGTTCAGCTTTGAAACACTTGCCATGGGTGCCGTGAATGTCACCCTTTCTCAGCTTGTCTTTGCCAATGTCAGCAATCCGAATTTTGGCGATTCTTTGCAAGTCTTGCTCTTTTCTGCCTCTGATCCTTGTGACCCGGCAACGTATTCAGAGCTTGATTGTGTGCAAGGAACTGGGATATTAACCCTAGAGACCTTAGCCATGGACAGCGGCCTAACGTATCAGGTTCTCGTTTCAGGACAGATGGGTGCATTATTCCCTGCAAGCTGCGGATTTAATATTCAGATATCAGGCGATGCGGTAGAGAGCCAGGTGGGAGCAGTTCCTTATTACATCATCAATCAAGGAGATTCCCAAACGCTCGAAGCATTCGGAGCCTCAGAATATTCATGGAGCCCTTCCTCCACCTTGGATTTTGACACCGCTGCTAACCCAGTCGCTTCTCCTTCTAACTCAACATTGTATTCCGTAGAGACCACAGTTGGAACATGCACACAAACGTTTGAGGTCTTCTTGGAAGTAATTCCGGGCATTACTCCTGTAAACATGTTTACTCCAAATGGAGACACCTTCAATGATACTTGGCGCATCTTCGCTATAGATCAATTCCCGAATGCTGATGTGCGTGTTTATTCACGCTGGGGACAGATTGTCTTCCGATCCACGGGGTATGGAAGTGGGCGAGAATGGACAGGAATGAAAGGCGGAAAACCCTTACCAGCCGGGTCATACTATTATGTGATCGATTTGAATATCCCTGGTGTTGAAAGCGATCCAGTGACTGGTTCAGTAGCCATTACGTATTGAGTATGAGAATATTAATATATATCATTTTCATTGTGTTCGGGATAGCTTCATTGAACGCACAACAAGCACCTCAATATTCCCACTACCTATTTAATCAGTTTCAGATTAATCCCGCGGTGGCTGGCACGAAACAATGCCTCGACATGCGGTTCGGATATAGGACTCAGTGGGTAGGATTTGAAGGTGCTCCGCGCACTGGTTTCGCATCCATCAATGGATTTATTGGAAAGCCAAAAAGAAATGGAGTTTCTCATGGTATAGGCGTAATGCTCGAGGCAGATAATACTGAGCCATTTTCTAAGACACATTTTAATTTGGCTTATGCATTCCATTTCAAGATGAACCGTGAAATGCGCGGATCACTTGGTCTCTTTGCTGGATTCACACAGTATCGCATGGATCTCTCAACCATCCTAGTCGAAGATGCTTCAGACCCTATCCTCGCTCCTGGATCCAGTTCTAATTTGCTTGTCCCAGAATTAAGCCCAGGGTTCTGGATGTATAACAAGCGTTTCTATTTAGGAGCATCCGTCAAGCACATAACAGGGCGCAAAGCTTCTGATATAGGCAATGCCAGACTTCTGCCTCATTTCAATTTGACCACGGGCTATTCCATTCCAATGTCTAAAACAACATCGTTCATACCGAGCGTGCTAGTGAAATATGTGCGCGCTGCTCCAGTAGCCGCAGACCTCAATGCCATGATTGATTTCGATCAGCGATTGGCCATTGGACTTGGATACAGGAACGGTGATGCTGTTGTAGCATTGATGAAATTTAACTTCCTGAACTTTTTTACTGTAGGCTATGCCTATGATATGACCACCTCTCCTGTGCGAGTGGCAAGCTCTAATTCCCATGAGATTATACTTGGAATTACTGCTTGTCCCGTGAATTCTAGAGGAGGCTTCGTCCCATGTGCTGCTTACGACTGAACCTAAGAACATGCTATGATGTGTAACCGGACCCCTTTCATTCTCATCATTTTCCTTTTCCTTTCGACATTCATGCTCCCTGTGTCTGCGAGCGCGCAAGAGCAAGATTTGTCTGCGTATAAAGAAGCCTTGAGTTCCCGCAGAAATGGAGGCTGCGGATTTTTCACGGGTGTTCCGGCTCCAGTAAAACCTTCATGTAATGGCTTCTCGGATGGTCAAGCTTGTATCACTATCACAGATGGTGTTGGCCCTTTCCAATACATCTGGGTAGGTTCTACCTCCACAACGAATTGCAGAAGCAACGTAGGAGCGGGTACCTATACAGTGATTGTAATAGACCAGGGTCAAGGTGGAACTTCCTGCAGTTTTGATGTGTTTGTAAATGAACCAGCCTCTATTGCTGTGTTTAATATGAACCCAGTCCCTCCTTCTTGTTTTGGCTTGTGTGATGGACAAGCAAATCCAATAGTTATTGGAGGAAATGGTGGGAATATGTTTTCATACAGTAGCGGAGAAACTACCCAAGCTGCTTTTATGCTGTGTAATCCATTTACACTGACCATTACAGACAGCAAGGGATGCACAGAAGTGGTAAACTATGCTTATTTAAACGAGCCACCTCCGATTGTCATCTCAGGTATAGTAACCAATCAACAATGTTCCGAGGTCAATGATGGAGCAATGGACGTTACGGTCAGCGGTGGTACGAACTCTTATACATATGCATGGACTGGACCAGGAGGATACACCAATAACATTGCAGATATTCTTGGTTTAGCACCAGGAACGTACACCCTCACTGTGACTGATTCGAATACCTGTCAGAACACAGCTAGTTTCCAAGTAATGCCCACTACTCCCATTGTCTCATCAGCTCTAATTGTCGATGTGATATGTGCAGGAGAAGCCACAGGGGCCATAGACCACAGCACCAGCGGTGGCGCAGAGAATTACTTATTCGAATGGTCAGGTCCTAATGGTTTTACAGTAGGAACTGAAGACATCATAGACCTCTTTGCAGGAACCTATACCATAGAGATCACAGATGCCAATTTATGTATCCATACGGCTCAATATGTGGTGGATGAAGATGATCCGATTTTACTCACAGCGGTCGTTACTGACTTAACTTGTTTTGGCAATCCAACAGGAGCAATAGACTTGACGGTAATGGGAACTTTCCCCGTTTCTTCCTATCTCTGGTCTGGTCCTAATTCATTCACAGCAAGCACCCAAGGCATTACTGGGTTGTTCGAAGGAATGTATACAGTGGTCGTAGAGAACAGTGTGGGTTGTACCGTTGATAGCACCTTCACGGTGAACACATCACCAGAAATTATTTTAACTGCAGTAATTGATGATCTAGAATGCTCAGGCGATGTTGACGGATCTATTGACTTGGAGGTATTGGGCGGAAATGGAACCTATGGATATTCATGGGTAGGACCTTCACCGTTCACAGCAAGCACACAAGACATTTCAGGACTACTGGCCGGAGCTTACACTGTCACTGTCACTGACGGTCTTCTTTGCCAAGTAGACAGCACCTTCAACATTATGGAACCAGATCCTCTTGCAGCAGTAGAGACCATCACTGATGTGGAGTGTAATGGAGATGCTACAGGATCCATTGAAATTGTTGTTTCAGGAGGAGTTGCAGGGTATACGTATTCCTGGACAGGACCTAATGCATTTACCTCCGCAGATGAAGATATATTCAATCTAGAAGCTGGGCCATATTTGCTCACCTTGACCGATGCGAATGGATGTGTATTCACTCAGACCTACACCGTAGATGAACCTACCGCAATGGTCATTGATGCGGTTGTGACGGATTTACTTTGTGCCATGGACGGAACGGGAGCCATAGATATCACCGTCACCGAGGGTACTCCAACGTATACATACTCATGGACAGGGCCAAAT
>ERZ888423.1057-NODE-1057-length-25657-cov-9.352316_pt1 | contig 25657 bp, 23 predicted proteins | sample MGYA00520523_ERZ888423 | MGnify/ENA primary metagenome ERZ888423 (study PRJEB32303, sample SAMEA104408611) | aquatic metagenome | biome: Brackish water; feature: Pelagic; material: water | place: Baltic Sea | collected 2014-06-08T10:24:00 | depth 30,27 m ...
GCCGTCGGCATAGGTCATCGTGCCCATGCCATGGTTTTTGGCGTCAAGGAATTCGCCCTCGTAGACTAGGCCATTCGCATAGGTCGCGGTTCCCGCGCCATTGATGACGCCCGCACGCCACTCTCCAGCGTATTTAGAACCGTCGGGATAAGTAATGGTACCAGTGCCATCTACCAGATCACCGCGGAATTCACCCTCGTAGACGGACCCGTCGGGATAGGTCACAACGCCGACCCCTTCGATTTGGCCAGCGACCCAACCGCCGATGTAGGTATCGCCATCCGCCCCGCGGAACGTGCCTTGGCCTTGGCGCCGGTCATCGGCAAAACCGCCCTGATAAACGTCACCGTTTGCATAGGTCACTGTACCTGTGCCAGCTTTGCGCCCGGCGACCAGATCGCCTTCGTAAATATCGCCATTTGGCTGGGTAAGACGGCCTTGGCCTTCGATTTGACCCGCAGCCCATGTGCCAGCGTAGACCAGACCGTCTGCCATCGTCAGCGTGCCTTGTCCTTCGCGTTCGCCGTCCGCAAGCGAGCCTTGGTAGACCGCGCCGTCAGGATAGGTGATCATGCCTTCGCCCTGTTTGACGCCGTTGACCCACGGCCCTTCGTAACTATATCCAGCGGGGCTGCGCATCGTGCCCATGCCGTGGTGCATGGCGTTGCGAAAATCACCCTCGTACACTACGCCATTGGCATAGCGCGCTATGCCGCGTCCCGAAATTTCGCCATCGGCCCAGTCACCCTCGAAGGTGCCGCCGTCAGCGAATGTAATCAGCCCGAAACCCTCGGGTTTGCCAAGCGCAAATTGCCCCTCGTAGACTGATCCGTTGGGGAATTGTGCTATGCCCTGACCGCGAATTTCACCCTCGAACCATTCGCCGGTGTATTCATAGCCATTGGGTAAACGGTAGGTGCCTAACCCATGCTGGAGGCCGTTCAGGAAGCTGCCCTCGTAGAAGCCGCCGTCTTCATATTGTTTGACCGTGGCATCCTGTGCAATCGCTGGCGCGGCAAGCAGCAGGGCTGCGATCAAGGTCAGAGTGCGCGGAAAAGCGGGGCGTGTCATGTGAGTACAGTTCCTCATTTTCATGCCACCAAGACTAGAGGACAGGACTGGGCCACGCAACGGCGGATTGGATCAAGTTCTGGCGCAATCGGCTTCCCCTTGCCGGTTGTTCTGCTAAATGATGATGCGGGAACAGAGGATTGCCTTAATGACTGACACATTTCGCCTGACACTGGCCCAGTTGAACCCCACCGTGGGGGACATCAAGGGCAATGCTGCCAAGGCTCGTGATGCCTGGGAACAGGGCCGCGCGGCGGGGGCTGATATGGTCATGCTGCCCGAGATGTTCATCACAGGCTATCAGGCGCAAGATCTGGTGCTGAAGCCCGCGTTCACGCTCGCGGCGATGGATGCTGTCGAACAGCTTGCGCGTGATTGCGCCGATGGCCCGATGATCGGGATTGGCGGACCACTGGCGGAATTGCCCAAGCTTCACAACGCTTATTTCATCCTAAAGGGTGGCAATGTTCATGCGACCACACGCAAGTATTTCCTGCCCAATTTCAACGTCTTCGACGAGGTGCGTCTGTTTTCACGCGGCGAGATGCAGGGGCCTTGGGATGCAGGCCTGCTGCGTATCGGGTCGCCGATCTGCGAAGACGCATGGTACGAGGACGTCTGCGAGGCGATGGTAGAAAGCGGAGCTGAAATGCTGCTGGTCCCCAACGGATCGCCCTATTTCCGCAACAAATACGATATCCGCCTGTCCAACATGGTGGCCCGCGTGATCGAAAATGATGTGCCGCTGGTCTATCTGAATTTCGTTGGCGGACAGGATGATCAGGTGTTTGACGGTGGATCGTTCGTTTTGAACCGCGGCGGTGAACTGGCCGTGAAACTACCGTTTTTCGACGAAGCCGTGGTGCATGTGGATTTTGTGCGTGACGACGAGGGCTGGCGTGCCTTGCCCGGTCACGTGTCGATTTTCCCTGATGATATGGAGCAGGACTATCGCGTCATGGTCGAGGGCCTGCGCGATTATATGCGCAAGACGGGGTTCAAGAAGGTGCTGCTGGGTCTGTCCGGCGGGATCGACAGCGCGATTGTCGCGACGATTGCAGCCGATGCGCTGGGGCCGGAAAACGTGCGCTGCGTGATGTTACCGTCTGAATATACTTCGCAGTCGTCTTTGGATGACGCCAAAGCCTGCGCAAACGCGCTGGGCTGCAAATATGACATCGTGCCGATTGCCGCGACCCGCGCTGCCGTAACCGAGACCCTCGCGCCGCTGTTTGCAGGGCTGGACGAGGGTCTGACCGAAGAAAATATCCAAAGCCGGATCAGGGGCCTGTTGCTGATGGCGCAGTCCAACAAATTTGGCGAAATGCTGCTTACGACGGGCAATAAATCCGAAGTGGCCGTGGGTTATGCCACGATCTACGGCGATATGGCAGGCGGCTATAACCCGATCAAGGATATGTATAAGACGCGGGTGTTTGATACCTGCCGATGGCGCAACGCGAACCATCGTGGGTGGATGGCGGCACCTGCGGGCGAAATGATTCCCGAAAGCATCATCAACAAACCGCCCTCGGCCGAGTTGCGCCCCGACCAAAAGGACGAGGACAGCCTGCCGCCTTACGACGTGCTTGACGGCATCCTGATGCTATTGGTGGACGAAGAGGTAAGCGTGTCTGATTGTGTCGCCGAAGGGTACGATCGTGCGACGGTCAAGAAGATCGAACATCTGCTTTATATCAGCGAATACAAACGCTTCCAGTCGGCCCCCGGTCCGCGCCTTTCAAAGCGGGCCTTCTGGCTGGATCGTCGTTATCCGATCGTGAACCGCTGGCGCGATGACAGCTGAACTGCGTCACCGTGCTTTGAGATAGCGGAGGGTGATATGGCAAAGATAGACGACAAGACCCAAGCGACTGATGTAAGCGTTGATGATTTTATCGCCGCGATTGATCACCCTGCGCGCCGCGCCGCGCTGATGCGATGGCACTCAACGATATTTTCGAGCGCGTCACTGGCTGGCAGCCGCGCATGTGGGGGGGCATTATCTGATGCGGGCAGTATCATTAGTCCTACGATAGTGGCCGCGAGAGGGACTTTCTGGCGACCGAATTCAGCCCGCGCAAGGGTAACGTCAGCATCTACATCATGCCCGGATACACCGGTTTCGCTGACCAATTGGCACGGCTTGGCAAACACAAACTGGCGAATTTTTGATATATATTAACAAGCTGGCTGACGTTGATGCAGAGGTCATCGCAGAATTGATCCGTGCAGGTATTGACGATCTGGCAACGCGATGGCCCGTCACCCCGACCTAAAGTGGATTGACCACGCAGGTATCCAACAGGCGCAAATAGTCGTCCTTGTGACATAGTTGTGTGCCGTCGGTCATGACGGCAGCACTTGCGGCGGCGGACCCGTGTTGCAAGGCGGCGGCGATATCCTCGTCGCGCGCCAAAGCCATGGTGAACCCGCCAACAAAACTATCGCCTGCGCCCACCTTGCTGCGAATTTCGACCTTAGGTGCCGCCACGTGCAGGCGCTGCGTGCCGTCGGCAAGCACAGAGCCGTCAGCACCGCGTGCAACGATCACCATTTGCCCCGCCCCGCGCCGCACGAGGCTTGCGGCAAACGCGGCACTATCGTCGCGCGACGACAGTGGGCGGCGGGCAAGCCCTTCGGCCTCGTGCTGATCCATGCGCAGTACCATTGGTGGCTGCACCTGACCTGCGGCAAGGTGGGCAAGGATCGGGCCGGATGTATCAAGGATCACCCGCGCGTCGGTGTCGGCAAAATCTTGACAGATGCGGGCATAAAGATCGGGCGCGCCCCCGCTGGGCCCACTGCCCGACAACACAATTATGCTACCGGGTTGGGCTGCGGCACGAATCGCGGCGCGGGCGGCGTCGATATCGTCAGGCTCCCAATCGGGACTGGGCAACATGAAACGGAACTGGTTGTTGCTATGCAGGTCAATAACCGCAAGGCATTTTCGAGTTTCGCTGGGGGCGGTGTGAACCACGGGCGTCAACCCCGCCTTGGTCAAAAGGTGCAGCAGGGCATGTCCGGTATCGCCGCCAAGTGCTACAAAACACCTTGCCTGTCCGTCAAGCTGATGAATGGCTCGTGCCACGTTGATGCCACCACCACCGGGGTCGGTAACAGGGGGCGCACAGCGCAGTTTGATATTTGGCTGCACCTCGGACACGGAGGTTGCCAGATCAAGCGCGGGGTTCAACGTAACGGTGAGGATATCATGCATACGCATCACCTTTCGGGGTGATGGTGCCAAACGGCTGGAGGCGCTGCAAGCACCAATTGGTAGCGCTATCAGCGCGTGATCATTCCCACCAACGGTCAATCCGCGCAATGTCATCGTCAGACCAGCCAAAGTGATGCGCGAATTCATGCACCGTCACATGGGCGACAAGGGCTTCGAGCGTTTCGCCGGTTCGGTCGCTCAGTTCATCCAAAATAGGCATCCGAAACAGCCAGACCGTATCCGGCCCATCAGGGATATCATCGGCACGTTTCAGGGTCATTGGCACGCCGGTATAAAGGCCGGTTATATCCCATTCGTCCTCGTCTTCGTCGAGCATGTCAGGCGGGATGAAATCCTCGACACGGATCAGCACGGCCTGCGCGTTGGTGCGAAAAGCGTCGGGGAAACTTTCGACCGTTTGCGCGGCAATCGCGAATAGGTCTTCTGGGTTGGGAAATGCTTTGCTCATCCCCTTTATATGGACATTATCGCGCCACTATGAAAGAGCCTTGCGGCACATAGGAGACCATTATGACCATCACTCGTTTCGCCCCGTCGCCCACCGGATATTTGCATATCGGCAACCTGCGTGCAGCACTTTTTAACTATGCGATTGCACGCCAACAGGGCGGTGAATTCATCCTGCGGATTGATGATACTGATGGTGAGCGGTCTAAAGAAGAATATGTGGACGGGATTAAAACTGATCTGGATTGGCTGGGCCTGACATGGGACCGCGTCGAACGGCAGTCCGTGCGGATGGAGCAATACGCTGCAGCCAAAGCCCGCCTGATCGAAATGGGGCGTTTGTATGAGTGTTTCGAAACGCCGGTCGAGCTGGACTTGAAGCGTAAAAAGCAGCTGAACATGGGCAAGCCGCCGGTCTATGACCGCGCAGCGTTGGCGTTGAGCGAGGCCGAAAAAGATGCGCTACGCAGCGAGCGTGGATCGCACTGGCGCTTCAAGCTGGACCTTGAGCGGATCGAGTGGCCTGATGGGATCATCGGCGATATTTCGATTGATTCGGCGTCGGTTTCGGACCCTGTGTTATTCAAGAATGACGGGCGGATTTTGTATACATTTGCGTCCGTTGTGGACGATACGGAATTTGGCATTACCGACGTTGTGCGCGGGTCCGACCACGTGACCAACACGGCGACACAGATCCAGATGATTACGGCACTTGGCGGCACCGTGCCGCGGTTTTCGCACCATTCACTGCTGACTGGTCCGCAAGGCGAGGCATTGTCCAAACGTCTGGGCACTTTGGCCCTGCGCGATCTACGCGCCAATGGCATAGCACCGATGACGATTCTTTCAATGATGGCGCGGCTTGGCTCCTCTGATCCGGTTGAACTGCGCGAGACAGTCGATGAAATCGTAGCCGGTTTTGACATCGACAAATTCGGGTCCGCTCCGACGAAATTTGACGTTGTCGACCTTGCACCGTTGAACGCGCGTTGGCTGGCCGCGCGTCCATATGATGCTGTCGCTGATCAGATCGCGGCGCTTGGGGTGCCAGCCGACATGGGTGCGGCGTTCTGGGGCGTTTTGCATGATAACATTGACAATCTGGATGACATGGCCCCGTGGTGGGACTTGTTCCAGAATGGCACCCCAGCCAAAGTTGACGCCGAAGACGCAGATTTTGTCGTGCAGGCATTGGGGTTGTTGGGTGATCCGCCCTATAACGATGCCACATGGTCCGACTGGACCGGCTTGGTGAAAGAGGCGACAGGTCGCAAAGGTAAGGGGCTGTTCATGCCGTTGCGCCGCGCGGTGACGGGGCGTGATCGCGGGCCGGAAATGGCCCAAACGATGCCGCTGATGCAGGTCAAGCCGCGGATTGGTTGAGGGGAAAACGATGGGCGCAGATAAGACACCGGACAACACCGCGCCTTCGCTTGATCCGACTGACTGGGAGGCGTTTCGCGCCCGAGCCCATGCGATGCTTGATGCCGCCGTGGACAAGATGGAAGGCGCACGCGGTGGTCGTGTCTGGACGCCTGTTCCTGATGGCATGAAAACCGATTTGCGCAATGGTTTGCCAGAAGACGGGCGCGGCGGTGCGGCAACGGACGCGCAGATCACCGCCCTGCTGCAACATGGCGTTGGCAACACACATCCGCGCTTTTTCGGTTGGGTGCACGGGGCTGGCACGCCGTCCAATGTGATCGCCGACATTGCCGCCGCTGCGATGAACGCTAACCTTGGTGGGCGTGATCACGGTGCGATGTATATAGAAAAACAGGTCGTCGACTGGGTTCGCGATTTGTTCGAATTCCCGCAAAGCGCCAGCGGACTGGTCGTGTCTGGCACGTCAATTGCGACGATCATCGCGCTGAAATCCGCGCGTGATCGTGCGTTGGGATTTGATGTGCGAAAGACCGGCGTGCAGAGCGCAAAGCTGGTTGGTTACACGTCCGATCAGTCGCATTCCTGCGTCGCACGTGCTTTTGATATGCTGGGGTTGGGATCGGACGCATTGCGTCGGATTCCGGTGAATGATGCCTTCGAGATGGATATGGACGCCCTGTGCGCCACTATTGGCGCAGATCGCGCGGCGGGCCTGCATCCCTTTGCCGTGATTGGCACCGCGGGAGCGGTGAATGTTGGTGCGATTGATGATCTGGAAGCGATTGCTGATATAGCCGCTGCTGAAAGCCTATGGTTCCACATCGACGGAGCATTCGGCGCGCTGGGAGTGCTAAGTGACCGGTTGCGGGACCGCCTGTCGGGGATCAAGCGCGCGGATTCCCTCGCCTTTGATTTCCACAAATGGGCGCATGTGAATTACGACGCGGGCTTTGTGCTGATCCGCGACGAGGACGCGCATCGCCGCGCATTTTCGGACCGCCCTGACTATCTGCTCCCCGCAACCCAAGGGCTGGCGGCAGGCAATCCGTGGCCAGTTGATTATGGGCCCGAACTGTCGCGCGGGTTTCGCGCCCTAAAGATCTGGGCGCATCTGAACGAGCATGGCCCTGCCAAAATCGGCGCGCTTATCACGCAAAACTGCGATCAGGCGGCCTATTTGGGACGGTTGGTTGACGCCGACGCGGGCTTTGATCGCCTCGCGCCTGTAGCGATGAATATCTGCTGTTTTCGCGCCGTGCCCACGGGGCTGGACAATGCGGCACTTGATGCTTTGAACGACCGGATCGTGGTGGCTTTGCAGGTCAGCGGGATTGCGGCCCCCTCGACCACGCGTCTGGGTGGCAAAGTGGCGATCCGTGTCAATATCACCAACCACCGGACGCGATTTAGCGACATGGATGTGCTTTTCAATGCGATCCGCGAGGTCGTAGCCAATCATGTCTGATACATCCCGAGCGGTCTTTCTCAGCGGCTCACCGCTGCGCCACATCACGGTCATGGCCCTGACGGCTAGCCTTGGGCTGATGGCCGTGTTCATGGTCGATTTTGTCGACATGATTTTTATCTCGATGTTGGGAAAGGCCGAACTGGCCGCCGCAGTCGGATATGCAGGCGCAATCTTGTTTTTCACGTCGTCCTTTGGGATCGGCATGGCGATTGCCGCAGGGGCGCTTGTGGCGCGCGCCTTGGGGCAGGGTGACACCGAAACAGCGCAACGCCGCGCAACGAACGCGTTAATATATGGCGTCGTGTTTGGTGCCGTTTTCGCTGGGATCGTCTGGGCAAATCTGGTGCCCCTTGCCAAGCTGATGGGCGCCAAGGGTGACACGCTGGAATTGGCGGTGCACTACCTTGCGATCGTCGTGCCATCGCTGCCGTTCCTGTTGATCGGCATGGTCGGAGGTGCGATCCTGCGGGCGCATGGTGATGCGCGCCGGGCGATGATGGCGACGATTTGGGGCGCGATAATCAACGCAGTGTTGGACCCGATCCTGATCTTTGGATTTGACCTTGAACTGACGGGCGCGGCATTGGCCAGTGTCGCCGCGCGCGTTGCCATGGCCGTTGCGGCCCTTTGGCCGATTGTGCGTCATCATGGCGGCTTTGGGCGGCCTTCGCTTGCGACGCTCCGTCTTGACCTGACGCCGATCTTGGCGATCGGTGTGCCTGCGGTATTGACCCAACTGGCGACGCCCATCGGGCAAGCCTATGTCACCCGCTCCATGGCCGCCTTTGGCGAGGAAGCCGTCGCGGGCATGGCGATTATCGCGCGCATGACGCCTGTGGCATTTGGCGTGATTTTTGCGATGTCGGGTGCGATTGGCCCGATCATTGGCCAGAACGCGGGTGCAGGGCAATACGCGCGGGTGCGGCGGACAGTTATTGATGGCTTGCTGTTTACACTTGTGATTGTAGCCGTCGTGTCAGTGTTACTATTTCTGCTGCGCGGCCCGCTTGCTTGGCTGTTCGCCCTTCAAGGGCAGGCACTGTCGCTGGTGTTCCTGTTCGCAGGTCCGCTTAGCCTGCTGTTCTTTTTCAACGGGGTTATTTTTGTCGCCAATGCGGCGTTCAACAATCTTGGGCATCCGTTCTATTCGACCGTTGTAAACTGGGGGCGGCACACTTTGGGCACGATCCCGTTTGTGATCCTTGGCGGAATGTGGTGGGGCGCGCCCGGTGTGTTGATAGGGCAGGCGCTGGGCGGCATTGTCTTTGCTGCGGTTGCCTTATTTCTTGCGTGGCGGGTCATCAAAGGCGGCGGGCCCAGAGTACCTGTGCGCCCGTTTGCGCGAAATGGACGATTGATCGGCTTGCTGCACGCGCGGCGCTAGCCTATGCGCGCGCTCGCAGCACACGGGCGGGGCGCATCATCAGGGGACGCCAGGCAAAGGCTAGGTTCGCCGCCAAAACGGCCAGGACGCCGCCGATGATTATCGCGCCTGCCGAGGTCCAGATCACGGTGTAGCCGGTTTTCATGACAAAGGTGCTCACGGCCCAGCCACCTGCAATGCCAGCAGCAAGGGCGACGCAACCCGCCGCCGCGCCAAGGATCAGCGCGCGCAGTGCAAAGCTGCGTAGGATTAATCCCCGCGTCGCCCCCAACGTGCGCAGGATCGCGGCCTCTTGAGTGCGGGCGCGTTCACCCGCGGCTGCGGCACCGATCAGAACAAGGAAGCCAGTAATTAGCGTGGCGAGGGCACCATATCGCGTAGCCGTCGCGATGCCCCCCAGCAAGGCTATGATATGATCAATCGCGTCCCGAATACGGATCGCGGTTATGTTGGGATAGGCATCGCCAAGATCGCGCAGGATCGCGGCTTCGGCGGCTTCGTCGGCGTAAACCGTGGAAATCCAACTGTGTGGCGCACCGGTTAGCGCGGTAGGGTTCATCGACATAACAAAACCGATCCCGGCGGTGCCAAAGTCTACTTCTCGAAAGCTGGTGATGGTGGCGCTGATCTCCCGCCCAAGGATGTTGACGGTGATTGTATCGCCCAGCGAAAGGCCCATTTCAACGGCTTCATCAGCAGAAAATGACACCAGTGGGGGGCCGGTATAATTAGCTGGCCACCATTCGCCTGCAGTGATGGTCGTGCCTACGCCGGCCTCGGCGGCATAGGTCACGCCCCGGTCGCCTTGGATCACCCAATGATCGGTGAAATCGCTCGCAGGCATGCCATTGATCTGGGTGATGACGCCACGCAGCATCGGTGCACTGTCGACCCAGTTTACTTGGCTGTCGTCGGCAAGACGACTGCGAAAGCCGTCGATCTGGTTTGGTTGGATATCGACAAAGAAATAGGACGGCGCGATCTCGGGGAGGTCGTTGCTGATGGAATTGCGCAGGGTGCCGTCAATTTGGCCAACGGCGGCTAAAACGGCAAGGCCAAGCCCCAGTGAGAGCACAACCGAAGTCGCTTCTCCCCTTTGCCCGCCGATCGCGGCAAGGGCCATACGGATCGCTGGAAAGCCCCGTGCGGCGCGGCGGGTGGTGCGGGCGAAGAATTGCACGATAAGGGCGCTTACAGCGAGAAGGGTGAGGGCGAATAAAATGCCGCTGGCGGTCCACAGCGCCAGAAAAGCCGCACCCGAAAGGACAATGGCTGCGCCCAAAAGAGCGGCAATCAGCAGGAATGTGGCGATTACATAGCGTGTTGCGGGCAGGGCGCGGCCGCCGGAAAACGCATCACGAAACAAGGCGGCGGCGCGGATTTCTTCGGCGCGCGCCAGCGGCCAAAGCGTGAAGATCAGGGCGGACAGGACGCCATAAAGCGCGGCCTCGGCCATGGGGGCGGGATAGAAGGCGAATTCGGCTGGAAATGGCAGGCCTGCTTGGATCAGGGGCGCGAGGACGACCGGGACGCCTGCGCCAAGGATCACACCGATAGTGACGCCAAGAATGGTGAGAGCGCCTATTTGTAGAAAGTATGTCTGAAAGATCGTTGCACGGGTCGCGCCAAGGGTCTTAAGGATTGCGATGACTTCGGATTTACCGGACAGATACGCGCGCACAGCCGCCGATACACCGACGCCGCCAACGGCGAGGCCCGACAATCCGATCAACACCAGAAACGCGCCGATGCGGTCAACAAATCGGGCGATTCCCGGCGCGCCTTCGCGCGCATCGCGCCAGCGCAAACCACTATTGCTGAATTTCGCCTCGGCCTCGGCCTCGAGGGCAGCAAGGTCGGCATCGGCGGGCAGGTTGAGGCGATAATGCGTTGAAAAAAGTGTACCTTCGGCGATTAGGCCGGCATCCGCCAAGTCCACTGTCCGCACGATTGTGCGCGGCCCAAGGGCAAAGCCAGACGCACCATTGTCGGGGTAACGAGTCAGGATCGCGCGGAGCGTAAAGTCCTGCGTGCCAAGGCGGATCTTGTCGCCAACGTTCAGGGCAAGACGGTCGGCGAGAAGAGGTTCGATGACCGCACCATAATCGGCCAAGGCCTCGGCCAATGGAATGGGCGGATCAAGCGTGACGGCGCCGACTAGCGGGTAGGCAGAATCCACGGCCCTGATCTGGGTCAGTCCGCGTTCCACCACGTCGCGTTCCACCACGACCATCGAGCGGAAATCGACAGTTTCAGAGAGATCTTCGGCGATACCGCTCAGCCAAGCCAGTTCATCGTTGCGCCCGAAACGGTAGGTGAATTCAACTTCGACATCGCCGCCAAGCAGGGTTGCACCTTCGCGCTCCAAACCCGCTTCAATTGCGGTGCGTACGGTGCCGACGGCAGAAATCGCGGCGACACCAAGGGCAAGGCACGCAAGGAAGATGCGAAAGCCGCGCAGGCCTCCGCGCAATTCGCGGCGCGCAAAACGCGAGGCGAGCGCGAGGCTCAAACCGCGATCCGCCCGTCACGCAAAGAGATTACGCGGTCACAACGGGTGGCCAGTTCGGGCGCGTGGGTGACAAGGATCAAGGTCGCGCCATGCCGGTCGCGCAAATCAAACAGCAGATCAATTATCGCCGCCCCGTTGGTTTCATCCAAATTGCCAGTGGGTTCGTCAGCCAGTAGCAGTTTCGGGCGCGGGGCAGCGGCACGTGCCAAGGCCACGCGCTGTTGTTCGCCGCCCGATAATTGGTTGGGATAATGTCCCGCACGATCACCAAGGCCCACTGCGACCAATTCAGCCTCGGCCCGCGCAAATGCATCGCGGTGGCCCGCCAGTTCCAGCGGGGTCGCAACATTTTCCACAGCGGTCATTGTCGGAATGAGGTGGAAGGATTGGAACACCACCCCCATATTGTCACGACGAAGGCGCGCCAGATCGTCTTCGCCCATGTGGGTCATGTCGTGACCCAATGCCTGAACCGAACCGCCCGTGGCCTGTTCCAGGCCGCCCATGATCATAAGGAGTGACGATTTGCCAGACCCGCTTGGCCCGACCAACCCCACGGTTTCACCCGGTTGCACGTCAAGAGTGATGCCGTGCAGGATATCTACCATCCCCGCATTGCCGCGCAGGGACAGGGACACATCAGACAGCGACACGATTGGATTGGACATCAGCAAGGGCTTTCAATGGGTTCGCTCCACTGGATATGGGGCGCTGCGGGGAATGCGCAACCTCGGACTTGCCACCGTGTTCACCTGTGGCGCTGCGGCGCAGGCCGAACCTGTGACAATTGCTGCCTTGGGTGACAGCCTGACGGCCGGTTTTGGGTTGGCACACGAGGACGGCTTGGTGCCGCAGCTTGAAGGCTGGCTGCGCGAAAACGGGGCCGATGTGGTGGTGATCAACGCAGGCGTTTCGGGGGACACTACAGCGGGCGGTCTTTCGCGGATCGGATGGACGCTGACGCCGGACGTGGCTGGCATGATCGTGACGCTGGGCGGCAATGACTTCCTACGCGGCATTGATCCAGCAGTCAGCCGCGACAACTTGCGGGGAATTTTGGTAGCGGCGCGGGACGCGGAGGTTGCTGTGCTGCTGATTGGGCTTGAAGCGTCCAACAACTATGGTCCCGATTTCAAGCTGGCGTTTGACGGGATGTATTCCGACCTTGCGGCAGAATTTGAGGTGCAATTGGCGCCGCGGTTTTTTCAAGGTTTGTTGGATGCTGCGGGAACGCAAGAAAACGTGCGCAATTTTATGCAAAGCGACGGTATTCATCCAAATCCGGCTGGCGTAAAAGTCATCGTCCAAACGCTTGGCCCGGACGTGTTGCGGTTTGTCGAAGGGATCGCAGGGCAATAACGTATTTGTGCTAACGCATTGCCGCACGTTTTTGCAGACTGCGATGGGAGTAGTTGGTGCGCACAACACCGTCTGCCATGCTCGCGAAATATGGAATTTGCTGCAGGCAGCCGATGCAACACATCTGACTCACGCCAATCTCGTTGGTATCAATATACCATATTAATCCGCAGATAATATCGACACAATATCAATTTCAGATCCTTCTTCGGGGTCGATGTTGGTGACTGATGGCACCTCTGAATGGTATTACGGGCTAAACGTGCTGTGCGTATGGAACGAGGCGACGACTGTCAGCTTGATCGGCCAATTGACCAATCGGCAATAGGCCTCTTTTGCTGTCATGAAGCGGGTCGCGCGAAAATTGCCATGTCGATTGTAACCAACATAGCCACAAAGTTCGCGATTTTCGGCAATGGAACGGGGCTGACAGCAAGCGCAATTGCGATCTGGCATTTCAACATAGCGGCAATTATCCGCCTTGGGTGGGCGTGAAAGCGATGGCTCCCTTGCCAAAAGGGTTTTTGAAACATATCTGGATATTGAGATATATAGGAGACCGAAGATGGCTGGTAAGAAAATCACCTGTTTGTCGTGCGGACAGATCAATGCAGTGCCGTTTGAAAAATTGAGCGCGGCTCCAAAGTGCGGCAAATGCAAAGCCGCGCTGATGTCGGACACGCCCGTGGACGTTGATCTTTCGACGCTCGTGAAGGCGGCGCAGACCGATGATATCCCGCTTGTCGTGGACTTCTGGGCGCCTTGGTGTGGCCCCTGTAAGGTCATGGGACCGGAATTTGCCAAAGCAGCGACGGCGCTAAAAGGGCAGGCGCGATTGATAAAGGTTGATACGCAAAAGCACCAGTCTGCGGGGCAACGTTATGGGATCCGTGGCATCCCGACGATGGTGGCGTTCAAGGGCGGGCGCGAGGTCAAACGACAGTCTGGTGCCGTAAGTGCGGGTGCGATTACCAATTGGGCCAAGGGTCTGTAATAAAATGCAAAAAGGGGCAGCGTGATGCTGCCCCTTCTCGTATTTTTTGCGATCCCCGAAGGGAAGCGTGATTTAGGCCAGAGCCAGGTTGATCGCGCTTTCGCGGCCGTCACGGCCAGCTTCGATGTCGAAAGTAACTTTCGCGCCATCGGCCAGACCGGTCATGCCGGAACGCTCGACTGCGGAGATGTGTACAAACACATCCTTAGAACCGCCTTCGGGCTCAATAAAGCCGAAACCTTTAGTGGAGTTAAACCATTTCACGGTGCCATTAGCCATCGTGTGTATTCCTTTAGATATTCGCTGCCCGCGATAGTGCGGCAGCCTTGGCTTAGTCAGTGCTAGTTCGAATGACAGTCGCCGATAAAGGAAGACAGTAGGTCGAGATAGAATAACGTTCGCAGACGGCATTTAGGGCCTTTGCGTCAAAATTGCAAGGGTTTTTGATGAAGCGCGCGCGTTGCGCGGATTTGTGCCTTGCCCTTTGCGGGTGGGCGGTGCGACATGCGCAGGACAAGTTAAAAAGGACGATCGGACATGCGCTGGGACGAATTGATGAGCCGCTCGGGCGGGGTTTGCGAATTTTGCGGCGTGGCGGACGGGCTGGGCAACGTTGACGTCACCGAGGACGATCAGGTGCTCTTGTGTGGCGCGTGTCGCGGCGATGGTGACGTGCCCGACGCGCATTGGCGCTGCCTTGAGGGAGCTGCTTGGTCCGGCGTGGATGCAGTGCAAATCGCCGTTTGGCGACGGTTGGGCGAGATTGACGAAGCTTGGGCCTCGGAAGCGCGCGAAAGCATGATGATGGAACCGGCCGTGGCGGCGCGGGCTGCGGACAGGCGCGGCGCGGACGTTGTCCATGTCGATAGCAATGGCATGCGGCTGGAACACGGTGACACGGTTGTCCTGATCAAAGACCTGCCCGTAAAGGGTGCAGGGTTCACCGCGAAACGCGGCACCGCCGTGCGCGGGATTTCATTAGTGCCGGAAAATGCCGGGCATATCGAGGGTAAGGTTGAGGGGCAGCGGATTGTGATTTTGACGGAGTTCGTGAAGCGGAAGTGAGTGGAGGCAAGCGATACGGAGGGCGTTGTGGGCGAACATACGATTGAACATATGCGGTTTAACGCTACCGCAATCGACCATTTTCAAGTCTTCGTTGAACGCTGGACCTGAACAAATTATTTTGCACGATTGATCGCGGACAATATGCCGCTGCGCGAAACCACAATATGCTGAACTGCACGGATGGCGATACAACGATGCCCTGAATCGCGCGTTCTGCGCTGATTGTGGTGGTCGTGCGGTCGCCACTTGCGTGGCTGTCGAGCTTGCACAATCGCCCCGTCGCGAAGTCCCACGAAGCACTGGGTTTTTCCGAATTCCTGCGATGCGAATGGTACGACCAGTATCGCGCCAAGGATTTTGGGCACATGCGCTGGGGGTATAACGGCATGCCCAAGGATCGTCTTGTTGCAGATCAGATTAACCGACACCCTGTGACAGGCGCGCGGTTCGCAAACCCGCTTGAGCTGCGAACTGTCAAGAACCAGTGCTTTTTGAAATTTATGGCGCGGGAAGCGAATTGTGTTGTGGTCGATTACGATTGTGCAAACGCGTCGCCCGAACAAATGCTGTGTGAAATTGCGCAGGCATTTGATGTTTCCACACGCGCAACCGTAGAGGTGCCGGGTCATGTCGGGGCCAAAGGGCGGGAAGGTTCGCGTGTGACGGCCCAGGACATCTTGCCCGCCGACCTTGGGTTTATCCGCGATAATCTGGACGTTGACCTTGAAACGCGCTTGGGGTTTGCAACCGTATTCGACGATTAATAATTGACCTGCCCCCCGAAAGGTCCCCCACTTTAATGTAGAGTTTGCTCAACCTTTGAAGGAGCAAACAAATGCGACAGAGTCGTTTTACACAAGCCCAGATTATCGGGATGATCAAAGAGCAAGAAGCTGGGATGCCGACAGCGGAGGTGTGCCGCAGGCACGGTCTCAGTCCTGCATCGTTCTACAAGTTCAAAGCCAAATACGGTGGCAGGAACGTTTCTGATACCCACCGCCTGAAATCGCTTGAAGATGAGAACGGCAAACTGAAGCGTCTGTTGGCGGACACGATGTTGGACAATGTTGTGTTGAAAGATTTGCTGGGAAAGAACTGACGACACCGAACGTGCGGCGGGCTGCAGCACGCAAGGCGATGCGGGATCATGATATCTCACAACGCCGAGCGTGCAGGCTTGTCGGTGTCGATCCCAAGACCGTCCGGCGCGATCAGCCGCCGGATAATCCAGAAGTTCGCGAAGAGATGAAGGCGATTGCCAGTAAGCGGCGTCGGTTCGGCTATCGCCGGATCGGCGTGCTGTTGGAACGCAAAGGAATGACCATGAATCACAAGAAGCTGTATCGCCTGTATACTGAAGAAAAGCTTGGCGTCAGGCGGCGAAGGGGCCGCAAACGTGCGCGGGGATCGCGCACGCCGATGCCAGTGGCTTTGCGTCCTGGCGAGCGTTGGTCGCTGGACTTTGTGTCCGACACCTTTGGCGCATCACGCAAGTTCCGTATGTTGGCAGTGAATGACGATTGCTGTCGTGAGAACCTGTGCCCCTCTCGGCAGATTGCCTTGCAATCGCCTGCCGGGCAACGGATGGCCGACACCAGCATCTCTGGTGCGAGGGTGGCACGCGAGCTGGATGCGCTTGTGCGCGTCGATGGGAAGCCCGCCTGTATCGTCAGTGATAACGGCACAGAGTTCACCAGTCGCGCGATCCTGAAGTGGGCTGGCGATAACGGCGTGGATTGGCATTACATTGATCCGGGCAAACCACAGCAGAATGGCTTCATCGAGTCTTTCAACGGCAGCCTTCGAGACGAGCTGCTGAACGAGGAAATCTTCGATACGTTAGACGATGCCCGCCGCAAACTGGCCCTTTGGCGATACGATTACAACAACGTCAGACCGCACTCATCTCTGGGCAACCAAACACCCGCTGAAGCGCGCCGAGCGCTTGAGCAATTTGAGGGCTCCGCGCACGACGCGCTTGCTCAAACTGACGACGAAGAATATGAAATCCAAACCCGCAAACTCTCGTTATGAATGAGGGAGCCTCGGGGGGCAGGTCAGAAACGCAACAGGCCCACAGAGCAAAGGGTGCGCTGTGGGCCTGCGACTAAGAAAGCGTGTGATGCTTTAGAAGTCGATGTTCGTCAATTTGACACGCTTGTCGGGCAATACTGAAAGTATCGCCGATATCAACACATCAGGAAGTCACTGGCATCGGGGCACGGGTCGCTGAAGTCCATATCCAAATTATCATAGAAGTTATAGTCCGAGTTTCCAGTAGGGGCATCTCGCATTTCCCCCTCATCGGCCGCCCAGTATGGATATACTTCGCCTTCACCAAGGCCGGTCCACGGAGATTCAGCGTCTGTTGCCGGCATGGACGTATCTGTGGCCGCACCGCCGTCAGGTGTGGGTAGTCCGTCCTGGACGCCAACGGGGTTAACCAAGTTGGATATAGCACCCTCTAAAGACGCTGTCGTCATGTCCGCCGCGTTGCCATGACCAATTCGAACGCTCAGGTTTTCAAATTCGCTCGCATCCAGACCAAAAGCCTTGAATACAAACGAATCAGAGCTCCTGCTCGCCAAGTGTTCTTGGTAATTGGCAATGTCGGTTTGAATGGCTCTATTTTCGTCCCATTCTGTTTGTGTAAACTCCAGCGTCAGCGTATCAACGCCCGCACCGCCCTGATAGACGTCGGACGCACCGGTGTTTGCGGCCATTGTATAGATGGCTTCGTCGTTGCCGCCGGCGAGATTGACAGTATCGCTACCCGCGCCCGCTTGAACGACGTCATTGCCGTCACCCGTCGTAATGGCGTCGTCGGAATCGCCCGAGGTTATCTCGAAGTTTTCGACGCCTGCAAAGGTCGCGATGCCAAGTCCAGAGATGTTCCCCGCGTAACCAGCTGCAACAGTACCAGCCAGTGCATTGATGCTAACTGCACTTGTCGCCGCAGAAAGATCAGCGATCAGGGTGTCGTTGCCCGCCCCAGCAGCAATTGTATCCGTACCACCTTTGATATTGATCACATCGTCGCCCGCACCGGTGGCGATCGTATCGATTCCAATACCAGTGTAGATAATGTCATTTCCGGCGCCTGTTGCAATCGTGTTGGCCCCGTCGCCAGCGTCAATTGTATTACCACCGCCGGCCAAACCGCCTGTTGTGATGGTGTCGGCACCGGAGCCGGTGGTGATAGTGTTTACGCCCGACGTTGCTGTGATTGTATTCGCGCCGTCGCCAGCTTTGATCGTGTTGGCGCCGGATGTCACGGTGATCGTATCAGCACCACTACCCACGGTAATCGTGTTGTCGCCCGACGTAGCGGTAATTGTATTGGCGCCGTCACCAGCATCGATTGTGTTGTTACCGGATGTCATGGTGATCGTATCAGCACCACTACCCGTGGTAATTATGTTGCCGTCTGATGCGATAGTAATTCTATCAAACAGATCGAAATTAAAGTTATTGTTACCGTCGCCCCAATCGTCGTCGACGTCGTCATCCATGCTTTGACCATCAGCCATGTTGCGTTCATTGTAGTGCCGCTCGTCGAAGAAGGCGCCATCCCCTCTTGGACTAGCAGTCCCGATGTCGTTATCAGAGTCCGTGGTTATAGCGTTTACGCCCGACGTTGCAGTGATTGTATTCGCGCCGTCGCCAGCATGGATTATGTTGTTGCCGGATGTCACGGTAATCGTATCAGCACCACTACCCGTGATAATCGTGTTGTCGCCATACGTTGCAGTGATTGTATTCGCGCCGTCGCCAGCTTTGATCGTGTTGTCACCGAATGTCACGGTGATCGTATCAGCACCGGAACCAGCAATGATCAGGTTGTTGCCTGATGTGCCGGTGATCGTATTGGCCCCTTCGCCCGCGTCAACTGTGGTGCTTAAGGACGTGAAGGTAATGGTATCGGCGGCAGCAGTTCCTTTGATCGTTTCGTCACCACCGCTTAGCGCGGTGATCTGTGGACTGAATTGGCTGCCTAAGTAGTTCTCTGTGTTATTAGTCATAATAGGGTCCTATTTTTTGTTAGCTCGAAATTATCCAGCAACCAACGTCAAACACCACAACCTTAAGTTGTTTAATTTTAACTGTTGTTGGGTAACGAACTGCGTGTGAAACGGATCACCCTTGGATAGAACAATCTAAAATCGTCCGGTGATATCAAATTTCAATATTTTTCTATGGGTAAAAATGGACATTTAAATGTTCGAAAATAGCTTTTTTTATGGATGCCTTGATCGACCTAAAATATCAGTACACATGATACAAAGGCATATTCTGAGTACCTTTTGGGAAATCAAGGCAACCTAGCGAAAGTGGTCCTAAAAGCGATTCCGATTTAGGCATCCGATCAGAGTGACGATTTGTGGCTTGCTCCGAAACCGGACGTTCGCGGGGCCAATGTCCTAGGTCTGTAATGCAGGCGAAGCTGCAGTTAACCGGACAGGTTCGCAGGTCTGCTTTCGCGGCGGTTTCAACCGGTCGACGCAACACACGCATTAAAACGCTCTGCGGGATGAGAGCTTAAACGGCGCCGTTAATGGTGCCTTTTGTGCAGACACAGTTTCACTACGGCTACTGCCGCTCATCGGTCCAATCTAAATTACTTAGACTAAATGCAAAAAAGCATAACGCGTTAACCTTTGTCGAACGTGTGTCGCCTACGCGATGTTTGAGGCCGGCCCGGCAGGCTAAGCGCCGCGTTTGCACGTGGCGTTTGGCTTATGACGCGGCCATTCGCAATGACGTATAGTCGAGTTGCGCGCAAACGCAGGGCCTCAATGGGGTCGTCTGCGTCAAGGATAACCAGCGACGCCTTTGACCCGACATGTAGCCCATAATCGGTTAGACCCATTGTTTTGGCATTGTTCACGGTGACCATATCAAAACAAGTTCGCATATCTTTGGGGCTGGTCATCTGTGCCACATGCAGCCCCATAAAGGCCACATCAAGCATATCGGCGGTCCCAAGAGAGTACCATGGATCAAGAACACAGTCCTGCCCCCAGCCGACGTTGATGCCCATGGCCAGCATTTCCTTCACGCGCGTCAGCCCACGCCGTTTGGGATAGGTGTCATGGCGCCCCTGAAGGACGATATTGATCAGCGGATTGGGAATAACGTTGATTTCTGCCTCAGCGATAAGTGGCAGCAGTTTGGACACGTAGTAATTGTCCATCGAATGCATCGAAGTTAAATGTGACCCTGCTACGCGGCCCTGCAAACCAAGGCGCTGTGTTTCAAACGCAAGGGTTTCGATGTGGCGCGAATTTGGGTCGTCGGTTTCGTCGCAATGCATATCAACAGGCAAGCCGCGCGCGGCAGCAATTTCGCAAAGCTCGCGAACTGAGGCCGCACCGTCCGCCATCGTGCGCTCGAAGTGGGGGATGCCGCCCACGACATCAACGCCAATATCCAGAGCCCGGATCGTATTTTCACGTGCCGTTGGGTCCCGATAGAATCCGTCTTGCGGGAACGCTACGAGCTGTAAATCAATGTAGTCTTTGACGCGATCACGGACCTCGATCAACGCCTCGACACCCAACAATCTATCGTCACATGTGTCGACATGGCTGCGGATCGCCAACACTCCCATACTTGCCGCCCAATCGCAGTATTTCAGTGCGCGGTTAACAACCTCGTCCTGTGTCATGACTTGTTTGAGCTCACCCCAAAGCCCGATCCCCTCAAGCAGCGTACCAGACGTGTTGATGCGCGGTAGACCGTAGGACAAAGTTGCATCCATATGGAAATGGGGGTCTACAAAAGGCGGGCTAACCAGATCGCCAGACGCGTCTATGACCTGTCCTGCCTGCGCATCGCTCAGGTCGGCTAAGGCTGTAATTTTCGAACCTTTTATGCCAATGTCTACAACCTGCCCATCCGGCAGCGTTCCGCCCTTGACGATCAAATCAAACATCAGCGTTCTCCTTTGTTGAATGGCACCATCAGGGCGGCGGGCACTTCAGCGCGGCGTGACATCAAAACGAGGGCAACGATGGATAGTATGTAGGGCATCGTTAGGAAAATCTGGTATGGTAGAAGTGAGCCCAAGCTAGTTTGTTGCACTCTGATTTGAAGTGCATCAAACGCTGCAAATAGTATTGCGCCCAAAAGGGCCTTTCCCGGCCTCCAAGACCCGAACACGACAAGTGCAATGCAGATCCAGCCGCGACCGTTGACCATTTCGAAAAAGAAGCTGTCAAAGGCGGACATTGTCAAAAATGCGCCGCCCATCGCCATGAAACCGCTGCCGACAACGACAGCCCCCATGCGGATTGCAGTGACCGACAATCCCTGTGCCGCAACCGCTGCTGGGTTTTCGCCCGCTGCGCGCACCGCAAGTCCTAGCGGCGTACGGTACAGAACAACCGCCACGACCGCCACTAATACAAAGGCCAGATACGTAAATGGCGTTTGCGAAAACAGCGCGGGCCCAATCAATGGAATGTCTGACAGGATCGGGATTTCGAACGCTTGGAAGGCTTCGATCTTTGGCGGGCTCGTGACCTCAGGCAAAGCGAGGCGGTAGGCATAGTATGTCGATGATGTCGCCAGCAGCGTCACCCCTAGGCCGACTACGTGCTGCGACAGCCCAAACGGCACTGTCAGGGTACTGTGAAGCAACCCGAACAGCATGCCCACAAGCATAGCAACAGCGACCCCTACCCATAGCCCCGTGCCCGAATAAACTGCCATCCAGCCCGCAAATGCTCCCGCAACCATGATCCCTTCGATCCCCAGGTTCAGGACGCCCGCGCGTTCGCAGATCAATTCCCCCAATGTCGCAAAGATCAGCGGGCTAGCGATGCGGATCGCGGCTGCCCAAAAGCTGGCGGTGAACAGGATATCGATGATTTCCAAAGTGTTAATCCCTCACCACACGAAACCGCGTCAGCATGATGGCAAGAACCATCAACAACAGCGCGGCCGCAAGCATGATGTCGGCCAGATAGGTTGGCACACCAGCGGCGCGGCTCATGCTATCAGCGCCCACAAATATGCCAGCAACAAACAAGGCTGCGACAACCACACCAAGTGGATGCAGTAGGGCCAGCATTGCGACAATAATGCCCGTGTAGCCAAAGCCGGGAGACAGATCGAGGGTTAGGCTGGCCTTTACTCCCGCCACCTCCGAAAATCCAGCAAGCGCCGCCAGGCCTCCAGACAAAAGTGCTGTCTTAACTAAGACGAGATTCACTGGAATGCCAGCGAACGCAGCGGCCTGTTTGTTCAGACCGACGGCGCGCATTTCATACCCCAACGTGCTGCGGGTCTGGATGATCCAGATGACAAAGGCTGATAGAATTGCGAGCGCAAACCCCCAATGTAAACGCAGGCCGTCGACCAGCCGCGGCAATCGCGCCTCATCGATCAAACGCGCCGATTTGGGCCAGCCCATGCCCATTGGGTCTTTCAATGGCCCCTCAAGAAGCATCGAGATAAACAGGAGGAATATAAAGTTAAACAGCAAAGTCGTCACAACCTCGTCTACGCCGAAACGGGTTTTTAGCAGCGCGGGTATTAACAAGACGAACGCGCCCGCCAAGATTGAAAAGACGACGAGTGTGGGCAGAAGTGCGATGCTGGGCCAAGGTAAAACGCCGGTGCCAAGCATGACTGTCAGTAACGCACCTGCATAGAGCTGCGCCTCTGCGCCTATATTCCAGAATTTGGCTCGGAACGCGACTGCGGCTGCAAGGCCTGTGAAAATCAAAGGGGTGGCGCGGTTCAACGTTTCAAGCAACGCAAATTGTGACCCAAACGCGCCTCGGAGGATCAGCCCAAAAACTGAAAACGGGTTTGCCCCTGCGGCCATTGCCAGAAGAGAGGCAATAACCACAGTCGCCCCTAGCGCAAGCGCAGGTGGTAACAGGTTTCGCGCCAGCGACGGGTTTTTGATGGGTTCAAGACGCATGGGTCACCACTTCGTCAAATCCTTGACCCGCCATCCAGGTTCCAAGCTGCGCTGGGGTCATTTCAGCGCGCCCAAATGCAGGAGACAAACGCCCGCCCGCAATCACGTGGATAACATCAGACAGGGCCATAACCTCGTCCAGATCTTCCGAAATCAAAAGCACGGCTGCGCCCCGATCGCGCGCCGCAAGCAGCTGGCCATGCACATAATTGACAGCACCAATATCAAGGCCGCGGACGGGTTGATTGGCTAGAATGATCTGCGGGTCGGCTTCAAGTACGCGACCCAAGATCAGCTTTTGCATGTTGCCGCCCGAAAGCAGCCGGATCGGCGTGTCTGCACCTGGGCATCGCACATCGTATTTGTCGATAATACTTTGCGCAAATGCGCGCGATTTTCGCCAGTTGAGCCATCCGCTCGTGCTAAACGCCGCTGTCTTGTAGCGTTCAAGGATAGCGTTTTCAGTGAGGTCGAAATCCGAGATCGTGCCCGTTTTGTGCCGGTCTTCGGGTATCCGCGCGATCCCGCTTTGAACGGCTGTCCGCGGATTCCATTTTTGGATGCGGGTGCCATTCAGCGCCACATATCCACTGGACGGGCTGCGCAATCCACCCACAACATCCGCCATGGCTGCCTGACCGTTGCCAGACACCCCCGCAAGACCAATAATCTGACCCGCGCGCAGTGCCAGTGACACTGATTTCAGACCAGGGGCGGTGCCGATATTCGGGGTGGTAACGTCCTGCAACTCAAGAAGCGCCGGACCGGGATTGATGGGTTCAACTTGCGGCGCGGTCGCTTCTGTCCCCATCATCATTGCGGCGAGGGCGTGCTTGTCAGTATCTTGCGTCCGTGCCCCCCCGATCATCTTACCATGTCGCAGCACGACGACGCGGTCGGCAATCGCCATTACCTCGTGCAATTTGTGCGAAATAAAGATGATCGAAAGGCCGCTCTCGATAGCCAGTCTTAGTGTGGCAAACAAGTCATCGGTTTCTTGTGGAGTAAGGACGGCCGTCGGTTCGTCCAAGATCAAGATACGCACGTCTCGGTATAGCGCCTTGAGGATTTCCACACGTTGTCGCTCCCCCACTGTCAGGCTGGCAACACGGGCATCGGGCGACACGACAAGGTGGAATTTTTTGGATAAATCAATGATTTTGGCACGCGCGGTGGCTCGCCCCGATCGCAGGCTGAACAAGCTGCGCACCCCTAGAGTAATGTTCTCTTGGACGGTTAGATTCTCAGCTAACGAAAAGTGTTGATGCACCATGCCGACACCAGCATCCAACGCCGCACGCGAATTCCCGGGCGGCAGGGTTTTCCCGAATACCGCAACGGTTCCGCTGTCCGCCGTGTATTGGCCGAACAGAATGTTCATGAGCGTCGTTTTGCCTGCACCGTTTTCACCCAAAAGCGCAACAACTTCGCCTTTGTCCACCGAAAAGCCGACCGCATCGTTTGCGGTCAGCTCTCCAAAGCGCTTGGTTATGGCGTTCAGGCTTAGTGCCTCAACAGGGGCATCTGCCATGATCGGTTAGGACGATGTCGGTTCGTCGTCGTTGACCGTTACCGTAAATGCCCCTGATATGATTTCAGCCTGACGGGTCGCCACCAATTCCATGGCAGCGGCAGGAACCTTGCCTTCAAAAGTACCCAGCGGCGCCAATTCGTTCCCACCTTGGTTCATGAAGGAATAGACTCCGTAATCCGCTGCCGTAAAGACACCAGCCTGCACAGAGGAGATCGCCATATCCAGAGTTGGTTCAAAATTCCAGATTGCAGACGCAACAACCGTTTCGGGATAATCGGATTGGGTGTCGATCACATTACCGATGGCCAGAACGCCCATTTCTTGCGCGGCATCAGAAACGCCAAAGCGTTCTGCATAAAGGACATCAGCACCATTTTCGATCATCGCAAACGCAGTCTCTTTGGCCTTGGGCGGATCAAACCAGCTGCCGATAAAGCTGACTTGGAACTCAATGTCAGGGTTCATTTCAAGTGCACCTGCCATGAACGCATGCATTAGGCGGTTAACTTCGGGGATTGGAAAGCCGCCAACCATACCGATATTATTAGTATTGGTCATCGATCCTGCAATGATGCCGGACAGGTATGATGCGTCTTGGATATAGTTGTCGAACACCGCAAAATTCGGCAGCGCGGCATCGTCTTTAAAACTTGAGCCCATCAAAAATGCGACGTTGGGGTAATCAGCTGCGACCTCGCGCGCTTCTTGTTCGGCGCCGAAGACTTCGCCGATTATCAGTGTGTTACCAGCCTCGGCGTATTCACGCATCACGCGGGCGTAGTCTGTATTGCTGACATTCTCGGAGAACGAATATTCGATCTCACCGCGTTCTTGCGCCGTCATTGCGGCTTTATGAATCCGGCTGACCCACTGCTGTTCCACAGGCACCGTATAGATGCCCGCCGTTTTAATAGGCTCCGCCGCTGCGGCGCGGCCAGCTCCAAGCATCAGCGATGTTGCGGCTGTAGACGCCATAAAGTGGCGGCGATTGAAAATTATTTTGTCAAACATTGTGACCCCCCTTGGTTTCGAGTCGATTAAGATCATTTTCTACCAAATGATCAAGAAATTAATTTAAGTTCACTGTGTCAACGCTCGCTTGCTCAAAAATCCCATACAAAACAATGGAGCGCACATATCTTGATCGTTAAGAAAATCAATCAAGCGGTCAATCACATCCGCGAAGACAACCCTTTCCAAGAGCTTGGATTCAAGTTGCAAGCGCAACACGTGGTTTGAAGGCCTCAATTTCCT